>Ga0209062_1000368_pt1 | contig 152166 bp, 129 predicted proteins | sample Coa_R2_2_FD_187158 | JGI IMG/M metagenome (GOLD analysis project Ga0209062, IMG submission 187158) | Surface soil microbial communities from Centralia Pennsylvania, which are recovering from an underground coalmine fire - Coalmine... | ecosystem: Environmental > Terrestrial > Soil >...
TCCCACCCCTCGACTATCTTCTGACAAGGAGGTGGTCAACTTTTTGCTCTGCCACCTTTGAGGTCTCCTCCTCAAGATGGTCAGTTTTTCCTCTGCTTGGTGGGTGGCTCTAACGTTGCCAAAAACAGCCCCGTATCACAAGCGTGTCCTGATCGACCCCAGGACCAAGCAGCCAAGAAAGCTCAATAGCAGCGTGCAACTCAATCGGCGCAAAGGTATCTGGTGGCTCACCCTCTCCTATGATGAAGAAGTCACGCAAGACCCCGTTTCGGGTGCGCCTGTCGTGGGGATCGATGTGGGCATAGCCAATTTCGTGACGACCAGTACCGGCAAGCAGTACGGCTCGTTCCATAAACACCTGCGCGCGCGTCACCAACGAGATCGCGCCAAACGCCGCCGCAAAGCGAAACTGCGAGTGTGCTTGCAGAAAAAAGGGGTCAAGAAGCTGCCCTCCACGAGCAGTCGGAGCGGGCAGCGACTGCTGCGCCATGTCAAGCAGGAGATCAATCGTGCCGTCAATCAATGCTTTACTGATCCTGAGCATCAGGGCGTTCAGTTTGCCTATGAGCAGCTATCGGTGGCATCGATGCGCTTTAAGGCCAAAGCGCAAAATGCCTATCTGCGGGCGTCCAACTTGGGACGCATTCCCCAGCAGATCGTCTGGAATAGTCAAAAACGTGGGGTAAAGGCGACCCCGGTCACCTGTGCGTACAGTTCTCAGGAGTGCAGCGTGTGCCATTATACCGACCGCAAAAACCGACCGAACCAGCAAACGTTTTGTTGCCAGGTCTGCGGCTTCGAGGCCCATGCTGATTATAACGCGGCGATCAACATCAGTCGGCGCATAGGGGACAATGCGTTACGTGCGTGTCGTGACCGCACCGCCATCAAGGCCGTGCTCATGCAACGTCATGAGGCATGGAAACAACAGCAGGGGATAGAAACTGCCAGTCCGGTGAAACGCAGGAGACGAGGGAAATCCTCAGTCCCTGTTTCATCTCTCTGAGGCGTGGTGCTTCTTCCTCTGTGAGAGGTTGCCCGTAGTGTAACCTGCCGCCTAGTCAGTTGCTTTGTAAACAGGCGAAGCTGAATGCTGAGGGTGTAGACATGATATCCGTGTCTATATTTTTAGTAACTATAGCACGCTCGTTATAGACTGTTCGCAGTTCTCATTACGACTGTGATGCACTCCATTGTAGCCCATCCAACATCACTATACACTTAACACTGTATAGATACGTCGGCGTTACGACAAAGGAGTTTTTCATCATGAACAATAATCCTGAACAACCTTTTTCGCAGGAACAGCCATCACAGTATGCCCAGCCACAGTATGGAGAGCAGCCGCCAACGCAGTACGCTCAACCGCAGTGGAACCAGCAACCACTGCCGCCGTATGCCCAGCCGCAATACGGGCAGGCACCGGTACCACCATATGCTCAACCACAATACGGCCAGATACCCGCTTACGCCCAACCTCAACCCAATGCCAACAACTTTCTGGCGCGCTGGTTGATGATGGGTATTGCCGTACGCATCGTGCTGCTGATCGTGATCCCGCTGCTGCTCTGTGGCGGCTGCGCCCTCATTGCCCTGCTGTCATCGTTGCATTAGCCTTCTAATGAGCGAGCATCCATTTGATAATCGAGGAAATCCAGCGTTCTATTGAGGGAGCGGAGAAGTTGCTCTTGTAATCTGTGCGTCGCGACGTTATACTAAACGGCGCAGGTTATCAAAGGAAGTAGTAGACCGACAACAGCAGCAATTATAGGAGATTTTTGCCATGTATAATGATCCGAATCAGCCACAGCAGCCACCCTATGGACAGCCTCAGTATGGCGTCCCCCCGGTTCCTGCCTACGTTCCACAACCTCAGCCCAAGAAGTCGTTGCGCTGGCTGTGGATTACCCTCGGCATCGTTGGAGGACTCATCGTGCTCGCTTGCGGCGGCTGTGCCATTGCTATCTACGTCTTTGGCGTAAATATCTTCAATCAGACAGGGCCAGCTATCGTCGCTACCCAGTACTACCAGGCGATCCAGCAACAGAACTACACCCAGGCGTATTCGTATATCGATCCCGCAGGCGCCTCCGTTGGCGGTCAGTCGCTGACACAAACAGTGTTCACGACTGGAGCGCAGGCCATCGACTCCCAGAAAGGCAAGGTTACCAGCGCCACACCATCCACCTTCCATATCAACAGTGACAATGTTACCGCCACTGTGGCTATGCTTGTCACTCGCGGCGGGCAATCGTATACTGTGAATCTCGACTTAAAGAAAGAGGGCAACGACTGGAAGATCGTCAATGCTGACGGTATCTAGAAAATAGTATCGATGAGCGACTATGATCTGATAGCTCCATTTTATGATATTGAGCACGCGCGCTTCAGCGAAGATCTGGACATGTACCAGAACTTCGCTGAACTCTGTGGCGGTCGCATTCTTGAACTAGCGTGCGGCAGCGGGCGCGTGCTCGTGCCACTGGCTCAGGAAGGGTATGAGCTGACGGGAGTCGATACATCCGCAGCCATGCTCAAGCTCGCCGGGCAACATCTTCAGGCGCATGGAGTTGAGTCACGCTGCACGCTGGTGCAGCAGAATATCTGCACGTTACGCCTGGAGCAGAAATTTCGCCTGGCTTTCATTGCCCTGGGATCGTTTGCGCATCTTACCACCCGCAAAAAGCAACAGCAGGCGCTAAAAGCAGTACGGGCGCATCTGAGCACCGGCGGCACCTTCATCGTTGATATCAGCAATGCGGATGCACGCTATATGGAGGAGCTCGGCGGCCAGGTTCTGCATCAGGGAACGTGGCAAGCTGCCGATGGCACGCAGATCACTCATTTTGTCAGCCCGGCCTCTGCTACGCATAAACACCAGCTCGAATTAACCCACTTTTACGAACAGCATCGCCAGGGCGGACCGGTCGAGCGCACAGTCATTACAACGCAGCTATACCTGTTTGAGCGCCCGGAGCTTGAGCTGTTACTCGAACAGGCGGGCTTCGTCATCAAAGATGTCTATGGCGATTACGATCTTAGCCCTTATCAACTGGAGAGCCCGCGCATGATTTGCATAGCGGAAGCAATACAAGCATAAAAACTGGTCTGGAGGAGTTTGGATGATGACGGGTACGCCCCATAATACTCAGGCCCCGTTGCATGAATGGAACCTTAGCCCTACCGAAGCGATTGCCTTGCAGCAAGAACTGGCCCAGAGGATTATTCTGGAAGACCGCCTGCCGGAAGTTCATTTTGTGGCAGGCGTTGATATGGCGCTCAGCAAAGACCAGGAGCTGGCCCACGCCGCCGTCGTCCTGCTAACCTATCCGGCGCTGGAGCTGGTCGAGCAGCATATCTACGAGGAGCCAATCCGCATGCCCTATGTCCCTGGCCTGCTCTCGTTCCGCGAAGCGCCTGCCGTCCTGGGCGCGTTTCGCAAGCTGCGCCAGCGGCCCGATCTGGTGATGGTCGATGGCATGGGCATCGCACATCCCCGCCGCATTGGTATCGCCTCGCACCTGGGGCTCTGGCTCGAACTGCCAACCATCGGCTGCGGCAAATCGATTCTTACCGGGCATTACGACCATAACGCACTAAGCGAGGAAGCCGGCTCGTGGGTTCCGTTGCTATCAAAAAAAGAGGTCATCGGAGCCGTTGTCCGCACACGCAGGCGCGTCAATCCGATGATTATTTCGTCGGGCCACATGATCAGCCTGGAAACAAGTATACGCTACGTGCTTGACTGCTGCCGGGGCTATCGTCTGCCAGAACCAACGCGCCTGGCCGATAAACTTTCAAAGGACCATATGTGGCGCGAACCCGATGAAAACGAGCAACAGCCCACGCTATGGGAATAATGCAGCTTCATGCTTCGTGATAGCGCGGCAGCGTAAAATAGAACGTCGTGCCCTTATTGACCATCGTATCAAAGCCGATGGTCCCCCCGTGCTGCTCTACGATCAATTTGGCGATGGAGAGGCCCAGGCCGTAGCCGCCCATTTTCGATTGCTGGCTATGATTCGACTGGTAAAAACGCTCGAAGATATGCTGGCGATCCTCGGGCAGAATGCCATAGCCGGTATCCTTGACGGAGATCATCTCAAAATGCTCATCCGCAGGGCAGGAACTTACCGTCACCGTGCCGCCCGGCGGCGTGAACTTGATGGCGTTGGCGATGAGGTTATTTAATACTTGCTTGATACGCTGGGGATCGATATAGAGGGAGGGAGCTTTGGCCGGAATATCCAGGCTGAGCACCACGCCGGCATTTAAAGCTTGTGGCTGCAGCCCGCTTATCACCTGTTTAGCCAGGTTACGGAAATGCACCTCCTGTTGCTTGCTCTCAAATTGACCAAGATCGGAACGAGTCATAAAGAGGATATCTTCTACGATCGAGATGAGCTGGTGGACGCCCTCTTGAGTATAACCGAGATAAGTGCGCTGCTCCTCCGTCAGCTCACCCATATGACCCTGCAAGAGCAACTCGATGAAACCATGCACCGAGTTGAGAGGTGTGCGCAGTTCGTGCGAGACCATCGAGACGAAATTCGAGCGTACGCGATTCGCCACTTTGAGCGCCGACATATCCCGCGCCGTAAAGACAACATACAGGGCCTCATCAACATGCATCGGGGTAACGCTCGTCGAAACTTCACAGGAGTGGTCCGGTTGGGTGCCCATAATCAGTTCTTCGTTGGAGAGCGACTTTTCCTCCTGGAGCACACGCACGAGGGGACAGCTTGAGGTGCCACATAACGCCATACGATTCAAATTCTGACAACGCAATATTTCAGTGCATCTATGCCCCATCACTTCTTCTGATACAAGGCCGAGAGCTTCAACCGCGGATGGATTGAGATCAACAACATGATAGCCTTGATCAAGCACAACTATCGCATCAGAAGTGCTGGCAATCATCGATTCCAGATAACGATGGCGTTTTTCCGTCACCGCGGCGTCCGTCTCGCTCGTAACCTCCCGATCTCCCTGCACGCCTTGCTCGTTCTGCAATTCACTGGCTGGCTGTGCGCCTTTCTTCGTCGTTTCTACTTGTAGCTGTTTATGTATACGTTTCGGCACCCTTCCCCCCTATTTCCCGATGAATTTGTAGCCGACGCCCCGAACCGCTATAATATGCTGCGGCTTCTCAGCGTCATCTCCCAATTTTACACGCAAACGCCGCATATAAACATCTACAATATTACTATTATTTTCGTTATCATTCCACACTTCCGCCAGCAATTGATCGCGATTAACCACCTGACCGGAGCTATTCATCAGCACGCGCAACACCTGCATCTCCGTAAAGGTCAATGTGACCGGCGATCTTCCGCCTACAACCACCTTCAGCTCTGCGGGAAATAGCTCAATTTGCCCGGCGCGGATGCTTTGTTGCCCCAGCTTGCTACTTTTCTTGATGCGGCGCAGCACCGCCTGCACCCGCGCCACCAGCTCCTGATGGTTATAAGGCTTACAAATATAGTCATCCGCGCCAATGTTAAACCCTTGCAGCTTGGCCTCTATTGTATCCTGAGCCGTCATAAAAATAAGCGGGATCTCGTAGCCATCGGCACGTAATTTCTCTGAAAACTCAAAGCCGTTGAGATATGGCATCGTCACATCGAGGATCAGCAGGTCAGGTACACGCTTCTGGATCATCAGCATCGCGCCACGCGGGTTATCCGCAGTCTCGACTTCATAACCCTCTTTGCTCAGGACAAACTGCACCAGCGTATTGGCAAAATGATCGTCATCAACGACAAGTATGTACACAATCTCCCCCTTTTTTTGATACCTCGGTTGGCTGCACATCAGGCATATCTTCCTCCATACAGGATGTCATGCAAAACCATTACCATACGCGGGGAACGTATGTTACCAGCTTGACTTATACCAAATATATTATAGATAGCAATGTGCGTGAGTATGGTACACGTACATTACTGTAGATGTCAAGATGACATCTTTAATGCTCGCAATTTCTCTAGATAGATCATAAGAATAGCTATGTCTGCAGGCGTGACGCCTTCTACCCGCGACGCCTGTCCGACGGTGCGCGGGCGCGTGCGCGTTAGCTTCTGCCGCGCTTCAGTTCGCAGGTGCTGCACCGCCTGGTAATCGAGCGTTTCTGGAATGCGCATCTCTTCCAGCCGCAAAGTCCGGTTGACCATCTGCTCCTGTTTGCGGATATAACTCTCATATCTGACATGCAGCTCGACTTCTTCGGCGGTCTCATGCGAGAGCACAGGCAATGGCGCTTTTTCGCCATCGGCAGCCATATCGTCACTACGCGCCGTTGCGACGCGCAGCGCCAGTTGCGCCACCTGGTGATAGCTTACGCCCGGTCGCCTGAGCAGCTCATGCGCCGAAAGCATCTGATTCAGGGGCGCAATGCCGATTTCCTGAGCGTGATTCTCGACCAAGCGCGAGGAAGTGAAGGTGATAGTATTGAGCTGCTCCAGAGCACGCTGAATGGCTACACGCTTCTGTACCACCTGCTCATAACGCTCTTCAGAGATCAGGCCCAACCTGTAGGCGTGATCGCTCAAACGCAGATCGGCGCTCTCTGGCCGCAACAAGAGGCGATGCTCGGCGCGCGAGGTGTGCAGGCGGTAAGGCTCGCTCATCGGACGCGTCACCAGATCATCGATCAGCACACCGATATACGCTTCATGCCGTCCCAGCACAAAGCCATCTTCCCCTCGCGCATAGAGTGCGGCATTGATACCAGCCATGATGCCCTGCGCCGCTGCCTCCTCGTAGCCAGAGGTGCCGTTGATCTGACCGGCCAGGAAGAGGCCCGCCACCGCTTTGGTCTGGAGGGTGGGCAGAAGCTGGTCGGGGGGGACATAGTCGTATTCGACCGCGTAACCAACCCGCATCATCTCCACACGCGCCAGGGCGGGAATACTGCGCAGCATCGCCAGTTGCACATCTTCCGGCAGACTGGTGTTCATCCCCTGCACATACACCTCGCCGGTACGCCATCCCTCCGGCTCCAGGAAAATCTGGTGCGCGCTCTTGTCGGCGAAGCGCACAATCTTATCCTCGATGGAGGGGCAGTAACGCGGCCCGATGCCCTCAATCACGCCGGTATACAGCGGAGAGCGATGCAGATTATCGCGAATAACCTGATGGGTCTGCTCGGTAGTACGTACCAGGTAGCATGGAAGCTGTGGTCGCCATCCTTGCAGATCGTCATCAGCAACGGGATAAATGGCATTCGGGCGACCGCCGGGCAACTGCACATCTTCGCGGGCTGAGACATCCCGCGAAAAATAGAGCGGCACTCGGCTGCCGGGCTGTGGCTCCGTCAGAGTGAAATCAATCGTACGCGCGTCGATGCGTGGCGGCGTCCCAGTCTTGAAGCGGCGCACCTCCAGCCCCAACGCACGCAGCGAATCGGAGATCCCCAGAGCAGGCCCTTCGCCAGCTCGCCCGCCTGGCTGTGTCTTCTCGCCCACTACGAGCCGCCCATTGATAAAGGTGCCGGTGGTGAGAATCACCGCGTCGGCCTCGTACAGCCAGCCATTGTTCGTCACAACGCCGGTAATCACGGGCCGCCCATCGTTGCCGACATGGCTCAACAGGCGAGCAATCGTCACCTGCTTCAGCTCCAGTCCGGGCTCGCTCTCCAATACATATTTCATCGCCAGACGGTACGCCTGCTTATCGCATTGAGCGCGCAGGGCCTGTACGGCGGGACCTTTACTGGTATTTAGCAGGCGGATCTGGATAAACGTCCGGTCGGTATTGCGACCGATCTCGCCGCCCAAGGCATCGATCTCTTTGATCAGGTGTCCTTTAGCGGGGCCGCCCATAGAGGGATTGCACGGCATCAATGCGATGCTATCCAGATTCATCGTCAACAGCAGCGTTTTGCGACCCATGCGAGCGCAGGCCAGAGCAGCCTCGCAGCCCGCGTGCCCGGCGCCAACGACAATAACCTCGTACTTACCACGCACGAGCTGATCAGAGGGAATGTTGTTACTTCCGGCATCCTTATGCATCACACATCAACCTGGCTGCTTCCTTTAGCTGAACGATTCTATGAAGGATATTTCACTTCCGCACGCATGTATTATGCCCTAGATACCCATTAACGTCAACACTGATAATGCGGAGTTATCAATGCTCGCTTTGAGTATTGACAATCAGGGAGGGTTGTGGCAAGATAATGTTGACGCGCTTGTAGCTCAACGGATAGAGCACTTGACTTCGGAGTGCGCCGTTGTGTTTACGTTAACCTTGCTGGGGTAGTCCAGTGTCACTAGAACGGAAGTGACTAAAGTACAATCTTACCTGACGGGGAAACTCGAAGGGGACCGTAGCATGATTGTAAAAGTACGGTGAGGGAGTAGTACCAATAATCCCAATCAGCCGTGCAGCTAGGCCGTATATGGTTAGGTCTTGAGGACCGAACTCTGGATGAGCAGCCTTTAAAATGGCTTCACGGAATGGTGCTTAGACGTGAAATATGGGATTAACAACTGAGATCCGAAGGGTTGTTAAACGTTCTTCCCATAGGCGCTCGTAGCGAACGAGGAAACATCCAACAGGGAACCTAAGTACGGACCAGGTTAGCGTAGGAACTGCGGGATCGCCTAAAAGCCGAGAGGCTCATGGTGACAGAGCATCCATAGTACTCAAACGCCTGGAGTAATGTCCAGGACAGGGGGAAGGGATGCAGAAGGTACTCTACCCTGCCTTGTCGCGGCACTTTGAAAACGGTGCAAGTCGGGATAAAGCAGGAATGGGCAGGGCGGCGTTAGGAACTGGAATATGAGCAACTCACTTTCTGGTTATTAACGTCGCTCTGGCAGAGTAGAATAAGTACCTTTGGAGAGCCGGATGCGGGGAAACTTGCACGTCCGGTTCGGAGGGGGGCGGCTGGAAACGTACTTACCGCAAGGGAGTAACGCGCTGGCCGTCTACCCTATTCAAGGGGTTGCGGGTTCGAATCCTGCCGGGCGCGCTATCTCCCCCCATTAAAAGCGGATTGATTCTTTACTCTCCGCTTTATTGGCTTTGATAATAATCAGATCCTCTCAGTTTCAGTTCGTAAACAGGATAAGGTATGGTTGGGAGTGGTATGCTATGGACAGCGCAAATGAGTATCAAGTAGCGCGCAGCTTTCTCCAGAGGGAAAGGAAAGTAGCAAAAATGACAGCTTTTCCTCGACACCATATAATGAGCGTTGAAGACTATTTTCAGCTTGATCGTAATAGCCCCGATGCACGCTATGAGTATATTGAAGGTCATATAAGAATGCTGGCTGGCGGTTCCCCCGACCATGCCAAGATCAGCGCCAATATGATTGGCACGCTTTATGGTTTATTAGAGGGGAAGCCTTGTAGCGTGTATACCTCTGATGTTCGAGTATGCCTTTCTGAATCACGATATGTCTATCCAGATGTTTCAGTGAGCTGCGATTCAGAAGATCAGGAGCGGGGAGATATGCTCTTCTCTCCTTGTCTGATTGTTGAAGTTCTCTCACCAAGTACCGAACGCTATGATCGAGGCCGCAAAATGTTATATTACCGGGAATGTCCAACTGTGAGAGAATATGTGATGATTGACTCCCTGCGCCCTTGCATCGAGTTGTTCAGGTGGGAGAGGGTCAATCTCTGGACCCACTACGTCTTCAGACCTGGAGATGAGGTAGAGTTATCAAGCCTCAGCTTGCGCTTTCCCCTCACGCAAATTTATAGAAACGTCGCGTTCCCCGAGCAGGATGATATATTCGAGTAGCTCGCTGTTTTTGTTCATTCAGTCCAGGATCAACCCATCCCCAAGCCATCCTCTTAAAGCGATCTGGAGCGGTTCCCAGGCTCTATCCCAGGGAAACCAGAGGAATTTGACGGAACGCTGGTCCCTTAATAGGAGGCGAAGCCTATCCGTACCCATTCCACGATGCAGATATGCTACTTGAATGGCTTCGCGCGGAACCCATATATTATTTTTCCGCGAAGCGAAGAGTATTTCCCACGCCTGATCGTCAAAAGAGCACTGCACTGGTTGTGCGCTGTTGACGGTTGGTCCCATCCCGTGCAGAATGGTTGCTATGAGCCCCAGCGGGATACGAAGCAAACCGTCAGGAAATAACCACAGTTCACCATGAATCCAGTCAAGCCAGCCAGTAGTGGCGCTGGCTGTTAGAAGAGTCGCATAATGGCTACCTTCGTTAAAGCGAGGTATATTCGATTCCCACACTCAAGTCTCTCTTTCTCGCAGAACTACTATAGCCCACTATATCATATTTTCGGTAAATCTACCTGATGCATGTTTTGTAACTTGCATTGCCCATCCAGTCCTGGACTGCTACAACAAAAAGAGGGTTACAGAACATTACCAGGAACCACCCAACGGAAGCGTCTGGAGAGTGGAGAAGTTCGCTCTGCTCATGAAGTAGTGTTGACGACAAGACTAGAAGGAGAGAAGTCATGTACGCAAACGCTCTAGCCAGACGCTATGCCGCTGTTCCCTGGTGGCATCTGCTACTGGAAGGCATCACGGCTGTGATCGTTGGGATTTTGCTAGTATCCTTTCCCCGGCAAACTACGATTGTGCTGATCCAGCTCCTGGGTATCTATTGGTTTGTCACGGGCATTCTGGCGCTGGTGAGCCTTTTTATTGATCGTTCGCTCTGGGGATGGAAGCTCTTTTCCGGCATTCTGGGTATTCTGGCGGGCGTTGTGGTCGTGCGCCACCCGCTATGGAGCGCCTTCCTGGTTCCCTTTACCATCGTCATTATCCTGGGTGTCCAGGCGATTATCCAGGGGATCATTGAATTAATCCAGGCTTTCCAGGGAGGAGGCTGGGGCGCGGCCCTGCTGGGTGTCATTAATATCATTCTTGGTATCTTTCTGCTAAGTGAGCCTGTAATCGCCACCGCCGTCTTTCCGGTTGTGCTGGGCATTGTCGCCATCGTACTTGGCGTTATCGCCATTTTCGGCTCGTTTCGCGCTCGCGCGCAAGAAGAGCGGCTATCGCCCATGCAACCAACGATGCCAACCGCATAAGAGCTATCTGGCATAGTTAGAGCGGATAGCGTCGATAGTATCCGCTCTAACTTTTTCCGCCCAGCAGCATATCAATATGCCACCGCCATGCGCTTTTCAAAGTAACGGGCCAGCAACGAGAGGGGGTAGCAGAGGAGCAGGTAGAATAGAGCGCCCAGGATAAAGACAAACATCTTATTGTTCGCGTTGATTTGCGGCAGAGCCAGGGCATACGTGACGTGCTCCAGTTCGATCAGAGAAAGCACGGAGAGGAGGGCGCTATCCTGGATCAGAGTGATGAAGTAGTTGGTGAAGGGCGGAATGGTGATGCGGATCGCCTGTGGCAGCACGATATGACGCATAATCTGGCGCGAGTTCAGCCCCAGGCTTAATCCGGCCTCCGTCTGCCCTTTATCTACCGTCTCGATGCCGCTGCGAAAGACCTCCGTCAGATAGGCCCCGTAGTTAAAGCTCAGCCCCAGGATACCGTAGAAGTAGCCGTTGAAGGCGTCCGGCACCAGGCTATTGTTCTGCAACGCCGTCATGAGTTGGAAAGCGGCTGAGTAGGGATCAAAGCCGATGCTTGAAAGTACAAAGCCGACGCCATAGTACCAGAGCAGGAGCTGGACCAGCACCGGCGTCCCGCGCACAACTTCGACATAGGTGATGGCAAGCCAGCGGACGGGAGCGAAGCGCGCAAGGCGGCCCAGCGCGCCGATAAAGCCGAAGCATGTCGCCAGCACAATGCTCACCAGCGAGATTACCAGCGTCGTCAGCGTCCCTTGCAGAAATACCGGCAGATACAGGCGTCCGAGCTGCCGGAAGGCGTACAGGTAGTAGATAAAGGCAAATATGGCGACCGCAGCCACGACATAGAAGAGATAATCGAGCGACGCCAATCTGCCGCGCGACCGGGCCTTCATCTTCTCGCGCGTCAAAGCGCCTTTTGCCACTGGTTTATCTATCATTGAGCCTTCAGCGCGTGACTCGTATATATCCGACATGGCTACTACCTTACCTTCATAAATTATCTGATGATGCTATTTCTGCTATAGGGCCGCTCGTAAACGGCGTTCGAAGCGCCTGGCAACGTAGGAAGTTGGCAGGCTGAGTACGAGATAGAGCACGATAGCCAGCGCATAGAGCGGGATCGGGTTGCTGCCGTGGCGTGTCACCCACGCGGTAAGCACGGAAGTCAGCTCGCCGCCCCCGATTACACTGACAATCGCCGAGTCTTTGAGCATGTAAATAAAGTCGTTGACAAAGGGGGGAATCATCAGGGGGATGGCCTGCGGCAACACGATATGAAAGAAGTTCTGGCCTGCCGTCAGCCCGAGAGAATAGGCAGCTTCCGTCTGTCCCCGGTCAACGGAGAGAAAGCCGGCCCTGAAGACCTCGGCTTCGTAGGCCGCGTAGTTCAGGGCCAACACAGCAATGCCTGCCGACCAGGTATTGATGAGGAAGACCAGATTATACGCTGCCAGAATGGCACCCAGCGCGTAGTAAATAATGAAAAGCTGGGCGATGATCGGCGTGCCACGAACGATCTCGATAAAAGTGCGTGCAGGCGCTTTCAGCCAGATAAAGCGCGCATCGGCCATCAATGCCAGCACCAGCCCTAATAGCAAGGCCAGCGGGAACGACACGACGCAATAGATCAGGGTATTGCCCACGCCCACTAAAAACTCGGGCCATGCCTGCTGGATCAGATCCATAATGTCTCCTCCGGTAGGGGCAGGGCTTACCCCTGCCCTGTCCTGCTACGCGGCCAGCAAGGCCCCTATTTAATCCCGATCTGGGCCTGCTGGTCGTTCCAGAGGTTCCATTTCAGGTAGATCTGGTGCAGCGTGCCATCGTTTTTGAGGCGGGTGAGCGCCTGATCGATTTCGCCCTGAAGGGTGGTTGCGTTAGAGCTGGCTTTGTTGAACGCGATGACGTAGTCGCTGGTCTCGAAGGGCTTGCCAATGCTCTTTAATGCCGGATTGGCTTTACCGCCGGGGCCGATCCCCTCTACATAATAGGTGACGATAGGCAGGTCGATCAGCACGGCATCGATGCGGCCAAGCGCCAAGTCATCGAAGGGAAGATCGGGATCGTAGGTCTTGAGGTTAATCTTTTTATCGGAGGCCAGAATGTCCGCCGCCTTAAAGCTTGCCCCGGTGCCCACAGTGTAGCCTTCCAGATCGGTTAACGAGAGCGTATCGCTGGTAGTTTTGCTGGCGAAGCGCGGGTCATTGCTGCGCACCACGATCTGCTGCCCATAACGATAATAGGGCTGAGAGAAGATCTCGGTTTTCTTGCGATCCTCGGTAATTTCCCAGCCGTTCATGATCACGTCAAACTTGCCTGCCGTCAGCGCCTGGTCGAGCTGCGTATAATCGTTCTCCACCTGCTTCTGCCTGATGCCCATCGTCTTGGCGAGCGCATTAGCAATATCAAGCTCGAAGCCCACTAATTGCGTCGGGTTATTTGGGTCCTGGAATACGTAAGGTGCGCCGCCGTCCGATGTGGCTCCCCACTGGAACAGGCCCGGGACTTTCAGCCCTTTGCTGGCTATCGTGCCGGCAGTAGGCGTGGGATTGGTTGCGACATTGCCTCCACATGCCGCCAGTATCGCCTCAAGAGAGCCGCTAACCGCGACAAGGCCACCTGCTCGTTTGAGAAAATCTCGCCGCTTCAGTTCGAAATACATGACGATGATCCCTTTCTTTCTGACAAAAATAGATTAAGGCAAGACGGAGAGCACACGCTCCAGGAAAAGTTGTGTTCGCTGCTGCTTCGGTTTTCTGAAAAGCTCTTCAGGATCGCCCTGTTCCACAATCGAGCCGTCAGACATAAATACTACGCGATCAGAAACGTCGCGCGCAAACTGCATCTCATGAGTCACGACGACCATAGTGCGGCCCTCATACGCAAGGTCCTTCATGACCTTCAAGACCTCCCCTACCAGTTCGGGGTCCAGCGCGGAGGTTGGCTCATCGAACAGGAGCGCTCGCGGCTGCATTGCCAGCGCCCGCGCAATCGCGACCCGCTGCTTCTGACCCCCCGAAAGGCGGCTCGGGTGGACATCGCGCTTTTCTTCAAGGCCAACCTTCGCCAGCATTTTCTCGCCCAGCGCCACGGCCTGATCTTTCGGCATCTTGCGCACCAGCAAAGGAGCCTCGATCACGTTTTGTAGCACCGTCATATGAGGAAAAAGATTAAAATTCTGGAAAACCATCCCCAGTTCCCGCCGGATAGGGCTGAGCTGTTTTACGGAGAGATAGGGATCAAGCTTCTCTCCATGAATATACACTTCGCCGCTCGTCGCCTTCTCCAATCCGTTCAGACAACGAATCAGCGTACTTTTACCGGAGCCACTGGGACCGATGAGCGCCACAACCTCTTTTTTCCGCACCTCGAAATCAATATCGTTGAGCACATGCTTGTCCCCAAAATATTTGTTCAGCCTGACTGCACGAATAATGATCTCCTCTTCAGGAACAATGGCCTCTGGTGGCAGTTCCCCAGAGGAAGGAGAGAGAAACTCATCAGAATTTTCCTGCTCGAATTGCATCTGCCATTCCTTCACATGTTATACTATCAATTGTTCTTGATTTCAGGAGCGCGGACTGTACTACTGTCAATATGCAGGTGAACAATGCCATTTGCCACGATGCCCCATTCAAATATGACATTATACTACGATTATTTTAGCTCTGGTATCCCTGAATCTGCTTCCTTTCCTACTTTGCTCTTGTTGCACGGTTTCGCAGGAACGCCGGAAAGCGATTTTGAGGCTCAGATACCGCTGTTACGCCCCCGTTACAACGTTCTGGCTCCGCATTTATATGGCTACGGTCGCTCGTCCCAGCGCAGCAACTATGTTCCCTCCTATTATAGGGAAGATGCGGCAAATATGGTAGAGCTTTTAGACGCGCTTCACATTGCGCGGGTGAACGTGCTGGGCTTTAGCGATGGGGCCACGGTGGGGCTGCTCATGGCCGCGCTCTACCCTCAACGGGTCGAGTCCCTGGCGGTGCTGGGCGCGCAACCCACGATCAATCAACGAGACGTTAGCGCGATCCGCCACTGGCTGCTGGAGAAGCCATTATCTGAGGAATGGCAGGCACAACTGGCGCAACTGCACGGAGAACCCTATTGGCGTTCGCTGCCCGCTATGTATGTAAAAGGGCAGGAGGAGCTGGTTGCCGCAGGAGGAATCATCATCACCGATCAAGAACTGGCTGCTATTACCTGTCCGGCGCTCATTATGCATGGCGTACGCGACCGCATCGTCTCGGTCGAATACGCCCACACCCTGCATACGCGCATTGCCGGCTCGCGCCTCCTGCTCTTCGACGCCGGACATCCGGCTCACATCCGTTGTGCAAAGGAATATAACGCAGCCATCATGGAATTTTTTACATGACCGCTTTAGTCTGTCACATCCAGCATCCGGCACGCCATAGATGATTCGAGCATTTGCTGAGCAATATCTGTGCTGTCAACGTGATAGGTATTTGCATCGATCTGGGCCTGTAAGGTTTCAACCTGAGCCTGGCGGGTCTTATCATTCTCCTGGGGGATCAGGCGTGCTTGAGCGCCAGCCACTGCATTTTTACGCAGCCTGGCTGGCCGTGTGTTTTTCGCTTTGCGCTGAGATGCTACCGTCAAGTTATTTGGATAGGGATCGATTTTTTGTGTTTTCATGGCGACGCTGCCCTGCAGGGTGCCGAACTCCTTCCTGGCGAAGTTGGGCATGCTGCACACTCCTTTAGAGAAAACTATGGCGAAGGAGAGCAAGACGAAAATGAAGCTCACCGCTTACACCTTATAACCACATAGTAACGTCCCGAGACAACCCCTTCATCTTTCCACTTGCCATCCCGATCATTTTCGTATGCCCCCCTTCCCACAGTTCCAGAATAGCAGGACAGCGTCTTTGCGGGTAGAGACATTGGTCACGTAGTTACGCGCAAAAAGTCCTCAGGTGAGGTGCCTTGCGTCTACCCCGCAGGCCGGTTCGGTCGGGAGAAGGGAGAACTGAAGCACCGCATCGCACTTACGGCATGAACCGGCTCACCTTATAGACTGAAAATCCTCTTTTTCTTGCTGACGTTTCTGATAAAAGCGACGACGTTGTAAACGCTGCATCCCCTTATCCAGCGTGATGCGTTTGCGTAAACGATAGAAGAGGAGCACGCAGAGCAACACCGCTTCCGCGCTGGCCGAGCCAGCCAGTGCCAGGGGAATCGCCAGGATAACGAGAGGTCCTTTTAATAGCTGAAGCAGGAGAATAATCAGGCTAACGCGCGAAAGCAGGGCAAAAATGTTGGTCCAGAGCGGCGTCCAGGCATCCTTCAGTGCATAGAACCCCCGTACAATTAAATCGCCCGCTACCAGCCCGGGTACGCCCACAGCGTATCCTAGCAGCGCAAGATTGGTCACATCGGTCGAGTGCTGCGTGAACGCACCATGCTGGAAGAGTAAATGGATCACCGGCTTGCCTGCAACCGCTAGCACAATGGCAGCCGGAACGGCCAACAGGATCGATACGCCCATGACCTTAAGGGCTGTCTGAGTCATGCGCATGTAGTGGTTCGAGGCGGCCTGGACCGATAGATGTGGCAACAACGCCTGTCCGATGGCCTGCGACATTAGCGCCAGGGGAACGGCCTGGAGCATTTGCGCATTATGCAGCGCGGAAAGGCCGGCGGCATCCGGGAGGTAGGAAGAAAACGCGGTGTCGGCAATCGTGCCAATATAGAATATGCCGATAGCAAGGGCGTTGGGCGTCAGCAGGCGCATTACCTGGCGCAATCCCGGATGGCGCAGATCCCATACAAACTCGTAACGCACCCGCTGCCGCACCAGGCCGGGAATCTGTATCCCCACCTGAAGGATGGCCGCGATCAGCACCCCATAAGTGGGACCATAGATGCCGGCTTTTGGTATGGCGAGAGTGATCAGGAGGCCAGCAATCATGCCGATGTTATAGATAGCAATTGAGGCCGCCGGTAACATGAACTGCCGCTTGCCGTTCAACACGGCCATAGCGATGGTGCCAAGCCCGAGGATGAGAGGCTGCACCAGCATAATACGCGTCAGTGAAGCGGTCAGCGCCTGCTCAGTAGGGGAGTAGCCGGGGACCAGCAGGTGGTTGACAAATGCTGGGGTCAGGAATTCGCCGATGATCAAGAGGACGGCAGTAAGAACCAGTAAGACGTTGAAAACCAAGCTGGTTAGTCGCCATACTTCGAGCTCTCCCCGCTCCTTCTCATACGAGAGGAGTACGGGAATAAAAGCGTGAACCAGAGCGCCACCGGCTATCAGATTAAATAGCGTGTCAGGCAGACGTAACGCGGCATAGTAGGCATTGGCTTCGGGTCCAGTCCCAAAAAGCGCGTTAAAAATGCTCTGCCGCACAACGCCCAGGCCGCGTGAAGCCAGGAGCGCCATCATCAACAATAGCGCGGCCTCCACTACGCTAAAACGTCTGAGAAACAGCCCCTTGCCTGGAAGGAAGCTCTGGAGGCTAAAACGGAACGTCCTCCCGCCCCAGGATTTACGCCGGCGGGAGCCCGCCCTGTCTGCAACGACCACAGCAATACTATCGCATTTCCCCTCAACGACGGATGCCGTCTCCGTTGATGGGCGAATCGATTTTTGGACCTCGTGCGAAATACTCCTATCTCCTCTCACCTAACACATAATTTTCAGGTCTCATTGCAGCCATTATAGCGGTGATTGTCACAAATGACTAATTCGCCTTCAAAAAGTACTGATTGCCCTTTTTCCATAGCCATTTTTCGCTATTTTATGGCTCAGTTCTAGCTATTACTAGTATTCTCATATACAGTTTTTAATGTAAGTATTTCTGTCTATTAACTATAGGCATTTCCTATAGGTTTATAAGCGAGGATTGACCATGCCATCATCTTCGGACCACCACGTAACGCGTTCTCGTAATCAGCAGGACATTACTTCCGCCGACACGGCAGCAATGCCGGTATTATCAGGATCGGGACAGACCAGGCAGCCACAAGTAGAGCCATCTATGCCCCTCAGCACAGGTCCTCTTTCGGGTCTGGTACCACGCACCACCGATCCCCTCCCAACCCCACCTTCCCTCATCACCCGAAAGCTCCCGGGGTTGAGCGTAAGCACCTCCACCAAAATGCCGACCGTGATTCCCGCGGCCATGAAGCGGCAGCGTTCCGCTTCGACGCCTCCACCGGAGCGCCGTCGCCGACCGGCAGTATTTTTCAGTGCGCTGGCTAGCTGCGTCGTGATGTTTATCTTTGTCGCAATCTTCGCCGCTCCACTGGGCAGCGGGCAGAACTCGCAGACTATCGCGCAAACCATCGGCAACTTTATTTCGACCGGGCAGCTTAGCTCATTCAATCCATTGCAGCACATGCCGACGCCATCGCCGACCCCGGCTCTCCTGACCAATGAAGGATATTGCGGGGGAACCGATATCTGGGGGACATGCGCGACGGCTATCACGGCCAGCGGCTTGATGGGAACGGGCCAGATGCAGAGGCCGATCAATGGAGCGGTCATCACGCAGTACTTTGCACATCCTGAATATCAATCGTGGTGTGGCTGTATCAAGCCGCACTCAGGCATCGATCTGGCAGCGGCCTACGAGACCCCTATTATGGCGGCGGATAGCGGGCAGGTAATCTGGACAGGTTGGGACTGGTCCGGCCTGGGTTGGGCCGTTAAGATTAATCATGGACATTACATTGCCACCATCTACGGGCACCTTGCGCGCTTTGTGGTCAAAACCGGACAAAATGTCATGAAAGGCGATGTGATCGGGTATGAGGGGAGCACCGGAGCTTCTACCGGCCCGCATTTGCATTTTATGGTGCTCATCAATAATATCTGGGTCGATCCCACCCTGTATGTTGCGTTACCCTGACGAGACGGGCCGATAATGCTAAACAAAAAAATGGAGGCAGGCTGCGTTGCCTGCCTCCATTTTCTATTTGATTGACTATGCTTGTACATTATACTTTGAGCGACGGCGGCTGATCGAGCCACCTTTGCGACCTGCGGCCTGCGCTTCTTCACTTGTCCATTTATGTGCAGTGCCAAGAGCGTGAGCAGCTTTGCCACCTTTGCTGGCAATCTCACGCTTCTTCTCTGGACTCATTGATGCAAAACCGCGTCCGCGTCCTTTTTGAGCTTCCATCAATCCTTCTCCTCATCTGTTACAAGATCTGACTTAACGTGTGAAACAACGTTGGTTTCTCTCACCAATTTAAGCATAACAGCTACTCTATACAAGGACAAGTCAGCAATAAAAAGTTTCAGCATTCTCTAAGGTAGCCTCAACCATTTCTAAGGAATTGCTCAGCTCTACGAGCACTTTTTGCTCTTTTTATCATGATATATGCTATTATACACGCGTAAAATCCCTCCTGCATGAGCTTGTTATTGTTAAGCTTAGGAAAAGCTTAGCAATTCCCCACGAGGACGAATGGCCGAAAATTACTACTCAGCAGTATACAAAGCCGTCCTCCCATCAGGATCAGAAAAAATTGTCATGGAAATATTAAGAGTCTGTTCTTAAACTGGACATTATGTAACAAAGGGGAAGGTTAAGAATCGGTGAGTTCATTGATGAGAGAGATCATCTCGTCCACAGAAAAGGGCTTTTCCAGCAGCGCCACCTGGAAATCTTGCAATTCTTCGTTATCTTGCAGTGAAGCTGCGGTGGTTAAAATAATGGGCAGGGACTGAAAACGCGGGTCATTGCGAATTTGCCTGATTACCTCGGTGCCAAAAGTTGACCCGCCCAGGCGCCAGTCCACAATCATCAGATCGACCGGGAGCAGGTCCGGCGAGTTAAGGGCCTCAAGGCATTCCTCGGCAGTAGAAAAGCTCAAGACACTATGACCCTCGTCCTGTAAAACGAGAAGGAGCATTTCCTGGATCGCTACATCGTCTTCAAGCAGGCCCACTCGCATATGATTTCCCTCTGGTAAAAAGAGTCTTAATAACTATGCACACTATAGCAAACTGTGCTGTATTTCGCAAGGGTTAAAGAGTAGTAGGAGGCGAAAATAGAGGCTGCATATGAGCCACTAATCTGCTATAATAGCGGGACATCCGAATGTGCGTGGAGGAGAAGGAACGACTATGCCTGAACAGTTTCGAAGCTTACAGGGCTTTAAAGACATTTTACCCGAAGAAGAGCCTTACTGGCGCTTTGTTGAGCGGACAGCGACCGAGGTTGCACAGTTATACGGCTACCAGCGCATTGAGACGCCACTGCTGGAGGAAACATCGCTCTTTCGTCGTACCTCCGGCGAAGGCACAGATATCGTCGAGAAAGAGATGTATAGCTTCGACGACCGCGCTGACAAAGAGGGCCACCGACTCAACCTCTCGTTGCGACCAGAGGGAACCGCTGGCGTGATGCGGGCTTACCTTGAGCATGGCATGTTCAAGCTGCCCCAGCCCGTCAAAGTCTATTATATGCGCACTCCTATGTTCCGGCGCGAAAAGCCACAGGCGGGCCGTTATCGCGAACATCACCAGTTCGGCTGCGAGGCACTGGGCGACGAAGATCCATCTATTGACGCGGAGATGATCGCGCTGCTTTACCAGGTATACACGCAACTCGGCCTGCGGCAGGTGGGTGTATACATCAACAGCATTGGCGATCAGAACTGCCGCCCTCAATATATCGAGACGCTCAAAGACTACTATCGCCCGCTCCTCAACGATTGCTGCGAGGATTGCAAGGTGCGGTTCTATAAAAACCCGTTACGCTTGCTGGACTGTAAAGAGCCGCAGGACCGTCCAAAGATTGAGGCTGCCCCCAAAATCAGCGACCATCTCTGTGAGCCTTGCCGCGAGCACTTTGCCGCCGTACGTCGTTATCTTGATTGCTATCAGGTACCATATTCCATTAATCCGCTGATCGTGCGCGGGCTGGATTACTATACGCGTACGGTCTTTGAGTTCATCTCCGCGCACGATAATGCGACGCTCACCGGCGGCGGGCGCTACGATGGCCTGGCAGAAATTCTCGGCGGCGGCCACGTTCCCGGCATCGGTTTTGGCGCGGGGATCGAGCGCATTATTCTCGAACTGAAGCGGCAGGGCATCGCGCCAGCGCCAGTTCCGTCTGCTCACGCCTTCGTCGTTTACTTTGGGAAGACGCCGGAATACAAAGATGCCGCCGTACAGGTGGCAGCGGAACTGCGCCATGCTGGCATTAAGACCGAGATGAGCTACGGCAATCGCAGCGGCAAAGCGCAGATGAAGCAGGCCAATGCTTCCGGCGCAAGCTACGCCCTGATCATCGGCGAAAGCGAGCTGGCCGAAAACGCGGTCACGGTCAAAGACCTGCGAACCGAAGGAATAGAGGACGCAAACAAGCAGGTTCTGGTAAAACGCCCGGAGCTGGTGGATTACTTAACCCGCTTGGATAAAACGCTGTAGCCTTTCTGGGCTATCCTTCGTGTTATACATCATGCTTCACACGTTTCTTACATAAAAGCGGGTAGGCGGTAATACTCTCCAGCCCGCCAGCAACTATAGGCGTAAGAACAGGAGAACAGATTTTTCATGCATAAATGGGAACGCAACGTCTGCCCGGACTGCACGCTGGTCTGGGAGCGGAATCTGGATGGAGCCTGGAGATACATCTCCTTGATTGCGGTTCCCCTACCAGATGAACGAACGTGTCCGCTCTGTACCAATAACCTGCGGATGCAGTGGGTCAAGCCGCTGCCAACATTGCCGGACGATCCAACCGCGCTGGGTGACTAGGGACGCACAGCCGTGTGCGTCCCCTTCATCTCGCGTAGCGTGCGATCCGGCTACGGCTTCAGGATCACCTTTGTGTACCCTTCGACGCGCTTATCGAATTTTTCGTACGCCTGCGGGGCATCATCGAGCGGGACTTCATTCGAGACGATGAAGCTGGGCTTCGCTCTGCCCGCTATGATCAGGTCGCGCAAGTAGCGGTTATACCGCTTGACGTTGCACTGCCCGGTACCCAGGCGCAGCCCCTTCTCAAAGAGCTTACCAAAGGAAATGAGCAGGCGGCCCTGTTTCGCATGAGGGTCCACGCCGCCTGGGTCGGAAGGCACATACAGTCCCGGAATGCCTAACATCCCGGTTGGATTCACAATCTGTATCAGTGCTTCAAGCACAGTGCTGGGAGCTTCGGATGATTTACCGGGTTCGATAGCCTGGTAGCCAACGGCATCAACGCCCTTATCCACCCCATCGCCATGACGCATATCGCGAATTTGCTTGACGGGATCGCCCTTGCTAAAATCAATCGGGATAGCACCGATATCCTTGACCTTTTTGAGCCGCTCCGGCACCTGGTCAACCACATAGACTTCGGAGGCTCCACGAATGAGGGCGCTATAGGCGGCCATTGCACCCACCGGCCCGGCCCCAAAGACCGCCACTGTTTCGCCGGGCGAGACCTGCGCCAGCTCGGTGCCGTGATATCCTGTGGGGAAGATATCGGCCAGTAAGGCAAAATCTTCCTCATGCTCGGTTCCTTGAGGCAGCTTCAAGGCATTAAAATCAGCATAGGGTACACGCAGAAACTCCGCCTGACCGCCCGGATAGGGTCCCATAGCGACATATCCATAGGCGCCGCCGGCAAACCCCGGATTCACTGTCAGGCAGAAACCGGTATAGCCTCGCTCACAATTCTTACAAAAGCCACAGGCTACGTTGAACGGCAGGACGACACGATCACCCTTGCGTAGCGACGTTACGCCCGGGCCAACCTCCTCGACTATCCCCATATTCTCATGTCCAAATATGAGGCCCGGCTGAGCCGCCGTTCTTCCTTCATACATATGCAGGTCCGAACCACATATACAGGATGAGGTGATACGCACTATTGCATCATTGGGGTGCTGGATCTTGGGGTCCGCTACCTGTTCTACAGCGACCTTAAACGGCCCCTTATACACCACTGCGCGCATGTTGACCCTCCTTCGGTGTCTACCTATCTGCTTCATCACACACCATTACGCTTTTCTATGCATGCACTAGACGTAACACGGAAGCAGGTTACGTGTCAATTAAGCAGAAGAACGCGCGTGACGATGGCGGCAGAAAGGACAGGAAGAAGGGAAAATGAGGAGAAAGGGAATGAAATGCTTGACCGGAGGGTGGGCAGGTGCTTGACCTGCCCCTACGGTTTTTCCTCTTCGTTCTCGTCTTGAGGGGGGACCTCGATATGGACGCGATAGACGCCGGGGTTGGGAGGAGGCGATGGCGGGGAGGGCTCCTTCTGCACCGGGGCCATCAGGTCAGCCGAGATGGCTTTTACCAGGCGGTCGATGCGGTCCCAGCGCGCCGGGTAACGCTCAGCATAAAACTTCTCTTTCCCTTCAGAGTCGTAGATGTAGAGCAGATAATCCTGGTCCGAGTAACGATATTGCACCCTGGTGTAAGGAATGCGCACTAATTCAATCACTTGCAATGTCGCACGCGAACTGTTATAAGGTTCATTTCCTACGCCATCTTTGCTCTGACGCTCGCTGCGCACCAGTTCGACCGTTCGCGCCCAAACATCCATCGGCACGCTATCAGGCGGCGCTTCAGGGTGAAGCATCTCGTTGACCTCGGCGCTATAAATCACGTCTCCGCTTGCCTTGAGTACCTGCTGCTGCGGAATAGGACAATCGCCAACCAGGCGCACCTGAGAGCGCAGGTCAAACTGGCGTACGATCTCGCGATGGCGCACGAGCTTGCCGGTCCCGTTACAGTTGGTGCAGAGCGATGATTTTGCCCCCTGGCAGGATGCACAGACGCGCTTGCCATTGCCACAAGAGCAGTCAACTTCGCCGTTGACGCAGTCCGGGCAGGGGATAGTGCGGCCCTTCGTCGCCGGATCTGTATCAACCGGATTGGGAATCGGTACTCCCTGCTGACGTATATTATCGAAGACATCCGAGACCTTACTACCAAGAGAGTGCGCGACATTTTCAGCCTTCCTCTGGAAGAATGGCTTCTTCTCCCCCGGCGTCCAATCGGCAACATAGCCGCGTCCACGACAGGTCGAGCAGCGATTCTTCATGCGCCCCTTACAATCGGGGCAGACGATCCAGCCGCGTCCGCTACAACTGGTGCAAAGCATGCGACCCGTGCTATTGCAGAGCGTGCAGGATACCACCTCGTCCAACCCCTCAACCCTGGTGCGTGACTCTGCCGCCTTGAGGCCGACGACGGGAGGGAGCTCGTAATCCCACACGGGGAGCAGCGGCTGCGGAACGCCCACGTTATGTCCCGTATATGGCTCGGTCAGGCCCTCCATTTTGCGCGTCTCCCAGCGCGTCTCCACCATCGTCTCCCACATCTCATCACTGCTCCACGAGACGATATCCATATAGGTTCCCAGTTCACGGGCAACGCGCCAGTTCTCATTGCTCCACATATTCGCCAGGTGGCGAATACGCTGCTCCTCAAGCGTGTTTGCCGGTCGCGGAGTCGGGGCGGTCTGCGCCTGCTGCCAGTACTCATTGGCTCGATCTACCACGCGTTTGATCCGCAACTGCGCCTCGTTGGCTCCCTGAGACACCAGGCGCTTGATGTCTTCTATGCGTTTATCCATCTCATCTTGACTCGGCTGACCCGGTCCATACGCTCTATAACGCGGGTCTTGCTCCCGATCTTCTCCCATGTGCTGATCCCTTCCCGGAGACGTAGACTACTTTCTCCATCTGTTGGAATAACTTCTCAAAAATTATTTCTTACCGTATATACGGCAAACAGAGGAGAGGGTTGTAGGTCAGCTCAGATGCTTTCTCCTTGCTCTCTAAGGTTGGTAGAATAGGGACTCGCAATGGGTGCGAGTCCTCACAAACTCACAGTAGTGGGCGGATCTCCTGCTGCGTCGGCACGCCTGTCACCTCCGCATCCCCCTCAAGGACAAGCAGGTTGACTTCGCTGCGCACCCCGAACTCGGGCAGGTAAATGCCAGGCTCGACGGAGCAACAGGTACGCGGCAGCAGCACACGCTTGTCCCGTGTCTCGAAGTTATCCAGGTTGGCCCCGTTGCCGTGCGCGATAAAGCCAATGCTATGGCCGGTGCGATGCAAGAAGTAGTCGCCATAACCCGCTCTGGCGATAACGGAGCGCGTGGCATCATCGACGCTGCGAGCCTCAACTGGCTCGCCCGTCGCCAGGCGCTCGCGGGCAAAAGCGATCCCGGTATCGCGGGCGGTCTTCACAATCTCAAAAATTTCCTTCTGGCGCGCGGGAATCTCATCTTTTGTGCCGGCAAAGGCCATCCAGGTGTAATCGGCCACAATCGCATCGGGCTGAGGGAGACGCGCCCAGAAGTCGAAGAGCACGAGGTCGCCGCGCCGGATAGGGCTATATGTGTTGCTGGTTGGCTTGTAATGCGGATTGCTGGCATTGCTATTGACGGCCACAATCGGCGGCTCCGCCATATCCAATCCTGACTGCCGGATCAGTCCGAGGAAACGCTGCTGCACCTGATATTCGTTCAGCTCAACATCGCGGCGCAGGTCTTCTCCCAGTTCAACAAAGAGGCGATCTTTGGCGGCAATCAGACGCCGACCCGCCTCGCGATGGCTCTCCACCTGCTCCTGCGTCAACTGAGCGACGAACCGCTGAGAAATATTGGCTGAGCTCACCACCTGCACGCCAAAAGAGCGTATCAGCTCCACTGTTCCGGCATCGACGCGCGAGATGTACGGGATATCATTCATCGGCGAATATTCCATCGCGACCCGCGCTCCTGCCGGCAAGGTATTCTTCAGATATGCGTGCATCTCCTGCCATGTGCGAAAAACCAGCCGCTCGCCCGGCAGCGTATGTAACACATGCGACTCGACCGCGCTAATCATAGCCGTCGGCGTCCCCTGAGCGGGCACAAAATAGAACCAGCGCCGCGTATACATGTCATTGAGCGACAAACCCAGCACCTGAAAAGCGATAGGGTTAGACTTACGAAAATCATAAAACAGCCACCCATCCAGCTTCTCTTCCTGCAATGCCTGTTGAATGCGTTCTAGCTGCATAATCAATCCTCCCGATTCACTAAAAATAAGCCAATGCAATATTCATCTTACCACCTGAACACAGAGATTCGTTGGACAAATGGGAAAAGAAAAAATCTTTGTTGATCCAAACAATTATTATGTAAAATTGAAGCAGTAAAAATTTTGTCATATGGAGTAAGTATCATGGACACCAGATCACAGGAGATCAAACAGCTAGCGCAGCATTTCGCGGAAGGGCCTGCTATTTTCACCACCTCCCCGCTCTACCAATCGTTCTGCAAGGTAGTCGCGCAGGATCAGCCAGTGCTTGAGCTGCTCACGCAACGGCAAACGGGGCAGCAGGCATCGTTTCTGCTCTTCGGCGCCATACACTACCTCCTGCTCAGTGGAGCACAGCACCCCTTGCGCGACTTCTACCCCTCCCTGGTCGATAGGGTAACAGCTTCTCCGGGGGAGGCCGGTCCAGAGCTGCTTGACTTCTGCCACACCTATCGCAACGAACTAGAAACGCTCATTCGCACGCGGCTCGTCCAGACGAACGTCGTGAAGCGGTCGGTGGGCCTCCTGGTCGCGCTGCGAGCTGTAAGAATGCGAGGCGTAGAGCGTGTGCATCTGATCGAGGTCGGGACCTCCGCAGGCATTCATCTGCACGTTGACCGCTATCGTTATCTCATTGGTGGCCTCGTGTTTGGACAGCAAGACTCGAAAGTCGTCGTCGAAACGCAATGGCGAGGAAAGCAGCCGCCTGACTTCGACGCGAGGCCACAGATCGTCGGTCGTCTCGGCATCGATCTCCATCCGGTGGACGCTGCCAACCCCGAAGAGCGGCTCTGGCTGAGAGCACTCGTCTGGCCCGAGAACCAGCACGAAGCGGATCAGCTCTCCGCCGCCCTTGAGAGCATTGCGTCCGCTCCCCCAACCATTATCGCCGGTGACGCCATCGACGTGTGTCCTGCATTAGGCAAGCAGTTGCCTCCCGGTGAAGCGCGTATCGTCTTCCACGCCGCAACCCGCATGCACGTCCCAATCAACCGACGAGCAGCATTTGACGCGGCAATCGATACCCTCGGAGAAGACGGCCCGCTCTACCACATCTGGCACGAGCCCGCATCCGCGCCCCACGCCGGCATGCCCTCCGATCCGCGCGGCGTGTTGGCCTTGCACGGCCCCGGCGACGACCAACCCGTCTCGCTGGCCCAGGTCAGCGGCCATCTCGACTGGATAGAGCTGCTGGATGATTGATGTTAGCAGATCAGCCCGCACCAGGGCGACCGTCAGGCCCCCACCACTTACCGTTGCCCCGTTCGCCGTGGCGACCCGATTTATCGCGTCCAATTCATCGCCGTGCCGCCACCTGCAATCGTGCCAACCCCCCTCCTCGTAGGGACCCGATTTATCGCGTCCAATTTATTGCCTGTCCACCCATTGATCATTAACCATCCAAAGGGATATGGTCCGTTGCAGGGGAAGGGCAAGGTTCCCGTTGCCGCAGCAGGGCAACCGCGAGCCCCTAGCGACGAGGGGCATCGTTGGTGGGGAACAGGGCAACCGCGAGGGATTGCCCCTACCCATCCGTCCATCGTTGTCTCCACACACGTAAACCCTGAACCGGTCCGCGCAACGCTGGACAGAATCGGTAGGGACAAGGGGATGGGTGGAAATGGGGTGGGGGCCTCGCGCTTGTCCTGGCCGTCCCCACCATTACTGCATAAACGCTCCTCCTCACGCCCAACAAAATCACCAATTACCGCAAATACGACAATAAACCGGCCTTACAATGTGATGGTAACGTCGGAGGAGGGGATTTTGTCGAATTGTGGGACTGAGTTGCTTAGTGATGAGTAGGCATGATCACGCGCTCGAAGCGGTGAAAGCTGTTGTTTGGCGATTGCAACAGCATAGGGAATCTCCTCTGGCTGCAGAGTTTCATGCAACCAACTCGGGATAGAGTCATAATACCAATGTTCTTCAGGATAGTTCGTTATCTGATCCTCTGGTAGCAGAGCAAATAATTTTTCCAGTGCTAGAGCCCTATCTAAATAACTGGCATCCCAGGTAATGATAGGCACGGTAAGAATATATAAACACTGATCAGTTGTCGTTCTCTCATTCTGCGCTAGCTGCCAGAGTGCTCGTAAAGCCAACCGTCTCTCCTCAGAGTTTTTAGGATTGCATGTATAGAGCGATTGTGTTGCCTGGATAACTTGCTCTATTGGGATATCTGTACGGTGAGCTACATTGAGCAGGATTTGCGCCGCCTCTTGTTCTCCTTTGAAATCTTCTAAACTAAACATATAGAATATCCCTGCCGCCCGGATAACTTGCTCTATTGGGATATCTGTACGGTGAGCCACATTGAGCAGGATTTGCGCTGCTTCTTGTCTTTCCTGAGAATCGGCGCAATAGAGAACCTCTGCCGCCTGGATGACTTGCTCTATTGATATATCTGTACGGTGAGCCACATTGAGTAGTATTCGCGCTCCCTCTTGTTCTCTCTCGGAGTCTTCAAGACTCCAATTATAGAGAACCTCTGCCGCCTGGATGACTCGCTCTATTGGGATATCTGCACGGTGAACCACCCCTAGTAGTATTTGCGTTGCCTCTTGTTTCCCCCTGGAGTCTTCAGGGCAAAGTCTATAGAGCGCCTCTGCTACCTCAATCATCTGCTCCACGAAAATATCTTCACGCCGGGCCAGGTTGATCAAAGCTTGTACTGCCTCTCGTTCTTCCTGGGAATTTTCAGTACTCCAATTATAGAGAGCTTCCGCCGCCTGAATAGCTTGCTCCACTGCAATATCCTCTCGACGAGCTAATCCTATTAGTATCTGTTTTGCTTCCTGCTTATCTTGCGAATTTTCAGGACTGGACCTGTAAAAAGCTGTTGCGGCCCGGATAGCTTGCTCCACTACAATATCTTTACGCTGGGTCAGTGCCACCAGCTTCCGTTTTGCCTCCTGTTTTTCTTCGGAGCCTAAGCTTAGCCTGTAGAGTATTGCTGCTGCCTGGATAACTTGCTCTATCAAGATATCTTCACTATGAAGCAAATCCGCCAGTATGCGCTTTGCCTCTTGCTGCTCTTCAGAATTTTCTAAACTGTTGACATGGAGAATCCTTGCCATCTCTATTTTCAGATCTATATCCATAATTGTATCCAGTTTCACCAACCTCACCAACTCTTTGCTTGTCATACCAGAATATTGTTTCGTCTGGATCAATTTTCCAAGCCTTTCTATGGCTTGAGAACACTGCGATTGGAAAGGAGAAGTCACTATCAACTCACTCAAACGGGCAATCACCGACTCTGCCAAATCGCTTTCCACTGGTAGTTCCTCTATCAGACAATCGCAAACGAAGAAGAGGTCTTGCTGTATCAGATCGGTGTAGCGGCTGCGGCGGCTTGTGATGGTGCCGTTGAGGATCTCGCGCAAGCGGAGTGTGACCGGCTTACGGCCAAGCTTGCCAAGTAAGAGCAGGATTACTTCTTGCCAGTGAGGATCGTGCAGGTGCTCTACGAGGAAGTCTTTGATAATTTCAGGGTCTTCATCCTGTCTGTAACGTTCGTAGACATCGGCGGCGGCAAAATATTCTTGGAAGGTGCGATGGACAAAACCGTAGATGTTTTCGCCGTTCTCGTCCGTTCCTCGCTCCACGATCAGTCCGGCCTCTATCCGCATCAGTTCCATGAATTGTTCGGCCTCTTTGCGCCGCTCGGCTTTCTCGCTGATGAGCTTGCGGCTATCGAGAAAGTTTTCTATTTCTCGCCGTAGTAGTCGCTCCGGTACGTCGGTAGCGGTGTCTTGCTCAGAGTCAGGACGATTCTGCTCTTGCTCCGCGCTATCCTCTTGCGAGCGTTGATGCAGTTTGAAGCCGAGATGGGCGACGCAGGCAAACTGGTCGTCGCGGCCAAGCTTCATCTCGGACCAGCGGGCATGCGTGCCTTTGAGGTTGGCCCAGGTCTCCAGGAGTAGTTCCGCACATTTGTCGTAGACCTGGACGCGCTTTTCTGGGAGCCGTTGGGAGCGGTAGAGCGCGGTGATGACGGTGAGCAGGAGAGGGTTTTCCGCCAGTCTGTGCAGGCGCGTGTTCTTTTTCAATATTCCGAAAAGCGTTTCAAGCTCTTGCTGCTCTTCGTATGGCAGCGGGTTCAGGCGTAAAACGAACTCATACCAACGTTCCAGAAACTGGTGAATCTGGTCGTCATCAAACTTCTGCACCTGGGCATGGGTGAAGAGCTGCTTTGAGCAACGCGCAAGCTCGTATCCTGCCGGTCGCGATGTCACCAGGACATGATTGCCGGGATAGTGCTGGGCAAAGTGCTCTATCTCCTGCACCAGGCGTTGGCGCTCGTCAAGCGTTGTGACCTCGTCAAGACCGTCGAAGAGGATCAGCATGCGTTTCTCTGCAAGCAGCCTTTCAAACACGCGCGGGTTGATCGTGATATTTTCTTGCTTCAGTAGCACGCCGGTGGCATAGGATAAGAAGCTGAGATCGGGATGGTGCTTGCGGCTCTGGGTGAAGAGGCGCAGTTCGATACGCAGGGGCAAGGGGCAACGCGAGAGGAGCGGAACTGCTTGCGCTTGCTCGGATGCCGCCATGTTGGCATAGGCGTGGCTCCAAGCCAGGTGACGTACAACGGTCGATTTGCCGGAGCCGGGATCGCCTAGCAGCACGATGTATTGATAGCGTTCGAGTAGTTCAAGCAGCGCGTGATGCTGCTTGTCGGCTCTGGCTGTATCATCGGTCAGAGCGATACGCAGTGGCACAAAGATGCCGTTCAGTTCGGGATCTCTGTTTTGTTCTTTAGGCAGGAAACCAATGATTTTGAGATTGTGCAGGATGCGCTCTACATGAGTGGTATACGTCGCAATATCGCGCTGAAATTGCTCTTCGGTATAGTCGGGATCGATGGCCTGATGAATTTTATGTAATGTTGTATTCGCTTCGGTCATCTGCTGAGGCATTGTCAGCGCCATGCGCGCTTGCAGGGCGTCGCTGATCTGGGGACGGAAACGGTCATTGCTATACAGTTCGGCGATGAGCGCATCAAAGAAGCTGGTCAGATAGCGCGCTGCGTCAACTTCGGCGGGCGCTACGGGTTGTGAGAGGTGACGGATACGCAGGGAGCGATTGTAGATTTCGTTCAGCTCTGCTAGATCAGGAGTATCGGAGAGCGTGAAAAGGGCCATTGCTTCGCGACGCATGGCTTCATTATGCTCTCCTGGCTCAAAGAGGTTTTGCAAGATATCTTTGTATTGATCGCGCTCTTGCTGCTTGCGAAATTTTGCCAGTCCTCGCTTTACGGCTTTTGCGAGAAGCTGTTGCAGGAGACGCTCCTGCTCTTTTTCGTTCAGCCACGCTTTCCCCTTCTCTTTGCCTTTATCGAGCAGGGTACTTTTCAGATCTTTCAGCCACTCGTGTGCATAGGCCGCAACATAGCCGCCAATCGCCAGCGTAAACGGGTCGGGCATCACTTCAACCTCTTTCTCTCACAAAATAGGCACCTCTATTTATTAATAAACGTTCGTATGCCCGAAATGTAAAAGAAGCTTTAACAGTTTGAACCTTTCGTAGGGAGCGTACGTTCGAGAGGGATGCGCAGACGTTTGGGGGTATATGTTCATCAAAGGAGGATTGTTCAAAGGACGTGCATATTTTTTGTTTGGGGAAAGGTGATAGCGTTGGCAGAAGGGGAAATTCTGCCAAATTGCGAGACATGTATTTAATTTGTGAGATATTTGACTGTTTCTTGATATATCTCGGTTATACTATGCTAAAGGGCATGATTAAAAGGTCGATTGACGACATTATCAGGATTTACCTTGATAGCTTCCATGCTGCAACGTCGCTGGACGCGATTTATCGCGTCCCTACTGGGATGCGGCAACGTAGTACTCGTTTTTGACAGGCGGAGTGTCAATGATACACGGTTAAAATTTGCTATGGACGATGAAACTACCCAAAAAATATCTGCTTCAGCCCCCAAAGATGAGGCGCAGCAATCAGAAAATGGACGGCAGTACGCGGATCAGCCTACAAGGCCATTGCCTCCGCCCAATAAAGGGGAGCGGCGTAAAACACGCAGGGGACGGACCATATTGACAATTCTCCTGCTGCTGGTATTGGCCCTGGCTGGCGTCTTCGCCACTGGCTACTATTACTTTATGACCACTATTAGCGCGCCCATTACCCAATTTATTCGTCCCGTGGCGCGCGGCAAGGACGAGCCAGTGATCAATACGACTCCGGTTTATGATACAATCAAGGGCCGCTCCTGGAATATCCTGCTGCTGGGCAGCGATAATGATCAGAAATACACCTTTCCGGCTGTATTGACGCAGGTGATGATGGTGATCCATGTGGATACGGATCAGAATAGCGTCTATATGGTCTCTATTCCTCGCGATTCCTGGGTATCGGTACCTGGAGATGGCATGCATAAGATCGACCAGGCTTTTCTGCTGGGGGTCAATCAGAATAACACCTTTGAAGGCGGCGTACAACTGGCCCGCACTACGATAGAAAAGGATTATGGAATTACGATTGATCGCTACGCCTGGGTCGGGCTATCAGGCTTCGCTAAGGTCATTGATACTCTCGGAGGGGTCGATATTGATGTCACTCATCCTATTGTTGACGATGCATATCCAGATGATACTGGCAAGGGCGCTGCTACCAACGATCCTTTCGCGTTCAAACGCCTCTACCTGCCTCCTGGCCCCCAACATCTTACGGGCGAGCAGGCGCTGGAATATGTACGTTCACGCCATGCCGATCTGGTGGGCGATATCGGAAGGACGCAGCGCCAGCAACAGGTGCTGACGGCACTCAAACAAAAGCTGACGGTTGCCAGTATCCTGAATAATCTTCCAGGGCTGATTAAGGACTTAACGGGCCAGGTCTATACCGATCTCAGCCAGGATGAGATGATTGCCTTCGCCAACTTCGGGCGCGTCCTTACCAGTCAATCGATTCAACGGATCACACTGGGACCTGGCCCTGCCGATCAGAATTTTGGCAATTATGCCTCCGTCTATGACCCTTTGATCGGGGCAAACCAGGATGTGGTCATCCCCAATTGTGCCGCCATCCAGCCCTTTATCAATCGCGTCTTTGAGCTAAATGACGCCCAGAGCTGCAATGTAACAGGATAACGCACCACGAACTATGGTACAATATCCCCAGCAATAGTTATTATCAAGAGGGAGTGACCTTGATCGAACAATCGTGGGAAGAGCTAGCTTATCTGCAATTTCACTTTCTTGCGCAATTTTCCAATGTTACACACGGCATTTTTACGCGTCAGGGTGGCTACAGCGAGGAGCCTTATCGCTCGCTCAATACGTCAACCTCGATCAAGGACGGAGGTGATAGCGTCGATAATGTTGTACGCAACCGTCAGTTGACGTTGCGGGCGCTCGCTATGCCCGATTCGCCCTGCGTCACGCTCTGGCAGGTTCACGGCGCGAGCATTGCCATCTTCGATCCTCAGGACGAATGGCGCACCGACTGGGCTTACCACTCCTACTATCATCGGAGCTGGACGCCGCAATCGATCCGCCAGGCGGATGCCCTGATCACGCGGCAGAGCAAGGTCGCGATTGCCCTCTCTTTTGCCGACTGCGTCCCCATTGTCTTCTATGATCCGGTGCAGCGCGTGATTGGCATAGCTCACGGTGGCTGGCGTGGCACGGCCCGGGGCATAGTAGCCGCGACGGTCGAGGCGATGCGCGAGCGCTTTGGCTGCCGACCGCAAAACATCCTCGCGGGCATCGGGCCTGCAATCGGAGCATGTTGCTATGAAATCACAGAGACGGTGCGTGACATTTTTCTCGGTAAGCAGGAATTTGATACGATGCCGACAGCAGCGAAGTTGCGCGGCGTGGTCCGTGACTCCGCGACCTTCTCTGTCCGGCCCACGCCCGATGCTACCGCGATCTACCTGAACCTGTGGGAAACCAACCGCAAGCAACTGCTGATGGCGGGATTGATCGCCGAGCATATCGAGGTTGCCGCGATCTGCACCGGCTGCAATACCGAACGTTTCTTTTCCCATCGCAAAGAAAACAGCAAAACCGGACGCTTTCCCGTAATTATGGCCCTAAATAACTAAACGCAAGGTAGCCAAAGTTGGTATAATGTAAGGATGAAAGCTAGCAGGGTAGCGACGGTAGGGGACCACTCCCACGATGAATCGGGGAGCTACGGGTTGCCCTCGTCGGTTGGATGAAACATTATTGAAAGATTGTAGCTAACAGGGCAGGGGCAAGCCCTGCCCCTACAGTTAAAGCGTTGAGAGATTGTAATTATGGATGACCACTCCATAAGCCAGCAAGAAATTCTGGCGGCAAATATTGCCGAAGTTCGCTCTCATATTGCGAAGGCGGCGGAGCGAGCCGGGCGCAATCCTGATGAGGTGACGCTGGTCGCGGTATCAAAGACGCGACCGGTAGAACTGGTGAAATTAGCCTACTCTCTAGGGGTGGTTCATTTTGGGGAAAATCGTGTGCAGGAGGCGCTCCCAAAGATTGCCGCCTTTCGTCCCCAAGATATGCGCTGGCATATGATCGGACATTTGCAGAGCAATAAAGCGGGGAAGGTGGTGGGGAATTTCGATTGCGTTCATAGCGTTGATAGCCTCCGCCTTGCTCAGACACTGGACCGTCACGCAGGGGAACTCGGGGTACGGCTGCCCATCCTGCTCCAGGTCAATATCGCGGGCGAAGAAAGTAAAGAAGGTATGGCTGCGGCTGAAGCGCCGTCGCTGGCCCGTCAGATTGGCGAACTGCCCCACCTTGAAGTTCAGGGGCTGATGACGATTGCGCCGCTGGTAGCCGATGCGGAAGAGGTGCGTCCGGTATTTCGTGCCCTGCGCGTGTTGCGTGATCGCTTGCGTGACGAACTGCCGCAACATTCCTGGCATCATCTTTCGATGGGAATGACCGACGATTATACAGTAGCGATTGAAGAAGGAGCAACGATTGTTCGTGTTGGACGGGCAATTTTTGGTGAACGTATAACACATCCTGAAAGGCAGACGCAAAATGAAGTTAGATGATATATTGTTCAGTCGGCGCATCCGGCAAAACCATGCTCTGGAGCACGCGACCATTACTATATTAAGTCGAATCGTCCCCAATTTAAGTGTAAGCGCCCGTTCCAGCTCAGATGGCTTTATCATTTTCGGCGATGTGGATCTGGGGAAGCTGCGCCAGGCACTAGATGAGGCGCTGCGTCGTCTACAGGCTGGCGAGGCGGAGCTGGCTATCCATCCCAACTGCGGCACCAATCTGGCGGTTGGCGTCTCTCTGATCACCATTGGCACCTTGCTCGGCATGACCTCCAGCCAGACCCGCACGCGCGTCGCCACTGCCGCCGTCTCTTCCCTGGCAGGCTGGGCCGCGGCACGTCCCCTGGGCGAATATGTGCAGCGGCACTTTACGACCTTGCCCGACCTTACCGGGGTGCGCGTCACGGAGATTAAACGGCGCAAATTCCTGGGTTTCACCTTGATCGATGTACGAACGGTACAGGAGTAACGTATGTTTGTTCCATCACCTCTCCCATTTCCCATAGTGAGCCTGACCGTGCGCATCGTCATCGGCGCAATCATCATTGCCATGCTGATCCGCGCCTTCGCATCCTGGTTCCGTATCGATGAGAGGTATGCCTTCATCCGCTTTTGTGCTTATATGTCAGATCCGTTTATCAGGCCATTGCGGCGTTATGTTCCTCCGGTAGGAATGATAGACCTGTCCTTCCTGATCGCCTGGTTTATGCTGGGCACACTGGAGGTCTTGCTGCTTCAGTCCCTACCACTGGGCTGGTAGGTATATGCGCATCAGTGTTCGCGTTATTCCTCGTAGCAACAAAAGCGCGCTGGAGTGGGAGCAGGGCGCGATTAAAGCCCGCTTGAAAGCCCCTCCGGTTGATGGGGCGGCCAATCAAGCCCTGATAGAGCTACTGGCCGAGCGCCTCGCCGTTCCTCGGCGCGCTATCACCATCGTGCGCGGCACCACCAGCCGCCAGAAAACGGTCGAGATTGAGGGGGTGACAGTGGAGGAGGTGGAACGGAAAATAGGTCAGGCAACCACCTGAAAAACGGCTGCCTGACCTATTTTCGCTATCCTGCGAGGAACTTCCCTAGCCCGCTTTCCATCTGGATATGGCCGTTCGGGTCAACAGCCAGCACGACGAAGGCTTTATCGACGGGATCGCCGTTGCCGTCAAATTTGATTTGCCCGCTTACCCCCTGAAAGGTCGTTTTGCTGAGCGCCTGCCGGAGATCATCACCGGTTACAGGCGTCTTGCTTGAAACAGCCGTGCCATAAGCGTTGGATAGGGCGAGCATGGCATCGTAAGAAAGAATGACGTCGCTGGTGGGACGCGAAAAACCATAGGCGCCCTGATGTTTGTTCGTGGGATCGAATGCCGCAGCGTAATCGCTAAAGAACGCCGGCTTGCGAGATGTCAGGTTCAATGCCTCCCACTCGTCAGGATAGGCGAACGCGGTGAAATGCAGGCGGCTAAAGGCGGATCGGGCACTACCGGCATAGCCGCCCAGTTCGTAAAGAGCATCTCCGCCCAGCACATTCAAGCTCGCGGGCGCGTTCGTTGATACCAGATCCGTCAATAACACGCCTACATCGCTGGCATAGCCGGAGAAGTAGATCAGGTCAGGATTGTGTGTCAATGCATCCTGCAAGCTCTGCTGTAAGGTGCCAGGCTGTCCCACCGTGTATTTTTCTGTCACCACTATCTTGTTCCCATCGGCCTCGAACTGTTGCTGGAAATCCTGAGCCAGGCTCTGGCTGTAGGGATTGGCCTGATCGACAAAGAGCGCCACGTTTTTCGCCTTCAGGGTGTTCTCAGCGTACTTCGCGCCCGCGATCCCCTGAGATTTATTGGAAGGCGCGACGCGGAAGAAGTAGGGCGAGACCCCTGATAGCTGATCGCTTGATGCCGTCTGCGAGATCATCGGTATATGAGCATCGCTGAGAATCTGTATAGCTGCAAAGCTCAAATCGCTATGCGGCCAACCCATCACACCGGCAAAAGTGTTATCCGCTTTGGAGAGTTGAACGATCTGCCGCGCAACCGCCTGGACGTTGGACGGCTGGTCTCCAGAGCTGGCGATCAGGAGACGGATTTTCAAGTTATTGGGCAGTTTGGCATTATCGTTAAACTCTTTTTGCGCGACATAGGCCCCCTGCAAATCGTCGCGCCCCACGCTCACCAGCGCGTCCGAGCCGGAAGGGATGGTCGCGACCACAAATGTGACATGGGGAAACAGGGCTACACGCTGATCTTCCAGGTATATCAGGGCCTCCGCGTCATTAGGATCTTGCGAAACGGCCTGATTCCAGAGCGCAACGGCGCTGCCGATATTTTTATTCCTGAAGCTATCAGCCGCCTGCTGCTTGAGGCTGCCATCCGCACGATTGATATCGAACGTGTAGCTACCGTCGCTGACGCCAATTATCTGATTCCCGACGGTGGTGGCACCGATGCCGTTGCTACTATTAAATGGAGGCAGCGTCGCCGTGGGATTTGGGCCGCCGGGGCCTGTGTTAGGATGCGCGCCCAGCCGGGGCAGAATAAAGGTAGCGCCCACCAGCAGAGCGACGACGATGATGAGCAGGATGAAGCTGGTGCGCACAAAGCTTCCCCCGCTCTGCTGTCTCGGCGCCGCCCCCTGCCCCTGGAACATTCCTGGCTGCCGGTTTGACGGTGGGAAGCGCACTGGAGGCGGCGGAGGGGGCGCTTGCTGCGGTTGCTTCATCTGCTGCACCTGAGCGGGCTGGGGACGAGGTGTGGCGGGTACGGTTGGCGGAACGCTTATTGGTCCCGACGTTCCCAATGTGTAGCTGCTTGTATCGCCCGAAGTTCTGAAACGCTTCATCATAATATCGTCGATATCGTGCTTCATGGCTGCCGCATTCTGATAACGCTTACTCACGTCTATCATCAGCGCACGGTTCAGCACCTGCTCTATATCGGGCGAGAGTTGCGGGTTTAGTGTGCGCGCCGACGGATAGGTGAATGGTGGGTAGTCGCGCGGATCGCGATTCGTCAACAGGTGATGCAGCGTCGCCGCCAGCGCGTACAGGTCGGACCGTACATCGGCATTCCCCTGATACTGCTCAGGGGGCGCATAACCCGGCGTCCCTAGCGCTGAAGTTTGTTTGCGCTTCACATTTTTGGCGGCGTCCGCGCGCGCGATGCCGAAGTCCACCAGATGCGCGCGTTTATCCTTACTACTCACAATGATATTGGCCGGCTTGATGTCGCGGTGAACAATTGGTGGATGCTGCTGCCCCAGGTAGTCAAGAATGTCCAGCACCTGCGAGGCGTAAGCCAGGGCCTCGCGCTCCGGCATGGGCTTTTTCACCCGCTCCATGCGATCTTCCAGGTTCTCCCCAGGAACATACTCCTGGACCATATAGTAGCGCGTGCCTTCCTGGAAGCTATCGGTCACAGCAGGGATCAGCGGATGGTCCAGTTGCGCCAGCGTCTCCACCTCGCGCTGGAAGTTACGCACGTCCTCCTGGCGCTTGGCCGGATCGGTATTATCGGAGATTAACTCTTTGATGACGACGGTCTTGTTAGATACATTGGCATCGCGAGCCAGCACGGCGGTCCCCATTCCTCCCTGGCCGAGGACTTTTTCGACGATATAGCGCCCATGCTGTAAGCGCACATTGGGAGCCAGCGTCCCAGAGACGCCCGAAGTGCCCCCTGTGGTGGTTGAACTTGAGTTTGCCTGCGCGGTACTCGTGCTGCCCGCCGCCACGGCAGTGGGTGATGTGCTCAGGTATCCTCCACAGTTAGTACAGAAGTTTTCGCCCGGCTGATTATCAGAGCCGCAAAAAGGACATTTCATGATCCCTGCCTATCATTCCAAAAATTACTACGATCAACATAGAGAGGCTCGCTCACACCCCTCCCTATTTCAGGAAACGACCCAGTGGTGCCGGTTCTATCTTGATATGCCCCTCAGGGTCAACGAATAAAATGACAATGGCCTTATCTACAGGATCGCCATTAGGGCCGAACGCAATCTGACCGCTCACCCCTTGCACGGCCTGATCACCGGTCACTTTTCTCAATCCCTGTTGCAGTTCCTCCGGCGTCACGTTCTGTTTGCCGCTGCTCAACGCGATATTGTATCCTTGCAAAAGTGCCAGCATGGCATCATAAGAAAGGATAACATCATTATCGGCGCGAGTATAGCCGTAGATCCCGGCAGTATGTACCCTGTTGGGATCGAAATCATTAATATATTCGGCGAAAAACGCCGGCGCTCTATCTCCATAGCCCAGTGCAATCCATTCATCAGGATAGGCAAAGGCGGTGAAGTGCAGATGACTAAAACCTGCCCTCGCGCTGCCAGGATAGCCGTTCAACTCGTAAAGCGCATCTCCTCCCATCACCGGCAGATTGCTGCCCGGCGGCAGATTGGCAAGGATGGCGCTCACATCGTTGGCATAGCCAGAGAAGTAGATGATATCGGGATTATGAGTCAATGCATCCTGTAAAAGTCCAGGCAATTTCTCTGACTGACCAACAGTATACGTTTTTTCGACCGCGATAGTATTACCATCGGCCTCAAACTGTTGCCGGAAATCCTGAGCCAGGCTCTGGCTATAGGGATCGCTAGGATCATAAAACAGGGCCGCCGTTTTTGCATGCAGCGTCTGTTCGGCGTATTTGGCCCCCTCGATGCCCTGAATTTTGTTGGATGGCACGACGCGGAAGAAGTAGGGCGATGTATTGGTGAGCAGGTCACTCGATGCTGTCTGCGAGATCATCGGGATGTGAGCTGCTGCCAGGATGCCAACGGCCTCCACGGTGCGCGAGCTGTAGGGCCAGCCCATCACGCCCGCGAAGTGGGGGTCGGCGTGCGCCAGTTGCACGATCTGGCGAGCCACCTGGGTGGTGTACGAGGTCTGACTGCCCGTATTAGCGATCAATAGCCGAATCTGAATGCCGCCGGTAAGCTTCGAGCCATCGTTAAATTCTTTTTGCGCAACGTAGGCTCCCTGCAAATCATCCCGCCCGACGCCAACAGTGCCGGGATCGCCCGAAAGCATGGTACCGACTACAAAAGTAACGTATGGGCTCGCCGAGTTGAGCACACGTAGATCCTCCAGGTAGATCAGGGCCTCCGCGTCATTCGAGTCGCGCGCCACGCCTTGATTTAACAACGAGAGGGCGGCGCTCACATTGGGATTTTGCTGCCTGAGCAACTGCGCGGCCTGAGATTTAAATGTGCCACTGGGGCGTCCGCCATCAAAAACAAACGTGCCGTCGCTAATACCGATAGCCTCATTATTGACCAGGCTAACGCCGATGCCGTTCCCGTTCACATTAGTAGTAGGAAGCGCTCCTGCTTTTGAAGGCTGCAAGTAGCGCAGCGCGCTAAAGGCTCCGCCCACAATAAGAGCCAGCACCACAAGAACCGCGAGCACGTAGCATCCCAGCCTGTTCTGGCGCTTCTGGGCCGCCGGGGGAGCATATGTGCCCGGCTGGTAGAGCGCGCCGGGCGTCGTGGATTGTAGCTGTGGCGTGCCTGCATGTACGGGCTGAGCCGAGAATGCTACAGCAGGCAGCGGCGTCACAGGATTGATGACTGTGGGCTGATTGCTAACATTGACAGCGGTAGGAGCGGTAACGGTATTCTGGTTGTTGACCGCATTCATCGGTCCCGATGTGCCCAATGTGTAGCTGCTAACATTCCCCGTAATGCCGTAGCGTTGTTGCAAAATTTTATCGATATCCTGCTTCATCAGCATGGCGCTCTGGTAGCGATGATTGATATCATTCGTCAGAGCATGCGTCAGCACCTCTTCAACATCCGAAGAGAGCTGGGGATTAAATGTGCGGACCGGCGGATAGGCAAACGGCGGATAGTTGCGGGGATCGCGCTGGGTGAGCAGGTGATGCAGCGTCGCGGCAAGCGCGTAGAGATCAGAGCGCGGATCGGCGTTGCCCTGATATTGTTCCGGTGGAGCATAGCCGGGCGTGCCCAGAGCCGAAGTTTGCTTGCGCTGGGCGTTACGAGCCGCATCTGCACGAGCGATCCCGAAATCGACCAGGTGCGCTTTCTTATCCCTGGTACCAATAATAATGTTGGCAGGCTTAATATCGCGGTGAACAATCGGCGGGGTCTGCTGCGACAGGTAGTCGAGGATATCCAGCACCTCAGAAGCGCAGATCAGTGCATCGCGCTCTTGCATAGGCTGCTGAGTGCGATTGAGGCGCTCTTCCAACGTCTCACCTTCGACATACTCCTGCACCATGAAGTAGCGGGTGCCTTCCTGGAAATGATCGGTCACAGCCGGAATCAGAGGGTGATCGATATGGGCCAGGGTCGCCACCTCGCGTTTGAAGTTGCGCACATCCTCCTGTAGCCTGGAAGGCTCTACATTGTCCGAAAGAAGCTCTTTAATCACAACCGGTTTGCTATCCAGACGCAGATCCGTTGCCAGCAAAGCAGTTCCCATGCCTCCCTGGCCCAATACCTGCTTGACAACGTAACGACCACCCTGCAACCGTGAGCCTGGAGCGAGAGAACGAGAGCTATCACCCCCCGGCGTTGCTGCGGCAGACACACCAATCATCTTCCCACAACTGCCGCAATAGCGCACTCCATCACGGTTTTCTGCCTTACAGTAAGGACATTCCATCTTTCTTGCCTACCTTCTGAGATGCAAGAGCAGCAACTCTCTCTCCTGATCCCAACAGAAGAAGTTTTAGATGATTATACTGTGTTTTCTGACGCTAGTCGAGAGATGAACAGACATATCCTGTTATTACATACGTATTCTGCGGGGAAAAGTTCAACAGAGATCTCGGAGGAGAGTACAAAACAAAAAAGGACAGCCAGGAGCGGCTGTCCTATGTCTCTGAAGAGTCTACAAATGTTGGCAACGCAGAGAAATGATGCCGGGTGCAAAATGATTTGCCTTCTGCAAATACTCCTGCTCGTTGCCCTCAATCATCAGTTTGTGCATCACGACCACATCACCATCGGGCAATGGCTCCGCCGGTTGCAAACATAACTCCATTACAGCGCAACCGCGCTCGTACACCTTGACCAGCCCACCAGCTCCGGGAATGCGATAGATCCGATTCTCTATCGAGGGACTTGTCACCTCAAGATAGCCGAACTTGATGAGTTGCTGGTACTGGTTCTCGGACAACATCTCGCGCAGAAGTGCTTTCGCCCGACTCTCAGCAGACAAGTGCTCGCTTACCGACTCGCGCAACCGCCCCACACTCCCATCCGGGGACTGTGAGAGGTAGTAGATAGCCAGTAAGAGGAACAGCAGCCAGATACCGAGGAATAAGCTCAGCGTTTCCAACATAGCTGCCTCTACTCCTCATCCGCCCACTACGCGCGGCACGATCACAATCTGCTCGGCAGTACGATCAAACGAGTCGATACGTTCTACAGTTTTCCCTGACTCTACTCTGAAGGCGGTCGCTCCTCTCTTACGCTCTTCGTTAAAGATACGTTCAGCTTCTCGAATCGCCGCCACGGCTTCTGGATCGTTCGTCTCTACTTTATTGGAATCCCAAACAATCCGGTCATCACCGCGCCGGGACATGACTCGTAGCATACCCACTGTCTGTCTCCTTCTCGTGTACAAGCCTTACATTACCGAGCTGTGTCCCTGGTTGCTCAACACCGAGGAACATATTGAGATAGTTTGAGCATAGCACGCATTCTAATAATGAGTCAAGGGTAAATCGTATAATGTGACGGTTTTTCAAAAATTGAAGCTTGATAATGTCCTATTTGCAACCTCTTGCCGAGCGACAACGAGAACGTTCTCAAGCTCTAGCGCATTTCCCCTTGACATTTTCGGGTGTGATACCTATACTCCCTCTCAAGGCAGGCAGCGGGAGCTGGCGGCTAGCTCGATCCGCTTGAAAATACTGAAATGAGGATACTGAAATTATGAAAGCAAACACGGCAATATACAGGTAAAAGTACTACCCCGTCCGGGTGTGCTTTCAACCTGCACTGAGCCGCCATGAAGCTCAACGATCATTTTGACTATCGCTAGCCCCAGCCCCTGTCCGCCCGCATGATCGCTTCTGGTGCCGGGTATCCGGTAGAAACGCTCGAAGATATGCTGCTGATGCTCAGGGGTAATGCCGCTGCCGGTATCCGAGACCTGAAGCCTGGCAACCCGTTCAATCTCGTCAAAATGCTCCTCTATCTGTTGCTGTTGCGTGACGTTTTCAACGCTGGCCGCGACCGTCACCTGACCGCCAGCAGGGGTATGACGCAAAGCGTTGCTCAGTAGGTTGCGCAACACCTGCTGGAGCCGCATGGCGTCGGCGTAGAGGCGCGGAAAATCTCTGGCAACATCAACGTTGATCGTGACGCCGTTATCAATGGCGCTCAGTTCCATCTCTTCAACAGCGTTGGTGACGATATCCGGCAGGCTCACAATCTCCCGGCTGAGGCGCAGTTGTCCGGTATCGGCCCGCGAGACGATGAGCAGGTCTTCTACCAGCGCGTAGAGGTGTTCGCTGCCAGCTCGCGCCCGCAGAATGAATTCGCGCTGTGACTCGCTCAGCTCGCCTGCTACACCGTTGAGCGCCAGATCGAGGTAGCCATTGATGGCGTTGAGCGGCGAACGCAGCTCATGCGTAATCATGGACAGGAAATTTGCTTTCATGCGGGTCGCGTCGCGAATAGCGGTTACGTCGCGCGCCACCAGCAAGCATAATGGCTTGCTCGCTGTGGAGACAGGCGTGATACTCATCCCTATCGAACGCGCAGCGCCCTGGACGCGCAAGTCAATCTCAATATACGGTTGTGGCTGTTCCTGCTGCAACGCTGTGCGAATCATACACATCTGCTGGCAGCACTGAGGGCCATCTTCATTATAGCAACCGAAGAGTTCCATGCACTCCATGCCCACGACCCGCGCTGGCTCAATTCCGAAGATACGGCCAAAGGCGGGATTGACTTCGATAAAGCAGGCGTTATCGCCCAGGAGTGCGATACCATCCGAGCTGGACGCCAGGATAGCCCGTAGCTGCTCCTGGTCGGTGCGCACTTTATGGAATAGCTCGACGTTTTCCAGGGCCGCCGCCGCCATACAGCTCAAATTGCGCATCAGGCGCAGTTCTTCGCTGGTAAAAGGTCGCGCACGTTTCAGCAAGAGTACGCCGTACAGGGCGTCTTTGGAGATGAAGGGCACGGCCAGTTCCGCTACCTGAGACGGATGGGGTGATTTGTTTTTCTCGACTGGCCCCTCCTGACCCGGCGAACGTAAAATCGGGTGGCGATGGATCGCAGCCCACGCCGTCACCTCTTCCTGATTATAGAGGCTGATCTTTTCGCGGCCCAGCTCTGAGGTCTTTACCTCAGCCATGCGTTCTCCCATGGCACGATCCTGGGCGCTTGCTGAAGACCATTCGGCCACCGGATAGAGTTCCTGCATGCCTGCATGATAGAGGTAGATCAACGCCAGTTCGCAAGGAACCAGGTGTCGCGCATCGGAGAGGATCGTGCGATAGAGGACATCCGGCTCAAGACGGGTGGTAATGCCCCGAGAGAGATGGATCAGCATTTCAAGCTGGTTGGCCTGCTGGAGAGCCAGGTCGGCATTGCGCGCATTGACGATTGCCAGGATCGCCTGGTCCGCGAAGATCGTGAGCATCTGCGTTTTGCGCTCATCAAAGGCATTCACATCCTGGCTACTGGCGGTCAGCGTGCCGATGAAGCTACTATTATTGATCAGCGGCACGCACATAATCGAGCCGACAGGTACACGCCCAAGCCGCTTAAAGCGAGGATCGAGACTGACATCGTTAATCACCAGCATCTCTCGATGCTCTGCCACCCATCCCGCGACCCCTTCATTCAACTGGAAGCGTGTCCGACGAGGTTTATGTCCGTTTTTTTGCAGGGCGGCCATCGTTACCAGCACCGTTCCGGTCGCGTCCAATAGCGCAATCGAACAACTTTTGACCTCTAATAATGCTCCAGCATTTTTCACAATTTTTTGCAGAACATTCACCAGTTCCTGCGACTCAGCCTCAATCGCGACCTCGTTCTGCGTCGGCTGGCGATCATAGACAAAAGATAGATTCGTATGTGCGGTCATTCTTAGCCCTCTTCGCTACTTCGCCTGTTCAATGCTGGCAAACGTATAAAAAATCCCCTATGTTTATATTATCGGCTTGCTATGCAGATTGCCAACGCCGCTGACGCGCTCCCACGATGAAGCGGGGAGCTACAGCTCAGGCAATCTGCAAGGAATGGCTTGTGAAGCATATGAGATGAATATTAAAAGGAAGTATAGCACGGATTTTCGCGAGAGGCGAGTTCGCTCTGTCGAGCTGTTGAGTGGGACGGTTCAAAGCCTTGCGAACAGAGCAAGGTGAACCCTGAAAGAGCAACAACTGATCGACTTCTCTTCCAGGGTCTGATGCTATGCTCTCAAGCGATCAGATTCTGCATACCTCTATATCTCCTGCTACCCCTCCATTAAATTCGACAATTCTCTGGCCTGCCAGCTCTGTATAGCTCTTGACGGTGTGCAGGTCAAGTGAGGGCGGTGCATAGATTATCAACACTGCATCTGTCGTTGCCGTTGTCACTTTTGTGCGCTCAGAGTCAGAAACAGTGCTCCCTATCACACCCTGACTATCAGCGACAATGATTTTATCTTCAATTTGAAAGAGCTGCCGTCCAATACCTGGATACTGTTCCCCAGGAGATCCAATACGAACGTGTATTTGTCCCTCTATGTTGCGTAAATCATAGATGCTCATCGGCAAAAGAAACTCCAACGAACAGAGGTTGTTCACATCCACCGCTGTGTTGACCTGATGAAGCCCCTGTCCTTTTAAAACACGGCGTAAGAGCGATTCAGACGAAGGCCGATAGCGTGCGGGATCGAAACCGAGCATCTTTTGTAATTCACGGACAGCAGCAACCTGGGATTGCTGCGATAGATTTTCAAGTTTATACTCCTTGCTTACGTGCTCACTCAGTTCTTCAATTTGCTTCCATAGCTGTTCATTGCGCATCATCACCTGTATGTGAGTAATGGTAACAGTACCTAAAGTAATTCCCACAATGCGTTTTCTAGCATCTGGATGGATTTCTAAATGCATAGAATGCTCCCTTCAAACAGCAATATCACAGCCATTCTACATCATCCTGCTGGAAAAACCAAGATGAGTAACATAGCTCCGCACAGCAGAATTGTCCCTAGCAAGCCTAATGCACTTAAATTTTCGTGAAAGAGTATCCAGGCAAGTAAAACAGCAGTTAACGGCTCACATAAAGTCGCAATGCTTACCATCGTGGCAGATAAAGAGCGTGTCCCGATTTGAAAAAGACCATATGCAAGCGCGGTAGGTATACTTCCCAGATAGAATAGAAGCAGCCATTGCCAGCCAGAATATGTTATGATTACTTTTCCGGTCAAAGCAAAACCAAGCAGAGCTAAAGCACCCACCGTAAATACAATGGTATTGATCTGTAAGGAGTGGTATCGCTTAGCAAAACGCCGCGCACAGAGGACAAATCCAGCATAACAACAAGCTGCCAGCAGCGCCAGAAGTACTCCAAGAAGCGAAAGACTTTCCTTTAAAGGATATCCACGAGCTATAACAAGTAAGATTGTCCCGCTAAGTGCAGCGGCCAGAGCAAGCAGCACAATGGGCTTCAGGTATTCTCGCGCTATAAGTAGAGAAAAGAGCACGACAACCACAGGTGCAACGCAAATGGCAACAAGCGTTGAGATTGTCACTCCAGTATAAGAAACCGCAGAGCTATAAGAGATCTGGTAGATTGCTTGTAGTCCACCCATGAAAAGCATTACACCAAGATCATCTAATTTGATGCGAAAAAGACGCCAACCTAAAACGCTCCAGGCAGAAAAAAGAAAAAGAGGAGCAGCGATAGCGAGGCGTAAAAGGGCTAAGGACAAGGCATTCGTGGCGCTATAAGCGTACAATGCTTGATTCCCAACGCCGATGGTTCCCCATGAAATGGAGGCGAAAATGACGAGTAGAAGGCCACGCCTTGATGCACTCTGAGTTTCCATAAATGACCTTTCTTGTTTAAAAAAGATTTCGTATTTTGGTAATCCTGAGGCAAATTCTCCTCGCGAAAACACCACAACTGCTCCTCGCTTCGGAACCTAAGGCAATTATCCTCTATTACTAGAATCGTCTTGAAAGAGAGTGGAGTGTTTACGGCGTTTGTCCCATGTCGCGCAAAGTAACATCATATGGAGGTCGCGCGATTCCCTGCTCCGTGATAATAGCCGTGACATAGCGGGAGGGGGTAATATCAAAAGCAGGATTAGCAGTTTGTATCCCGATGGGGGCAATAGCTTCCCCATGAAGAGTCGTAATTTCTTCGGGCTTCCTCTGCTCAATCGGAATATCTTTCCCTGAAGAAAGCGAGAAATCAATGGTTGAGAGTGGGGCAACAACGTAAAAGGGGATAGTATGGGCATGGGCCAGCACAGCGAGAGAATACGTCCCGATCTTATTGGCTACATCCCCATTCACTGCGATACGGTCAGCGCCAACAAAAATGGAGTTGATTCGTCCCTGGCGCATGAAATAGCCTGCCATATTGTCTGTAATCAAGGTCAAGGGAATCCCTTCTTGTTGAAGCTCCCAGGCAGTGAGTCGCGCACCTTGTAACACTGGTCTGGTTTCATCCACAAAGACATGCAGTTTTTTGCCACCATGATGTGCGACGTAGATGGGAGCCAGTGCTGTACCGATGCCGGTTGTCGCCAATGCACCCGCATTACAATGGGTCAGGAGCGTATCCCCCTCAGCAATCAGGCTGGCTCCCAATTCTCCCATGCGTGAGCACGCCTCCTGATCTTCCTGAGCAATCTTCAATGCCTCGTTACGCAGAATGTGCAAGAGATCTTGCGCAGATGAGATATGATGAGGGCCTTCATCTATGCATTTGAGCATCCTTTCTACGGACCAGGCAAGATTGACAGCGGTGGGACGCGTCTCACAGAGAAACAGTCCAACGGATCTGGCGTGACGTTGGAGTTCTGTCGTAGTTACACCGCCAGCTCGCTCGTTCGTGAGCCGAACAACCGCCAGCAGCACGCCGAAAGCGGCGGTTACGCCAATCGCTAAGGCCCCCCTCACACGGAGAGAGACGATAGCTTCAGCAACTTCTTGCTCATGGCGTAGCTGAAGGTAGCAGATGCGGTGAGGAAGCTGCGTTTGATCAATGATGCGGACAGCGCTACCTTGTTCGTCTTCTTCCCACCAGACGGTTCGTATGAAAGGGAGCTTCTTGGGTACCATAAAAAAACCTCCACCGTTTAGACGGCAAATAGCATAAAGCTACTTACAGTTTCTGAATTTTCACGAACATATGCTGCGAGCAAAAGCTTGGGCGAGGCTAGCGCCAATGATCATTGTTCTATGATTGTTCGGATCACCATCATGCCTTCTCCCTGTGTAGCGATGATACCCTCAACGAACTCCTGGGTGCCTGATCGCCTATATACTGTGATAGGCCCCCACTGTTCAGATAGAGAGCGACGTCAGCAAGCACGATGGGTATAAGTAAACTGACGGTGCGAAGAACAATGGCGCAGGGAAGCGTGCATGTATGACACAGCGGATGTCGGAAGCTTTTTTTAGGTCGTAAGACCTCTCTGTGTCATCTGTGTTGAAACTCTCTTAATCTAAGCTTTACAATCGTAAAAGACCTCCTCATTGGTTGCTAGCACAAGGTGCGGAACTTCAGGTCGTCGCTATCGGACAGCTCAGATAGATTTCATTGATATCGGACCAATCTATGGAGACTACCGGGAGATTCTGCGTGTCAAATACCTTTTGTAGATACGCTGAATGATAGGCTATTGTTTGAAGTCCTTCTTCGAAGATGAAACGCACCCCCTGATAATTTAAAGACATTTCGACTTGTTTATACCCACATTGTTCGTAATATTTGTGACGACAACGTGTGGCATAACTGGTTGTAGGATATGAGCTGATGAGAAAAGGGAATCCTATGCAATGGAGTGAGACTAATGAAGTCAGAACAGGAGCAATATCAGGTACCAACCCAAATGAATTAAAAGGGAAAAAGATCAGGCTGCGTCCAGGTTGCAACGATTTCCACTCCAGCAAATGTTCAAGGTCTTCTGCAGCTCCTTCCACAAAACGATACATCTCAGGGGAAAGCTGGTATTTGACAAGGCGTTGGCGGCCCGCATCGATACTCTTAGATGAAATGTCGATGCCAATATAACGCTTGTTATGATTGATTGCCCAGTCGAGATTAAGCCCTTGATGACATCCTACCTCAATCAGGGTATCAACAGACAGGCTGAGCATATCAAGTATGCATCGCTCCATACGCAAAAACTCATCAATTTCTGGCGGAAAAAAAGCGGGATTCAGAAACGACTCTGCTTCCTCGCTGTCGAAAAAGGCGTGTGGTCCTGGCACGAGTAGATCCTTCCTTAATTACTAACAAGCTCTCAGCGCGAAATCGTGATAACTGATGAATTGCACCAGTGGATTGGCGCCCAACTGCTACCTGCAGCACCTTCATATAGCTAAGATAACAATAATATTATACATAAGTAAAAACAGTTAGTCAAGATTTTTGACATTTTATGAGTATTAGAGCTAACATTGTATTAAAACGTATATATTCAGATATCTTGAGCAGAGAAGAATAAAAAAAGAAAAATATATCAGGAGAGAGTTATCTCCCTATGCGAACTGAGTACAAGCCTTTTTATAAACGCGCTTGATAAGAGGTGAAAACAGCATCAGATGTTCCTCTGGCAAGGTAACTTCGTCCCCTGGATGCAGTTCTGGACCAGCGTAATCAGTCACATCTACTATAGAAGAATTCATACACACCTCAAGCACGGGAATTTTTACTCCATGAATCATTACAGCTTTCCATCTAGAAGGACCATTGCCGAAGCAATGGGAAAACCCTACATCGATTGTGGATACCCATGTATCTCTCTCTACCTGGTTATGTGAGCTATATCCAATCGGGGTCCCCTTTGGGACCAATTTTATGCCCCCCAGTCTGGTTTTGAACCGAAGGGCGGGGCGGACACCTTCTGGTAAAGCAGGCATAGAGTCGCTTGATCTATATCCATAGACGACCATCCCTATTCGGATCATATCAAAACGGGCTTCAGGGAAGAGCAGGGTCGTCGCGCTGTTGCTCGCGTGAAGAAGTGGTGGGCATAACCCCAGGACTTGCAGCCGTTCTACAAGCTCCAGGAAGCGCTGAAGTTGGATTTTCGTATAGTGCGAATCTGGACCGTCTGATTGGCTGAAATGTGTATAACAGCCGGAAGCTATCACCCCCGGAAGCTCCCTGATCTTCTTCATCAGGTCCACAAGGGTCTCGGGCTCTGTATACATTATCCCTCGCCGCCCCATCCCAGTATCTATCTTAACGTGAACCTCTACTGATCGTCCTGAGGATGTAGCAATTTGGGATAACTGAGTCACCTCCTCCTCAGATTCCACTGTGACGATGAGGTCATGCTGGATGGCTTCTCTCATTTGCTCTGGATATACCCGCCCTAAAACCAGGATAGGGCCATCTAACCTGGCCCTCCTCAGCCAGAGCGCTTCTTCCACGCACGCGACGCAGACCCCATACGCTCCGTTCTCACGAATGGTGTGGGCTACCTGTAAGGCTCCATGTCCATAAGCATCTGCCTTTACACAAATCATGATTTTTATGTCCCCAACCAATGCTTGCATGACTCGCAGATTCTTAGCAATCTGGCAAAGGTCTATTTCTATCCATTGTGATGCTATGTTTTTCTGGGACATTTCATCTGAGATCAGTCCTCATTTCGTGATGTGTTGGTTATCATCACTTTAACAAGGACTGATTCCTTTTGTTTGGCTTTCGGGACTTCTGACGTTGTGTGGAGAAGTAAATAGCCCCGCGACCTGAGGGCTTTTGATTGACAGGTCAACGCTTTTCGTTCTCAGCGAAACTACCGGAGTAGTATTCGCTATAAATCCTCTATCAAAGTACCAATAGATGCAAGAATCGGCGTCGGTGCCATAGGATTAGAGTTACGTTTCTGACCCCAATATTTCTGCGTTTGTTGATGGATGTACCAGATATCTTCTTCACTCAGCCTCCTGGATACAACATTGGGAAATGCTTCTTCAAAGTAGACATATGGAGGCTTATTGGGAACATCCAATGAGTGGTAGTCAAGCTTCTCATGTATGCCATGCATATGGGTAATCGCAGTACCTGGATGATACGTTAAGATATTAGGACTAGCAATAAAAAGAAGTCCCTCGTCTATAAGCTGCGCTACTCCTACGATGGTTTCCTCGATAGTTTCACGCGTCTCACCATCGAGTCCAAATAAGACGGACGAGCCAACTCTGATACCAGCCTCCTGTGCTACTTCGAGTGCCAAACGTATTTTCCTTGCCCATCCAGGTCCGTCCTCTTTCTTAATGTTCTTATGAATCTGATTCATGACAGAAGCAGCTAAACTCTCTATACCTACATAAATGTAGGTACATCCTCCTTCGCGCATAGCCCGCAGGCATGTCAGCACTTTCTCTCTAGATTGAAGAGTGGTTAAAAATTCAGCAGTGAGCTGAGCTCCCCATTGCAAATTTTCTAATTTTTCCCAATCAGAAACGTCCTTTAACCAGCGATTACTGGGCCTACTCATTTTCGCCTGAGCGAGGGCCTTAGAAAATTCAATCATGATTCTGATGTTCCCGCTCCAGAATACCGAGTCGTCAAAAAACAGCGCCTCCGCCCCATAACTAACGTATTCGAAAACACGCTCAAGGGCTGCTTGAACTGGATCGCTAGAAAACCGTAAAAGGCGCAAAGCTAATGCGGCTCCTTCCGAACAAAAGTTGCAATGATAAGGACAAGCATTCGTTAACATTACATGGGCAGTGCGCTGAACAGTGCCATCTGCTGATAGAAATATAGGAAAACGTGCGCGGATGGCGGCAGCCCGATAAGGAGAAGGCAATGAGGCAAGATCAAAGGCCCTGCCTCTTATCAAATATACATAAACATTAGTGCCATTTATAGCTGCCAGCACGGCTCTCCCAGGTATCTGCCACGTAGAAGCCATCTCATCAAGCACGCGGACAACGTCAGTAACCTCACATTCCTTGGTTCTCAAATTCATTGCAAGCGAAATGGCTTTCATCAAGAGATCAAGGACAAAGTACCCTTCACCGCTGATGAGAAAATCAACAACCGGCTCAATACGCCCGTCGTCGATTGCTCTAAGGGTACTACTGTAAGCAAGGTCTAACTGCTGCAGTTTGTCGTTATAGCGCATGGTTTCGTCTATGTGACGTCCTCCCATGATAATAATCGCTCCAGGCAGATGACTACGAACGGTTTTTGCGATATCTATAGCATAGCGATGCCCAGGAGAAACCGTACTGATCAAGACCACTCTTGGTTGGATTACCTTCAAAACATGTTCAACAAAATAGCTTCTGATTTCGTCGTTCCAAACCCTGGGATCAAAAATAGTCTGATCTGTATTAAGCAGGAAACCAGAGTAATCTCTAACTCCACTGTCACTTGCTTGCTGACGATATTCCTTCGAAGGTAAGAGCCCCCAGCGAGGGCATAAATCATTATACGGGCTCTCTTTGACTAAACCAGCTTCTTTCGCCTTAACTGCCTGATCTATCGCAACGCTCAAGGCAGAGTATAAGCACATAGGATCGCCTGGAAACTCGATTTTACCTTCATGAGTCGCCATCACAGGTGAAAGAATAGCTAAAACAGGGTAAGATCGGGCAAGCCATGCCACATCTTCTGCATCTATATTTCTCGGCTTCTCAGGGTCTTCAAGTGATTCAGAAATGATGCTAACGAGCTGGTCTTTGCGCTGAGCAAGCGAAGCCATAGATTGCTCTTTATCAGCAGCCTGAACTCCCGCAAATCCCAAACGTATATGAATCTCGTGATGTTGCATCTGTTATCCTCTATATTACAAAATATATGTAAAAACCTGTTAAACATGAATACTTAGGCAAAATATTAGCATATGCTATGATAATATGTCAAGTAATATCACATAATAGAGTGTGCTTTAAATTTCCTTATATCGTATTTGCATCTTTACTTCTGAAATCACGATACCTATGGGATGCGCGCATGACTTCCCTACCTCGTCAGAGTGTGTATGATTTTCGAGCCTGAGTCATCTTATGTGAGGGCGCCGCATTAGCGTATGGGGAAGGACTGGCAGTGAACCGGACGCGATGAAATCGGGTCCCTACGGCAATTGGCGCAAGCGGGCGCTACGAATGCTTTTCTGGCTGAGGGGTTGAGTAATATCGGGGTCAAGCGTTCCCTGTCCTTCCGGCGCTAATGGCAGGGTGAAGATGATGCGCGCGCCCCCGCCCGGCACATTTTCGGCCCAGATGGCGCCGCTGTGGGCATCGATGATCGCTCGCACTATCGCCAGCCCCAGGCCGCTGCCCCCGGTCGTTGATTGGCGGGAGCTATCGGCGCGGAAGAAACGCTCGAAAATGTGCGGCAGAGCCTGCGGAGGAATGCCCTCGCCGCTATCAGTAACCGCGATAGCCAGCCTGTCCCCCTGCTGCATCGCCTCAATTTTGACGGAGCCGCCCACGGGCGTATGACGTATGGCATTATCGCACAGATTAGAGAAAACGCGCGTCAGCATATCGGGATCAGCCTGTAAGAGCGGCAAATTATACGAGACGGCATTGTACGGCTCGATCTGCGCCCGCTCGAACTCAGGCGTCAGCACGGCCAGCACATCATCAACCAGCGACGCCAGGCGAATATTTTTGCGTTGTGGCTGCAACGCGCCCGCCTCCACTTTCGCCATCACATGCAGATCTTTGACCAGGCGGCGCAGGCGCAACGTTTCTCGCACAATAATGCGCCCGGTCGCTTCGTAATCTTCGTGGCTCTGATTGACGCCATCGATCAGTGATTCGCCCAAGCCCGCGATGGCCGTCAGGGGAGTTGCCAGGTCGTGGGTGACGCTCATAATCAGCTCGCGCCGCCACAATTCCTGGCGTCGCAGCTCCTCCACATCCCGGCTGAGCTGAGCAGCCATCTCGTTAAAGGTGTTAGCCAGCTCTCCCAGTTCGCCGGGGGCATTGGTCTTGACCTGCGCGCTATAATCGCCGCTCCCCAGGATACGTGCCGCACCTGTTAGCTTGATAAGCGGGCGCGTTATGGTACGTGAGAAGAGGATCGCGGCCAGAGCGGCTAACAGAGCTACAATGATGGAGGAGAAGATCACTGTGCTTTCCACCGTCGCCACAAATGCAGGCACGCCATCCGAACGAGTTGTCACGATCAGCACACCGATCAGATCCCCAGTATCACTCGTCCCGCCTGCATAAATGGGGTAGACAACAAACGGCTGATGAATGCCAAGCGGGCCGGTCCTGCTAAATTCATCTACCGTCGAAACGCCGCGCAACCCTCTCGTAACCGCCTGTCCCAATTTGGAGAGGTCGCCATTTTGAAAGGTAGGATTGGACAGTCTCAACAAATAATTCATAACAGCATTTCTGGGATCGGTGGGGCTAAAGCGAGGGAAGATTAGCTTGCCGCGGCGATCAAGCACGATAAGCAACTGCTGCTGCTCCTCTGACGTACCCTGCCCGGAAACGCCGTTTATTAGCGTGGTTGCCGACCTAACAAGATTTTTCGTCTGGACAAAATCCATGCCGATGTTCTGAGCTTTATCGACAGCCAGGGCTTCCAGACGACTTTTCTGATCAACGCCATAGTAGTAGGCAATGGCGAAAATGGCGGTCAGCGCCAGCAGGGTGGTCGCGATCAACGAAAGCAGGACAGAGCCCAATGCCAATCGCCAGCGAATACTCTGCCACCAACGCATACGCATCTTTCTCTCCCTTTAAGATGAAGGAGCGGCTGAGCGCGTCTTCGCCTCAAAGCGATAGCCCACTCGCCATACAGTTTTAATGTATCGTTGCGCCGGGTCTAGCTCGATCTTCTTACGGAGCGCGCTGATATGGACATCGATGGTGTGTCCATCGCCGAGATAATCATAGCCCCACACCTTATTCATCAAGACCTCGCGCGTAAAGACGCGGTCAGGCGATTTTGCCAGTAGCGCCAGCAGATCGAATTCGGTCGGCGTCAACGCCACCTCGACGCCATTCACCTCAACGCGGCGCGCCAGGATATCAATCGTCAGACCCGGGAAGCGCAGAACGGAATCGCTGTCAGGCGTCCGGGGCGGCGTTGCAGATGCAGGCGCGCTCTCAGCCGCGTCCTGTTGTCCCCCCTGACCCACGCGCCGCAAAATGGCCCGCACACGGCTGACGACTTCTCGCGGGCTAAATGGCTTTACCAGATAGTCGTCCGCGCCAAGATCCAGTCCGGCAATGCGGTCGTCTTCAGTGCCCCGTGCTGTGAGCATGAGAATGGGCGTCTGCGACCAGGCCCGAATGCGGCGACAGACTTCAAAGCCGTCAATAGCGGGCAACATAATATCTAAAATTACCAGATCGGGATGTTCACGCGCGTGCAGCGCCAGGCCATCGGCGCCATCCTTTGCTACCACAACGTTAAAACCGGCATCTTTTAAGTAGAGATTGAGCAGGTGAATAATACCATCTTCATCTTCAATAATCAGAATTTTTTGCGACATGCATGGCGCTCCTGGGACTTACGCACAACTTCCCTAGTATAGTAGCACATAAACAGCAGAAATACAGGTTCTTTTTGTCACCTTACTACACGTTTTGCCAATCTTGAGCAAATCTTGAAGGTTGCCAGACGAATTTTTCACCATTGCGTACTATGATAAGGATATCCGCAGGACGGAAAATAACAAAACATGTTCTGTTACAGAGAAATAGCAAAAGTAACAAGATGAAGATTAGAGAAAGTGATAGTGATAGCAGGCATTTTCACAGCCTTTCCATAACAAAGGAGATCTTATGAAAAAGTGGCTACTTATTGGCGGCGGAGCGGTCTTGCTGTTGCTGAGCATCGTCGTTGGTGCGCTGTTTGCCGGACCGCTTTTTGCTTCGGCAAACACCAATACTCCGGCGGCTGGCACTCCGACCGCGACGAAGAATCAATATTGTGACCTTTTTGAGCAGAGCCTGGCTAAACGTCTGGGCGTTTCGGTGACTACGCTGCAACAGGATCGCCAGGGCGCGTTTGGCGATGTGCTGGCTCAACTGGTAAAAGATGGCAAACTTACGCAGGCTCAGGCCGATCAGATTACAAAGCGCCTGGCCTCGCATCCGCTCATGGATTGCAGCGGTCTGAACGCCGGTCGATTTGTCAACTTTGCCTCAGGACAGTTTTTGAAGAAGTATCGTACCGCCATCTTTAGCGAAGTTGCTCAGGGCTTGAAACTCACTCCTGCTCAATTGACAGCACAGTTGAAGTCAGGCCAGAGCCTCAATGATATAGCGCAGGCGCAACAGGTGTCCCAGACCGATTTGCGCAACCTTCTGAGCAAAGCGATTACCGACGAGCTGAGCAAAGCTGTGAGCGCGGGCGACCTGACTCAGGCTCAGGCTACCGCTTACCAGCAGATGCTGCAACAGCATCCCCAGATGCTGGATAAGCTGCTCAACCAGCACTTTGGCAAAGCGAAGAAATAGCTCTTGACCTCCTCTTTACGAGCCAGTACACATTCTGGTGTACTGGCCCCTTTTTTGCGTTGCGCTTATACTTAATAAAAGTGGAAATATGCTCCGGGGAGTTTGAACGATGACCAGACGCCACATCTATATTATTGGTGGAATAGTACTTCTCGTTTTTATTGCTGCAACCAGCATTATTACGTTCTTAGTCCTGCCATCGATCATTTCATCCAACAATACACAGGCCCAGACAGTCCCGACCGCTACGCCCACACCCATCCTTAATGAGGCAACCATCCAATATCTGAAACAATATGCCTCCGATATCGAGAAGCAAATCGCACAAGGGTTACACCTGACATCCGATCAACTAACGCAACAATTGCAAGCAGGCAAGACGCTGCGAGATGTCGCGAAGGCGCAGAATATCTCTCTTGCGCAGTTGAGAACCATCATTGCCAATGCCGTTCAGAGCGGGCTGAAACCAGCAGCAGATGCTGGCAACCTTAGCCAGAAGCAGGTCAAAGCTCTGAGCAAACGTCTGCAAAGCGACCTTACCCTGCTGGATAATCTCTTTAGCACCGGGACCGGTCAGCTCTGACCAACCAGGTAGCCCTCTGATAAAAAGAAACGATTTGCATGAAAAAATGAATTTTCATCCCTGCAACCTTTTTTTTGTGCTTAAAACAATTGACTAAGCAGCTCCGGTAATGTACAATTATAATTGAAAGTAACCGACGGCCCCTTTATAAAGATCTTTGCTTGTTTCCTGACCAAAAGGAGTGAGCAATGCGCAATCCTTCCCCATCTTCCAGCTCCTGGCTGGCTCCTCTTCTCGCTGTCGTCACCTGGATTCGTATGCGTGTACGCTGGCTGATTTTTCTGCCAGGAAGAAAATATCGGCGGTATATGCGCGACCAGTATCGCTACCTTGATATCAGGGGACTTGGCCCCCAGAGCACCTTTACCCTTGCGCTTCAGCAGATTTTTGTCGAGCCTTTTCTTGTTCCTGTTCCGACTCATCGCAGCCCTGTCAGCCCGCTCCAGATGCCCTCATCATTAAGCACAGGCAAGCATCCCATCTGGGATTACCTTGCGTTCAGGCCACTCCAGGGAGCGCATTTTGTTATTCTCGCCGCCCCTGGCGGTGGCAAAACTACACTATTAAAGCATCTCGTACTTGTCCTGCTTAATAAACATGCGCGTCCTCCTGCTGAGAAAGTCCCACACGCCTTACCCCTTTTGCTCTTTCTACGAGAGCATGTAGAATCTATCGCGGAGAGTTATCGGCAGCAAGTTCATTTTGAGCTTGAAGATGCCGTTCAAGAACAGCTCAAGCGGCAGGGAAAGCAGCCGCTCGCGGCAGGCTGGCTCCATCATCAGCTGTGTAAGGGAACCTGCCTCGTGCTGCTGGACGGGCTGGACGAGATTGCGAATCATGAGAGACGCTGGCAAGTGATGAACTGGTTACAGCGCCAGATCAGTATCTATGGCAAAAACCGCTTTTTTATCACCGCTCGTTCTGGATATCAGACCAATCTACTCAATCTACCAGGCGCTATTATCCCCCTGCAAATCGAGGCATTGACAGCGGCGCAAATGGCGCAACTCGCCCATCAATGGTATTTGGCAAGTGAAGTGATGAATGCGCGCAAGGATGAGCCGAAAATGCGTTTGATCGCGCATGATCGAGCCGAAAATTTGTTGAGGAGCATACGCACCACGCCTGCGCTTTTCGCGCTCGCGACGCGTCCTCTGCTGCTGACTTTGATGGCTCTTGTTTATCATTATCGTAGCGTACTTCCAGAGAAACGGGTCATGCTCTACGCTCAAGCGTGCCAGGTCTTGCTTGAGCGATGTCAGGAGCCAGGCGCCGACGAGTTGGAGTTAACGGCGGAGCAGCAATGCCAGGTGCTGGCTCATCTTGCTTATGAAATGATGGAGAGGCAGGTGCAAAGCATCGCATCGGCAGAGGCCGGCCAGATTATCGCCTCGCCACTGGCACAGCTCAACACGGATCTTTCGCCGACGACATTTTTAACAGTTATTGGAAACGCCAGCGGACTACTGCTAGAGAGAACGCAAGGGATGATGAGTTTTGCACATCTCACTTTTCAGGAGTATCTGGCTGCAACTTATATAAAGAGTGGAACTTGCGAACAGGTGCTGCTCGATCATATTACGCAAAGCTGGTGGCACGAAACGGCTCGTCTCTACTGCGCCCAGGCTGATGCCTCAGCTATCGTTTCCGCCTGCCTCGTCGGCAATCCGCCTGCGTTCGCGCTCTCACTGGCGATAGATAGTTGTGAAGAGGCACAGGAAATTCAGCCGCAGGTGAGCAATCATCTGGAAACGTCTCTGATCCAGCGGCTCGAAGATCCGGATCTCGAACGGCGGCAACTGGTTGCCGAGGCCCTACTAGAGCGACGGCTCCAGCGCATGCTTCACCTGCATCATGAGACCTATATCGCGACTACGCTGATTACCAATGCCGAATACCAGGTTTTTCTTAACCAGCAGATGGCGCGAGGAAACTTTTATCAGCCGGATCACTGGCACGCTCACTGCTTCCCGCCATACCAGGCCAGCGCTTCGGTCTCGGGGATGCGCTATTCGGACGCAAAGGCGTTCTGCGCCTGGCTCACAGCCCGCGATACCAATCTCTGGCGCTATCGTCTGCCGCAGGAAAACGAACTGCGGTTTCTCCAGGAGAAGATGCGAACGGACATTACCATTGATGCCAATATGGGTCACTGGATAGGGGGCCATCGCGTCATCATCAAAAAGGTACCATATAAGCTAGAGCAGGCGAAGGAGGACCTGCGAAAAATGCTGAGCCGGGACTGCGCTCCTGACCTTATGCCTGCTCTGCTGCGTATCCATGCACTCATGCGGCTACATGCGCCCGACCTGGCCCGGCGCCGCGTGATCGATCTGGTGCGCGATCTGGTGCGCGATCTTGACCACCCCCTTGCCCGGGCGCTCACGCGCGGCATGGCTTTTGACATGGAGCGCTCCATTGACCGCGCCCTGGACCTTAACCGCGCCTTCGATCTTGATCTGACGCTTGCGCGCAGCCTGGTTACTGATCTGGATCTTGCCTTCAACCGAGCATTCGACCGCGACCTGGCCCGCGCACTGGCACCCAACCTGACGCGAATATTTGCGCGTTCTCTAGCTTCCGATTTCATCTTCACGCTTGATCATATTCGCGAACTTGCTCTCAGCCGCACTATTGCCCTCAACCAGGAAGATGCTGAGCTGCTGCGTTGGTATGTGCGTTTTTCGGCCTACACCCTGGCGCAAATATGCCGTTACCTGTCGTATTTTCTGGAAAGCCCGCAAAAAAGTGCTGTTCTGCGCTTTGCCTCCGCTCGCCAGCGCGAAAAGGAGGCGTTCGAGCGCGTCATCGAACATACGCTGAACCTCTACGTCGCCTTCGCCCTGCTAGAGGAACGCGTCCAGGGCCGCTCCCCCACCTGGGAAGGCATCCTCCTGGTGAAAGAGAGGGGGTAATCGTAGGGGCAGAGCTTGCCCCTGCCCCTACCGGACATGCCACAAAAACAGCAGGAGAACCAGCCCGATCATCAATAACATCAGGAGTGCGACCCCCATCATAACCATACTAGCGGGCACGCGTTGGAGGAAAGAGAGCAGCCCCGACCCGGGCCAGAGCTTTGCGGTCGGCAAGCTGGACACCGGCGGCGAACCGCCCATAGCCCTCTTGCCAGCTCTCTCTCCTTCTCCAGGTACGGGGGTCTGCCTGCGCGCAGGCGGATTCTCCAGCGTGGCTACATGGGCTGTTACAGGGCGAACGTGATTGGGCGGAATAGCAGGATGGCGGAACGATACTTTCAACGGCAATGTGGTCGCCTCGCGCAACTGGTTGATCGCGAAAACCTTTGTCTCTTTGGAAATTGCTCGCGGCTTCTCTTCACCTTGACCTGTTTGATCCCGACCCGCATGGATTGCTCGCTGTAAATTTGCATCATAGGCTTGTGCGAATGCCATAATATTGGGATATCTCTGCTCTGGCTTTTTCGATAGCGCGCGCAAAAAAACTTCATCGATCTCCGGTGGCAGCGCGGGATTGTGTGTGCTTGGTGGAGTTGGAGGCGTATGATGATGGTGATGCAACAATTGAGCCGTGGTCCCTTCAAAAACGGCCCGCCCGGTCATTAGTTGATAGATCATGACCGCCAGCGCATACTGGTCTGCCGATGGACCTACATGAACAGATGTAGCCAGTAAGGGATCGTCGAATTGTTCCGGGGCCATATAGAGCGGAGTGCCTACGGAACGATGCAAGGAGCGACCAGTGCGATAAAAAGCGGCCAACCCGAAGTCTGCCAGCAGAAGCGTCGGTCTGCCGTGCGGAAAAATATTCGTAAGGTGAGCATATTGCCCGCTCCTCAAAGAGCCACGTTCCACGCGGATCAAAAAATTGGTCGGCTTGATATCGCGGTGGATAATCCCATGATCGTGCGCATATTGGAGAGCCGACGCCGCCTGCATCAGGTAATAGCCGGCCTCCTCAGCCGCAATAGGCCAGCCGAAGCCAAATTGCTGCGTACGCCGCTGCAACCATTTCCAGAGCGACCCTTCAGCAAGGTAGGGCATCACCAGATACGTAATGGGGGGGCCACCGGGCTCAATCGTCTCTTCACCAAAATGGTACAGTGGTAAAATATTCTCATGATCCAATTCAGCGACGGCCTGCGCCTCACGCTCGAAGCGTAACGCCGCCTGTTTCCCCTCCGGGGTATTGGGTACCGCCCGCAGGTCGCCACACACCACTTTGATTGCTACTTTTCGTCCAATACGCGCATGTTGAGCCAGATAAATATCACCCATACCACCACTCTCGATGATCCGCACCAGGCGGTACCCGCCGAGAGTCTTCCCCACCAACATATTCATCCCAATATCCTTTATCATAAGATGCGAGAGCCGGACAAGATGAGCAAAAAGATACTACAAGCTCTCGACTTCGCGCTAATACATGTTCTTTAGATAGTATACATTGAGAGCCGAAGAGGATCATGCGGAATAAGACAAACGTGCTACATCAGCATGTTCGTTTGCCTGAATTAAAAGCAGGTAAAGGCAACTTGAGCCGGACCGCTAACAATGGGCTCTGGGAGGGCCGCGATTACTTTTCTCCGGCCCGCTCTCTTACTGAGCTATATACTCTTCCCCGGTTGGGTTAAGCCGCCTGGCCGCCTCTGTGGCGCGACTACGCACATAGGGATCGGTATCTTTGGTCGCTTGCATAATGCTGGCAAGCGCGCTGCGATCACCTAACTGCCCGCAGGCCCGTATAATCGCGGTATACACAATGCTGCCAGGAATATTTGGGTCCCCGGTTGGCAAAGGAGCGTCGCGTCTGGGCAAGCTGCTGCGCCTCTCGACGTCCACTGTGCGCTGAAGCAGTTGGAGCAGAGGAGCGACGGCGCGCCGGTCCCCCAGCAGCCCTAACGTCTGGCACTTTGTGCCCAGCAGGAGAGCCTGCTCGCGATCTGTAACCGCCTGGACCTTCTCAATTTGCGCCAACAGCACACCTATGGCCCGGGGGTCACGTAGCTCGCCCAGTACCCTGGTTGTCGCGATCACAGCCTCCGTGTCGGCAGAGTTTTCCAGCGTGTCGAGCAAAATATCACGACCGGGGCCGCTCATCCAGCGCTCAACCTCGTTCATCATCGGCAAGCAGCCGTAGACCTGCTCAACAACCGACTGATTTTGCAATGTTCCGTTCGCGATCTGACTCCAATAGCGGCCAAGCAAGACGCCAAGACGGTGGATGGCAACAGTCTTCTGCCAGGTCGGAGAGCTGCGAGCTCCTTCAAACAATGCCTGGGCCACAGGCGGCAGTTTGCGCTCAAAAATGATGGGCAGCGGGCTACCCTCTTCGGTAGGAGGAGTCATGCTATTTTGCAGTGTCTGATGAAAAATCAAGGCAGCCTGCTCACTCAGCCGCGGGCTGACCTCATTGCTGCCACGTAGATATTGCTCCAGCGCAACCCCTTGATAGAGAGGGGCGGCCAGATAGCTTTCCAGGCCGGGAGCGCCATCCAGTCCGCTCGCGATCAGAATATCGTTAAAGCGCTCTTGTTTTAGCGCCAGCACTCCCTCGACGACATCGACCTTCGCCCAACCTTTTGCGTCCTTGAGCGCGCTGACCAGCGTTTGAATGGCTGTTGTAGTGCCTTGTTTCACCAGCGCCTGCGTGGCATAGAGCGATGAGTTGGGATCGAGCGCAAGCTTACCAAGCAAGCGAGGAAGGTCAGTGTTAGCAGGGTTGGCGACAGCTGCGCTCTGTCGGGAAAAGCCGATGGGCTTACTTTGAACAAACGTCTCAGCCGATTTGTAATTTCCCAGCATCAAAATAGCAAAGCGCCGCGCCCGGCCTTCCATTGTCTCGGCAGGATTTGTGCCGACGGGAAGGTCCGTCGGGTCCCCTCGCTCAATAATTTTCAGCCAGACCGGTACCAGGTTGCCCGCGCGGTCCACTTCGAAAAGAAACGGCACCAGGACAGATTTCCATTGTTCGACCGGACCAACGTTGAGGAGAGGAACGAGATGCTCTACAACGTCATCTACCTGCTGACCATGCCAGCGTAATCCGGTCAGCAATCTGGTGACTTCGGCGCGTAACTCGCTCAGGCGCTGTTTCATCTCAGGGGTGCTGGTATCGAGTTCGGGCACAGGCTCGCGCGCGGCAAGATGTTCAATAGTTCCCGGACGCTCCATATTTTGCGGTGGAGGCGGGCTCGCCACTCTGGCAGGGGCAGGCAATGCAATTGTCTTTTCCTCTTCGGTCTCTTCAATGTGGAGGAAACCATGCTCCACACTATCACTTCCGGCAGGATTTGCAGGCTCAGGCATTGCGAAGTCTTTATCAGGCATGGGCCAATCCTTTTCTCTAATCGCAACTATGCTCGTCTCAGCGCCAGTTAGCATATGTTCAGTCTATTGGCCCATTGTACCGCTCCTGGTATTTTCGGTCAAGGGCTACACCATAGAGGATCTCTAATGGGTATGAACAAATTATACTGATCATGCCCCTGTGGGAACACGCCCAAGCGGTCAGATTCACGGGTTAAAGCCCATTAGCACATCTTTTTCCTAATACCGCTTGCTTCTTGGAGAACGCCATATACTAAAAAAGAACTTGCTATGGAGTGAGGTTGGGAGGGAGAGAATGTCAACGGAAATGAGCTTGCGCAATCTGGCTAACGATGCGCGTCACCTGCTGGACTGTGGAGGGGCCTACCTGTTCCTGGGTTGCCCTGAGCCCACTTTACGGCATCCCCTTCTCAACCTGTTTTATCGACAGCGACGCCGCACCCCCCATTGTTACGGCTCCCTGGCTGGCCCGGCGCCCCTTTACGATGAGCGCGTGTGCGCCCTCTATGATATGGCAGTGCAGACCGGGCTGATGTGGTGCATTGACCGCATCATGCTGCCAGGAATGAAGAACTGCGGCAGCATGGCAGCCGTTCCTCTAGAGCGCCCACAGGGAATCCTGGGCTTGCTTTTACTGGTAGATCCTCGTCCCGAGTCCTTTTTACAGGGAGAATGCAGCTTGATGGAGCAGTATCTGCCCGTTATGGCGCAACGGGTAGAAGAGGCATTGAGCGAAACCTGCCTCTCACCCGACCCGGAGCAGTGCCAAGACACGATGACTGATACACAGATGCAAAGCGAATTGATCTCCCTGGTAAGCCACGAATTGCGCGCGCCCCTGACGGCAATTAAAGGGTACGCTGGTCTGCTACAAGCATATAGCGTCTCTGATAGTCGGGATGATGGCTGTGTAGCCATGCCAATGACGGCAGAGCGCCAGCAGCAATACCTCGATGTCATTATGGAACAGGCCAATCATCTAGAAGTGCTGATTAGCGATTTGCATGATATGTCGCGCATTCAGTCCGGGAGGCTAGCCCTGCGCTGCGCCTGGGTCGATCTTGTACAGCAATGCGAACGTGCGGTGCAACTTATGCGTTATCGCATCAGCCAGCAACCGGTGCGGCATTATATTCGCTATAGCGCGGCCCCCGATCTGCCGCTGGTCTGGGCCGATCCCGACCGTGTGCAGCAGGTGCTCACCAATCTGATCGAGAACGCTGTAAAGTACTCTCCTGATGGAGGGCTGATTGATATCATGGCGTATACGCGGCGCACAATTTTTCCGGTGACGCTCTGCCCGCTATCCGAACGGGCCTCCGCTGCTGCTACGAGGAGAAGCAGCAAAACGTTTGTTGCACGCGGGTCGCTCATGGCCTATGTTACCGTGCGGGATCAGGGCATTGGCATCCCCCGGCTGCAACAGCCGCATCTTTTTCAGCCGTTCACCCGCCTGGAACATCCCGCGACAACCAACGTCACCGGGGCCGGGCTTGGCCTCTACATCTCGCGCAAGCTGGTAGAGGCGATGCAAGGGAATATGATGCTAAAAAGTAATGAGGGCAAAGGAACAAGCGTCACATTTACTTTGCCAACGGAACCCCTGAATAAAACATTTCCCCTTGATGCCTGAAAACGCGATAGGGATGTTTTTCCTCCTAAAAAGAAAAAAGAGCAAATTCCCCCAAATGCACCGGTTCGCGGTGCATTTGGTATTTTATACTAGTGAGACGCTCTGGAAGAGCCTGGAGCATTACCAGTGAAAGTTACCTCAAGCTCTGAGTAATCGAGCCGTCGAACAACTTAATATTAGCATCCATAAAACCACGCTCCTAAAGAATTGCCATCAAACGGCGAAAGCGTGCGGTCTGGCGTCACTACTAATACATCGAGTCCCTGTTCCGCCGGAAAGCGGGCTAGCTGATAGCTTACTCCCATTGCATCCAGCGCCTTGAGCAAGTCCGGGTGCGCGTCCGTATGTAGGGCGAAAGCCAGGACAGCGGGGCGATCTGCATGACGGACTGCCGCAGTAATAGCCGGGATGTGATTGGTCGCTCCTACAGTGATAATACGCGGATCGGCCACCAGAATGCTTCCCCCCGTCTTGAAAACAATCGCATTCCCAATCCACATTGTCGCCCAGGCGTATTTGATATGCTGCTGTTGCATATAGGCGATGATCGGCTCGTTATGCAGCGGGGCAGCCGCGCAGGCGAACGATTGGAAGGTATAATCAGCCCTGGCCCGGCTGTAAGCATAACTATGAGCTCCGAGATACAGCAGCAGAAAAATGGCGAGCGCGATCTGTACGAGCCTGGATTTGCGCTGCATGGCAGCGTTTCCTCGCTCGACGCTTCCTGCCTGCCGCCCGGTGCGCTCCTGGATGTAGAGATAGGCTGCGGTCAAGATAGTAGCGAAGAAGAAAGGCAATACCAGCAGCAGGGGAGCGGCATAGCGCCCCACTTCATCGCGCGTACAGGGGACAAGCAAGCCAGCGGCGGAGATGCTGGAACCGCAGAAGATAACGGCGGTGGCTATGGCGAAGATCATCGGCAGCGTCGCCATCTGGCGGATGCGTATTAATGCAGGATGATGCCGGAAGAGCGCGGCTGTGATCAGACTAAGGGTTGCGAGAATGCACAGTATGCCAATGCCCGCCTGGAGCAGCGAGAACGTGAGCCGCGTATTGGACAAAGCTCCCCCGATAACATGTGGGGCAACGCATTGCGTATAGAGCTTGATCGTACCAAACAATAAAGAAAGACGATTGGGATAGAGAAGCTGCAACTGCGCGTTGTGCGAATCGTTATTGCCAGGAGCAAGCAGATAGGTAATATTCGCCCACCGGTTGGTAGCTCCCCAGATGAGCGCGGGCGCAAAGCCGACCAGCGCCGCTGGAATAGCCGCAACCGCCAGAGTTAACAACCGCCAAACAGGAACAATTGGCTGCCGCTCCTCGTTCGTGCGGCGACTTCTACGGATCGCCAAGATGCAATAGCCCGCGATCCAGAGCAGAGCCGTGAGAATGGCAGAAACGACCAGCGGGTATATCCAGAGGCCCAGCCCAATAAGAAAGCCGAATCCGAGCCAGCGCAGGAGCAGCTCCCGGCGCATGGCTCCGGCGTGCCAGCGTTGCGTCAGGCGCAGTGCTGAAAGCAACAGCAGCAGCATAATCACGTATGTCTCGATATGGCCGCCCCAGGTGCGCGTTTCCATCACGGCATCGTAGAGCGGGGGAAGTGCGGCAAAAAGCGCGGCAATCGTCATGAAGAGACGTCGAGCACTCGCTGACAGCTTTGCTGCAGCGGCGAGCGCGCCGGCAAGTCGCCAGCTTAACCAGACCAGAGCGAGCGAAAGCAGGATTGGCTCAGCCCGCATTGCCCAGGTGGAGGGGCCGACCAGCGCGAAGATCAACGCGATGAAATAGGCTTCCAGGCTGCCCATATAGGGCTGGCCGTAGTAGTAGACGGGAAGCTCGCCGCGCAGAATGTGTTGCGCCTGAATGCCCACCACCGCTTCATCTCCATCGATAAAGCCCTGGGTGCGAATCACCAACCAGATACGCAGACCGAGAGCCAGCAGCAAACAGAACCATAGGGGCGAGCGCAACCAGGCATAGCGACCCTGATGAGTTATCTTTGTGGCAGCGTTAGCTATCTCTATGGGTGATACTGTGCTGCGTTCTCCGGTGCGCATAGTAGTTTTATCCTCCCAGCATGCAGAACTTATGACAAAAGTTGTGCCATCTGCTATCTTATAGACGGTTCAGAAGCTCTTATGGAACGAGAGTAGCATAAAGAGCGTCATAGCTATGGAGCAATCGTGAGATCATCCTGGTCAGGAAGCAGTCATCCAGGTACCCTATTAGTTACAGAGAGGCAAAGTCGCTCGTTTAAAACCATACAGGTTTCTTTCGATAATAAATAGATGTAGGAGACACATTGGCAAAAGTATCTGAAATGCAGCATTCGATAGAACTACCTTCCAGGGTACAGGTCTTCTCACATAAACGCACAAAAGCGGCATCACTATGGCAGGTTATACGTTTTGGCATGGTGGGGGTGCTGAATACGCTGGTAGATGTAGTAATATTGAACTTCCTCCTATGGTATTTCCCCACTCACAACGCAAACCTTTTGCTCATATATAACTCTATCGCCTATACTATAGGAGCTGTCAATAGTTTTGGCCTCAATAAATACTGGACCTTTCAGCACAAACGTCGCGTGAACGGTGGGGAGGTAACGCGTTTTGCCCTGATCAGTATTGTAGGTATTTGTTGTAACGACGGGATTCTCTGGCTTATGGCAAAGCTATTACATCCATCCATTGGCAATAATCTATTATGGGCTAACACCTCCAAGCTCACCGCGGTAATCGGGACGGCGATTATATCATATTTAGGGATGCGTCTCTGGGTATTTGCCAGTGCAGGGCAGGGGCAAGGAAAGAAGTCCTCAGGCGGGTCTATGCTGAGCATGGGAGCGCAGGAGCACAAGCCGCGCACAAAGGGAGAGCTGGTGGGCACGAAGCATAGTCTCTCAGTGGTGATGCCAGCGCATAACGAGGAAGTGGCTATCGCCGCGACGGTCTCTGCGGCAGTAGAGGCTTTAGCGAACTGGACCCAGGATTATGAAGTCATTGTGGTCAATGATGGCAGTAAAGATGGGACGCGGGCAATTGTAGAGGAGATCGCAACCGTCAATCCACGCGTGCGCCTCATCAATCATGACGTGAACCAGGGCTATGGCGCAGCTCTGGTCAGTGGCTTCGAAGCGAGTGAGAAGGATCTGGTCTTTTTCATGGACTCGGACGGCCAATTTGACATCCGCGACCTGGAACGCTTTTTCCCCTTGATTGAGGAGTACGACGCCGTTCTGGGCTATCGGATTGATCGCCAGGATACCTGGATGCGTAAACTCAATGCCTGGGGCTGGAAGATGCTCGTTCGAGTCGTATTTAAATTGCGGGTGCGTGATATTGATTGCGCCTTCAAACTCTATCGTGGTCAGTTCTTCCGCGAGCATCGGCTGGAGACGCGTGGCGCGATGATCAACACGGAACTCCTGTATAAGTTCAGGCGCGCTGGCTATACCTATACTGAGGTAGGAGTGCAGCACCTGCCGCGCCGGGGAGGGAAGGCCACAGGGGCGAAGTTATCGGTCATTGCCCGCGCTTTTCGTGAGATGTTTACGTATGCTCGTAAATGGCACCAGGAAGAACGACAGCAAAAAGCGTAAAACGAGTGCAATATCTTTCTACACTCGGGAGCTCTATACCAGGCTAAAGAGGACAAAGGATAGTAAACAGCCTGGAGAGCGGCGAGAGTGGCATCGTTTTCCTTTACTAGCGACCGGCGTCATCTTATTTTGTACAGCTCTGAGTTTGGACCTGTATCGACTGGGGGCTCCCAGCCTCTGGTTCGATGAAGCTTTTTCGGTGGAGCTGGCGCGGCAACCGCTCCCGCTCCTATGGCATATCATCTTTGGTCCTGAGCCAAATATGGAGCTCTATTATCTTTTGCTGCATTACTGGCTCGCCTTTACCGCCTGGCTGGGATTTAACCCGACCGAATTTATTGTGCGCTTCCCCTCCGCCATCTTCGCGGCACTGAGCGCGGTGGCCGTCTTCTTGCTAGGGCGACGCTTCATAGGCACCGGAGGCGGCATCGTTGGATCCGCGCTCTATTTGCTTAATGATTTACAACTAACCTATGCCCAGCAAACGCGCTCGTATAGCTTGCAATTGTTGCTCACCTGTCTCGCATGGTATGCTTTACTGGTTGCTATGACTGCTGAATCACGTCAGAAGCGCTGGTGGATTGGCTATATCATCACGTCGGCTCTGGCAATCTACGTTCATCTTTTTAGCATACTGGTGCTGCTGGCACAGGTTGTGGCGGTAGGCGGTCTGTTGCTGGTGGGCAGGCGCAGTGAGCAGGTAAGGAGGCGGATCGTAGCTTTTGGAGGCAGCCTGCTCGCCATAGGAGCGCTAATCATTCCAATGTTGTTAGTGAGCTTACAGGGGGCCAAGACAGGCTGGCTTCCTATTCCCGATCTTTCCGATATCGTCTCTCTCTTTATAACTATTGGCGGCCAGCATAGATTCTACGTCGTGGCATTTGTGGCCTGCGCCGGTCTGACTATAACAAGCGCGGCTGCCTCCTATTGTCTGCCGTTAATGCGCGGGAAGTTTGAGTGCTGCGCCGTAGGCAAGCTGCTCCTATCATACCGGCGCTGGCAGAGTATAACCTGGGTTTTGTTCTGCTGGTTCCTGGTCCCGCTCATTGTGAGCTTTGTGGTATCGCAGGGGACAACGCGGCTCTTCTCATCGCGCTATCTGGTGGTGATCCTCCCTCCACTTTTTTTGCTGGTTGGCCTGGGAATTGCGATGCTGCGTTGGCGCATGATCCAGCTCGCTCTGGCCCTGGTGGTGATGTTACTTGCAGTCTCTGCGGTTCCGTTCTACTATAGAAACGCGCAGGTGGAGGATTGGAGATCGACCACATCCTGGTTAGAGCAGCACTATCAGGTAGGCGACGGATTGGTTTGCTATGATAATGCTCTAGAGCAAGGCTGCCAGATTGCTACCGAGTACTATCTCCACGCATATCCAGGGCAGGCCCATTTCACTGCTGATGCGCCAGGAGCGTTTTCCTGGGAAAAATACGGTCCGGCGCGCCCTGCTGGTCCTGAGGAAGCTGTTGATCCGGCGGCGTTGGCGGCTTACGGCGCAAAGCATCCACGCCTCTTCTTTATCGTCGGTCGCGTTCCTGATGACGCCGCCGCCGCTCGTGCTCATGCAGCGCAGCAATGGCTGAATAACAATTACCAGTTCGTCGATCAGATTGTGACGCCCACGATCACTATCCGCCTGTATATTACCGGCTGACCGTGTGTTTTTCCGGTGATATATAATATGGGCGTTAGTCATCTGCATAGCAAAGTAGTAGAAAAGATCATTACGCCTTTTTCTGGAGCGATATATGTCAACCTTCAACGAACTCTATGGTGGATTACTCAAAAAGGTTTTTTTAGAGCAGGCCCAAACGCAGCTAGAGCAGGGGGGAGATGCGCTGACGTGCGCTGATGCTTACGCCGAGCAGGGCAAGCCTGATTTCGCGCTGGCCTATCTGCTATTATTGGATGCGCCTGACGATGTCAAACGGGATATCCTGGCCCATTCCTATGAACAACGCGCCCTTCTGTCCGATGAGAAGGCCGAGGAGTTTGATCGAAGGTTTCATCGACCGTTCCCGCTGATTAAATTGGAGGCGCAGAAGGATCGAGCGGCAGCTCGTCAGGTTCGTTATGGGCAACCGATACGCCGCGAAGCCAAATCATTGCCTTTGAACGGATTGTAAGAACAGGACCCCCACGAAACCGGTCAGTCTAAGGGGAGTCCTGCTCTGAGAAGCTTCCCACCCTGGTTGCTACTCTTCCTCGTCCTCCACAGAGGCGAGATGCTCGCCGATGGTGACAACGGTAGCCTCATCTTCCCCGTGATTCAGCTCGGCTTCGCCATTCTCCTCGTGGTTGTTGGCCTCGGTCTTTTTGCCGTTGGTCGTCGCAACCGCGACGACCGTATCGCCTTCACCCAGATTCATCAGGATCACCCCCTGCGTTACGCGTCCGGCTTTCTTGATGTGCGTCACATCAGTGCGTATTACCACGCCGCTGGCGGAGATAATCATCAAATCGTTATCTTGCTCCGTAATAATGCGGGCCGAAGCGACCCTGCCGGTTTTTTCGGTCACGCGAGAGGTGATAACGCCGCCTCCGCCGCGACTCTGGCGGGGATAGTCATCAATGGGAGTACGCTTGCCATACCCGTACTCGGTGACGACCAGGAGTTCGCTATCCTTAGGTGTGAGATTGAGCGAGACGACAGTATCATCATTGTGCAGGCGAATACCGCGCACGCCGCCACTGGTGCGAGAGGCTGTGCGCAGTTCCTCGACGGTGAAACGGATCGCCTGTCCATGGGAGGTAATGAGTAAAACATCATCATCGGCGCGAGCCAGCTTGGCGCCGATGAGCTCGTCGTCCTCTTCCAGGTTCATCGCGATCAGGCCCTGGCGACGCACAACCTCGAACTCGCCCATCGATGTCTTCTTCACCTCGCCCTTCTTGGTGGCAACGATCATAAAGTCGCGGCTGACACCCTTTGGGACGCCAACGATGGCGGTTACTCGTTCGCGCTGCTCGATAGAGATCAGGTTGATCAGATGCTCGCCTTTGGCTGTGCGGCTGGTATCGGGCAACTCGTAGACTTTGAGCTGGAAGACGCGGCCCCGATCAGTGAAGAAAAGGAGGCTATCGTGCGTATGCGTGACCACCAGATGGCGAACAGTATCATCCTCGCGCGTCACCATACCGGTCACACCACGCCCACCACGCCGTTGAGCGCGATAGGTGCTGGATGGCAGGCGCTTGATATAGCCTTTTTCCGTTAATGTTACAACGGCTTCTTCGTTAGGGATAAGATCTTCATCTTTGAATTCCCCCGCCTCGGCATCGACAATATCTGTGCGCCGAGCATCGCCATATTTCTCTTTCAGGTCTTGCAGGTCCGCTTTGATGATCTTGCGAATCTCGCCGATATCGCTCAGGAGCATGTGGTAATAGTCAATGTTTTTGAGCACATCTTTTAGTTCGTCTTCCACCTTCTGGCGTTCCAGAGCTGCGAGACGAGCCAGGCGCATATCCAGGATCGCCCGGGCCTGCTCCTCCGAGAGACCAAACTGCTGTCGCAGGTTGATCAAACCATCATCGTAGGCGGATTGCGAGCTGCGGATAATATGGATGATGGCATCCATATTATCCAGAGCGATCTTCAAACCCTCAAGGATATGTTTACGCGCCTCCGCTTTGGCGAGCTCAAATCTTGTGCGGCGCGTAATCACGATTTCGCGATGATGGATGTGATGCTGCAAGAATTTCTTGAGGGTCAGCGTATTCGGCTGCTGATCGACCAGGGCCAGCATATTGGCGTTAAAGGCGCTCTGCATGGCTGTGTATTTGAACAGCGAATTGAGGATGCTATCCGGGTTGGCATCACGCTTTAGCTCGATCAACATGCGCATCCCCTGGCGATCTGATTCATCGCGTACCTCGGAGATACCATCGATCTTTTTATCGCGGGCCAGTTCGGCGATCTTTTTGACCAGTTCGGCCTTATTGACCTGGTAGGGAAGCTCGGTCACGATGATACTCATGCGCCCGCGCTCTGACTCCTCGATGTGGGTGCGAGCGCGGATGACGATGCGACCGCGCCCATTGGCGTAGGTGTTGCGGATGCCTTCGCGCCCTTGAATAATGCCGCCGGTGGGAAAGTCGGGTCCGCGAATAATGCGAGAGAGCTCTTCCGTAGTGGCTTCAGGAAAATCGATCAGGTGAGCGATGCCGTTACAGACCTCGACCAAGTTGTGCGGGGGAATATTGGTAGCCATGCCGACCGCAATGCCTGTGGAGCCGTTGAGCAGCAGGTTGGGGAGCCGCGCAGGCAAGACGCTTGGTTCCTCGGTCTGGTTATCGTAGTTGGGACCGAAATCGACAGTGTCTTTATCAATATCGCGTAGTAGCTCATCGGCAATGGCCGCCATTTTTGCCTCGGTGTTATGGTTCACAAAGCCATTCGCCACGAACGAGTGGCATGCGCTATCGACACGCACCGAGTAGACCAGTTGCTCGCCCGCCTCTTCAATACTCTCAATCCGCTCAAAGAGATAACGCTGGCGAGCCAGATTTTCAATCTCAGCAACAGCCGTTGCCGGTAACACTTGAGCGCGTCGAGGCAGCGTTGCGGTCAGACGGTCTGAACGGTCAAAGTTGTGCTTAGACAACCACTCGCGCTGACCACGCGTGGCATATGTTCTGACATACTCGGCCAAATAGGGAATAAAATCAGTGCGTGACAAGGCTCTGCCAGTATGCAGGTCAAGGATTGTGGCAAGCGCCTTGCCTTTCACCGCTGAGGTGAAACCAATCTCGTGGGCGAACAGGGTAAGATTATCGCGGCCAGAAATCAAGAGGCGATGCATACGCCGGGTTCTATCATTATTCAATGAAGCCACAATGCCAAAACGCAGCAAAAGCGTTTGAACCTGGCGTAGCATAAGGCGGTTACTTGCCGTCAGATTGATCCGTAGCAGGCTGCGACCGGATTTTTCGACCGCCCCATCACCTTCAAAGAGCCCACGCAAGAAAGCAGCGGCCACATTGCGCGGTGAACGCAAGATTGCCTCAGGTATCTCTCGTTGTGCTGAACGCCCTGACAATCCTAAAGCCCTGATGAATGCGATAACGTGTTGACTAACTATCTGGATTTGCAGAAACGGCTTCTTGCCGTAGCTGACAGGTTCCCTCTCAAAAACGTGTAAGCGGCACGTTGGGAAGACGCGCTGCCACGCCTGGATAAAGTGTTCTGCAAAGTCGCCGGGGATATTGGTAAACTCGATGACGCTATCGCGAAACGTTCCATCCGCCAGCAGCGCCCCCAGAAGGAAGCCCATATCCTCGTCTAATGTCTCTGGAAGCGTGTGCTGCTTCACACGAGATTTGCTGAGAACAGGAGGATAGAATGGATGCAGGTCAACGGCCTGCTCCGGCCACATGACGCTGCTTCGATCCAGAACAACATAGTCGCCAACGGCTAATTGTGCAATCGTCTTCCAGGTGAGTGTGACGCGTCCATCAGCATCGTGAGATTTCGCCACCAGCAAGGGATGGTTGGCCGTGCCTGTAACTTCGTATCCGCGCTGCGTTCGCACACTCCATGTCTGAAACCTGCCGCAATCCCACCACTTACTGGCCGTATTGGTTTGCCCATCTTTTGATAGAACACGCACGGAGATGTCCTCGACGCCGGGTTGCGAGAGCTGGCTGATTGGTACTAGCCCGCTGTCAGTGACAACGAGTGTGTCTCCCGTGACGCAATAGCGCATAGCGGCTGGCGGGTCATCATCCTGGGAGCCAAAGTTGCCCTGTCCCAGCACCAGAGGATAGCGCATCGCCCAGGGTTGCGCCATACGCACCAGGGAGTCATAGACGGCGGCATCGCCGTGGGGATGGTAACTTTTTAAGACTTCACCGACGGTACCCGCGCATTTACGGAATTGTTTTGTGGATTGCAGGCCCATCTGCTCCATAGCATATAGAACCCGGCGGTGGACCGGTTTGAGGCCGTCCCGCACGTCGGGGAGCGCACGACTCACAATTACACTCATGGAATAATCGAGGTAAGCGCCGGTCATTTCTTCAACAATACTAACTGGTTTAATATTGCCCAGATCCATAGTAACATCCTCACCAAAAAATCAGACATAGCCGGAAGGCGATATCGGGTTGAAGCGTTTTTATAGTTGGTTGGAGGGGTCTAGAAAATTTGATCCTACCTCTCATAGTATAGCACATTTGGGTCATAGATACGAGTTTTCGGCCTTTTTGGCTGAGGTGTAACAACGGAAATTGTATTATTGTGAGTCAGGTGTGACTAAATTTGCTATGGTATGGCCTATGTTTTAAATGGAACCTGTGGTATGATAAATGCAAGAAGGGGATTCAGGGGGAGTGCGACACTCTAGTGGTTGCGATGTGTGTGTAGTGCCTGTTGACTCTGATGCCTTAGGGGAGATACAAGAGTATGTCATTGCCATTTACCGATCAACAATGCTTTTTTGTCGCTATTTTAGTCTTTGCGGTAGCGGGTTTTCAACGCGGTTGGCGGCGAGAGCTGGTCTCGCTGGTCTTCGTTCTCCTGGCAGTGTTTTTGGTGCGTCCAGATAGTGGTAAAGCTTTTAGCCAGGTTGTGTCGCGCCTGCCTCAATCTGTCTCATTACTTACAACGGGGACGGCCCAAGCGAGTACGGGTGGAGGGGGAACCGGCAATTTTATGGGGCCTTTAGGGTCTCTGCTGATTTTTCTTGCGATTGGGGTAATAGGATATCTGGTTGGCAATAGAGCCTTTGGCAAGCCCTCAACGCCCCAGGAGCGTTTTATCGGCATTATCCCCGCCGTTGTTTCCGGCTCCTTTGTCCTGGCATTTCTTAGCAACTTTTTCCCTAAAGATGCTGCCGGTCGCTCTCTTTTCACGGTTGCGATCCAGCCGCCGGACCCGGGGAACTATCTGCCGGTGATCTTTGTCATCGCCGTTGTTGCTCTGGTAGTGGCGCTGATCGCTGCCAGAACGAAGAAAAACCCTGCCAAGAAGTAGCAAAAGTACATAACCAACGTGTTGAGGTGACACATGGCTGACAAGTCCAACGGCAAGCAGGCTGCTGCCTCTACCTCCGCATCGTCTTCCGACCCCTATCTTTCGGGGCGCAAACGTTTTGGCATCCAGGCGTTACGTCGTGGGCGAAACCGCGAATGGCACTTCTCAGGGCAGCAACCGGGTGAGGAAGTGCGGATGGTTGTGCGCAGGCACTGGTGGTTCCTGATAAGACCAGCTTTGCCGCTGATCGGCGCCGTTTTCGCGTTTTTTGTCATCTTGTGGGCGGCTACCGTTCTGCCAGCATTTGGCACGTTCTGGCTGCTGCTTGAAGGGGTGGGGGTGCTGGGCATTATAGCAACTGGCATCTGGTTCGCTTACAAAGACCTCATTATCTGGTGGTACGACAGCTACATCATTACCAATAAACGTATTATCCATACAAAAGGGCTGCTGGAGCCAACTCGCCAGCAAACGCCGGTCGAGAAAGTGCAGCAGGTCGGCGTTGACATTCACTCGGGGCTGGGCTTCCTGTTGAGTTTCGGTACCATCCATGTCTACCTTACCGGCGGCGATTTCTATATGAAAGATGTGCCGAATCCGAAAAAGGTGCGCGATGCGATTCTAGGGATCACCGAAACGCTGAAAAAGCCCAAAGAAGAGCCTGTCCCCGTGCCGAAAGATCCCGACATGGCAGCCGTGCTCGACGCACTAGCAAAGGCCAAGCCGGTTCCTCAACTGCCAAACGCCGATGAAAACTACCCTCCTCCGGCCAACGCTGAGCGCGTGCGCGGCCCGCGACGCACCTTTGGCGGTTTTTTACGCATTCCCTGCGATGTGCGCTATCTCTCGGGAGAGTATACGGTCAAATATATTCAGCGCTCCCAGTATGTGCTCTGGCGTAATCTCTCGCTGCCGATTCTGGCGCTGGTGGTTGCGCTCCCGGTAGCCCTGTTCGGCCCCGGCTTTGGCGTTCCTCCATCTCTGTGGGCGTACTGGTTCTTCTTCTCGGGCTTGGCAGTATTGGGCCTGGCTATCTCTATTGCCCTGATATACACCAATTATGTAGATGACGTGTATATCTTGACGAATCAGCGTATCATCGATATCGAACGCCGCTTCATCATCTTTTATGAGACACGGGTAGAAGCGGAATACAAGAATATCCGTGATATCAAGGTGAAGGTGCCCAATGTTATTGAGCGTTTCCTGGATATCGGAAACGTCTACGTGGAGACACCCGGGAGCAGCCCGGATATTGTCCTGGAAGGGGTAGATCACCCCTTTGTACTGTCGGACGAAATTCTGGGCATTAAGACGCACAAAGAGAGAGCGGACAGCGTTGTTAAAGAAAACAACGAGAAGAAGAACCTGCATAAGTGGATGAGTACGGTCGTGGCGAAGCTGGAGGAGACTGCGAAGACCCGGGGTACGCCTAATCTCAAGGATATGGACCTGCTGGCAGCGATGGCCTGCGCAGAGGAGCTGGGGCTGGAAGTAACCGTCTCTGGTGAAGCGATTGCCAGCATCAGCGTCGCGCCTGGTCGTGTCTTACAACAGAATCCTCCTCCAGGTACTGTTATGGAGAGGGGCAGCAAAATCGAAGTCGTGCTGAGCAAAAGACCTGCGCTCATAGACCAATCCGCCCAGGCGTAGGGGCGGGGCGAACAGGGTGGGAATGGATAGGGCGGGGCCTGTCCCCGCCCTTACAGTCGATTGCCCTTAGCGTGTATTGACGCGGACCAGTAAGGCGACACATTCGATGTGGTAGGTTTGCGGGAACATGTCGATAGGCTGGGCATAAACCAGGCGATAGCGACCGCCGGAACAGAGGGTCGCGATATCGCGGGCCAGGGTGCTGGGATCGCAGGAGACATAGCAGATAGCCCGTGGCGCCATAACTTGCAGGGCCTGTAACGCTTTAGGATGGCAGCCGGTTCTGGGTGGATCGACCAGCGCCACGTCAATACGTTCGCGCCGGTAGTGCAACTGGCTGAGCAGACGTTCCAGCGTTCCTTCCAGCACAGTAATGTTGTTCTGGTTGTTGAGCGCAGTGCTGGCGCGCGCATCCATCACGGCGCTGGGTTGAGATTCGATAGCGATGACGCGGGCAGCGCGCGGCGCCAGGAAGGCAGAAAAGAGCCCTACCCCACTGTAGCCATCCAGTACGATATCCGAGCGTTGCGGTTCCAGCATAGCCAGAACGCGCTCAACGAGCGTGGCGGTCTGAACAAGATTGACCTGGAAGAAAGAGTCAGCCGAGATGCGGAAACGTCGCCCCAGAATGACATCGGTGAGGAACTCCTGTCCCGCGAAAACGCGACCGTAGCGTCCCCCAACGCGCTCGATAATCACACCGACGATACCAGGAGCGATGGTCATCATCTCCTGCGCCAACTGCTGAGGATTTTCGATCAGGGAGCCGGGGCGAGCATGAATTGAGAGCAGCGTGGGTACAGCTTTCACGCTTGTTACCGGGATGCCTGTATTCGAATTGCTGGCGGCCCCAATAGCTCCGCGTAGCGTAAAGCCCTGGATCATCTCACCCAGCGCATCGCCAAAATAATCGAGCAATTTCGTACGAACGAGCTGATAGACCTGGTCAAGCGCGGGATGCAACAGCGCATAGTCTGACAAATCCTGTACATCGTGGCTTTCAGTCAGTTTCAGGCCCACTTCGCCATCGGGGCCAACGGAAAATAAAGCGATATTGCGGTAATGCCAGGGGGAAACGCCCGGAGGCATACCAATGGCGGGATGCACGAGGGCGTCTGGCTGTTTGCCGATCCGCACCAGGAGCTGGCGTACAATATGCGCCTTCCATGTGAGTTGGGCGGGGTAAGAGATATGTTGCCACTGACAACCGCAATCTGTTAGCAATGGATAGGGTGGTTCCACCCGCTCGGGCGCGGGGCGCAGGATCTCGATCAGGTTTGCGCGTGCATGCCCGCGGCGCTCTTCGACAATTTCCACTCGTACCCGTTCACCCGGAATCCCTCCGGGAACGAACAAGACACGTCCCTCATAGCGACCTACGGCGTCGCCCCCGTAGGCGAGATCTGTAAGTTCAACATCAATGCTCATGTTCACCTCGGCGGCCATTCGTACATCAATGTCGCAGTGGCCGTCCCATCTTTCCAGCGTTTTTGTATCTGTCCGTTCATAAGTACTGCATACTGCGATCCTCGGTCTGGAGTTTCGCAGTATGAGTAGGACCTCTGTCCGGTCCGGTTCGGGCCTCTTGCCCTCAGACGAGGGAGCACCTTAGCATCGGCGCAATAGATGTGGCTACAGTGGAAGTGGCTGTTTGGGCTGACTATAGAGCCGTGTTCCAAAACGACTCAAGAAGACGGCACCTAGCCCCAGCAAACCAGCTCCGATACTGACGAACCAACCAATATAGGGGAGAGACCCCGCCAACGCGAGCGCGGCAGACCCCACAACGACTTGTAGCAGACGAGTGTTCAAATGTGGTGCGACCTTGTGCAAAATGTATTCACCAACAAGCCACCCAACAGCGACTGTGCCCAGAGCCCAGGCTGCAACAAGCCCGACTGCTACGATAATTGCCAGCGGAATAGAAATGATAAGTGCGATCAATACAGCGATAATGGCAGGAGCAAGCAGAATACTGAGAAGCCCAAGCAGAAAGCTGCGCCGCATCTTGCTCTTTACGGTCGTACGTACCAGCATAATGTGTTCTGGTAAGAGCGTGGTGAGCAGCATCCCCAGAGCCACCCATGTCAGAACAGACCAGAAGCGAAAACCGGCTCCCCCGTCGCCGAAGAAAAGTAGACTTACACTCTTCGTGCATTCAAAAACACTACCGTGCAGTTGCGTCCCTGTGCCTTCAATCCAATGCCCTCCACAAACATGAATATCTCCATTGATATGTGCCCCATCCTGTAAGGTGACGTTGCCACCATAGAGGGTGACATCACCATCGACTATGCCGTCAATAACGACGTTGCCACCGAATGAGACGATGTCGCCTTTCACCTCGCCTCGGACGACGACTGTACCTCCGAACGAGGTGATACTACTGCAAATCACCTCTCCACTTGAGACCACCACCGCGCTACCAAAGGATGGCCCGTGAATCTCCCCTGTACATTGCTGGTTGCTTCGGGCGGCCTGCGAGACCATTGCCAAAGCAGCAGGCGGTCCACCCGCCCAGCCTACAAACATCCCTACCCCCCCAATGCCTATTAAGAACGCTGCTAAGAGCCAGAGCCCAGGCAGCGTGAGTATCAATCTTTGTTTTCGAGCGACTTTTCGCATACTGGAACTCCTCATCATGACCTGCAACCGAGCCACGATGTTTGCCGTCACACCTCCTGCGGATGACGCATCAGACGAAGCCACATCCCCATCATGACAACCATCAAGAAGGCAACCCCTGATAGGAGCCAGTTGTCGTGTGTTATTTGTGTCAGCCCTGGCTGTAGATATTGCCCCAGGACGACGAACATGTCAATGACCGAGCCGAACAATAATACCACCTTTACGGCGAGATCGGTCTGAATGATGATGATAGCCAGCGCCAGCAACGGAATACTGCTCAAAGTGAAAATGCCAATAGCCGCCAGAGCCGTTGCAACTGTCCGCCAGCGCGCTATACGCGATTGCTGCTGCTGACGAATATCCTCAAGCTGCTGCGTGATCCGCGCCTGCCTCTGGACTGCGAGCATGATGCGCTCAGTCGAAATGCTGGTGTAGACAGGGGCAGCGACTGGGCGTAACGTGTTGTCCAGGCTCCGTAGACGCTTTTCGAATGCCTGGCAACCAGGACAGTGCCGCAGATGCTCCTGCAATGCTTGAGTATCAGCCTGCGCGTCGTGGCCGTCACGCTGGATACTCAGCCATCTTCTAGCGTCCTGGCAGCGCATCGACCTGCTCCTCTTCCTGTTGCTTATCCTGCTGGATGTAACGCGCCAGCAGCTCGCGAGCGCGATGCAGACGGGCTTTGACCAGTGGCGGCGTCAGGTTTAAGGTCTGCGCAATCTCTTCGTAAGAGAAATCATACCAGTAGCGCAGTACAATGACGGCGCGATATTTACCGGGCAAGCGTTGCAGGTAACTCTGGATCTCGTCCTGCTGCTCCCCTTGCAGCGCGGATTGCTCCGGGCCGGTCCCCACATCGACGATCCATTCCAGGAATGGCACATCCTCCAGCGGGAGCGCCAGGAAACGTCTGCGGCGCAACTGGTCGATTGCCAGATGGGAGGCGATGGAAAGCAACCAGGTGCTGAATTTATGTGCAGCCTTATATGTTGCGAGCTGCGTATAAGCGCGCACAAAAGCTTCCTGTGTCACATCTTCCGCTTCCGTGGTGTTGCCCAGCATCCGGTACGCAAGATTCTGCACAGCATCCTTATATCGCTCGACAAGCGTCGCGAAAACGTCCTGGTCACCACTAAGCACAAGCTCGACAAGCGCTGTATCGCTCATCGACTCCACTATGGCCCCTGCTTTCGCCTGTGTACGAGCTGTACTGGAAATACCCTGTACACCTGCTACTACCTCAGTACTCTGGCCCCGACGTGTCTTTGTAGCCGGCTTTGCTAACGATCCAATTCCCCCCAGTATATCTGAAGCGCTCACTGTTGATTCTATCATTTGTCACCGCTCATTTTGTATCTATTTCACCCAATATCATAGGAAGACAAAAACCAGCATCTTCTATGAGCATGTACGAGCAGCGGCTAAAAAAGTTGTAATCTTTTGTTGAAGTGTAACACGACTCCGCCGCGCTGACAAGAGGCCCAGTACTTCGCTTCTGCGCTCAGGAACGCAGTTAGACGCGGTAGCGGCGTTGGAGCGCGGAACCTTTCAAGATACTCCCACAAAGCAAGAATGCAAGCATATAAATGAAAAAAAGTTCACTTCAGAAAGAGTTTGATCAAGACAAAAGTACGGTATGCGAGAAAATGTGAAGGTATTTTCATTGTTGAGGAAAGAGAGGCTTTGTTACCGTAAATACCATGTGATAACCGCTTCTCATAGATATTACCGACATATCTATGAAATGTCATGATATAAAATGTTTTGTATGGATTATTGAAAAAGAATTTAGTACTTCTCATCAATATTTATTCATTTTTTGACCATCTTGTGCTATATTATTCTAAAGAGGTGTCATGGCTGGTGTGGTTCTTAAATCTGGAGGGAAAAAGATGCTGAGCCAACAACTACTAATCTCCTATAGCTGCGTCCCAATCATGATCTGATTATGCTCCGTTCCAGGCTACACTATGGAGATGGATCTGGTAAATGTTGAGTTGAACCTGATATTTCGCTTGCATATGAAGGGCCGTAGCGATAGAATATTGCCTATCATTAACCGTATGATAGGAAAGAAACATGACCACACTGATTACCCCAACGCTCCATTTAATGCGCGTCTACGAAGCCCTTGTTGCCGCCTACGGCACGCCGCAGAACGAGCCCGATTATGACCCACTTGGCGGCCTGATCGGCACGATCCTCTCGCAGCATACCTCCGACATCAACTCGGAACGAGCGTACCGCCAGTTAATCGCGGCATTTCCAAGCTGGGAGCAGGTGCGAGACGCCCCAACGCACCTGGTTGCTGAGGCGATCAAAAGCGGGGGACTGGCTAATATTAAATCGGTACGCATCCAGGATGTTTTGCACACGCTCACGGAACAGCAGCAGGAACAGCGAGGAACGAAGACGCTGACGGAGTATCTCTCGGACGAGTTGGCGAAGCGCACGACGGAGGACGCGTGGCAATACCTGCGTAAGCTTCCAGGAGTTGGGCCAAAGACGGCAGCCTGTGTGCTCATGTTTCATTTAGATCGGCCCGCCATGCCAGTTGATACGCACGTTCATCGCACCTCGCAGCGTCTAGGGCTGATCGGACCGAAAGTGAGCGCCGACCATGCCCATCTGCTTTTTGCCAAAGTGACGCCGCCGGAGTGGGTCTATCCACTGCATGTCAACCTGATCACACACGGGCGGCAGATTTGCCACGCCCAACGACCAGAGTGCTCGCGTTGCCCGTTGTATAGCGAGTGCGCGTATGTGGGGAGCGTGAACGCGCAGGAGACGGCGATCAGGGGATAAAAACGCTCGCTTATAGGCATGCTCGCAGGATTATCCTGGCATGGGGAGAACACCGAGTTGTTGCAACCTGCCCAGGTCGTCTCCGTTTGACCACTGCTCCACGATCTTGCCATCAATGATACGATCAATTGAAATATACGTCCATATTATCTGCTTGCCGGTTGGAGGAACGCCCTTATACGCCAGACCTCGATACTCTCCTGAGTGCGTTCCCCAAGCAGTCCCGCGAGTCACCACCAGATCTCCTTCGGCAACCTGAAGCTCAATGGTAAAGTGGTAGTCGGGGAAGGTGGTACGGAAGTGAGTGACGGATTGTTTAAACTCCTCCAGGCTCTGCAGATATTCTGCGGGCACAGAGACATCTGCGGGATAATGAAAATGTACAACGATGCTTGGAGCAATCAGCTCATCTACGATGGCAACATTCCCCTTACCCCAGACTTCTTCATGCAACCTGCGAACGATGGCTTTGTTATCTTCGGTTGACATAAGAGATGTTCCTCTCTGCACTCCCTTCCAGTTCAAACCGGAAGTTTCTGTTATAAAGCTAACGCCCTTGACACGACTAACAACTCGCAAAGACGAAAGCAGCGCAGCGGTATCGCCCTGTGCGCATTCTTCAAAGAGTTCGGTGACATAATCATCAATCTCATCGGGATGGCTACGGAGATATTCTTCTGTTCACACAAATGGAATCTGTAAAATGATTATAATCCTGGTTTATATCATATAATATTGAAAAATATAACGATTTATGCTACCATAAAAAGCGTAGGTAGATTTACCAGAATTTTTAGTGCTTGTCCGTAAAAAAGAGTATCTGTGTATTTTTGCTTCTTCTTAGAAGAAAGGGCATCAATGACGTCTACAGTAGCTAATGGCTCGGGTAGCTCAGATACTATTTTATACCCCACCAGTACCATGCGTGATGTTGCCAATGAGATCCTCGCCAAAGTTCAAGCTTCACGTCAGCAGCACAATCAGCAGTGGAACATAATTCAGCAGTACTTTACTCAAGCAATTCCTACATACAGGCCATTTAACATTACCCCCTCTTTCGGTTTCACCTGGGGAGATGACGTATCAAGCCATATGAAAGCAGTTCTTGAACCTCATGCTCAGCGTTTGAATAGCACATATGACTGGCTTGAAAAATTTGCTAAGGCTCTGCTTGATGCCGCGGATGAAATCGATAAAACAGATACGCTGATGAAAAACTATTTCGACTCGACCACCGAGTAACGAGTAGGAGACGCTTGAATCGTAGCAAAATTCTCGAAGACGTTGAGTAACATGAGCCACTTTCATAACTATCACCTGGAGAGCAACAGACATGAGCGACTTTCTGCACGAGGTAGAGAATGCACTGGGTGAAATTATTAACGACGTTCAAACAAGAAGGAAGGTATATGAAGACGACTTCATCCACCCGCTAAAAATTTTCCCAAAACAACAGGTGGATGAACTTGATATTATTCATGATCAATGCGTTCAGGCAGTACAGACCTCTTTGGGTAAATTATTTGGCCCTGGGACGACATTTCAAGGTGAAGGGGCTACTGCTGTTGCTAACCTGATGGGGGACTATTTCGATCACGAAAGCAAACTAAGCAACTACTCAACCAATGGTATATCCGAGTATATGGTTCAGCTTGAGCAATTATGCAGTTCAACCATCCAGCAGATGGAACCTCATCTGGAAGCTGTAAGTAGTTTTAATAGTTCCAATGTGCTGCTCGGCGACATTATTCATTACTGGTCAGATGTTTTTCAGAAGGGACCTCAGGCGCTAATAGATGGCTTACAGGTTGGACCGTGGTCAATGGGGCAAGTAGAACACTTTCTGAGTGGACAGCCAGGAGCTGGACCACAAGTTCAATCCAGTCAACAATTGCAAATGCAACAACCTCTGCAACAACCCGGCCCGCAAGGGCAGACTCCTGTCTCGGGCTTCTGGGATATCGTTGCTGCAATACTTGCTCCTTTTGCTGCGTTGATCATTGTCGTTAATATCATCACAGAGATTATCAAACAATTCAGTCTCGACTGGCATATGGAATCTCTGGCCTTTTTAGCGTGGCAATGGGTATCGCAGATGAATAGCCTGCATGATCATATACTCATGCAGAACTCAAGCACCAACCCATCAGGAAATGTGGGAAGTATTCATACTGCACTCAAAAATGAAGCTGCCAATTTCATGCTTAAAAGAGTTTGTCATCTGCCCGGTCCTAACTTGTCGCCAGAGCAAAACGAATTCGCCAAACAATTATATGCTGTTGCTGAGGCGCTGTATCCTGGAGTACTTACGCTGACAGAAGTACAATATCTCGTTCAATACTTCCCCAAAGATGTTGCCGAACGTAAAGTTTTTATGCTGGCAGAACTAAAAACAATGTTTCCCAAGCTCCCAGATGGCTATCTGGCTTTTTTCGTCCTCCAGGGACTTTCAATGACTACGATTGTCCAGGATGTTCAATGGTTACAAACAGCCGCAGCCAACACGCAGGGAAAAGGGCCCGGCAATATCTATTACATGCAAGGCTCTGCATTAACCAACCCTTATGTAGATTTTGTGACAGCGGAAACATACCGCTATGAAGCTCAGTCCGCTAACCAGTTACGCGCATGGCAAAATCAGGTTTTGAATGGACAGATGACCCTTACTGATATTGCCAATCTCCCAGATGATGCCGTAAAGGCTTTCCTTATGAAAACCTACAGGTATAAAGCCCAACTTGCGAACTATAATCCTAATATCGCAGGTTCAAAACTGCCAGATGGCTATGATGGGCTTTTTGGGACTGCTGTGCAGGAAATGGTAAAGGCCAACATACGTACAGCTCCCTGGGTGAGAAATGAACAAAGCTACCTCCTGGATAATAATCTTTTGCTTGATAAGTCTGATGCGGCTGGTCAAAGGCCAGATATCCAGTTACAGTTAAGCAATGGTCAATGGGCAGCGTTCGATTATACTACCTACAATCAGCTTGGTAGCAAGAAAAAGTACAATCGCAGCCCATATAATTTTAACATTGTCCTGATACATAATGGACCGTTTGGAAAAGATGAAATCCTCACGCAAGGCTAGTATAATACGCAACGATAACTATAGGATAAACGCGTGACGGCTTATCCTACTTCACCGGTTGAGGAAAGGAGTTTACATGGCGGCGACACGGGAACAGCTCATGGCACGTTGGGAGGCCGAGCCTGGCGGAACACTGATACAATCTGTTTGTCAAAAGCTTGAACAACTAGATGCGTCTATAGAAACATTGCAGCAACTGCTCTCCCGTCTGCCTTTTATAGAGGAAGTAGCGCCACACATGGATTTTCGTGGACTACACCTTCCTCAAGCAAGTCGCACCAGCAATGAATATATTTTTATCAAGAAGAAGAACCTTTCAGGAGCGCGCTTCGATTATCTGACTGATATCGGCAACATTGTGGATTGTCAGATGCAGAAGACTATCTTCGACGAGATGTTTTGTATAAATGGCATCTTCAGCAGTGATTTCTCGGAAGCTTCCTTTGTGAGGGCAACTCTCAAGGGAGTTCGCCTCTGGAATTCTAATCTGAGTGAAGCGAATTTCAGGCAGGCTCGCCTGGGTAAGGCCGATTTGAGTGAGGTTTCATGCCACCGAGCAACATTCCTTGAGGCAGACTTGCGCTTCTCAAAGTGCCCTGGAGCGGATTTTCGTGGGGCCGACCTCAGCGGAGCTGATCTCAGCGGGGCGGACCTGAGAGGTATTCAATTTGACGACCAGACCCGTTTGCAGGGAGCAAATCTACGTAGCGCCAGTATGAGTACTGAATTTCGAGCGTTTGCCCGCTCCGCCGGGGCAATAGTGACTGAGCCTGCTGAGCACATGCAGGTCTATGACTTAGCCTGTCTGGATGCACTGATAGCCCTCATGCAAGAGCAAGCATATAACCAGGACGGCCATCTGGATAGACTTATCCCCTATGTCGTGGCACAACGCGAGAAACTAGCTGAAGATCCATATTATTATTGGGACGAAGAGTTGGGGAAGGAACTCAGAAAGGTGACCTCTGAGGAGATGGTCAAAGAAGTGTTTGATGTGCTTTATCCTGAAGCCATGAGACTGCTTGCCTATTATCTCTAGCACACAAGCTCTATACAAATAGTACAGGATATCACCGGGTAGGCTCATTTGTTTGCACGTTAGCAGATTCCACCATCAAACTGAACTGCCTGCACAACACGGTACAAGTCAATGCCAGTTCTTCTTTTTGGGAAGACTTCAGCTTTATCAGATAGATGCGAATGGCAGCATAGAGGATATGAACTTCGTTGTAATCGAACGGTGTCTCTCGGTTCCAGTCTTCCAGTTGCAGCATCTGATCCAATTTCGTTTTTAATGCTGCGGTCACTGCTCTGGCAAAAGGAACGTTCGGGAGGTTAGCGGGATTTTGTGGGAGCATCGTTTCAAAAATGCAAATAGCATCCTTCAACAATCGTACTGTCGGCAGCGTAAAAAGTATTGTTGAGACTGGTTGTGGTTGCGCTGGTTGGTGTGCGCGTCTTCTCTTCTTGCCCAAGATTCCATCTTTCCCCTTCTGCCAATACAAGGGCTTACTTAAATTAGGTCAAAAGTAAAGGCACCATTTTAATACTTCTTACGCTGGTATGCCTATTCTGGTATGCTACTGTAATCAAGCCTATGGAGACGAGCTATGATATATATTCGCCTGAAAGAGATCGCCCAGGAAAAAGGCTTCTCACAAGGCAAGCTATCCAGAGCCAGTGATGTTGACGACAATACCATCAAGCGCATTTACAGAAATCCCACAGCCACAGTGACTACTGAGACGCTCAGTAAATTAGCAAAGGCTTTGAAAGTCTCGGTACATGAGCTTATTGTTGAAATCCCTGATGAGAAGGAGCAAGATCAGCGCTGATAGCTCTTTCGTCGTCTCTCATCCGCCAGATATACATGAATAAACCGCCTGCCAGTCGCATCGGCAGTCCGTTTTAGCCTCATAAACCGTTCCTGTTGCGTCTCTTTTCTAACCATCACAATCGGAATAGGTTGGGTTGGCTGATCGACGAGAAACTGCATCTTTTTCATCATGGTGCTCACCCTGCGGCTTCCTCACTTCTTCGACGTTCTCCAGGGTTTCTGCTACGAGTTTGATAGCCACGCGCTTGCCAACAATTGTTTGGAGCTTTTCGTGATCTTGCTGCATACACTCCATCTTCCTTGAAATAAATTCGTGCCTCCCAACAATTGCCGGGCCATATAAGGCTGCATGTGCTGCTTCATAGGAAAGCCGTATGTTTTCCAGAAGTTCCGCGACTTCGCTATTATTGTGCATAACTGCTGCCTTTCATGTGATACAATCAAACAGAAGAGCGAGATCCCCATAAACAAAAGTACCGTAGAATAGGCCCAGTTGGAATACATGCATGTAGGTATTATTATAAGGTAGCCTTTTAAATAGTACCCTCTTATATGTGGGTGTGGAGCATTGATGGAGCATGAGGTGAATCCATGTATCACTACGGCTTGACCATTCGAGAATATCGAGAAAAAGCAAAAATGACCCAGCAACAGTTAGCAGATAAATGGCCTCGATCTGAACGTTTCGGAGGGGGTGAGGGAGTAAACTGGAAATATATTCAGGATATTGAACATGGCAGAAAACGCATCGAAGATAGCCAGACTTTACGCAAAGTCTGTGATATCCTCCATATTCCATATTGGAAAGTTGACCTCTCCGAGTTTGACCCATTCGCTCAGACGCTTTTGCCCGGATATGGCAAAGCCATGTACGAGACAACTCTTGATACAGTCGAGGAATTAATACGCCATATCTGGAGCTTACGTTGCGCAGCTCGGATCGTCGAAGCAGATAAAGGCGTGAAAAAACTTGGACAACTCTTTGCTTATTTCAATGAAGCTCTCCCTCCTCCGGTGCGGCTTGAGAAACGGTACTGCTTTCTCTATGTCCAGTACCTTCGATTAAAAGCAACTGCGTTTCTTGAGAAAAAACAGTACAAAGAAACCATACAGACTTACCAGGAGATATTTCACTTAGTCAAAAACGAAGCAGAACCATCACTTAAAGCGTTGGCACTTAAAAGCATTGGCAAGGAATTAAATCGAGAAGGCAAGCACCAGGATGCCGTTGACTATCTTGAGGAAGCGAGAGATGCGGCAATCGATGGAAGTCGGTTGCTACGCGCATTTGTTCATTCCTACCTGATTCGTGCCTATGGAGGAAATAAGGATCTTGTTCGGTTTGAAAGAGCAGTCAATACGGGCTTAACTTTGGCACAGTCCACAGGAGACTACGAAGATGGGACTGATTTTATTTATTCCTGGAGTGCTGTTTCTGCGATTATGGCCGAGCAGAGTTGGGGCTATATAGAGCTTGGAATGCCTGAAAAAACTTTAGCCATGCGTGAGGAAATCACCGAAGCGTTGCGCGTAGGTCAGGATGTACGAGTAGAAGCCTGGATACCCCTTGATTGGGCGAAAGCATATAAGCTGATGGGTGAGATCGAACAATGTATCACAGAACTACGAGAGTTTTATAGGCGATGCACCATTATGGGGTCATCGCACGCCCTGAGCCAGGTACAGAAGGTATTACACGCTCTGGATGATGAGGGCTATGGAGATATTCAGGCAGTAAGGGAATTTAAAGAGGAATTAGCAGAAAAATTCGTGTAACAGCGTGTTACATTCTCAGCAGGAAGGCAGAGCACAGGTGTTAAACAGCAACGCATTTGGGCAATTAGCACGCTCATACAGACAACAACGTGGCTGGACACAAGAAGAACTAGGAGAACGATGGGGACATACCAGAGCCTACGTATCCCAGATCGAGCAAGGCAAACGAAAGCTGGACAGCATGACGCAAGTGGTGCGCCTGGCTGATATTTTAGATATTCCTCAAAAGAAGCTAGAAGAGATCGGACGCGGTATCCCCAAGAGAAAAATAGAGGTGCAAAAACCAGAGCAGGCCGATAGCGCCATCTTACAGATGCTGCTTGCCCCTGGCCGCGACATGGTACGGCTTTCCTACCTGATGTGGGTTGCTGATCAACAACCAGTGATTGAAGAGAGCTTACGCAACCTGATTTACCAGCTCGATCAAGCCCTCATTTCCTATCACGGCGAACTACTGAAACCAGCTCAACAACTGCTTGCTTATGCTCATCAGATGATGGGAAAGATCTCGTTTGATCACCTCGACTTAGCCGCAGCATCAGGCCATTTCACAGAAATGATTGATCTCGGACACGAGTTAAACGATTCCGATATCATTACACTGGGGATGACGCTGCAAGGGAGCGTTTTTCGGAAGCGAGGACGTTTTGAACATGCCCTCCGATGTTTCACTGCCACACAACCTTATGCAGCCAGCGCATCTGCAGGCGTTCAGGGAGTGCGCTACAATCTGATGGCGCGCCTGTATTACGATTCTGGAGACGAGCAAGGGTTTCTTCGGACCATTCATCCTGCATTAGAAATTGCTGAGCATATGAAGGATAGTATCGCGGGGCTAGCCAATGACTTCAGCCTGGATGATGTGCTTCAGGAGCAGGCATCTGGCTATACCGAATTATGGAGGCCGGAGAAGGCAATTGAGATCTATCAAAAAACGGATAAATTGCGATCTTTCCGCCCGTTACGGGATCAGGGAGGATATATTATTAACAAAGCTCAGGCATATCTGTCTCTTGGGGATTTAGATCAGGGAATCACGCTCTCGTTGAAGGGTATGCAGCTTGCTACAGAGTATCAATCAAAGCGACATCTCGGATGGGTGGAGAAAACATATAATCGGTTGCGGGTCCTCCCTATTGGGAAAGAGAAGAAGCTTGATGTGCTACGTGATGCGCTGGTGGAGGCGAAGAGCAAGCTGGAACTATAGAGGGAATCACCGCAGCGTTGCGACTCGGCCATGATGTGCGAGCAGAGTCCAGGTACTAAACAGCAACGCACCTGGACAACAGAAGGAAAAGATTTTACGGCTTCTTTCCCCACACGGTGACGAAATCCCAGAGCCCGCAAAAGGTTGCAGCGTGCATCTCAATCAGCATCTGCTGATAGCACTGTTCAAATTCTTCTTGTAGCGCCACTTCCGTCTTCACAAAGATGGGCTTTGCCAGAGCATAGCCTACTTCCATATTGTGATAGAAGCCAGTCCACGCCTCCTCTTCTTCTATCGAAAACTCCAGCGTATGAGCGGCCCGTTGAATATCCATATAGCCAGCGGTGCGCAACAAGCGAGAGAGCATGGATGTAATCCCAAGGCCGCTCCCATCAGGAGAGAATCCATAGCCGAGCTTCCACATCACCTTGGAGAGCCAGGCGCTCATCTGTTCAAACGCAGGGCTATTGCTGACGCCGACATCGACCATTTCCGTGAGACGAAGGATGCCACCAGGACGCAGAAGGCGCCGACACTCAGCGAGGAATGGAGCCCAGGCATCACGATGGAGCACGCCATTGATAAATCTGGCATTCACAAGATCAAAGATGCTCTCGGAGAAGTCCAGCGTGTGCGTGATATCCATGATACCGAAGGAAGCATTAGTGAGCTTTTGGGTACGGGCTCGCGCCCCCGCGTAATTGATCATGGTCTTGCTGATATCTACACCTGCCACGTCCATCTCAGGATAGGCAAAGGCGACGTCTAAAACCCAGCCGCCAGGGCCACAGGCCAGATCCAGGACATAGTGGAGTGAGGCGATCACCTCTGGGGGTTGCTCAGTCAGTGGTCCCCCCATCGCTTTAGTAGTGATTTGATCGAAATGAATTAAGCGAGCCATTTCAACGGGGCTTTCGGGATCAAGAATATAGGTGTGGTTTTTTGAGGGGTCAGTTGTCATGATAAGGCTCTTTTCCGCTGTAAGAATTTGCTGAAAAAGCTGAATAACATATAATACTCTCATAAGTATACAGAAAATTTTTTATCAACACAATGGAAGAGAACAGAATTTAGACAAATGGCGATTCAAAAGGGGGAGATGAAATCACGTTCCTAATCAACAGCCAATAAGACCTTAAAAAGCCAAAGCAGAACTGCCCTAAGAACGCCATGTGATATACTCATCCAGACCCCTAAACGCGTAAAACGTGGACACGCACTGCGAGACGGTTGACACAACACGTAAGGAGATCCCATATGACAATTCTGATTACCGGCGGCACCGGTTTTATCGGGGCGGAGGTGGTGCGTATGCTGCTCGCTCAGGGGGAGCAGCGACCCGTGGTATTTCATGTGAGCGGCAATCGGCAACGGTTGGCGGATGTAGCGGACCAGGTCGAGTTTGTACGCGGCGACCTGGGGAATTTCAGCCACATTCTGGATGTGGTGAAGAAGACCAGGCCGAGCGCGATCTATCACCTGGGGGCGATACTCTCGGTCGCCTCCGATGCCGATCCCTCAGCTTCCTTTCAAGCCAACGCCCTGGGCACCTTTCATATCCTGGAAGCGGCCCGGCTTTTCGATGTGCCACAGGTGATATTTTCTAGCTCCATCGCAACCTACGGTTCGGGCTTCGAGGAAGATGTGATTGGCGATACCACCATCCAGCGACCGACCCTGTTTTACGGCATCACTAAAGTGCTGGGCGAGCATATGGGCCTTTTCTACAAACGCAAGTATGGCCTGGATTATCGCTGTATCCGCTACCCCTCGATTATTGGGCCGGGCGTGAAAACGCCGGGGGTGGTGCAATACACTTCCTGGATGATAGAGGAATGCGCTAAGGGAAAGCCCTTTACCGTCTGGGCTCCGCCCGAGACACGCACTCCGGTGCTGTATTTTAAGGATGCCGCTCGCTCCGTGATAGAGCTGGCGCGGGCTCCGCTGGAACGCATCAAGACTGTCAATTATCTGCTCGGTGGCACCAATCCGATTGTGACGGCGGGGGAAGAGGCCGATATTGTGCGCGCGAAAATACCGGGGGCGCAGATCGATTTCCGGCCCGATCCGGCGCTACGGCCCGTGCTTGCCAGGTTATCCGTGCGCTTCGATGACAGCCGGGCGCGCGAGGAGTGGGACTGGTCGCCGCACTATAACCAGGAACAAATGGTGGACGACTTCCTGAATGAGATGCGGCTACACCCCGAGCGATACGCGTAAATCACAATCCTAAGATTGGGGATGGGATATCTAGCTCATCCCCCATTTTATCATCTGCGAAAAACTGTATTTGCTTTATTTTTAAAGATGATTGGTTTAACGTCTAATAAAGGTAGCAGTGAGACGCAAAAATATATACAACAACAAGGAACCGGCCCTGGACGCTCCAATGGTTGCAGGAGGAAGCAATGGAAATATTAGACCTGCCAGAAGATCTGAAAGAAAGGCTGCGCAACGGTGTAGTAGAATTTTTGGCTCGTCAGGCTGAAAAGCTGCCCGGGGGAAACAAAACGGCTAAGGCGATCAGGCAGCTATCCACCGAAGCCGCTTTTTACACTGCCTTTGATAAAGCCACAAGCAAAGGCATTGAGCACTTCCGCATCAACTATATGGCCCAGGACGAAGACCTTGTAGAAGCTATCACGACTGATCGCGCCTTCTGGCAATCCCGAACCGTGCAGCAGGCCCTGATGGAGTTAATTCAGCACCCCGGCTCCTGGCTGGTGAACGAGCAGGAAATGATCACACAGCACTTTGCCGATGTCCTGCCTAAACGGATCAGCCGCGAACGAGTGGATAGAGCAGTGAATTCCCTTTTAAGCTCGATTTTAGAGGAACTCTGGACGCTGCCAGGCGTCAACGAGATACGCGCCATCTACAGTTTGCAATTCCAGAAACATGGCACCGATCTGGCCCGGCAGCAAGTTCAGCTTTTAGAGGCCCAATTAGAGGCACAATTGCAGTTGAGCACGGATGTACGCCAGGCGCTGCTGCAACTGGCAACGACGCTGGAGCAGCATTTACTGGTAACGCCGCTGCCACAATCCGCATTGCCGGACGCGTTTCCTTACCATAACCTGTTCCAACCGGATTATACACACTTTGTTGGTCGGCAAAAGGAATTAGATGAGCTACGTCGGCGCTTATCACCGCAGGATCGGGTATGGCAGATCGTCATCACCGGTATCGGCGGCGTGGGGAAAAGCGCGCTGGCGCTCGCTATCGCTCATGATTATCGCGAACGATACCAGGAATTGCCGCCCGAGGAACGATTCGATGCGATTATCTGGGTGACGGCCAAAGAAGAAATCCTGACCATTCAAGGACGGGAGAAATCATTCCTGCCCAGCATGATTTTCCACACGCTTGAAGATATTTATACGGCGATTGCCGATACATTAAGACGAGAAGATATCACCCGCGCCATTCCAGAGGAGCAGCATCACCTTGTACGCAAAGCCTTGAGCGCGCAACGCACCCTGCTGATCGTCGATAATCTGGAAAATGTGACCGATGAGAACGTCAAAACCTTTCTCTATAGGTTGCCGGTATCCACCAAATGCATCATCACTTCGCGCGAGTGGATAGAGATGGCTATCGAATTGAAGCTCTCGGGCTTGTCCGCCGAAGAAGCGAAGAAGATGATCATCGAGAACGCGACCACGCGCGGCATCAGCATCAGCGAGATGGAGCAGCAAAAGCTATTTGAGCGCACAGCCGGGCTGCCCCTGCCCATCAAGCTGAGCATTGCACGCATGGCAAGCGGAGAGACATTTGATCAGGTATTACGATGGCTGGGCGATGCTACGGGCAATCTTCCCGAATACTGCGTCCGCGGACAGATCGATATAGCGCAGCAGCGCAATGCCGACGCCTGGAAGTTGCTGCTGGCCTGTTCGCTCTTCGATGAGGATGCCGGGGCCTCTCGCCAGGCTCTCGGCTCCATAGCCAATCTCTCGCTGGCTGACCGAGACGATGGCCTGACGCTCCTGCAACGTCTCTCGCTGATCAATCCCGAGGAAAATGATCGCTTCTGGCTGTTACCAATGGTACGGGGACATGCAGGAGCGGAACTGATGCGCACAACCTTTCACAAGGAAATGGTTGAGCGCTGGCTTGCCTGGCTGCTGGAATTTACGCAGAATTACGGCACCAATCTGAACTTACATGTGGAAGGGGTGGGACTGGTCGATGCTGAATACCCGAATATGCTGATCGCGATTCGCTGGTGCCTTGAGCAGCAACGATGGGAAACGCTACTGGTGCTGGCAAAGCGTACATGGTTTTACTTTTACCTGGTGGGACGCTTTGGCGAATTGCTGGAAGTGCTGGAAGCCGCCGTGCAATCCGCGCGGGCACTAGGAGACGAGCAACGGGAAGCCCATTTTCTCCGCAGGCTTGGCAGGCTCTTCTCGGTCCAGGGACAATACGATAGGGCACTTACCGAGTGTTTAGATAGGGCAGAAGACATTGCCCTGCGCCTCAACGATGAAATTGAGCTGGGCAGAATCGAGCACGCCCGTTCGGCCATTCTCTCTAACCAGGGCAAACTGCTAGAGGCGGAGCAAATGGCAACCATGATCCTGGAGATCGGCGACCGACTCAAAGATCTGGAATTGAAAGCTCTGGCTGCGTATCGCCTCGCCGAATTCGAAGCTATAAGGCTGCACTTTGACGACGCGTTAACCTGGCTGGATAAAGGCGAGCAGTGGTCTAGAGAGCTCGATTGGGAGCGTCAGTTAGCCTGGAACCTGCAATTACGCGGCACGATATTGCTCCAGCAAGGTGCGCCTGATGCCGCTGAGCAATATCTAATCCAGAGCCTGAGAATGGCTACCACCTGGAACGAGCGCCGTCTGATCGCCCGCAATCACTACCGCATGGCCCAGGTATATGTCGAAACCAATCGATTACAGCTCGCCTTCCAGGCATCGCAGAAAGCCAGGGATCTCTATGAGCGGCTGGGCATGGCTGATCGCTTAGCCGAGGTAGAACAGTTTCTACAAAAACTGCCGCAAAAAGTCAAAAGCTCATGAATTACCTTTTCAAGCTTCAACGTCGGAGGCGGATGGCATCACGCGCTGCGATATGGTATTGATAAATTCGCGGGCAACCAGCGAGATAGGGCCGACGCGTCGGTAAATAAGCGCGAAAATAAACGCTTCGCTGAGATCGGCGATTGGTAAGAGCGCCAGGTCATTGCCGATCTGAGATGGACGTATCAGGGCCGGGAGCGTTAGCGTGACGCCGATGCCGCGTCTGACCATCTCTTTGAGTCCCTCGACCGACTCTATCTCCACTAATGGACGCAGCGATAGCCCGCGCTGTGTGAAGATGCGCTGCGTAATCTGGCCCATCCGCGAGGTTTCGTCCAGCAGTAGAAGCGGCTCGCTCGCGATCTGCTCCAATGTGACCGCCGCCGCTGGTTTTCGCGCCAGCGGATGCTGCGCAGAAACCAGCAGATGCAAGGGTTGACGGAATAATTCTTTAATGATCAATAGCTCGGATTGTAGCCTGGGGTCGAGAATCAGGCCAAGCTCCACCTCGCCCTGCTCCACCAGCGTCACCAGTTCGTCGGTATGATTGACGCGCACCTTGAGCCGCACATGGGGATAGTGTTGATGGAAAGAGGCAAAGAGTTGCGGCAAAAAAGAGGTTGCCAGCGATTCGATGCAGCCGAGCACAATCGTGCCACGCTGCCCGGCCTGCAATTCGGTCAACAACTGCTGACCCTGCTGCAACTGCTCCATTGCATTCCTGACGTGGATCGCAAATTCCTGGCCTGCTGGCGTCAACGCGACGCGCTGCTTTCTGCGCGTGAAAAGCTCAACCTCCAGCTCGTCCTCCAGGGCCGCAATCTGGCGGCTCAACGCCGACTGCGCCACCAGGCATAATTCGGCGGCCTTGCGAAAGTTTTGCGTCTGTGCCGCTGCCAGGAAATAGGTAAGCTGGTAAAACTCCATCATGCTCCTCCTCGTCAGTTGATCTCATCGTGAGATCAATAGTATATCAAACAGGTGTTGGACGCATCAAGTAATTGCTTCTATACTGTGGATGTGATCACTCTGGCGCCAGATGGTACGTGTCAATGAATAAAGGGACAGCACTGGCATGATCGAACGTGGTTGGGGCGGTGCCTTGCGCCGCCCTGAGGAGGAAGATATGACACAGGTCGAACAACTGGCCGCTTTCGCCGTGCGTGCGCGCTACGAAGATCTCTCGGAGGAGGCGCGCCAGCAACTCAAGATTCGCATCATCGATGCCCTCGGCTGCGCGCTTGGCGCGGTTGAAGGTCCGCCGCTGAAGATGCTGCGCGCGCAGCTTGAGGATTTTGGCGGCAATCCTCTAGTTACGTTGATAGGAGGAGGGAAAACCGCACCGGACCGCGCCGCGCTCTACAATTCGGCCCTCGTCCGCTACCTCGACTACAACGATAGCTACATTGCCAGCAAGGAAACCTGCCATCCCAGCGACAATCTCGGGGCCGCGCTGGCTGCCAGCGAGTACGCCCACAAAAGTGGCAAGGATCTGCTGACCGCCCTGGCGCTGGCTTATCAGGTGCAGTGCCGCCTCTCGGATGTGGCTCCCGTACGAGCGAAGGGCTTCGATCATACGACGCAGGGAGCTTACGCGGTCGCCGCCGGCGTGGCAAAGGCGCTGGGCCTTGATCAGCAGGGCACCGCTAACGCTATCGCGATTAGCGGAACAGCGTACAACTCACTACGCGTCACGCGAACGGGCAGCCTCTCCAACTGGAAAGGACTGGCCTATCCCAATACGGCCTTTGGCGCAACTCACGCCGCCTTCCTGGCTATGCGCGGCATCACCGGTCCGCTGGAAGTGTTCGAGGGCAATAAAGGCTTGATGGACACCATCACCGGACGCTTTGAACTCGACTGGAGCCGGGAGAACCTTGAAGCGGTGCGCAAGACCAGCGTCAAGAAGTACAACGCCGAGTTTCATTCACAATCTACGCTTGAGGGCATTCTAGAGCTACGTGCAGAGCAACATATCCGCCCCGAAGAGATTGAGCATGTCACCATCGACATTTTTGATGTGGCCTATCATATCATCGGCGGCGGCGAAGAGGGAGACAAGCAGCAGGTGCGCACGAAAGAAGAGGCCGATCATAGCCTGCCCTACATGGTCGCCGTCGCCCTGCTGGATGGCGACGTTTCTCCCGCTCAGTACAGGCCGGAGCGCATTGTACGTCAGGATGTTCAGGATCTGCTGCGCAAAGTAACCATCCGACCCGACGAGGCGCTGAGCAAACGCTTCCCCACTGAGATGCCCAGCCACATCCAGATTACGCTCAAAGATGGCCGCATGCTGCATATTGAGAAGCAGGATTACGAGGGATTCTATACGCGCCCCATGTCGTGGGAAGAGGCCGTAGCCAAATTCGAGCGGCTTGCAGCTCCCTTCTCCCAGGTTGCGGACCGTACGGCCATTATAGAGACCGTGGCGCACCTGGAAACGAGAACGGTAGAGCAGTTAACCGAGTTGTTAAACGCATCTTTTGCACATATCCTTTAAGCGAAGAAAGAGAGATCATTATGAGCGAGCGAGCATTCCCATTTATGCGATTGAACGAGCGCGAGGGCAAACCCCGCACGCGTGGCATTACCGAAATTCGTGGCCCTTACTATACGCCGATGGGCAAACGTTACCTGGAGGACGTGCTGGAGACAATGGGCGATTACGTCGATTCGCTCAAGTTCGCCGGCGGCTCCTTCACCCTGATGCCGCAGAAGCAACTGAAAGAGATCATTGATCTTGCCCATCGCTACAACGTCCTGGTCTCGACCGGCGGCTTCATTGAGCATGTGCTGGCGCAGGGATCGGAAGCTGTGAACCGCTATATTGAGGAGTGTCGCAACGTCGGCTTCGACATCCTCGAAATCTCCAGCGGCTTTATCACCATTCCGGTTGACGACTGGCTGCGGCTGGTCGAGAAGGTGCAGCGCACGGGCCTCAAAGCCAAGCCGGAGGTCGGCATCCAGTTCGGCGCGGGCGGAGCCACTACTGCTGAGGAGCTTGAGTCAGAGGGAACAAGAGATGTCGAGTGGGCCATCAGCCAGGCCAGGAGATTTCTGGAGGCCGGCGCCTACATGATCATGATCGAGTCGGAGGGCATCACCGAAAACGTCAAAACGTGGCGCACCGATGCCGCTGCCAAAATCATTGGTGCGCTGGGACTGGAGAAGGTAATGTTCGAGGCCGCCGACCCTGAGGTCTTCGCCTGGTACATCAAAAATTATGGGGCCGAAGTGAATCTTTTTGTTGACCATTCACAAATTGTGCAACTTGAGTGCTTACGCGCAGGCATATGGGGGACCAAGAGTTTGTGGGGGCGCGTGCTGACGTATAAGGGATAGCCTGGCCTTACAGATGGAGAGATGGGCGAAGATGCTTCATCCATCTCCTCTGCTACAAACGGCTGGGAAAGCGCCTCCTCATCGTTATGGCATTTTTGTGGGAAGAGACCGCGTTCCCTTGCCGCCGTCAATCTCTCTCAAGGGAGCGCACCAGCAACGCCTCAGCTTCCGCCATCTTCCCCTGTGCCTCGTAGCAATCAGTGAGATTTTTGAGGACGAAGACGGTGTCAGCGTGATGAGGCCCGAGCTGCTGCTCGCGGATCACCAGCGCCCGCTGATACAACGCTTCAGCTTCCGCATAATTTTTCTGTTTATGATAGAAGACACCCAGATTGTTGAGGCTGGTTGCCAGGTCAAGGTGGTTGGATTCCAGGAGTTGTTCGCGGATCGCCAGGACGCGCCTCAACAATGGTTCAGCTGCTGTAAGCTTTCCCTGATCCAGATAGCAAACCGCCAGATTGTTGAGGCTTATCGCCGTCTCAAGGTGATTGCTCCCGAATTGACGCTCACGAATCGCCAGGACTCGCTGGTACAAAGGCTCGGCCTCCGCATACTTTCTCTGCTTGTGATAGAGGAACGCGAGGGCGTTCAGACTGGTTGCCATCCGTGGATGATCCGCTGCCACCTCTCGTTCATGGATGGAGAGGGCTTGCAGGTACAGAGGTTCAGCCTCAGCATATTTCTCCTGTTTGCGGTAGAGGTCCGCCAGCATAAGCAAGCGGTCTGCCTTGCCAAGTTGATCAGTTGCCATGAATTGCTCCTTTTCCTCACTGATGAGGCATTGTCGCAGCCGGCTGTTTCCCTCAATCGTCTTTGAACTGTATAGTTTGCTCTGTTAACATACATCCTGCCATCGCGCCACAACCAACTTGCATGAAGAATCTACGTACAAGTCTTCCGTAGGTTTCAAATCTCATCTAATGATCAACTTCGAAACATTCTTTTTTCACTGTACCGCATCATTTAGCGCAATCCCAGTTCCTCAACCACGCCTTTCAAAAGATCCGGTCGATTGGTAAAGATTCCATCCGCACCCAGCTCGATCAGTTCTTTCATGGTGGGAACATCGTCGATGGTCCAGTAATAGACCTCCATGCCCAGGCGGCGCGCCCTTGCGATCAAGGAACGTTTTTTAAGGTTAATGCTATTGCTGGTGAGCGGGATTTCTAAAACGTGGGAATAGCGGCGATAGAGGAAAGGGAGGCAGGCGTTGTGGGCCAGCACAAAGCGCGTCACTTCGGCGCGCCCGGCTCCGATCACGACCTGTCCCTGAGCCAGTTGGTTGAAACGCTGAACGATAGCCTGCTGAAAGGAGGCCACGATCACGCGCTTCTCCACATGATAACGCTGGATCAGCTCCCACAGCTTTGCTTCGATTTGCGATGGTCGATCTTTGGGATAGGCATCTTTGACTTCGAAATGCAGGCAGTACTTTGTCGCGTACGCGCTAAATACTTCTTCCAGCGCCGGGATGCGCACGCCTTTGCCACGATAGCTATACTCGCCTTGCAAATCCTGAAAGCGGTAGCCCGCATCGAGCTGCTGCAACTCTGCCAGGGTGAAAGAGTCAACGCGCCCGCTGCCGTTCGTCGTGCGATCTACCGTATCATCGTGGATACCGACCAGGTGACCGTCCCTGGTCATATGCACATCAATATCCAGGAAATCGCTGCCACCGATGCTATCCGCCATGGCAAACGCGGCCATTGTGTTGGTCGGGGCCAGCAATTCTCCGCCCTGATGGGCGAAGATATACGGTTTTTTTAGCTGGGGAAAAATAGAGGATTGTGTGGGTTCTGACATGTCAAAATACGACCTCCTCAACTGGGCAGCGCGTCGCGCTCCCCCGATCAATCGGGGAGCTACATTTCAAAAAATATGGGCAAATATAGCCAAATATAAAAAAATAGAGTACTATGTTTTAACCTCAGCATAGTACTCTAAGGGAAAGCTGTTAACAGGCTGCTGGCTTGATCTTCTTATCACCAATAAAAAGGCTCACCTTATTGGAAAACGCCTTTACTTCTCTAGAAGTACCGAACGAGCTGGCCTGGAGCAGATTTGAGATATTAAGAATATGCCCCTTAACGAGGTTCTCGTTCGCCCCCAGGTCTTTTGCAAGCAATAATGCGTTATCGGCATGTATCAAAGCGTCATGGAATTGTCCCCTGGCAATAGCTATCTCCGCCTCTAATACAGAGATTAGAGACCTTCTGCGCATAAACTTCCCTGGCACGGCGCTATCGGCCATCTCAATTTGATCTTGAGCGTTAGCTGTATCTCCCAGGTCTAAGAAAATGCGTGCTCCTCGTATATAGCAAAAACCCAAATCTGCCTGTATAGTTGCATGGTCCCATGCCTGCACTCTACGCGCAATATTCGTCGATTTTTCAAGGAGCTTAATTGCATCTCTGTTTCCTTGCCGCGAATAAATCCGCGCAGCATCTAAGGTTACAGCTCCGATGGTAGACACAGGAAGTTGTTTTAGAGTCATTGCTTCCTCTAGGGTTTTTTGTGCGCGAGTAAGGTCTTCTCGCCTGTAAAGTGCAGATCCCAAGTTTAGGAGACTACCTGCCACAAGATTATCATCATGGAGCTTATTGGCGAAATTAAGGCTCCATTTTGCAAACCATGCCCCTGCCCTGTAATCCTGTTCCTCATACGCTATCGATGCTCCAAGTTGCGTATATTGGCACAAAATATCTAATAACTCGGCATTCTTATGGCCGAGTGCTTTTGATATCTCAAATATTTGTTGCACCATTTCTTGCACTTCAACTATGCCGCCCACCGATGCACCGCCAAAGTACGCTTCGCTGTGATAGTGCAGCGTCTTTCTGAGGATGATCGTGCTATACAGGTGTGCAACTCCTTGCGCGACATCATCAAGCGAGACGATACCCAGCATGATAGGAGCTATCCCCAATATTTTCGCAATTTTTCGGCGCGTTATCACGCTGTCCAGCCCTGTGCCTGACGCCTCCATACGGGCTACCATACTACTCGATATGCCCAACAGTTCGGCCAGTTCTTTCTGCGACATCTTTAACTCCTGCCGTTTCTGACGCATTAGCTCTCCTGGATGGGGAAAACCTACATCGTCGTAGTGAATGCCATTATATCCAAATTGCGTCCAATCCAATTGCAGCCTCCCCTCTTACTTAACGATCTTACGGTAATTATACGATCTAACCTTTTTTATTGCAATACATGAGTAAGGTTCAGGGTTTGAATAAAACTCAAATCACAATACTATTTTGCACTCTATACTGTTCTATACTGTAAAAAAATATGTGTAGGAGTTGAGAATGGGTTCTAGAACGTTTTATTGCTTGCCATCACCAGACTTCCACGCTCATGTGCGAATGATCGATCATCTGAACAAAGCGGGCGTGGTAGTGACTTCTTGTGATATAAAAGGCAAGCTTTACGTGAAGATATATTGTCCCGAAGCTGCTTCCACAGCCGTTAGCTATCTGGGAACCAACCTGCAAAGAATAACCGTGGCAAAAGGTGAGTTCTTTGTAAGATCGTTGGACATTCCATTGGGCAATGGAGAGTATTTAGCGGAGGTCTATATTTGTCTTGAAGACGTGCCAGGAGGAAATGATGCCAATACCTAAAGTTGCCATTTCAAAAATAGAACTGAGCCAGGATGAAGTGGCTCTCTTGAAGCGCCTTCTTCAATCTCACAGCTACACTCCGGCGCTTGCAATCTATGTGGGGGAAATCATCAACAAAATAGGTGACTCCCTGACTATTGAGCTAGACGGCATGTGCCTTGCTGTCCTCAACACGACCATTAATTCGATCATTGAGGATACATCAATGAGACCGCCCGATATTGTGATGCTCAACGATATTAGTTACAAAGTGCAGCAGCAACTGGTCGCAAGAATGAAAGAAATACTCGCACAAGCGCCATTGAGACCTTAACTTGTTGAAGGTGTTCTCCCTTCATGCGGCTGATCTGGAATCTCCTCAGTCAGTTCAGCAAGGGGAACATCGAGAACTTTGGCAATCTTTGAAAGCGTAGCGATATTTGCCCCAGAATAGGGTTGCTGCCATAATTTTTTGATCGTATTGAAAGAAATATCGCTGGCCCGTGAGAGCCGTGACATATTGTAGCCTTTGCTTTCTGCGACCTCTTTCACGCGCAATTTCAGCATGGTGTTTGCATTCTCCCGCAATTTGTCTGAGCTTGATTGTAGCAAGGAATAAGTGTTGACGGTACTATCAGTTTTTTGATACAATTTTTCTGGTTGCATTTTTATAGCACCGTTTTTCTGGTAGTATAGCGAGAAAAGAGGGAAGGTAAGCTACGCCAGAGTCGCAGTCTACTACCCACGAGGTGGTTATCTCTTACCGTCTACATCCAAAGGATTTGCCAACCAATCCGCAGAAGATATGGCGTGGAAAAGTTATCTATCAGGACAAAGAAGGGGGAGTTTTAATGGTTGAAAGCCTGGAGCCTGGGTACATAGGGATGAAAGAGCTGGTAAAGCGAGCACAAGTTATCGATATCTCTTAGCACAAAACCTTCTTACACTCTCCTCTTTTTTCCTTCTTTACGGTTAGTAGTAACAATATAAATTAAACAGGAAATGTGGGCGACTATTGACATCCCCTGTTTTTCCGCGATATCCTATCATCTGGGTGCTTCACTTTCTGAAGTGTTAAAATAATTACGACATGAGAGGGGATCAGTATTTATGAGCTTGAAAGAGGCGTCAACACCTGCCAGCATCAACTTCCACGTTGACCCGCTCTGTCCTCTGGCCTGGCGTACTGCGCTCTGGATACGCGAGGCGCGCAATGTTCGCCCCGTCGATATCCACTGGCGTTTATTTAGCCTTGAGGTCGTCAACCGCAAGGAAGGAACAGAGCCAGATTATGTCAATGGAGCCGGCTGGGCCGCTTTACGTTCGCTGGCGCTGGCTAAACGCCTGCACGGCAACGAAGGATGGGAAAAGCTGTACGTCGCGCTCGGCAACGCGCAACATGGGCGCAAGGAAAGCATCAGAGACCGCAACGTCGTCGCCGCCTGCGCAGAAGAGGTCGGCTTCGGGCCAGATTTTGTAGACAAAGCTCTGGCAGACGAAAGCACGATCCAGGACGTGCTAGGCGACCATGAAGAAGCCGTGAAACGCTATCATGCCTTCGGCGTGCCCACCATCGCCCTGGAAGGGTCGAACGTCGGCTTCTACGGTCCTATCATCCATAGCGTTCCCAGCGGAGAAGAGGCCGGCGAGTTGTGGGATTATACGGCGTGGACGCTCAATCAGCCCAATATCTTCGAGCTAAAACGTGACCGCGCTCAGGCCCAGTGGGGACCGGTATCCGCATAATTTTATTGGAACGAGAACAGCCGCAGGGGTATCTCTGCGGCTCCTCTTGTTGCTGCCTCTGGCTAAGAATGTGCCTAATGTGCATGGAGACAGCGTGCTCACACCGTCGGTGCTCGCTTTCTTGATAAAAGGAGTGCAACAGATGCGCTACGCGCATCTGTTGCACTCCTTTTATCACTTTTGGCGCGGCTTCGCCGCGCCAGCCTCAACGAAGTAAAGATAATGACATAGGAAGCAGACACATTCTAAGCTTTATGGCTCTTCAGGAAGCGCTCGATCCTCACCAGAGCTTCCTCCAGTTTGTCATACGCGGTACAATAGGCAGCACGCACATAGCCGGTGCCAGCCGCTCCAAAAGCGTTGCCGGGGACGACCGCAACCTTCTCTTCAAAGAGCAGCTTCTCTGCAAATTCCTCTTCGGTCATGCCGGTATCGCCGATATAGGGAAAGGCGTAGAAGGCTCCTCGCGGCTCGCAACAGGGCAGGCCCAGGCGATTGAGTCCGGCGACAAACATCTGGCGACGGCGCGCATACTCATCGTGCATCGCCTGCACATCGGGTTCGCCATGACGCAATGCCTCCAGCGCCGCTTCTTGAGCAGCCGTACCGGCGCACATGATCGCATACTGATGAATTTTAAGCATAGCCTCTAAAATATGAGGAGCTGCCGCGACATAGCCAACGCGCCAGCCAGTCATGGCATAGGCTTTCGAGAAGCCATCCATTAAGATAGTGCGCTCTTGCATGCCGGGCAGAGATGCGATACAGACATGCTCCGTATCATAGACGAGGCGGCTATACACTTCGTCCGCGGCAACGATCAGATCATGCTCAATGGCGAGTCGCGCGATGCCTTCCAGTTCGCTTTTCGGGATGACCGCCCCCGTGGGATTGTTGGGAGTGCCGATCAGAATCATTTTTGTGCGTGGCGTAATGGCGGCGGCAATCTCGGCGGCGCGTACCGCAAAGTCATAGCGAGCGTAAGTCGGGACCGGAACCGGCACGCCGCCCGCAAAAATAATGTCCGCTTCATAGGCGACATAACCGGGATCGGGCGAGATGACCTCGTCACCGGGATCGATAATGGTGCGCATCGCCAGATCCACCGCTTCGCTCACGCCCACCGTGACCAGGATCTGCGTTTTGGGGTCATAGCTGAGGCCATAGCGGCGCTGCAACATGGCCGCGATCTCTTCACGCAGCGCGAGGATGCCATAATTCGATGTATAGCTGGTATGGCCCTGCTGTATAGAATTGATACCCGCCTGGCGAATATGTTCGGGCGTCACGAAATCCGGCTCGCCCACGCCCAACGAAATCACCTCTGGCATGGTATTGATGATATCAAAAAACTTGCGAATCCCCGAAGGTCTAACCTGCCGAACGCGCTGTGACAACACTTCGCGTCTAAGTGTATCCATAAAAAATAGTTCCCTTTCACCTTTGATAGCCAGCGCGACAACATCCCTGGTGCTAGCTTCCTGGCCGCACAACCGCATAGAATCTCTCCAAAGATGGCTCGTAACCGGCCATCCCTCCACACTGTAACATAAAAGCGCGCTGGCGACAATGAGCCAAAGCAGGTATTCTTATTTGTAGATATATATGGATGCTCGTTCTCTATGGAAAGAGGTGCTTTATGCTTCTCGCGCTGAAGATGCTGGCATATATCGTGATCAGCTTTGTGGTCTTTGCTCTGGCTCTGTTTCTTCCGGCAGGTACCCTCGCCTGGCCTGCCGCCTGGATTTTCTTGATCCTGGTCTACGGCGTTTCCTGCGTTGGCATAGCACTGCTCTTCAAGTACAATCCCGATCTGCTGCAAGAGCGCATGAACTTCTCTCAGCCGAATCAAAAAACCTGGGACAAGGTGTTCACTCCGTTCTACTATCTGCTCTGCCTTGCCTGGACGGTGCTGATCCCATTCGATGCAGTGCGTTTTCACTGGTCGTATATGCCCCTTTTCCTCCAGGTTGCAGGAGTCATTCTGTTGCTGACCTCGTTTGTTCTCATGGCCCTGACCTTTCGTGAAAACACGTTCCTGTCGTCAACCATACGTATCCAGCAAGACAGGGGGCAAACCGTGGTATCCACCGGACCCTATCACTACGTCCGTCATCCACTGTATGCTGGCGCGATCCCTTTTTTTCTTGGAACAGCCTTGCTGCTAGGCTCCTGGTACGGCGTGCTGTTCGCCCTGGTCCTGATCGCCGGGATGGGGCTGCGAGCAGTCATGGAAGAACATATGTTGCGCGAAGAACTGCCGGGCTATGATGCTTATATGACGCAGGTCAAATATCGCCTCATTCCGTATGTCTGGTAATTCAGGCCCTGCATGAGAAAGAGAAGACGACAGCCATCTTCTGGTTGTCGTCTTCTTAAAGCGGCTACCGCTGGGAAACCGCCAGGTTATAGTTACTGCCCCCGTTGTTGTCCCAGGTATTACTTTGATTGAAGAAGGCGAGGTTGAGCTGGCCCGCGCTCTGTGGCAGGAAGGCGAGGCCGAGCCAGGAGCCATCGCTCTGCTTTGTCATGGTGACATCGGTCGGGCTGGTCCAGTTGTTAAAACCCCAGTGCATCGTCATACTGGAAGCTGAGCCGGCTAGCGAGCCGTTATACGTGATCTTGACCTGCTGGCTCTGCACAGGCACATAGGGGAAGCTCATCACCGGCGTTGCCAGCGCGGGCGAAGGTCCGGCTGCGCTGATGGCGTCATTCCAGTTGCCGCCGCCGTTGTTATCCCAATTGCCCAGGCCGTCATTAAAGGCGAAGTTGAGCTGCGTCGCATCGGTCGGTACGCTGATCGTCGTCTGCCAGAAACCATCGGCGCGCTTGACCATCGGCTTATCGACGCCCACGACATTCTGCCAGTTATTCTCTCCCCAGTGCAGGTAGACATGGCTGGCAGAGCTTAAAGAACCGCGATAGTAGATGGTCAGCGCCTTGCCCTGCACGAGCTGGCTGCTATCGTCATCGACGGCAAAGCCGGAATGCGGCTGAAAGGCTCCGCTCACATAACGGCTGGAGACCACAGAGGCAACGTCGGCAATGGTTGACGTGCTGGCGGAGAAAAGCAGGGTGATAAATTCGCCCATTGCCCAGTTGAGCGGGTCCATCGACTTGGTCGGCGTCCCCGGCGTAAAGCCAGCCGGTGCGCTGCTATCCCAGACCTGCTCTGGAATCAGGCCGGAACTGTTTGCTGCGGACGTCATCGCGGTCAAAGCTGCATCGGCGCTGCCTCCAGTATCTGCCGTGTAAATGCCACGCTCGCCGGAGAAGATGGGCCAGAGCCGCCCTATGCCCGAACCATTGAAATCCGAACCATCAGCATGCTCGCCATAGCCATCGTGATTGTAGCGGAACCAGTAGCGATTGCCGTTAATCACCTGGCTGATTGTAGAATCGACGACCGGCAGCGAAAGCGTGATATAGGGCGAGTTCGCCGGCATCACGCCCTGCCGTGCCAGTTCCAGAAAGCCCGCATCCACTACCGAACGCTCGTCAAAGGTGCCCCCGCCGTTTTGGATGGTGAGGCTATGCCCATCGTTGGGATTGGCGTTATCGTCGATGCGCTCGAAGTAGTAGCCACTGCCGAGCGGGCCGGTGGTGGTAAAGGTCCAGTTCGCGACCAACCCCTGATAGTAATCAGCATAGTTATTGAAACGCGTCTGGTTGACGGTATCTCCATTGATGCGGGCGATATCGGCGGCACAGGCCAGACCAGCGATCTCGGCTGCGATGGTCGAGGGGCTGTAGCCGCTATTCTCCTCCCAGCGCTCCTGACCGGTAAAGGGGCCATGCTCGATGATATAGTTGGCGGCAGGCTTGATATGCTGGTTATAGTTGGCGCTATCGGTCACGCCCAGTTTCCAGGCAAGCACGATGGGAAAAGCCTGCTCGTCCATCTGGATACCATTAAAGAAGGGCGTACCATTGACAAAACTATTCTGCGGAAAATGTCCATCCGCCTGCTGCTGCGTATTGAAGGCCCACAGTAGAGCGCGTTTGGGATCGCTGGTATCACCGGCAACAATCAGGGCGCTGGAGAACTCATACATATCCCGTTCCCAGACCAGGTGATAGCCGCCCGCATTACCATCGCCGTTTGACGCGCCCCACGGCACGCCCAGCCCCGCGACCATCGCGCCCGTTTGCTTATCCTGCGACGTTTTGAGCACGTTGGCAGCCAGGTAATACTCCTGCTGCCGCGCCTGCTGGATTGCCGTCATGCCACCCACAGCCGGGGGCGTTTTCAGGGTGTTATCAAAACTGTTCCATTGTGAGACGTAGGTGCCGAGCATATTCGAGGTATCACCAAGCGTGCCATTTAAGGTCTGTTCGGCGTTAACGCTAGCCGAGTTGCCGCCGCCCGTCTGCCCGAAGGAGAGCACGAGGTTAAAAGTCACGCTGGTCGCCGTCTGCGTATTGATCGTGCCACCGTTCGAGAGGTCCAGCAGCCCCGTTTGAGCGGTATTGCCGTTGTTGGCCGCGCTAAAGGTATCATTCATCGTGAAATCGGGGCAACTGCCGCTGCCACAATTGCTCGCTCCCTTGATATCCGTCCAGCCATCGTTCTGCCCGACGAAGCCAGAGCTGGTCATGCCTGCTTGATAGGGAAACGACGCCGCTAATGCGCTCGCAAAATTTCCCGAAGCATCGGTCGATACCAGCATCGTTCTGCCGCCGGATACCTGAGTGGAGCTGGTATTGTTATTGCCCGCGTCGTGCATGGTTGGATTATAGAGCACATAGAGCAGGTAGTTCGAGATGTTGCCGCTCAACGCGGTAAATGTAACGTTCTGGATCAGCGAATTGCGAGCAGGATCGGTATAGATGGTTTTTGTGATGCGGTACTTCCCATTCTTCGCTGTATTCGTGGCGGTCCAGGCCAGCGCATGATTATCGAAAAGCTGCACCTGGGAGGTGGTATCGACCTTCTCTTCATCAGCCCAGGTGTGGGCCGAGTCGCCGATGAGGAACTGTAAATCGGTGGTATTGGGCGTATCCGCGGTGGGATAGAAGACCTCGCCGATAATACCGCTGTAGCCGGTAAACCAGACCTGGCTGGTATTGTTCGCGGCAGTCCCGAGAATAGTATTGTTCGACGGCGTCCAGTTGGAAGGGGCTCCGGGACCATTAGGCGCGGTGCCACCGGCATAAGCATTGCTAATGTCGGTCACGAATAGCAATAAAGCGACGAAGCACAGAGGGAGTATGCGCTTTACAACCGTGCCACCCTTGCGCGGTTCTCTGGCGGAGAGCATAGATCTATCTCCTTTGCGACGATTCTACACTGCATAAAATGAAAGGATCTACTCGACGAGCATCACAGAGATCGGCCAGCGCTATCTCATAATGATAGAGCATATGCCATCTACCAGCATAATAGCAAGAATCGTGCCAGAATGTGTGTAGCACACATTATCTGCATTGGCTTTTGCCTATGAGAAAGCGAGAAGAAGATGTTGTAGAATCGAAGAAGGGACCTTCTTGCTAATAGATAAAGTCTAGCGAAGAGCGTATTTGCACGCGTTGACTTCCACCACAAAAAAGTCTATACTTTAAAAGAGGTATTATATATTTTTAGCGAAATACTATAAAATAAGCATAAAACCTACAATATTTGTTCCTTTTGTTTTTACTGATTAAGTAGTAGAAAAGGAGATGCAATGAAAGAGCAGCCACCATCAAAAGGAATGCGGCCAGTAATAAGTTCCACCATGCTTAATTTCATCTACTGGCTCAGCATGTACTACCCCCAATTGCTCAATTTGCGTTCTCTTTCAGACGAGACTATTCTCCAGCTTATCTATCAATTCGAGCAGAGCAGACCAGATATAGAACGATACACTCAACAATCATGGCTTAACAGTATCGATAAACTTTTACAAGGTGATAAGTATTACAAAGATGCACGAGACATTTTGATAAATTAAGGCATTTTTGATTTTTTCTGATTTGAAGCGTCTTAATTTTATATTCGTAGAATTGTAACATCTTCGGAAAAAACGACGATGCAAGCACGTCTATTATAGATAGTTCAACCAGGCCAACTTCTCTCTCATGGCAAGGAGCATCATGAGTCTGAATTATCACAAGGCTCTTGAAACATTCAAACAACTGGCCAAAGATACTAATTGGTATGCCGAGTTCAACGCTCTTGCAGTGGCATTGCAGGAGAATCTCCATAAGGAAATGCTTTTTGGTTCGACCGAACAATCACGCCGCGACCGCTACGAACTCATCCACCGGCTCGATACGTTGGCCTCGATCCATAAAATGTCAGTGACCTTCAGCGAGCTTTGCATGAATTCTTCCTCATCCACTGCTCAGCAAGTCGAGGATACTTCGCCTACGAAGCAGAAGAAAGAGAGCTTTCCCTTGCCAACTCGACCGGAACTGTATGGCAACGGCGATCACTGGGCCGTGGTTGTCGGGATAAACTATTATGAAGATACACGCTCTTACCCACAATTGCAGGTCTGCGCTCACGATGCCACAACGCTTTACCAGCAATTGATTGCAGGTGGCTTCAAAGATCGACACATACGCATCTTAACCGATCAGCGAGATCGATTACCGCTGCGTGAGAATATTTTAGCGGAACTGCAAGTTATTGCCGAAGCTACCAGACCGGACGACTTGCTCCTCTTTTACTTCAGTGGTCACGGTCAAGCAGAAGGCGGTGCAGGATATCTGGTCCCCCGCAATGGCCGAGGAGTTGCGTTACATGATACGGCAGTTCCAATGAAGCGCGTCAAGGAGATCATAGGCAAAGCTCAAGCCCGGGCGAAAGTCATCATCGTGGACGCCTGCCACTCGGGAGCGAATTTAGAAGCTGCAAAAGGCAAACGTCCTATGTCGGCAGAATTCATCAACAACGTCTTTAAAGAAGCTGTCGGGCTCGCCATCATCTCTTCCTGTAAAGAGGAACAGTACAGTTACGAGTGGCCGGAGAAGCAGTGCAGCGTCTTCACCTACTACCTTATAGAGGCATTGCAGGGAAAAGCTGACAATGATGAAAAAGGATTCGTCACCGTTCAGGATGTTAACCGCTATGTGACAAACGGCGTCAAGCAATGGGCGCTTGAGCAATCGGTAAGCCAATCGCCAAGACTGGACTATTTTGTCTCAGGAGATATCGTACTTACAGAGTATGCCCTACACCATAAAACTGCGATTGATACAACTTCGCCCGATGGACAAGAGCCAGGAACTTCTGAAAAACCTGCCATATCCCAGGAGGCCCCCGCAAAGCGTATACAACCATATATTGGCGATCTTACGGCATTGCGTGATGGGCGTGTTCATCAGGAGTTGACGGAACAACTGGCAAGGGAGGAAGGTATCAGAGCAGGGAGCAGAGGGCGCTCATTTATCGAAGACATACTAGAGCGTTATCATAGCGTCCCTCTACACGCGCTTTTTCTCTACACCGCCGCAGATCGAGAGATAGAAACCTATATTGTTCATCATTGGGGTGAATTAGATCGGCTTTCCGGCGATGTTTGTGATATTCATCCCGTCGTGAGCCAGTTCAAAAATCCTCAGGATGAAAACGCATATGCTTTTATAGACGAGATCACGATTCTCCGCAAAGCCAACTTCAATGCGTATGCCCAATTGCCGGTCCTTTTTTTCTGGGACCGGCACGAGGCCACCGAATACATTTCTTTCGGGAATCCAACGGATGCTACAACCATCACAAAAATACTGCGGCTCCTCTTTGAAGAACTTCACCGCGATCCAACCATAGCTGCTGTTACCCGAGTAAAAAAGAAGCTGGGACAGAGTGAGGAGCAATCACAGTCAATGCAATCGCCTTCCCTGTTTATGAGCTTATATGAACTGTTAGCGGAGCTTACTGATCTGGACCTGCGAGAAATTTGTCGCAAGGTAGGGGTGAAGTATAACCGCTTAAGAGGGGATAGTCTAGCAGAAAGAGCCTTTTCGCTTACACAGCAATTAGATAACGAAAACAGGCTTTCGGAGTTAGAAAAAGAATTACGTAGTCGATTACCGGGGCGTTTCTCAGATCTGTAGTGCGCTTAGCGCTTCTCATGTGGCTATAAGTAGTATGATCAAATAGTATGCATGCGTCATTAACAGCTTATGAAGCTGGAAGCGTTCCTGGCACTTGTTGTTCTTCACTGCATTGCAGACGGTGAACAAAGGCGCGATATCTTGCGGCTTTAGCATAATCAGGAAAACCCAGATCCATGAGCGGAGATACAGGACCAGGGTACAATGGCACATGTATCGCCCGGCGATGACAACGAGATAAAGCAATCTATCCAACTATTAGAGCAGATAACATCTCATCACCAGACCTTTTTACGCTTCCAGGAAGAAGCAAAAATTGCTGGGGATTCCCTCTCCAGGGAAGGAGAGAGCACACCCGCTCTATGTTCTCGCCATGTCAAACCTCTATTCCAATTTGATGATCATATTGTAACATTTCATGTGCTCTTGCAGCAGATTCATTTACCAGATCACATTAATCAACGGCGTCACGATATCCAGATAGCATTTCAAAAAATTGAGCCGTCAGTAGATAGTTTAAAACGATGCCTACAAGCATTTGCTAATGGTAACTTACAATGGGAAGAGACCAGAGCTCAGAGAGCTGCAATTTTGTATGCTACTCGGACGCTTGAGCAACATTTATCAGACTTTAACGAGTTACTGGCGGATATCCTCAAAATTCCATCCACTCAAAAAGGCAGCAACAACGACAAAAATGGTGATAGCTCCTCAGAAAGTACCGAAGAGGAGCATAAGCAACGAACAGAGCCTGTACCCATTGACAGCGTTAGCCTCTCAGAAAAACAATCGTCCCCTTTATTTATGTCGTTATATGAGCTATTAAAGATGTATACAGACGACCTGGCTCTACGAGAGATTTGCCGTATTGTAGGAACAACCTACAACCTTCTAAATGGGGATAGTCATGCTGCAAAAGCGTTCTCGCTCACGGAACAATTAGACAACGAGAACAGGCTTTCGGAGTTAGAAGAAGAATTGCGTCGTCGTCTGCCAGGACGTTTCCAGGAGCCTCCCTCTGATCAATAGAAACAAGAGTACCACCAGTCGTCTCCCCACTCGTCTTCTTGCATCTCAGGTAGTATAATCTCCGCAACCAATCTTTTCGCGAAAGGCAGGGTAAACAGCTTATTGCATAACCTTGCAGCGTTTGATCCCGTCGCCTACAGGAAATTATCTGTTCAAGATAAATTTAAACATTTCAAGACATCTCTCAAGTCAATTAGAGATACACTCAATCCTGAAAAGTCACTTGAGAATATTAGCCTCCGCTATATCATTGGCATCAAGGATGAACTTCAGGAGTATCTCAAGTTTATCGGGCCTGTAGTGAACGATGATGAGCCAGCAATGACCCCCGAAGAGATAAGGTTTTTGGAGAGATCATGCAAATCGATTAGCAGTGTTCATGCAGCTCTCAAAGAAGCGATCAAATGGCTCAGAGTTGCTATTGATGTGGAGAAAAAAACGACGAAACCTGACATCCAGGCAAGAGCTGGCTATTATGACTGCCTTGATAACTGTTTTAATGCACTCAATCGCGCAATACGAAATATTTAAAGCGATTGACAAGTATTATGCTTAAATGTTATTATAAACGTGCTTATAGTTATTTTTGCACGAAAGGCATATGTGATGGTGCCGCCAGATGCGTTTCGTAGACAGGTCTTGAATCATCGGAAAGATCTCTGGCAGATCCAGGACTCAGTAGAGTACGCTCAGGAAATTATCAGCAAAGAGCAGGATATTGGTCCCGGACAATGTACTCGTCTCGTAAATTCCATCCGTTCAGCAGAGAATCCACTACGTGAATTCTATGCATTGCTGGATACCCCGGAGCAACTGCCCTTAGCCGCCAGATCCCATCGCCATCCCTTGCTTATTATCCTTGACAACGCTACCGGGTTACTGCACGATTTGATCAATAGCATCAGCACCCTCCATGAAGTTTATAGGACCTCATCGTATCAGGAAGCCGATTTTTCCCGGCAACAAATTCTGGATCAACTAGACGCATTCATTCAAAGAAAAGATGATATTGTAGACAATATCGATTCTTTACTGCTGCAAGCCAACGCTTACAAATAGAGCATACGGAAAATGTAGAGAAAAGCAAATGCTCCATGCCAACCGGAGAAGCTGCACGCGCTGGTACCTATGGCACAAGTACTACACTCTGTTTTTGAGCAGTTCAGCGACTCTCATCCATACTGCGTCGCGCTTGCTACGGCTCATAGCACTCAACGGCTGGGAAGGGGCATTGACAGGCTGAAATTGCGCCAGGGCAGTATCTTCGAACAGACATGGCCTGACGATGACACATAAGATAGTCAATCTTTCTTGTTGCGCAGCTTTCATCAACATCGGTAGCTCATACTTCACAATAAAATCGGATGCCAGAAAATCTGCGCTGATGAGCAATACCGCTGTCGTTGCTGCTTGCAACGCCTCTTCGATTCTGCTGCGCCATTGATCGCCAGGCAAAATTTTCGTCTCATCCCAATAGGTTATGACTCCTGAGCGTATGTAAGGAATCAGGTGGGGACGCAATTCTTCAAGATAGCTTTTATCTTGATGACTATACCCGATGAAAACATGGGAGGGCGAGAGCTTTTGTATAGACGGAGACGAGGACACTCCTGAACCTATAACTGCCTGATCGATGGTTGGTTCTGACTCAGCAGGCGTTGCAGGCGTATGTCGGTTGCTCCCTAAACAGAGAGCCACGAAACTCATATGAAGATAGGTCAAAGACAGGCGATTCAACTGATCAACGATTTGAGCGCGGTCTGCACGTACCTGTTCTGTCGTCCCATAGCGCCTCTCGATAGAGAGATTTTCGCGCAAACGAGCCTCGTAAAGCGCAAACTCTCCGATCCAATCCGTTCCTTTTGCCTGCTGCTTCAGCCGTGCAAGCCCCTGCTCATAATTCATTCCCTATACTCCCGCTGATTTTTCCTCATAAACATTCTTTAATTTTAAAAGTAATACAGTTTATTTGCAATAATGCAGTAGCTATAAGCAAATTTGTTAATGCCTGTTTATACCACAGCAATCAGTAGATGTTCTACTTAGAGCATAGGAAAAAAATAAGAATTTGCCCATAATTGCCTGTTATTATTCTCATTCACCTTTTCTTATGTTAATATAAACACTACATTGAAACATGCTGAAACTCTCTACTAAGAGCTAGTAGATAGGTATCGAGGACAAGGATGAACTATGAGCAGGGACTCGCAGCACTGCAAGAGATCGTACAGCATCGATCTCCCGAACTTTTACCTGACTTTAGCCTGTTACATTTCCGGCTCTATGATTGCCTTGAGCGAGAAAAGAAATACGGTTCCAGTTCCGACAACAATGCAGAGCGAAGCCGAATTGTTGAAGAGTTGATACGGTTCACCTATGACCATTTTTACCTCCAGTTTCTCGACCTGTGCAGGTCAGAGGAGCCAACAATCGTTGAGAAACAGCCTTCGAGCGCCATCTTGCCTTCTCATGAACTGTGGACAGGAGACGCTGCGATCATCATTCAGGGAGACAAGTATCTCCTGTACGAACCGGTTATTATAGCCTGGACACCTGATCAGAGCGCGCTTTACCAGCGAGCAAAAGCACAGCAACTGGGAGCTAATCGTTCAGTCTGGCTAAAGCAGGTTCAGCTCTACCAGGCAACGGCGCTATCGGCGAACTGGAAAACAGCTCTGGAAAAAGAGAGCATGCTCCTGGATCGTTTAGAGCAGGAAAGACGGCAAGATTTTCCTCGCCGTCTTGCTTTTGAACACAATGTTCACGCGGCGACACTTGTCCATACTGCTGTAGAAGGCCGATCATGGGCTCAGACTTTCGGCTCATCTGCTGACCCTTTAGATCCTTATCTTACACGACTTTTGCTCCGTAGTACTATCGCACTTTGTGGAATGTTACGGGTATTGCACAGCAAGCAGCTTTTCCATCGTAATCTTACACCAGAAGGCATTCTTCTCCTGGATGGTCGTCGAGCTTTGCTGCAGGATGTTGGGCTGGCTACCTGGAAGTATGTACCTGGCGAGGGACCTGATTTGTACCGGGCGCCCGAACAGGGGCTCTCAAATAGAAGCCTCGCTGTTCCCGGCGCTTCTACCGACGTCTACCAGCTTGCGATGATCCTCTATCGTTTTCTCACAGGAGAATTTCCAGCTTCTCACCGGCAACTGCTTCCACTGTATAGTCGCAATGAGGCTATCTCCTCTGAAACGGATGCTGTGCTGCAACGCGCTCTGGCCTTCCCTGTTAAGGAACGCTGGCGTACCATTGCTGACTTCTCCTCGGCATTAAGAAAAACATTATCGTAATATGCATTGATAAGGATGATATATGCAGAGATCAGATGTCAATGTAGGGGCTATTCATATGGTTATGAGTGGCAACGTGCTACAGAGACTGCTGGAAAAAAAGCAGCGTTACCCCTATTTACCAGAGCCAGCAGCGATGCTTGCCGATCTTCACGAGATGAATCGAGGAGAGGGGGTACCTGCAATTATCAGCACCAACCGCGAGGGAAAAGAGCAACTCCTGCTTTATGCCGCCTCTTACTACCTGGCATTGTATGAATCTTCGCACCGTGATGGCTATACTATCGGCTATGTGGACTCGATGAACCTGCACGAACACGCGCGGCTAAGCAAGGGGGCAATCCATATACGAGCGCAGGGATGGTATCTTTATCAGGATGTGAGGCAAATTCCTCCTGGCAATAAAAACTTCTGGACTATCATCTATCAGTCCTGGTGCCAGCTTGAGAGGCAGAAGCAGCAAGCAGCTCCTCAGGCACTGCAAGAGGAACTGACGCATACCCATGAGCGTTACCTGGATACTGTAGAAGACCTGATCGAGGCCACGCATGATTTAGAGCAGGCCAGAAATAACTTGAATGCAGGCATTTTTTATCAAAAAGTAGAATCGGCAGGCGAAGAACGAGATGCGCCGCGTGATATCTATATTTTTCGCCTCAATGACATCCCACAACTTACCGAGAAAAGTATGCTCCGCCTCAAAGAAGCTCCAGACCTTAGAGGGCGGGTGGTGGAACTGGAAGGTACCAAACTGACTCTTAAATTTGAGGCGCTCATCGATAGAAAACGTATTCCCGAGCGGGGGCATCTTGAGCCAACTATCAGTCCGGTCATTTATCGTAAACAACGTGAAGCCCTGACAATGCTCAGAATGCGGGAAGCTAAAAACATTCACTTGCTCCGCATCCTGGTCAATCATCATTACTTGCCTTACCAGCCTGATCGTATTTTGCAGAGCAGCGACGAAGATTTAAAGTTGCTCACACATGAACAGTTTGAGGCTTTTCGCCGGGCGTTGACCGTGCCAGATATCTTGATGGTATTAGGCCCGCCTGGCACCGGCAAGACCCGTACAATCACGGAAATTGCTCGCCATTGTGGCTTCAGACGCCAGCGTGTCCTCATCACATCCGGTACACATAAAGCCGTCGATAACGTCCTAGAGCGGATGCCGCCAGATCTTATTGTGATTCGAGTAGGGCATGAGAGCAATGTTTCTGAGAAGATACGTCCGAAAATGATCGATGCCCAGGCAGAGAAATTGCAGGAGGTGTTGTTAGAAAATACCGAGAATCAAGCTCTTCGTCTTACTCGCTTACTCACTTACAAGCAAGCAATTCAAGCCTGGGAACAGCAACTCTCTGAGGGACTCGCCACCGTTGCCAACACTGAAGCTCATCTACAAGCGATCTCACAACAGCGTTTCGCTGCCTATCAACGAATCATCGCCCCCTTTACTAGCACGTTGAACGAGCTTGAGGGAGCAACGCAAAAGCTGCTTGCCAGCATTTCACGCGCACAAAAGAAGATTCATACGCTGAAAGAAAAACAGATCAGAGCCGAGGTAAAGATCGATTTTACTCTATTTGGCTGGATTTTTCGTATGCTCCTTCACCTCTACACGGCTCGTATCGAAAAAAAGCAGCAGATGATCCAGGAAACCCAACCTGAAGTGCAGAGGCTGCATCAGGAACGAGCAGACGTGGAGCGAGCTGTGCAACAAGCTCTGCTCGCGGACGGCGAATATCAGCAGCAAGAGCGCTATCTCCAGTACCTGACAGCCGAATATGAGAAGAGCTGGGAGGATCTGCTGAAAGTCGCTCACAGGTTACAAGCGACAATGACGGATCTCGTTCCAGGACAGCCGGAGATTAAACCAAAAATTGCGACTTCGCTGCAACAGTATAGCCTCTGGTACAGGAAAACAAGAGGGGAACTGGAGCGGAAGGCGAAGCTGCTTGAGGACTGGCGGGAAGAGCTTAGAAAGCCTACCGATCAACTCTATCCTGAGCTTCTACGCTATGCTGACGTGGTCGGAGCAACCTGTATTGGCACAGCCACGGCAAAGGGGCTGGAAGATATAGAATTTGATCTCGCTATCGTTGACGAGGCCGGTCAGATTGGCCTTCCTGATTTGCTTGTACCCCTGGTGCGGGCCAAAAGAGCCGTCCTGGTGGGAGATCATCACCAGCTTCCGCCTTTTGTCGATAACGAGGTTCAAACGTGGCTGCGCAATCGTTCATCTACAGAGGCACCAGAGGATCTTGATGTCGATATGGATACCACACAGATTGCCAATCTTCTCACCAAAAGCGCCTTTGAACAGCTCTTCACAGCGAAGGAAGATCCGGCCCACATTGTGCGTTTCACCATACAGGGACGCATGCCGCAGGTCATCGCCGATTTTGCTTCCCGGCACTTCTACCACAGTCAACTGGGCACCTTTAGCGCCGAAAAAATGCTGCATACCATCGACCGGGACCCGCTTTTTCGCTATCCTTTCGCTGTGATAGATACCACTGACGCACCTGCACATATGAGGTATGAGCAACAACAAAGAAGGCTGGAGAGCCTGGGCGAGTCAGGCTACACTAACGTTGCTGAAGCTCTGCTGATCGCCAGTATAGCAGAAATCTATCAACGCGCTGGCAAGCAATGGATCGTTATTGTCCCCTATCGAGCGCAGGCGCGCAAGATTATTCAGGAATTGAGAAAACGGATCGATACCCACGACTTTTCATTAGAGGAGCACGTCTCTACCGTCGACTCATTTCAAGGCGGAGAGCGCAATAAAGTTATTTATGGCTTTACACGGAGTAACGAACAAGGAAGGATCGGCTTCCTCAAAGAGCTACGACGCTTGAACGTTGCCATGACGCGCGCACAACAGCAACTCGTGCTTGTCGGCGATTTCTCGACATTGACCCGGTCGGACGATGCGCGATTCAATCAGCTCATGATACACTTACGAGCATATGTTGAACAATACGGGGAACTCCTCTCATACGCCGCCTGCTCTGGAAAACTACGATCAATACAAGAAGGGAAAGGGGCACAATGAGCATACAAGATAACCGCTTAACGGATCTTAAACCCCTTTACGATCCGAGAAGGGCCATAGAACACCTCCAAACGCTCCAGGGGTTCTATCCTATTCGCTTCTTTGCTATCTTCTTCCCGCTCTGGGAGATAGAAACGACAGCCATTCAGGAGGAGGGAAGACCGTATGAACTGATGGAAAAATATATTGAACGCGGCATTGACGAGGGACAACTTCATACTGTCGAGGAGCTTACGCATTTTTTGGGTCTGCAAAGAGAAATGGTCCAAAAAATTTTGAATTTCCTGGCAACTCTTGGTCACGTCACCCGTACGAACACTGGCTGGCATCTCACACCGCTCGGCCTGAAATCTGTCAGGGAAGGGACGCGCTACGTCGCTAAAGAAAAGCGTACAAAGCTCTACTTTGACGCTTATTTCTCATATCCTTTGCGCAAAGAACACTATTATCGCAAAGTACGTATCTTCACTCCCGATGAGGCTACAGAATTTCTTCAGCGCAAGACATGGGGATACCGCTTTTACCCCATTAGCAATGTCAGGCAATGGCATCCTCAGGCATTACAGGAACTAGAAGCGCGTATTGACAAGGGAGACTACAACATTCCACCTGAAATGCACCATATCCAGGCGCTGGGAGTCCAACCAGCCTATATGCCAATGTACATTATCGAATCGAAAAAACCGACCTCTAACGCTGGATATCGATCAGAGATACAGCCACAAAGGCCCTATTATCTTGTCTACACAGGCATACGTGGACTACGTGATGCCTACTTTGAAGGCATCATTAATAACAGCCAGGCAGTATATGCAGCATTATGTGGTGAAAAAGAACTTGCTCCCTCTCATATCTGGCGCGAATGGCTCGCAGAGAAAGATATTCGGGGTGTGTTCCCATTAGAACGTGCTGATGGTACCTGGCAGGTATCATTATCAACTGCGGACTTTGAAGGACCACAAGCAAAATTCGCGCTGATAAAAGTTGGTGACTATGATTTACGGCAGGGGTATTTCATACAACTCTGGTGTGATAATAAAGTGTTGCGACGGAAAGCTGCGTTGGAACGCGCGCTGAAAATGGTAAAAAGTCAACAAAAGTACCTCAAAAGGCAGACCCTTGAAGAGCAGTTACAACTGCTCTCAAAACAACTGCAAGTTAGTGAGTTGGGGCTTGCTGACCTGCGCCAAAGAGCAGTCGAGAACAAGATGAGCGATCTGATAAAAATATTGGATAATCTACGATAAACGACCCTGGCGGGTTATATCGTTTCTTTTTTCAAAGGGATATATGTAACTTCTCTAGCGGCAGAGTCACCATAAGGGAAGCTCCGAAGGTATGAATCGATATTTAGAAAATCAAATGCTCCTAAATCCCAAACTAAGCTGAAATATAAAACGCGCCCAGCAGGACTCGAACCTGCGGCCAACCGCTTAGAAGGCGGTTGCTCTATCCACTGAGCTATGGGCGCAACTTCATGACCATAATAGCAAGTTCCATCAAGCTCTGTCAAGCATTTTTCAAGATGGCATGTGGTTCTCTGGAACCATACTTTCAAAAAAGGGAGCCTGCAGGCAGCGATAAAACCGGCACGACAGGAGATTTTGCCTTGACAATAGCTCGCGCAGGACATATAATAACACTAAATCCGAGTTCAGAGCTAAGGATTAAAGCAAAAAGCTGACTTCTGTGTAACAAGTCATAGACAACAGCAATCTAGTGGAGTGAATCTAATGAGTCAGGCATTTGAGCTGGAACGGGACGCGTACAGTCCCGGGTTCCACGTCGCTGAGAACTATACATTCAAGTCCGAGAAGGGGCTGAACAGGCAGATCGTCGAGCAGATCTCCGAGATGAAAGGCGAACCCGATTGGATGCGGCAGTTCCGCCTGAAGAGCCTTGACCTCTTTGAGAAGCGCCCGATGCCGACCTGGGGCGCGGACCTTTCGGGTATCAACTTCGACGATATCTATTATTATATTAAGCCCGTCCCCCAACAGGGCAAGACGTGGGAAGATATCCCATCCGAGATTAAAGATACCTTCGACCGCCTGGGTATCCCACAGGCCGAGCAGAAATATCTGGCAGGCGTCACGGCCCAGTACGAGAGTGAGGCCGTTTACCATAAAGTGCGTGAGGACCTGGAGAAGCTGGGCGTTATCTTCACCGATATGGATACGGCCCTGCGCGAATATCCCGATATCGTGAAGGAACACTTTGGCAGCGTTGTCCCGCCTTCCGATAATAAGTTCGCCTCGCTCAATAGCGCAGTCTGGAGCGGTGGCAGCTTCGTCTATGTGCCCGCCAACGTGCGCGTAGAAATCCCGTTGCAGGCATACTTCCGCATCAACGCCAAGAACATGGGCCAGTTCGAACGCACGCTGATTATCGCCGAACCAGGCTCGTACGTACATTATGTCGAGGGCTGCTTTATCGCTGGAGCGCAGGTACGAACAAGCAAGGGTGAGAAGCCGATAGAGGAGATCCAGGAAGGTGACGAAGTACTCACCCATAAGGGACGCTATCGCCGCGTCTATCATACGATGCAGCGCCCCTATAAGGGCGACATCTATCATGTTCGCTTCTATGGCGATAGCTGGCGCGAGCTACACATCACGGAAGAGCATCCACTGCTGGTAGCACGCAGAAAGAAAGCGGAATATCGCAATGAAGTATTCCGTCCCGAATGGCTGCCAGTCTCAGAGGTGAAGCCGGGCGACTACCTGCTGATTCCGGTGCCACAGCCCGAAAAAGTGACCGATGTGGATCATACTATTACCGTCTCGGTCGGACGTGGTCGCCATGATCCGGTCAGCAGAGAGGTCACGCTACCCTTAGAGGAAGACTTCTTCCGTCTGGTCGGCTACTACCACGCTGAAGGCCATGTAGATAACGAGCATTACATTTCATTCTCGTTCCATGCAGAAGAGACAGAACTGCTTGATGACACTCGCGATCTGATCGAGCGTTACATGGACAAGACCGCAATTGAAAACAAGGTGCGGCAGAATGGGCAAACGCTGGTAGTCTGTTCGACCGAGATGGCAAGAGCATTTGCGCGTACATTTGGTTCGACCGTTTACAACAAGCAGGTGCCAGATTTCATTCGCAACGCCCCCACAAGTCACCTCGCCCAATGGGTTCGCGGTGCCTGGCTGGGAGATGGTAGCTACGACACCCGTAAGAACATGTTCCGCTTTAGTAGCGTCTCGCAGGAGCTTGCCTATGCATTCCGGGATGCCTTGCTTCGTCTCGGAGTAGCCGCCTCGGTCAACCTCCAGCAACGCTCTGAGAATCGCTTACCAATGTACACAGTCGTCATTTCATCTCCCTGGAACGAGAAGTTTGGCGAAATCGTTGGCTATACAGCCCCCAATGGGAGCAACGAAGGCTCCGTCTTTGCGCTCGACGAGCAGTACCTGTATGTCCCCATTCGAGCTATTGAGCTTGAACAGCAAGAGACAACCGTCTACAACTTCTCGGTGGAAGAGGATGAGTCGTACGTAGCTGAAGGCGTAATTTCTCACAACTGTACTGCCCCGACCTACACCAGCGACAGCCTGCACAGCGCCGTCGTCGAGATCAAAGTCCTGAAGGGCGCACGCGTGCGCTACACGACGATCCAGAACTGGTCGAAGAACGTGTACAACCTCGTGACCAAGCGCGCCGCCGCTTATCACGACGCGACAATGGAATGGGTCGATGGCAATTTAGGCTGTCTGGCCGAAGGCTCAACAGTAACGACGCCCGATGGCATCAAGACCATTGAGTCGCTCAACGTTGGAGACAAAGTGCTCTCATTTGATGAGAAAACGGGGCAACTGGTCTTTCGCCGTGTGTTGGGCAAGCGATTCTCCGGCATGCAGCCCGTACATACAGTCTCGGTTGGCGAGCGCAAACTCCGTGTGACGGCCAACCACCCCTTCTTCTCGTATGTCTACAACGCTGAGGTCGCGAAGAAGTTGGGACGCTATAAACTGGCATATGTACGCGCGGACCATTTGAAAGAGGCCATTATCCCACGCACGTCCATAGACTATGGCATGCCATACCAACTGCGCATACCTGAACTCAGCACGACATTCACGTCGCTCAACCAGTATGCCTCGGAGCTGACAATGACTCGTGCGCGAACCTCACGTATGGTAGAAACAACCACGACTACCGACAATTTGATGTGGCTCTTCGGCTACTGGGTCGGCGACGGCAATATCGAGATCAAAGCAGCGCAGACTCCCGGCGTGATGCGCTATGCGAAGGTTGGTTTCTCTTCTCCGACGAGCGACCGAGCACGGGAGCGTCTGATGAGTACAATGACCGCGCTGATCGATGCGCCTGCTCAAGAACGAGCTGATAGCAGGCATATTGCCTGGCATAGCAAAGAACTGGCCGAGTTCTTCCACCTCAACGGATTCGAGAGCAATGCTCGCAGCAAGCGAGTCCCGGCCTGGGTCTGGTCCCTACCAGAGTCGCAGCGTATTGCGTTTATCGCGGGCTACCTGGATGCTGACGGATGCGTTGTTCAGGGTCGCTTTAGCCTCAAATCGGCCAATCGCGGCCTGCTGGAAGATATCGCTTCTCTGCTGGTGACGCTAGGAATCACCTCACGTCTCCATACAGAATTTGCAGAACCCAGGCAGGTAGAGATTATGGGCGTCACTTGCACTGCACATAGCTCTCACCGTCTCGTTTTTGTGGCCGACCCGCGCTTCTACGCCCACGTCAGCCCGATACTGCGCATGCAGGCCCAGCAGAATGCACCAACGCTGCAACAGAATCGCCACGTTGGTCGCTCCTCACTGGAACTGCCTGAGAGCGTCGAAATTGTCGATGTTGATGTCTCTGAGTCATCAATTGTCGAGGTACCAACCTGGGATATTGAGGTCGAGGGTACTGGAAACTTCGTCTCGCAGGGCTTCATTGTTCACAACTCCAAAGTGACTATGAAGTACCCCGCCGTCCTGCTAATGGAGCCGGGCGCGCGCGGCGATATTCTCTCGGTGGCCTTCGCCAACGATGGGATGCATCAGGATGCGGGCGCGAAGGTTACTCATCTGGCGCCACATACAACGTCACAGATTCTCTCGAAGTCGGTTTCGAAGGGGACCGGACGAGCTTCGTATCGTGGTCTGGTTCGCATCAATCCGGGCGCGCACCATACGAAGTCCAGCGTGCGCTGTGACGCGCTGCTGCTCGACGAGGATGCACGCACCGATACCTATCCGACCATTCGCGTCGAAGAGAATCAGACTGAGATCGGACACGAGGCAACCGTCTCGAAGGTGGGCGAGGATCAGCTCTTCTACCTGATGAGCCGCGGCCTGGACGAGTCCGAAGCCTACTCGCTGATCGTCAACGGCTTCATCGAGCCGATCACCAAAGAGCTCCCGATGGAGTACGCGGTCGAACTCAACCGCCTGATCCAGTTGGAGATGTCGGGCAGCGTGGGCTAAATCGATCACTAATATACGAGACAGTTTGGAGCGAGGGATGCTGTTATGGTCCCTCGCTTTCGTCTGTTTGGAGCATTTAGGAACTGCTTATGCCACACATACAATATCTATATGGCGATATTTTTGAATCGCCCGCGCAGGTCATCGTGAATCCGGTAAACTGCCAGGGCGTTATGGGGAAAGGACTAGCTCTGGCTTTTAAACAGCGATACCCGGATATGTTTCTCGCCTACCGGCAAGAGTGCAAGACCGGCAAGCTGCGCATCGGTAGACCAACGCTCCATACGAAAAGCACACCGTGGATTTTGAACTTTCCTACAAAGGATAGCTGGAGAGCCAATTCAAAACTAGAGCATCTAGAACAGGGGTTGGTATATTTCGTTAATAACTATAAGAAAGATGGTATCACAAGTATCGCTTTCCCGAAGTTGGGAACACAAAACGGCAAACTCTCCTGGGACAAGGCAGGGCCTCTCATGGCTCAGTATCTTGGACCCTTAGACATCGACGTTTTTATTTATATAGCGGAGGGGGATAGAGAATATCAGTATAACGATTAAACAGGTACTATTGGCTAGCTGATGCATATCGGTGAATAGCATTCAACTACTTCTACTCTTCCACACTCTCGGCGCTCGCCCTTTTGCATTCTTCTCCTGCACTAGCAGATCTCCCGCCTGGAGGCTCTCATAAGGGACGCCAGAAACGACGAGCAGACAATCTCCTGCTTGCCAGATACCCGCTCGCCTGCTCTCATCAGTTGGTTGGACGTGAGCAGTGCCCTCGATACACACCGGGTACGCCTTTCCCTCCTGCGTGCATACCATAGCCTCTTTCGCGATATCCAGGCTTCCCTGGCGAAAACGGAGGTGCAGATCGATCCATCCTTCTGCTCCCTCTACCTCTCGCAATGCTGGCGGAATGAACTCCATTTTGAAAAAGCGAGTGATTTCGTATATGGTAGTATCCGGCTCCCAGGACTTTCTTCTCTCATCAGGATGCATGAAATATTCCTCCCAGATATAGATAACAATTATCATACCCTGCGGGATATAAAGCATGCTTCTATCTCTGCCATAGCCTGTTCATTGGTTTCATACCGTACCCCTCGCATACCAAGCACCCGAGCAGCATCTACGTTCTCGCTTTTATCGTCGAGAAACACCGTTTCTTCAGCCTGCACCTCCAGGCGGCTGAGGGCAAGTTGGTAAAATCGTGGATCTGGTTTCGCCAATCCCTCTTCGGCGGAGAAAAGCATGAGGTCTACGATCTCGTTGAGACGGAAATCCTGGCTGACTCTTGCGCGTGCGCCCTGCCAGGCATTGCTCAGGAGCGCCGTTTTGTAGCGGGGGCGCAGGCTACTTAAAAAGTTCGCGAGCTGGCGGTTGAATGCGCCTCCCGACCAGAAATCCTGCTCAAGCTCTTGCATCTGCTCGTCATCAAGCCTGTAGAATGTTTGCACGCGCTGCCATATCTCTTCCACCGAGACCTGCCCTAGCCTGGCTGCATGCGCCATGCCAGTTTTATCGACAATATCAAACAGCCTGCCACCTTGTAGACCAAGATAGTCTTCCCACTTCTTATGCCTGCTGCAATCTACTGTGTAGGTGAGCACTCCCCCAATATCAAAAATCACTGCGTGAATGGGCATAATGTATTTTCCTTTTTTTCGAATCAGCTATACACTACTCGTCACTAGATCTGGCGATTCCCGATGTGGAAGCTGATTAGCAATATTACTGTTACCACCAGCGTTACCAGTAAGGCCGACACGATTAGATCCGCGCGGGTCGTCTGGTGCTCTTTTAACATGGTTTTTTCAGGATGTGAGCCGAAGGCTCGACCATCGGCAACCATTGCCATGACGGATGTAGAGCGCAGCGAACTGATCAGTAAGGGTACGGTCACAATGGGAATGCACATAAATACGCGCGCGATATACCCCGGCCATTCATACACCTGCCACCAGCGAGGAATGGTCAGATCATAGCCTCGCACTTGCATAACCTGTAGCAAGACCGTCATGCGTTCAATCATCTGAGGCAAAAAGCGTAAGGCAGCCGTAAAGGCGAGACCAACGGCAGCGGGCATGCGGAATTTGTAGAAGGCCCAGATGACTTCGGATGGCCTGGTCGTCATCAGCAGTATCAATGACGCGGCTGCCCCTGACATGACTCTTCCCGCTTGTTGCGCTCCATAGAGGAGACCCGTCGCGGAGAGGCCCGGCGTGCCAAACCAGCTAATCGTCTCGGGAAACGCAAAAATTAACTGGGGATGGGCATAATCCTGGATATGGAACAGGCCCTGCGACCAGATCAGGCCGATGGCGGGCGTGATGATCATCACCGCAACAACGCGTATACGGGCCGACGAAGTGCGCATCAGCAGCCAGGGAATGAGCGTGAAGCCGAAGAGGATAAATACAAAGTCCCAGTTCAATAATACGCTGACAACTCCAATAACGAACGGGTAGAGCACCTTCAGACGCGGATCAAGTTTATGGATGATGGATTGCTTCGGCTCGTAAGAAAAAAGGTGGCGCAACCCCTGTACGCCAACAAGCTTGATAAACAGAGCTGGCAGCATACCTGGCACAACGAACATTAAGAGATAGCCAACGATGGTGCGACCTACCAGGGTGTGGAGAAAGAATTGCGAGAAGAGATTCAAGGTGTCACCTCCGCTGGCTGTAAGGCACGTAAGAAAGCATCGAGGCTCAGCGCAACACGCGCAGCCTGTCCTTCACAGAGGCGTGCGTGTAGCTGCGCGATGGGAGGCGGCAGGATACCACATTGCGCCAGTTCGTCCACACGAGCAAACACAACTTCAGGATGTCCATTCATGACTATATGACCACCATTTAACACTACGACGCGACTGGCATACTGAGCCACAGCGCGCATATCGTGCGTGATCATAATATACGTAAATTTGTTGCGCTCACGTAACAGTTGCAGAAATTGCAAAAAAGCGTGGGCGTGCTTCTCATCCTGGCCGGTAGTCGGTTCATCAAGGATCAGCAGTTCCGGCTGCCTTGTGAGGAGAGCCCCAATTGCCAGGCGTTTCCGTTGCCCAAAGCTCAGGTGAAAGGGATTGGTATGCCGGTAATCTTCTAGATCAACCGTTTGCAAAAGCTGATCAAGGGAAAATGGAATTTCCTTCTGCCGCCTGTGATGGTGCTTCACGCCAAATAAAAATTCCTGCTCTACCGTAGCGCCAAACAACATATTATCGGCAGCTTGAAAGAGATATGCCATGCTTTCAGATTGGCGAGAAACCTGTCCGGCTGCCACAGGCTTCCCTTTATAGCAAATAAGCCCATGCGTTGGCGGCTGAAATCCGATAGCAAGCGAGGCCAGCGAAGTTTTGCCAGATCCGTTCGGCCCAATTACCGCCAGCCACTCTTCCGACGCGATATTCACACTGACATCCTTCAACACCTCGTTGGCACCATAGGACAGATGTACGTTTTCCCATGAAAGGAGAGGCCGGGTTGAAGAGGCGGTACCGGTTGAAGATGTATGCGTTTCTACGCTTTTTTGCGCCTTATTGCGCTGCAATAGCGTTTGCGCATAGCTGGTTCCCTGGATGGCACTATGAGCTTCAGCGACAGAAAGTGGCATTGAGCCTTGAAAAATGTCGGGCAACGCTCTCGCGAGCTGGACAACCTGCGGAACCGAAACGCCCATATCGTACCAGCGCTGAACATCAGCAAATACCCTGCGTGGGGGCGCATCCAGCACCACCTTTCCTTCGTCCATTAACAGCACACGATCAACCCAGGGGACTATTTCATCAATTTTGTGCTCTATCAGCAGAATAGTCATCCTATACTGCCTGTTTAAGCGACGCAGCACGCTGAGGACTTCCTCCGTCCCAAGCGGGTCCAGGTCGGAGGTTGGTTCGTCCAGCACCAGCACCTGCGGCAACATCGCCAGCGTGGCAGAGACCGCCACACGCTGTTTCTGACCGCCCGATAAGGCAAAAATTTCACGCATGCGCAGGTGCTCTATGCCGGTGGAGGCCAGCGATGTTGCCACGCGCCGCTCGATCTCCGCACGAGGAAGGGCCAGATTCTCCGGTCCAAAGGCTACCTCTGATTCAACATCGAGGTGGATTAGTTGCTCCTCTGGACTTTGAAATACCATCCCGATATGCTGCGAGGCTTCATGAATGTCCATCGCGCTCACATTTCTCTCGCCAAAGTAAATGCCGCCTTGCAGATGACCGGCGATACGCGAAGGAATCAGGCCCGCCACCGCGAGCGCGAGGGTTGATTTCCCGCACCCGGATGGCCCGGCCAGCAAGACGAACTCGCCTTCAGGGATGGTCAGATTGATCGCCTGCAAAACCGACTGGGAAGAACCCGCGTAAGAGAAAGAGACATTGTGTATGCGCACATCCGGCATCTTACGCGTTGACCTCTGGCTCTACATCCTGTTTCGCGGGCTGCCCCGCTGCCCCTACTGTCAACTGTGTACGGTTTGAGAGTACGAAAGCGATGATCGCAACCAGCAGTAACAGACCGGCAGCAATCAGAACTGTCTGCCCATCCGAGGGATGGAAAGCGCCAAAGCCGTTATTGCTTGTGTCGTCTGGATGGTAGTTTGTCAACACCATGTACAGACCATCGATGGCGACAAGCACAGTCAGGATGGCGGCAGCAATAGCGATGCGTTTGAGCGTTACAGGATTCATTTTAGTCCCCGCCGTCCTTTTGTACTGCAACATCCTGGGGAAGTTCTTCGGCTTCGTACCGCGTTCCGCCCACACTCGGATTGACAGAGCGCGCAATACGCATAGCCAGCGGGGCGGAAATGCCAGCCTCTACCCCATTGCCAACCAGATTGAAAAGGGTATAGAGGAGGATATAGGTCAGGGTACGCGTCGAACCTTCAATATATGGACCCAGGATCGCCGATTGCATAGTAACCGCCGGGAAGGCACGCAATGCTCCCATGATTAACCCATCAACAATCGCGATTTTATCGCCACCCGCAAACACGCGACCGCCACGCATCACAAAGTACATATCCACGAAAACTCCCTGGAAAATACCATAAGGCCACATCAGGGCATTGATACCGGAGCCGCCATAGAGCAACTGCATCAAGATGAAGTTGAGAAAGACCATAGCGGTTGCCGCACCCGGCTTGCGAATGAGCGCAATACCTGTGACCAGTAAAAACATGTATGGCAAGTCATTTAAGGCCAATGCGTGACCGAAGGGGATCAGATTGATGATGGGCGTGATGAATTGATCGCCGATCAGGTTATCATACACCTCAAGCAGAACGCCCATGATAGCCAGGATGAGGATATCCTGCGTCGTCCAACGCCCAAAGCCAGCAGTTCGGCCACGCCGCCAGACAAAGAAGAGTCCGGCAATACAAATCGCCCAGATAACAATGTACACACTCAGGTTGGCAGTGGGCGATAACTGAAACGGCGCGCCACCAACCCATTCTTTTGGAAAGAGCATTCCTTGCCTCCATAGCGATGTGTTCAACCAAAATACAAACAATTCCACCAGCGCCAAATATATAGGCATATAATCAGTGTAGCCGTGTTGTGTGATAGCCAGATTAAGGCTGTGTTAAATATATATGTTCTCCTTATGCACACTTTGCTGAAAATGTACGCTTTCGGCTATATGCCTACAAACTCTGCAATCATTCTGAACATTCATCAAAACTTAACTCCACATTTACCTTCGTTTAATATATAACCCCCATCTCTATTCATATATTTATTGATGATGTTATATATTTTATATTGATAACCAAACAAGCTAGAAGGGAGAAGCTGTATTGAAACAACATGTTTCCAAATATCAGGAGATAGGTCAATCACCGTCCGACACTGCTGTGCGCGATAAGCCCAGACATAGCGATGCTATCGAATATACTGCTCTGGATCAGCGACGGCTACCTGCGTTCAAGCAATGGCGAAACTTTGTCCTGGCACTGCTCTATCTCTCCCCAGCATTACTTATCTTTGCTGTCTTTTCTTACTATCCCCTTATCCAGGCCATCTGGCTGAGCCCGCACATCACAGACGAAGTGGGCAACGCTGTGCGCTTTATTGGTTTACGGTACTACGCCAACATTTTCAATCTCGGCGGCAGCGGAGGCACCACGTACTTACAAAGCTTGTAGACTAGCTGTCAGTTTGCTCTGATGGTGATCGTCTTGCAAATCGTGCTTGGGCTCGGACTGGCCTCATTAGCGCAGGCGAGGGTGAGCGGGATCGGCATCTTTCGCACCATCTTCATATGCAGTACGGCATTTCTCAACGGGAAGGCGGCTATTACCTTCGATTCAATCGCTGCTCTCCGTGGGTATATAGCCACTGCGCAGAAAAATAGCGGCAAGGTCGATGTGGGCACCGCCTATATGCCGCATGCAGCTAATGCTTCAGGCCACAACATCATCGGCGGAGCGTCGCTCTGGATCACCAATCAGGGAACGACGGCGCAGCAAGAGGGAGCCTGGGATTTCCTTAAATTCGCGGTTCAACCGGAAATGCAGGCGTACTGGTCTTCGAATACTGGCTACATCCCCGTCAGAACCTCTACCTACCAACTGGCGGATATGAAAGCCACGCTAGCGAAGTATCCGCAGTTCCAGGACGCCATCGACCAGATCCGTGCCGCTCCGACAAACTTTCCCGACGCTGGCTGCGTCGCCGGAAATATGCTCACCGAGTGCAATGATATCCAGCAGGCTATGGATAATTTCCTCACGGGCAAAACGAGCAGCGCTCAGGCCGCTCTAGATCAGGCTGCGCAAAGCGCCAACGACTCGCTTACCGAGTATAACTCGGCTTTGCAGTAACGTCAGGCTGTAGGGCAGGGCTGGCCCCTGCCCTGCTCGCAAATCAGGTAGTTTGTGGTAGGGGCAGGGTAACCGCAAGGGATTGCCCCTACCAACGCGTCAACAGACGGCCAATGTGGCTGTAGGGGCAGGGCTGGCCCCTGCCCTGCTGGCATGACGAACCAAATTTATGCATAATCCCACCCCATCGCCCGCAGCATATTTTGCAATGCCTGCGATGCGTGGCGGAATAGATCGGGTCCGCTGAAGCCGCTATATTGTCCGGCAGCGGCCAGGTGCGGCTCTAGCGAGAAGAAGCCATCGTAGCCATCTTCCCGCAACCGTTGCAGCAGTTCGGGCCAGCGCGCTACGCCTTCGCCCGCCGCCACAATGCTGCCATCAAGGCGCGCATCTTTCACATGAACGTAACGTAGCCAGGGACGCAATTGCTCATAGGCTGCGGGATAGGGCGTTTGCTCACATTGGATGAAATTGGCCGGATCGAACGCAGCTTGCAAGTATGGGCTATTGCCCTCCTGTAGCAGATCAACGCAACGTGCTATTGTGTCACCATAGATCCCCTTCTCATTCTCGTGCAGTAGCGTTATATTAGCCTCCTGCGCCCGTTCCGTCATTGCCTGCAACCGCCTATGCATCTCGGCGCGCCAATCTTGCGGGCTGGCTCCCGTGCTGGCTGAATTCGAGGGAGGATAGAAAGAGAAAATGCGAATAAAGGAGGTTTCAAAGATCCGCGCCAGGGTGATGGCGCGTTCGAAACGCTGCCAGTGCGCATCAAATGAGCTGTCAATGGGAACCTTGCCAAGCGGTGAGGCAATCGCGGCAACGCCTATCCCCTGAGCCGCTAACTGCTTTTTGATGCGGGCGACCTGCTGATCGGAGAGGTCAAGCACGTTTGTCCGTTCGACGCCGCGCAGGTCCAGGAAGGAGATACCTTCACTTTTGAGCATTGCAAGCTGCTCGTCCAGATCGGGCGAGATTTCATCGGCAAAGGCGGAGAGGCGGATCATGGCAAGCTTACCTCCTTGCGGGCGCGCGCCGATTCGTAGATTGCCAGAATGATATCGACGGGCCGCCGCCCAGCGTAGCCATCCACCAGAGGTGTGCCATCTTCTCGAATAGCGCGCATCATATCGGCGATTTGCAATGCGTGGCTGGTCGCAGCGAGAGCTGCCGGATTCTGCGCCACCGCACTATTCTGCTCCGCCGGTCGGGCAGTCCGAGCGTTGACCCCATAAGCCCCGACCTTTCCATCATCATCGCGCGCCAGGTGAAGGTAGCTCAGACGATCATCCTCAATAATGGCCGATCCCTTATCGCCAAACACCTCAATGCGCGTGTTTACGCCGGGATAGGCGCCCGTTGTCGCGGCTATCGTTCCCAATGCGCCATTGGCGAAGCGCAAAATAGCCACAGCAACATCTTCGGCCTCCATCTGATGCGCCAGCGTGTCTGTATAAGCGGATACGCTCAGGACCGGACCCATAAACCATTGCAAGAGATCAATCGAGTGGATGGACTGGTTCATTAGCACGCCCCCGCCGTCAAGCTCCCATGTGCCGCGCCACTTCCCGCTCTGATAATACGACTGCGAGCGCCACCAGGGCACAACAGCATTGCCCAGCATCAGCCGACCAAATGCCTGCTCCTCAATCAGCGCATGCACCTGCTGGCTGGAAGGATCGAAGCGGCGCTGGCTAATGACGGCCAGTTTTACGCCCATCTCTCGCTGGACGCGCAACATCTCCTCCATCGCTGCGCGGTTGATCTCCATAGGCTTTTCTACGATCACATGGCATCTGGCGCGCATTGCCTGGCATGCCTGCTCGCCATGCAGGCCGCTGGGAGTGCAGATAATGACAACATCCAACTGCTCGCGAGTGAGCATATCTTGCAGTTCGGCGTAAGGCGTTGCCCCATAGGGCTCCGCCAGTTGCCGCGCCTTCTCAGGCAAAATGTCCGTCACGGCAACGAGCTGCGCATCGGGCAAACTTTCAATAGCTCTGGCATGGAGCGGGCCAATGACGCCACCGCCAACGATGCCAAAGCGCATTTTCTCCGTCATAGATCGCCTCTTCCGTGTATTGCTTCGCACCGCTATTAGCAGCAAATAGGGTCAGTCCGGTGCTATCACTTCTATTGTAACATGGCTTTCTCCCGTCCACAGGGTCAGTAACTCTTCATCCACTGCATAATGCGATGGACGCGCTGCTCAAGGGCTTCAGGAGGCACTTTTATCAAGTGATAGCCCAAAGAGGTGTAGACTTCTGCATGGATCTTCTCGAAAAGGAGCGCTTCTGCAAAACTGATTTTTCTTGCCTCAGTCGGCTGGCAGAACCCGAGATTTTCTAAAAAGAATACCTGCTTCTGGTAAACGTTCTCACGCTCAATTCTCTCCATTTCTTCTAACAGGCAAGCAGAGGGAAGGTAGCCAAGATACCAGCTCAAGGCAAAGGTACAAATTGGCGAACGGTCGTACACTTGCAGTTCATCAGCAGGCGTCGCAGCTTCTATTTGTCTTTGTTGCTGGAGCCGGACAATCTTATCAATGAAGTCGGCCCGCCTCCACGGCTCAGCATTGCCGCGTCTGTGCTCAAGGGCGATCACATCGGTTGCAGCTTCCTCCACCACCGCATATCCCTGGCTTTTCAACGCATGAAGTACTGAGGTTTTTCCTGAGCCTGGTGTACCAGTGAGAATGTATCGTTTCATGGTAAAGACCCTCTCATGAAAGGTTTCAAATACAACAAAACTGCCTTTTTGCTTTTTACCATAATATGGATAAAGCCGTACAGACAAAACTACATTCGTAACCTATAGCCCACCCGCACGTACATGAACATGAGAGAGTAACAGCTCTCAAACTGCACATGCTCGCTGGCACGCGACAACATTTAGAAGAGGTAGGATAGAATACGTGGCCCGCTGCCTGAATCCACGAGGAGGACATGATAACCCCGAGAAGGCTATTAGCTGCCAACGCTGCGATTTTTTGATCCAGGGGGCGCATGTTGGCATTTACGAGGTCGTTTCCTTTATTGGCGCTGGCAGCTATGGCTACGTTTATAAAGTGCGCGAACCGATCCCGCTCAGCCGCATCCTGGCGCTGAAAGTACTACGCCTCGACCAGTTCAATGAGAAAGCTCAGGCCAGCTTCTTTCAAGAAGCGCGCCGCATCGCGACAATGCAGCATCCCAATATCCTGCCCGTCTATAACTTCGGCCAGGTGGAAGGCAGCGAACAGCCATATCTGGTGATGGAGTATGCCCCGCAGACGATCCTTGATCTGTTTCGCAAATCCGATGGCAGCAAGCGGCTGGCCTTCGTGGAAGAGCTGGTCCCCTACATTCAGCAGGCAGCAGATGCACTGCATTACGTCCATAATAATGGACTGGTCCACCAGGATGTCAAGCCGGGAAACCTGCTGATCGGACGCAGCGGACAGATTTTGCTCTCCGATTTCGGTACCACCTTCTATCTTGGAATGCAGACGCATGCCTCGCTGGGAGAAGTCACGGGAACGGCAGCCTACATGCCTCCTGAACAATGGCAGGGCAACCCGCGCCGCGATTCGGATCAGTACGCCCTCGCCATCTGCTGCTACGAGCTGCTGGCTGGCCGCACGCCTTTTGTTTACAAGCGCCTGGAAGAGATGTGGAACGCGCATCTTAAAGAAACGCCCCCTTCGCCGCAACAATGGAATCCGCGCATCCCCGTTGAAGTCGTGGCGGTGCTGCAACGCGCGCTGGCAAAGGATTACCGGCAGCGTTACCGCAGCATTCTGGAATTCGCCGAGAGCTATGCCAGCGCGGTCGAAGTTGCATTACAGCGGTATGTCTGTCAACGCTGCGGCCAGCAGAATCGTAGTGGAGCGCAACGTTGCGCGCTTTGCGGAGCCGATTACGATAATCGCCACTGCCCTTACTGCGAAATTCCCGTCCGCTTCGGCCAACGCTGCTGCACCAATTGCGGACGGCTCACCATTCCGCCGATGCTCGTCTCGCATAGCCCGCTGGTAGGCGTGAGCGTGCGCCAGGGACGCTATATCATCAAGCGCGTCCTCAAGCAATCAGAGGAAACGCACGTCATGGCTGCTGTAGCCGAGGATAGCCAATCACAGGATCAATCCGTTGTGCTCAAACGGTGGGAATGCACCGACCTTCCCCTTGTACAGCGAGCGAAGGATGTCGCCTACTACGAACGGGCCACCGAACCGCTGACGCGCATCCGTCACCCCTTGATCCCCACCATACTTGATCGTTTCGCCGAGGGCAGGCACTATTATATCGTCCAGTCTTACATCGATGGAGAAACGCTGGCGGAACGCTTGCTCAAACTGCTCAGGCCACTGCCGGAGAGCGAAGTGCTCGGCTATATGAACTCGATTCTCAATACACTGATATCGCTTGAGCATTCCAGACCCTTACTGCGCCATTACGATATCTCGCCCGCCAATATTGTGATTGAGGGCAAGCGCAAACGGGCTTTTCTGACCGGCTTTCAGGTCCCGCCCGCGCCATCACCCAGTCGCATGGAGGGGCGCAAACGCACGACGCGCAAATTGATTCTCTCCCCGTATCTGCCCGTACAGGACAAGCCATACGATCAGCGCACCTGCATCTACGCGCTGGCCGCGACCATGCATCACGCCCTGACCAATGTTGCTCCCCCGCACTATCCGTCATATCCCCCTGTCCGCATGCTCAACCCCACTGTTTCGCAGGAGCTAGAAACTATATTGAGCCGCGCCCTGATGGAAGATGCCGCCGCCCGCTATCAGAGCTACGAGGCGCTGAAAAAAGATCTTCAAGGGTTGTTATGACCACTCCTGAGTCCAGGAAAAGCCGATGCCCCGGCCCGAAAAAGTTCACAGACGAGTTGTGAGTAATAATGATTGGGATGCTTGCGTTCCGAAAGCACACAAACATCCCAAACAGCTATAAGAGGTTAATCTATATTGTACGTAATTGGGCCAATATACATCTCGAAGTTCGAGACAGCATCGGCAATACCACCGGCGTAGGCATTTTGCACAGCGGTTCCCCAGATAGCGTACCACGTATTGGCCTGTACAGGAACGCTAATAGTAACGTTCTTGATCTCCCAGTTAAAGTCGGTGACATCGACCACTACAACACCGCTGTCATTGTAAATATCCGTTGTAGCCTGATACACATTTGCTAAATTGCCACCCGAATATTCTTCAACGTAGACGCGCAGTCCTGCATAAGCCTGGGCATAGCCAAAAAGAGCAGAGTAGACGTACCCAACTCCCCAGACATACGCCTGGACATCCACAAACATCGTTCCTTCTGCAGATGCGTTATACCAGAACCCTACTCCAGAGTTAGAGGCACCCCCGCCAGCGTTATAGCTGGCAAGATCAGCGCCGATGAGCCCTAATTCGGCATCAGGCCCGTACAAACTACAGGATGTGATTCCCCCACAATTAATGCTGTCCCATTGAAAGTCAAAAGGAGCATAGCGCGCCGAGTTATGCCCTTTGCGAGGCGTAAACGAAGGTGGTTTGCGCTGATTCATCTGTTGTTGCAGACTCGTCCTTTTCGCATCTACTGCCTCTTTTATCCTTTGCTCATCTACGCCCAATTGCTCTATGGCTGAGCTAAGTCCTTGCTGATGCATGTAAGCTCTTTGAAGCATATCCTGGTGAGCGGCCTTAGCTTCTTTCTCTCGGGCTGCATCTCCTCGCTTCTGAAGGTTATTCAAATATTCTAGATTAACACCTTCCGGCATTTTCGACATAACACGTTCCTCCTATCTCAGTAGCATGTAATTTAATCCTGGAAACTATTTTTATTGTAGCCTGGTTGATAATTTATAAATGCGAATATATATCATCGCGCTCAGAGCCGAGCTGCACACATATGATGAGAGTTGATATGATAAAAATTATGGGGCTTCTTCTAGAGCCATCTCATAAGCTGTAGCTGAGAAATAGACACCGATTCCATTTAGTAGTATACTTGCCTAAACAATACAAAAGCGAGGCAGCCATATGAGCAAAATTGCGCGAGACGAGGAGGAGGCGCTGATCGCCCGCAGCCAGCAGGGGGACGTTCACGCCTTTAACCAGCTCGTTTTGCGCTACCAGCAAACGCTCTACGGCACCGTCTACCGCATGCTGGGCGACCCCGATACGGCTGCCGATATTACGCAAGACGCGTTTATCGCTGCCTTTCGCAACATTCACACCTATCGTGGCGGCTCTTCCTTTCGCGCGTGGCTGCTGCGTATCGGCTCGAATATGACCTGCGACCACTGGCGACGCCTCCAGCGCCACCCCGCCGATTCCCTGGACGCTCTGACAGAAGAAGATGAGCCACATGCTCCGGGCCTGTTGAGTACACTGGCAACGACCGGCCTGGAGGGCAATCCCGAAGAGACGCTGCTGACGCAGGAACTCCAGGCGCTGATTCAAAAAGGGCTGGAGTTGCTCCCCCTGGATCAACGGGTGGCTGTGGTGCTCTGTGATATCGAGGGTCTCTCCTACGAGGAGGTGGCGGAGAGCACTCAGACATCGCTGGGGACGGTGCGATCTCGCATCTCGCGAGGACGCGCGCGCCTGCGCAACTATTTATATCAGCATAGGGAACTTTTGCCACGCGACTATCGTCTAACCAATAGTAATGATTGAGACTACTTTGAAGTGTTCCGCGCTCCAACGCCGTCGTCGCGCTAGCTTCGCTCAGGAGCGCGGAGTCGAAGTAAAACGGAGTACCTGCGTGTCACATAACGATTGGCATTTGACAACTGAACAACTCTCGGCCCTGCTCGACGGGCAGCTTTCTTCCGACGAGCAGGCCCAACTACAGACGCACCTGCGCGCCTGTCAGCAATGCCAGCTCAGGTTGGCGGATTTACGACAGACGGTCGCGCTGCTGCATGCGCTGCCTCAGCCCTCCTTGCCTCGATCTTTCACGCTACCGGTTGATGATGCCGTTGTGACGCCAATCTCCGCGCATAGCCAGCGCGCCACTCAGCTTCGCCGTCCCACTCGACCCGGTTATATCCGCACAACGATGCGCACATTAAGCGCCATTGCCGCTGTCCTGGGCATAGCCTTTTTATTATCAACAGCCCTGCCCCTGGTACAGGGCCGATCTGCACAATTTTCAGCATCCTCGGCACAGCCCATCAGGCCAACGGGGGCTGGAGGCAACAATCCGTCACAGGCGACCAAAGATGGGCTACCTGCTGATAATACAACGCCGCAGACCGCGCTGACGCCCCACGCGACAACGCCGCATGCAACCGCCACTCCTGAAGCAACCGCACAGGCAGGGCAAGTGCAGCCAACGCCGCCGGTACACACACCTTTACTGGACCTGAATAATGGGGGCGAGCGCGCACTGCTCGGATTGCTTCTCCTCATTGCGGGAATTCTGAGCTTCATCCTTTTTAGCCGCAAGAGGATCAGCAAACTATAAGCCCAAAGTAGCTTTACGCTTATGGTACTTCCCTCCTCCCATTGCAATCGCACTTCAGTTTTTTGTATATTTTTTACTGTAACTTATAGCTTTCTGCATATTTTGCTCATCATAAAGATAGGGAAGTTAGCATGAACGATCCGATTCTGTTCGTTCCGCCGGTCATCAATGTGATTGTGACGGGACTGTTCGCGGGCGTCATTGTACGGCAATACGTTACGCGCCGCCGCATCTACCAGCTCTACTGGTCGATTGCACTCAGCATGGCTTTTCTGGCGACTCTGGCCTATATCGGCATGATCGCCGCTCAACCAACGAGCGGCACGGGAGTCCTCTTATTCCGGCTGTATTATATCCTGGGTGGCGCGCTCATGCCTGCATGGCTGGGTCTGGGCAGTATCGCGCTGGTCAGCAGTCCGCGCGTCACACGCATTAGCGTCAGCGTGTTGACCATCTTGAGTGTGCTGACAGCCGTACTGATTCTGCTCGCGGAGATTAACATGACAAAGTTGAGTCAGATCGCGGGTACGCCAGGTACAGGAACGATACAGCCGGGGGCGTGGCTGGTGATGACGATTATCCTCAACACGCTGGGCGTGGTTGCAGTGGTGGGAGTGGCCCTCTATTCAGGATGGAAGCTAATGCGGCGCCAGAGCAGCGTGGGAGATATGCGTACCAGCAATGTGCTCTGGGCTAATATTTTGATCCTGATAGGTGCCCTCTTGAATGCGGCAGCGGGCACTCTTGCGCGTTTACTAGGGGTACAGAATACGTTCTGGCTGATTATGGCCGTGGGTTGGATTGTGCTGTTTGTCGGCGTCCTGCTAGCCAATCGACGCAGCAGCTCCTCCCGATCATCCACAGTTCCCCAGGAGGCTGCCCAGCTTTTGAAGCGATAAAAAAGCGGGGGAACGTGCAATCTAGCACGTTCCCCCGCTACTTTCTATGAGCCAGCTTGTAGCTCGCCCAGCGTCACGTTGACGGTAAGCTGCTGATTGCCACGATACACTTTTACGGAGACGTTATCACCTGGATTTTTGGTTGCCAGCACATCGGTAAGCGCAGACACGTTATCAATGGGCGAGTTATCGATCTGGACAATGACATCGCCCGCCTGCAAACCAGCTCGCGCCGCCGCTCCCCCGCTGACGACTTCGGCGATCAAGACACCATGATCGACGGAGAGATTATCTTGCGCCGCTAAGACCGGGTCAACGGTTGCCACACTGACACCAAGCGCAGCCCGTCCGGTATGCGTCACCTGGCCCGTATTGATGATTTGCGGCACAATCAGCTTGACGCGATTGGAGGGGATGGCAAAACCAACTCCGCTCGCTGGCGTATTGAATTCAGGGTCAATGGCGGTTAACGTTGGAATACCGATTAGATTGCCCTGCATATCCACCAGCGCCCCGCCGCTATTGCCTGGATTGATCGGCGCGTCGGTCTGGATAGCATCGGGAATCCTTGCCCCACCCGGCTCATCGACGGGCCGCCCCAGCGCGCTAATAATGCCGTTTGTGACCGTCTGCGTGATACCCAGTGGGTTACCAATCGCCAACACATCCTGCCCCACCTGCAACTTCGATGAATCGCCCAGCGTCGCTACCGCCATATTGGCAGGCGGATTGATTTTCAGCACCGCCAGGTCATCGGCAGGATCGGTCCCCGAGAGCTGGGCCGTGAGTTTGGTGCCGTCGGAGAGCACGACCTGGATGGATTGCGCGCCACTGACGACATGATTATTTGTGACAATATAACCTCGTTTGTCAACAATGACGCCGGAGCCCAGAGCATCGCCACGGGGAGTCGCGACGTTGACCTGCACAACGCTGGGCTTCACCTTTGCAATCACAGCCTCGCGCACGGTCTCTATGTTACTCCCGGTCACAGGGGGAATCGTCACCTGAGTGTTCGATCCCGACTGCAACCCGCTGCCACTGTTTCCATTAATGGTCGGGGTTGCGCTCCTCTGTCCAAATTGCCAGCCCGCAAACAGGCCCACGCCGAAGACCAGGATAATGACCAGGGTCAACAGAAAAATGGCTCCTGTACGCAGCCCTCGCCTCGCTGGTGGCGACTGCACCTTCTGATATGGGTATGTCCCCGCCATATGATCTGGATATGGCTGCGTTGGCTCCTCCGCTTGACTATTGATTCTTTGGTTATTTACATCCGGCTGAAGCATCGTTTCTAACCTCCAAAGTTTCCATCTTCAGGTATCTTACTTTCTATTTTACACGTTCTACGCGCTTACATCTTTTACAGAGCAGAGCATATGTTTTAGATGCTAGCCTGCTGCCAACAAGCGGTAATTGCATTTACTTATCCTATACCTGTACTGTATCGAAGTAACATAAGAAATTTTTGAGAGATTTGTAAAAAGTTTGTATGGAAACCAATCTTCCTTCCAGGTCCATCTCTGACTCCTTTCGTGGGGCTTGCTCAGATGCAACGATAATGAGATAATAAGGGCTCAAACAGAGCAGGAGAACAGAGTCGTGAAATCGAAGCACAGCATACCATCAGGGAGAGGGAACAATCGATCATCCCTCTTTAACATAGGAAGCAATAATCGTGAGTGAGCAACCACCAGCAGCACTGGAGAACACATTGGAGAGACTGCGGCACCTGGCAACCGCGCACCTGGCAGCGCAACGCTGGTCCCAGGCAGCAGAAACGTTCCAGGAGCTGCTTTCCCATAATAACAACGATGAAGAGGCATTACAAGGGATCGCCATAGCATATGACGCGCTCAACCGCTACGACGATCTGCTAGATGTGGCACAACATATGCTTGAGATCAGCCCCAACTCGGCAGCGGGACTGGCCTATAAAGCCCGGGCATTGCAAAAACTAGAGCGCCTCTCCGAAGCCACTATCGCCAACGACCAGGCCCTTTTGCTTGACAGCGCGCTCGGCCTGGCCTGGATTAATCGCAGCGGCCTCCAACTCTTACAGCAAAAGTTCCCGGAAGCTTTGCGCAGCGCCCAGCGAGCCGTTGAGCTGGCCCCCGACGATCCTCGCTCCTGGGCCAATAAAGGCGTGGCCCTGCTCAACTTTGGCCGTCTGTTGGAAGCGTTGGACGCCTTCAATCAGAGCCTGTCCCACGACGCGGATAATCTCTTTTCCTTGCAGATGAAAGGGGAGATCCTCTGCAAACTTGGACGTTTACAGGAAGCTATCCTCGTGATACAGCATGCCCTGACAATCAGTCCCAATAACATGACTTCCCTCGTGCAGGGAGTGCAGGTTGCACGGGCGCTGGAGATGTACGCGCTCCTGACAGAATACGCGCGGCAGCTTACTATACTGGCGCCTGATAACCCTTTTGCCTGGGATAACTACATGCGTGGTCATCGCGGGCAAGGCCAGTTTGAGGAGGCCAACGAGGCGCTCGACCGGCTTCTGGCCCTGGACCCCTCTAATGTGCGCTCCTGGACGCTCAAAGCCGATACGCTCTATCGGCTGGGACGCTATCGCGAAGCCACCGCTATCGCCGAGAAAGCTATGCGCATCGATCAAAGCTACCCACCCGCGCGCCGCATCCATGAAAAGGCTGTGAAGCTGATGTATCAGCGAAAGGAGCGCAAGGGCAAGAAGGACGGCTAATTTTAGAGCAGCTTTTCCATCGCAGGCAGCAGCACGTCATCTCTGTGAGCCAGCAGCAGCGGGCGTAATCGCTCGGCGACCACCACGCGGATACGGCGCTGGTGTTGCTCATAGCGAGCAAGATCATCAGATTGCAGCCCTGTCACCTCAACCCAGGTCATCACCCGCTCCATCCCTACCGGGGGATGGGCAAAGAGGATCGATACATCCATCTCCCACTTCTCCGGGCGTGGGATGTCGAACAGCACCTCGTAATCGGCGATCTCCGTTTCCAGGGCTGTAGCCAGTTCAGTCGCGAGCTGCTGCTCAATACGATGTCGCCGCTCACCATCCCAGAAAAGGGCATCCAGGCGATTAAACAGGCGACCTGCCAGACGACTGACCTCCAGTACGCCTTTATAGGGGCGACGCAGTTCTATATCGCCTCCCAGCATCTGTGAACTGGCGGGCATCTGTGGCTGTGTCAACAGCGCCAGCAAGGAGGCATCGCTCAGCCCCATCAACTGGTTAACGCGCAGGGCTCCGGCGCTCAGGGCATCATAGACCGCACGCACCAGCATCACCTGGAAGGCGCGGCTGGTATGATGCCAGTAGATATTATCAAACATCTCCTGCCGCGCGTGGAGCAGCGAGTGTAACGGGCTGATCCCCTTATGTGTCACGACGATGCGCCGCTGCCCATTGACATTGTCATGCACACGCAGCGCTCCTAACAGACGCGACACATCAACGCCGCCATAGGGCACGTTGCAGGCCCGAGCGTCACGCGGCAGATAGTCAAGCTTATCCACATCTAGCGCGCCGCTGAGCAGATGACTTAATAGCTCATCGTCGGCATTCCTTATGCCGGTTCTGGGCGGATCGATGAGATCCGCGACCCGTTCAGGTGAGAGGCGATAGTCCTGCTCCAGAATAGTGGCAATCTCGCTCTTCTCGATAATTGAACGCCCCACCTCTTCATGCGGAATGATTGGATGCCCCAGTTCTTCAATGGTGTGCGAAAAGGGGTAATGCCCGATATCGTGCAGCAGGGCCGCTACGATGAGCGTCTGAATGCTGCTGACCGCAACGCCATCAAGGCCGCCGTGCGCGCCACGCTGCAACAACGCACGCAGGGCACGCACGGTCAGATGGTAGCAGCCGAGGCTATGCTCGTAACGCGTATGGGTCGCGCCAGGCCAGACGCGATAGACGAAGCCGAGCTGCTTGATCTGCTGGAGGCGCAGAAACTCGGGAGTGCCGATCAGCTTCTCCTCGCGCGGCCCCAGAGGGATCAGGTCATAGAGGCTATCGCGCACCGTCCCTATCGGCTGCTCATCAGGTAACAGAGGAAAACCTGCCGTATCCCTCCAATACTGATGCATGCTCGCTTGCACCGTGATATCAACGCATTGCTGGTCCAGGGGTAGATTTTCTGTGTGGACATCCCTGGAAGGCTCTTCTCGCTTTTCCATAGTTTAAATTGTAGCAGGTTAACAGGAAGCTTGTCTAGAACGGTTTGATCGAGGGCTCGCCAAGTTGATAGAGGTATAGCTGGCAAAACAGTACTTATCTCTTATAGACGACATTAACACAAGAGTATATAATCTCTTCCATAAAAAGCTTTTAGGAGATTACATGAAAAAGTTGACTTCCAAAGTTTTAGGCGTTTTCTTAGGCATAGTTTTAGCTACGACTATATGCACTAATATAGCCAGCGCGCACAGTTCACAATCATCTACTCAGCAAGGATGTGGACACCTCATAGTATATCTACACGGTACAAGCCCAACAACCAGCAAGTGCATGGATGCATCACAGAGTTCCCAACATGCCATCCCATACACTAGCGTTTCTGATTGTGGTCCTAGTAGTCTCCATCTATACAATAATATAGATTTTGACGCTAGTAATGGCGATGTTTGCTTCATTGGCACGGGGTTTATAAATCTGACTGATATTCAGGGACCATGGTGGTGGGGTCCTTTTGTGAGTTGGAATGATAAGGCATCTTCGTACCAAACCAACTGTACACAGGGAACATTCTACGCAGATATCAATGGGAATGGTAGCCATCAAGCTTTTGCATCTCGACAGTCAGCAAACTTCGATGGTGTTGACTTCAAGTTAAATAACGACACCCTTTCTTCCTTTGATATTACAAGCCAGTGTTAATCTACTGGAGGCTACTATTTCCGAAACCTGGAAAGTTAAATAGCCTTGCTACTATTCAGGTCTCCTGCTAAAATTTGTGCAGTACAGTACCTCGCGGAGAAAGGGTGATGGGCATCACCATATCTCTGCGAGCTATTAGGGATGAAGTATAATTATTAGGAAAGCCACAGTCATATGCAACAACACGAGCCTGGAGAATACCAGTTTCATACTTTTCACTCACGAGAGGAAAAAATCCAGCCTGGAAAGCTTATTTATCACCCTTTAAACGTTATACTAGCAGTTCTTTCACTACTATACGGTATTCTTTTGTCCCTAAACGCCTCATGGAGTGCAGGTTTTATTTTCCTATCTCTCATCGATATCCTGATAATCAATAGCGCCTTTTTTTACCTTATGAGTATAGGGAAAAAGAGAATAGAAAACAAGAAGAAAGGGCTTTTTTTCGGTATAGCTTTTATTTCTGCTGTAATCCTCGTTTATTTTGCACCAGCGGTAAGTCCCGAAGGGATAGTCTATTTTCTTGGGGTATGGATCATTGCTGTTCTATTGAATACTGTCCTATATCAATATGGAGTTATGAAATAAGAGCCCCTAAACTGACATAGTAGCGATTTGCATCATTCATAGCTAGCACCAACCTTGCAAAGCAGAGCATACACCGCATATAATAAACATATCGCTGAGTATATGGACTCGGCGCGATTTTGTCCTCCTCAATTGAATACTACAGGCATCTATGCACACATTATCAGAGCAGATTAAGTTAGTGGCGATAGACATTGATGGCACCCTTCTTGACCCTATGAGGCAGATTACGCCGCGCGCGCTGGCCGCCATCCAGGCGGCGCAAGAGGCGGGGATCATCGTCACATTAGCAACAGGGAGACGTTATTGCAATACGCTACCCATCGCCGATGAACTGGGGATCGACATTCCCCTGATCCTCTGCGATGGCGCAATGATTATGGAGCACCCGCGCGGCAACGTCTTGAAGACCCATCCATTGCAGGCCGAGATTGCCCAACAGGCGGTCGAGCTGCTGGCAAGTCACAATCTACAGCCCGTCGTGCATCATATCAACGATGGGATCGAAGAAATCTGGACCGGACACACGCAGTTCGACAACACATGGTCGGCGACATACCTCTCCGCCTTCCTTGAAGATACGATACGGCGCATGGATTATGAGGCGCTCTGCAACGGCTGGCCGGACCCGCTGCGCGTGGTCGCCTTCGCTTCCGAAGAGGCAATTTACGCTCTGATTCCCGAGGTCTCGACACTCTCCTGCTCGTGGAACGCGGTCAAAAGCGGCAATTATGGCTGCTCCGAACTCGCGGTCATGGCTCCGGCGTGCTCTAAAGCTTTGGGGCTTACAACGCTCGCCAGTTTGCTGGATATTCCTCTGACGCAAGTTATGGCTATCGGTGACAACCATAACGATCTGGAGATGCTCCAGGTCGCTGGCTGGGGCGTCGCGATGGGACAGGCACCCGAGGCAGTTAAGGCCGTTGCGCATGCAGTAACCGCCAGCAACCGCGAAGACGGCCTGGCGCTGGCGATTGAGCGTTACGCCTTACGCTGTTGACGCAGTTCAGTCTCGAATTCCTTCAGACGCGCGATCTGCCTGTGATTGGGTGCAGCCTGCCAGCGTTTCTGTTGCACCAGCATCAGAGCGTCGTGAGCATGCATGCCACCGTATACCAGCACAGCGCAGGTTAAGAGCACACTCCGTCCAACGCCATGTTCGCAATGGATCAGAACGCGCCCACCATCCTGAATATGATCATGCGCCCAGACAGCTCCCTGCCGCAGTTGCGCTACAGTCAGCGGATAGGTATCAGGAGTTGGCAAATGCAGCAGGGTAATGCCCTCTTTTGCCAGTATCTGTTCATCGTCGCAATACTCCGAGCGCGTATCCACAACATGAGTCACCCCAAGCAACCGCAGAGCTTTGACATCTTCAGGGCGGATACGACCGCCAACGGCGAGATGACCGTGTACCCAGCTCAAGTTCAGGGTGTCAGGCAGGGGAATGTGCAACGCCTGCGCAATACGCTCGCCCAGAGAATTTTCGGGGAAAAGATGCGCGGCGATACGCGTCCAATAGCGGTAGAGCAGCCGCACAACGCCGGTGGAGGCCCAACGGACCATAGAAAATTTAATATGAGGACGTTCTTCGGCTTCAAGCATCTCTGGCTGAGTAGCTTCAGACAAATTAGTATCAGCATTTTCTGCCTGCTCTCCGGCAGGCGGAGGCGTTACAGGTTCTAATGACATATGAAAATTTCCTGTTCTACTGCGATAATGCTAAAGGAGGCTCGGTAGGGCTTCCGTGCTCGTTCGTGGTACTTTGTGGCTTATCATGAAACATCACACGCTGCAATGCCATAATCGCGCACTCTATCATGCTATCGTCTGGTTCGCGCGTCGTCAACCCCTGCAATGCCAGACCAGGAGTGAGCAGCCAGCGAACAACGCGATAACGGTAGTTGGTGGCCCCTAACCGCATCAATTCGTACGCCACGCCTGCGACCACCGGCACCAGGAGAATGCGCGAAAGCACTTTGATGATCAGCGAGGGGGAGCCAACGAGCGCGAAGACGAAGATGGAGATCACCACCACCAGCAATAGGAAGCCCGTCCCGCAGCGCGTATGCACGCGCGACGCCTGGCGCACATGCGCCACGTCAAGCGGCTCCCCCTGCTCCATCGCATTGATAGCCTTATGTTCAGCGCCATGATAGCCGAAGACGCGCTGGATATCGGGTACGCGCCCGATCAGGTAGAGGTAGCCGAGCAGCAGAGCCAGGCGAATCACGCCTTCAAGCGTCAGGCTGAGCCAGCCATCGCCGATCCAGTTGCGCAGCAGGCTGGTGACAAAGAGCGGTCCCAGAAAAAAAATGACGATGACAAAGCCTAGCGAAACCAATAAGGGAAGGATCAGCGTAACGCCGCCGCCCTGCGCTGGCTTCTCTGGCAATGGCGGTAAAGCTACCGACTGCTCGCCCTTAGCAGCAGGCTCGCTCCCCGCTTCAAAAGGTGGGGCGCTGACCTGTGCATCACCTATCGCCACATTACCAGAGAGCGACATCAATCGCGAGCCCAGCACGAGCGTCTCCCAGAGCAGAAACATGCCACGGAGCAAAGGCAAGCGTAGCAGCCTGTTTTGATACAACCGCGGAGGAAGAGGCTCCTCATAGAGATAGATGCTGCCATCGATTCTCCTGAGCGCCATCGCCACCGACGTACGACCGCGCATCATTACGCCCTCGATGACTGCCTGGCCCCCGTAGTAGAAATTTGCCATATCTGCTCCTTTCTATGTTCCGCCAGCCAACGCTGCTGGCGCGCTAGCTTTGCTCAGGCTGGCGGTAAGGAATTCCTTTCGCTTGCTTTATCAGAAAGATTTATCTATCTGTTGCTTCTCTTCATCCGCAATCTGTCGCGAGCCACGCCGGATAATGCGCTGCATCACTGGACGCTGTAAAAGCGGCCTGGGGAGATGGGTGCGCAGCTTCCTGAGACGAATAGCCGATTGTAAGCGGCCAGACATCTTGCGCTGGCGATGATGCGCATGCGGCTGGCTCCAGATGCCCGGCTCATTACAGGCTGGCAAGTAACTCAAAATGCATCTGGCAATATCAAATGATGCGCCTGGACGACTGATGCGCCTGGCATTTTCCAACCACCTGCGCAGTTCTGGCGAGCCGGGTTTAATGATCCGGCGTAAAGCGTCGATCAGGGTACGCGAGTCAAGCGCCAGCACGCCCACATTATTACTGGTGACATATTCGACATTGCCCTCTTCCTGTCCCGGCACGTAGCCGCTGAGAATCACCGGCAGATTGCAGGCCAGAGCCTCGCAAATCGTGCCGGGGCCAGCTTTCGTGATGATCACATCCGAGGCGTGCATCAATTCGGGCATATTGTGAACGAAGCCGAAGATCTTCGCGGGCACCCGCAGCTTTGAGCGACGGCTTTGCAGATTCGCATATAAGCGCCGGTTACGCCCGGTCACCACCATCAACTGTACGGGCAGGCGGGCCTGAGAGATTGCGCGCACCGCCTGTTGCAAGCCACCAGCGCCATCGCCTCCGCCAACCAGTAAAATCACCGGCAAGCCAGGAACTAGGCCAAATTTGCGCTGCAAAACCTCTTTGCTATCGGTCGGGCGCGTAAATTTGGGATCAATCGGCATGCCAAGCATATGTACACGATCAGCGCTCAGCCCTCGCTTTAAATAAAGCTGTCGCGCCTGCTCTGTTGGCACAATATATGCATCAACGCACGGGGCAAACCAGGCATAATGCACGCTGACCAGATCGGTTACTACCGTGAGAAAGGGAATACGCATCCCCAGTTCCTGCAAGGCGCGGACGGTGACATGGTTCAGCATTGGGTGGATCGAAACGATTACATCCGGTTGCACTGTGGTAAAGAGCCGTAACAGACCGTTGAGAATCAGAGGGGTGGCAAGCGAGTTGACAGCAAGAACGGTATCTTCGCGGTTGCTGCGATGGAAAAACTCGCCAAAGAGCTTGGGGTTATAGCGAATGGTGGGTCCATACAGCTTCACGGCTTCGCGCAAAGGGAAGCGGCTGTATTCTTCAAAGACATCGACAATCTCAATGCGATAAGCAGGAGGAGGATCTGCTGTCTGATGATGGGTATGCCATGCTTCCTGCTTTTGTTCAGCAATAATCTTGGTGGCATTACTGATTGCGTTGGCGGCGCTGCGGTGGCCGGCCCCGGTGTCGGCAATCAGGAAGAGTATTGTACGTTGTGTGGCGTTTAGCAGTTGACTCACCCCCATACACTTATCTTAAATCAATCACCTGCGGTCTCAGACCGCAGGCTTCTTACCTCAGGACTCCACCGCAATTCTGCATACCTTCGCAGGCGTACAGCTTTGGCTTCACGGTCCGAGGCATCAGGGGCCATTGATAGAAGCCCCGTCGCACTCCAATCCTGTCGGAGTACGAGCGTTCGCATCACCAGATTTCTGGCCCCAATCAGATCTGCATGCAAGGTATAATAACACTGCTGACATGCAAAGAGCAACCCCTTGTGTGGCCGGTTCTCATCGGCAGTATAGCCGCACATAGGGCAACTTTTTGAGGTATAATCCGCATCGACTTTGACCGCAAGCGAACCGGAAAGCGCCGCCTTGTAACTGATGAGGGCGTGCAGTTCGGCAAAAGACCACTGCGAATAGACCCTGTTTGACTTACGGGCCTTTGGTGACACCCGCTCGTACCCCTTGCCGTTTTTCTTGCGTTTGCGCTTCCGGCGCTTCGTGCGGTCTCGAATCCCCGTGAGTTCTTCCAGGCCGATCAAGGTCTGGGGATGCTCTCTCATGATCTGGGTGGCAATCTGATGATTGGCAGCAGCTTTCAACCGTCTCTCTCGCTGCCCGATGCGTCGCAATCGACGTTTCGCGCCGCGAGTGCCTTTCTGCTGCAAGCGTTTGCGCAATCGCGCATAATGGTTGGCTTTATGTCGTACGCGTTTGCCTGTATAAAAGGTGGCTTTGCCTGCTGTCGTAGAGGTGACCGCGAGATAGCGGACGCCCACATCCACGCCGACGACCTCACTCAGTTCGTCACAAGTTGGCTCAGGCAAGGTGAGCTCTAAGGACACGAGCAAATAGAACTGTTTTTTCGGCTGGTCATACCAGAGCTTGGCATCGCCGATGTGGGCGATATGGCCTCCCTGCTGGATGAGCAGCAGATGCTTGAAATAGCCCTGGTACGGCAGACTGATACGTCCGTTCAAGGTCTTGATGTTCACCTGCTGCTCGCACTGAAACGTATAATCCCGCTCATAGGTATACTGCACCGTGGGGGAGCTATAATGGGGAGGTTTATCCAACCCCTTGAAGCGTTTCTTGGTGATCTTGAGGCGGCGATGCTCTCGATTGTTGAGCAGTTTCGTCCACAGGCCCTTATAGGTCGCAGCCACCTGCCGCTCCACGCTGCACGCCAGTTGCGAGGGCAGATGGTAGCGTGCGCGTAGCTCGGCATACATGCCTTTGTGCAGTTTGGTTACGCTACTCGTTTTGCCGTGGGCAAAGGCGTACTGGCTCACCGCATTGAGGCCATCACGATAGGCCAGTTGCGTCTCGCGTAAAGCACGATGCTGCTCTGGCGTCGGGATGAGCTTCAGTTTGGCGGTGATGATCTGTTTCATCGCAATCCTTCCTACGGGAGGGCGGTATCACTCCTCAGCTTTTCATCTCTGACGTGGGGAGAAGGGTACCGCCTGATACCCTTCTCCTGGGACATTATTCGTTGCTCGTCTGCTTGAACAGGTCGTTCAGGCATTGCATCAACCGGTACGCCTCAGTCGCATCTAAGCACAGCACGTATGCCGGCTCTGCCTGTCCTTGTGCGGCCCGCATCAGTTCAATGCTCTGATCGCTGTTGAGCAACAGGTGATGCGCGCCCAGGTCGATTTCACGCGCAATGGGAGGCTGCGCCTCATCCGGTGGTATTGCGCTGCTCGTTGTGTGCCTGGAGGTGATACTCATGATGGTCTGTCCTCCTGCTGCATCACTTGCAGGCGGGGGTCAACCAGCGCACACCATCGCTTCTGCCGGCGCACATGCGTCGGGCACCGTTCATGCAACCGTTTGACTTTGGCGCGAAACCGTGGTGGCTCCAGGTAACAGGGCACGCCACGCGCTCCCAGCCACGCCTCGAACTCGCCACAGGCTTGCCCAGGA
>Ga0209062_1000370_pt1 | contig 151032 bp, 140 predicted proteins | sample Coa_R2_2_FD_187158 | JGI IMG/M metagenome (GOLD analysis project Ga0209062, IMG submission 187158) | Surface soil microbial communities from Centralia Pennsylvania, which are recovering from an underground coalmine fire - Coalmine... | ecosystem: Environmental > Terrestrial > Soil >...
TGGCTGCGGAGCGAGGCGGCGGCGGGGCGCCCGCCCAAGGCGGCGGACGACGGGTTTACGTGAGCGGGCGGGATGGCGGGGCGGTGGCGGGGCCCGGGGCTGCCCATATTAGTAACGTTGTTAACGTATGTAATAGCCGCCAGGCGAGAGCCCCCCTGCCGTTGCGGGAGGGGCGCCGTTGGTTGCGCGATGCACGGGGCGAAGCCCGCGGCTTGCGGTCGCAAACACGCCTCCCCGTGGCCGAATCCCGACAGAGCAGGGGGAAACCCGCTGTTGCACGATGCAAAGAGCGGAACCCGCGGCCTGCTGCCGCGCGCAGCCCTTTCCCCGGCGCCTGCCCGCAAGGGAAGGGGGCGCTCAAACATGCTGGCCGCCGTCGATGAAAATCTCCGAGCCCGAGATGTAGCGTGCATTCTCCGAGCAGAGAAAATAGAGCAGCTCCGCCACCTCCTTCGGCTGGCCGACGCGTTTCATCGGGATTTGCCGCTCCACGATGGCATCGGTTCCGGGCGACAGGATGCCGGTTTCGATTTCGCCGGGCGAGACCGCGTTCACGCACACGCCGGTGGTGCCGAACTCGGCCGCCAGCTCGCGCGTCAGCGCGGCGAGCGCGGCCTTGGAGCACGCATAGGCGGCGGAGGCGAAGGGATGCACGCGCGAGCCGACGATCGAGGTGATGTTCACCACGCTGCCGCGCGAGGCCACCAGCAGATCCTTCATGCCCTGCACCAGCACAACGGCGGCGAAGAAATTGACGTTCAGGATATGCAACCAGTCGGCGTACGGCATTGCGAGCGCCGGGATTTTCGCGCCCTCGCGCGTCTTGGGCGAGATCGCCGCGTTGTTGATCAGCGCGTCGAGCCGCCCTTCGGCGATGTCGCGGATGCGCGGGATCGCCGCCGCCACCTCCGCGATGTCCGACAGATCGAGCTGGATATGGTTGCGCGCGCCCCCCTCCCACGGGCAGCGTGGATCGAAGGGCTGGCGGGAGATGGTCAGCACCCGCCAGCCGCCGTCGCTGAAGCGTTTCACCGTCGAGTGCCCGATGCCCCGGCTCGCGCCGGTCAGCAGCAGCACTTTTTGCGCGTTGGCCATAGTCTGCTCGGTTCTCACTGATCGGGCGGGATGGGGCGCGGAATGCGCCCACCGGTCAAGCCCGCGCGGGCGCAGACGCCAACACAAGGATGGGGGCGGGGAGAATGTCGCCGCTCCCTCGCCCGCTCGTGCGAGGGCGCCCCGCGAATGCGGGCACGCTCAACGTCGCGGCGGGGCGATGTTGCGCCAACCACCGCCCTCATGCGACCACGGCGCCGTCACCCGAGCTGCGGAGATTGACGGAGATGGCTGAGGCGTCGAACACCCAGGTCAATTCCGGCCCGCTCGCCGGCATCCGCCTGATCGAGATCGCCGGCATCGGGCCCGGCCCGATGGCGGCGATGATGCTGGGCGACCTCGGTGCCGACGTGATCCGCGTCGACCGTGTGCAGCCGGGAGGCGTCGAGCTCGTGCGCGAGCCGGGGTTTCAGGTGCACAACCGCAGCCGCCGCTCGGTCGCGGTTGACTTGCGCAAGCCGGGCGGAGCCGAAGTCGTGCTCCGCCTCGCCGAACGCGCCGACGGGCTGATGGAGCCGTTTCGCCCCGGCGTCGCCGAACGTCTCGGCATCGGGCCCGAACCCTGCCTCGCGCGCAATCCGCGCCTCATTTACGGGCGGATGACCGGCTGGGGCCAGGAGGGCCCGCTCGCCAAGGCGGCCGGTCACGACATCAATTACATCGCGCTCGCTGGCGCGCTCCACGCGATCGGCACCCCGGAGAAACCGATCCACCCGCTCAACCTGGTCGGCGATTACGGCGGCGGCGGAATGCTGCTCGCCTTCGGCATGGTGTGCGGCCTGCTGGAAGCGGTGCGCTCCGGCAAGGGGCAGGTGGTGGATGCCGCGATGGTGGACGGCACCGCATTGCTGATGGGTGCGGCGTTCGGGATGCACGCTGCCGGGCTTTGGTCCGACCGCAGGCAGGACAACATGCTGGACGGCGGTTCGCATTTCTACGGCAGCTACGAGACGAAGGACGGCAAGTTCGTCGCCATCGGCTCGATCGAGCCGCAATTCTATGCGCTGCTGTTGGAGAAGCTCGGCCTCGACCCGGCGCACCTGCCCGACCAGCGCGATCGGCAAGCCTGGCCCGCCATGAAGGAGCGGCTGGCGACGCTGTTCCGCACGAAGACGCGCGAGGAATGGTGCGCGATCATGGAAGGCACCGATGTGTGCTTCGCGCCGGTGCTGACGATGACGGAGGCGAAGGAGCATCCGCACGCCAAGGCGCGCGCGGCCTTCGTCGATGTGGGCGGCGTCGCCCAGCCCGCTCCGGCACCGCGCTTTTCGCGCACGCCCCCCGCCGCGCGCCTCGCGCCGACGCGCGGGCAGCACACGGACGAGGTGCTGGCGGAGGCGGGTTTCAGCGCCGATGAAGTTCGCGAGCTCCGTCGCGAGCAGGTGGTCGGCTGAACAGCGCGTTCGAAGCCCGCCGGCTCACTCCGCCGCCACATACGGGCCGACCATCTTCGCCGGATCGACCACCCGGTCGAACTCGGCTTCGTCCACATAGCCGAGCTTCAGCGCCGCTTCCTTCAGCGTGAGGTCGTGGTGCATCGCGTAATGTGCGATCTCGGAGGCCTTGTCGTAACCGATCACCGGCGCCAGCGCGGTGACCAGCATCAACGACCGCTCGACGTATTCCGCGATCCGCTTTCGGTTCGGTTCGGTGCCCTCGATGAGGAATTTGCGGAAATTGGTGCAGCCATCGGAGAGCAGCGTGATGGACTGGATGATATTGTAAATCATCAGCGGCTTGTAGACGTTCATCTCCAGATAGCCACCGGCGCCGCCGAATCCCACGGCGACATCGTTCGCCATCACCTGCACGGCGATCATCGTCAGCGCCTCGGCTTGGGTCGGGTTCACTTTGCCCGGCATGATCGACGAGCCGGGTTCATTCTCGGGTATGTGTAGCTCGGCGAAACCGGCACGGGGTCCGCAGGACAGCAGGCGAATGTCGTTGGCGATCTTGTAGAGCGACACGGCGAGCGTCCGCAGCGTGCCGGAAAGCTGCACCAGCGCGTCATGCGCGCCCTGCACCGCGAACTTGTTGGGCGCGCTGACGAAGGGAAGGCCGGTGATCTTGGCGACTTCCGCCGCTGCCGCCGCGGCAAAGCCCGGGGCCGAATTGATCCCGGTCCCGACCGCCGTGCCGCCGAGCGCCAAGCAATAGACGCCCGTGAGCGACGCCTCCAGCCGTCCAAGGTCGTCGGCGAGCATCCCCGCATAACCCGACCATTCCTGACCGAGCGTCAGCGGCGTCGCGTCCTGCATATGGGTGCGGCCGATCTTGATGATGTCCTTCCATGCCGCGGCCTTGGCTGCGATCGCGTCGTGCAGTGCCTGCACCGCGGGGATGAGCCGTTGCTTCACGTTCAACGCCGCCGCGATGTACATCGCTGAGGGGAACGTGTCGTTCGACGATTGCGCCATGTTGACGTGATCGTTCGGGTGCACCGGCGTCTTGCTGCCGAGCGGCGTACCGGCAAGCTGGCAGCTTCGGTTGGAGATCACTTCGTTCACGTTCATGTTGAACTGCGTGCCGCTGCCCGTCATCCAGACATGCAGCGGAAACATGTCGTGGTGCTGGCCGGCGAGGATCTCGTCGCAGACCTCCACGATCAGCTTGTGCGGCTGCTCGGCCAGCCGCTTGCCGGCGTAATTGGCGTTGGCAGCCGCTTTCTTCAGGATCGCGTAGGCGGTGATCATCTCGCGCGGGATCAGATCCCGGCCGATGCTGAAATGCTCGAGCGAACGCTGCGTCTGCGCGCCCCACAGCTTGTCGGCGGGAACCTCGACTTCGCCCATGCTGTCCGTCTCTCTTCGCATTTCGGCCATCGTTCGACCTCCAGCACGAGGTGATTTCAGTCCCGGCCAGCGCCGGGAGGAGCGGCGCGGCTCGCCGCCACAAAGGCGCGGATCAGCGCGGGGTCCTTCCTTCCGTCCGTCCCTTCGACACCGGAGGATACGTCCACCGCCGTTGCGCCGGTTGCCCGGATCGCCTCCGCGACATTGCCGGGCCTGAGACCGCCCGCCAGGATCCACGGTCCCGGCACGCGCCAGCCGGCGAGAATAGACCAGTCGAACCGCGCGGCGTTTCCGCCCGGCCGGTTAGCGCCCTGGGGCGGTTTCGCTTCCAGCACCAGACGGTCGCAGCCTTCGAGCCCGGTCGGAAGATCGGCGGCTGAGCCAATGCCGATCGCCCGCCAAACCGGGCGACCGAAGCGGTTGCGGATCGCCGCGCAACGCCCAGAAGCGGCGTACACCTGCAAAACATCGAGCGGAACTGCCTCCAGCACCGCTCCGATTTCCTCGTCGGTCGGGCCGACGAATAGACCGACGCTGCCGATCCCCGCAGGGACGCGGCGAGCGAGCGAAGCAGCCATGGCGATATCGACATACCGCGGCGAGGGGGGAAAGAAATTGAAGCCTACCCAGTCCGCGCCTGCTTCGGCGGCGGCATCCAGCGCCTCGAACGTGCTGATGCCGCAAATCTTGACGGCGACGCTCATCCGATCGCGCCGGCGATGTCTCGCGCCGCCGCTGCCGGGTCGGGCGCACCGGTAATCGGCCGTCCGACGACGATCCGGTCCGCACCCGCCGCGATCGCCTGCGCCGGCGTCATCGTGCGCGCCTGGTCGCCCGGCGCGGCACCTTCGGGACGGACGCCGGGAACAACGAGCAGGGGATGCGGGCCAAGCTCTCGCCGCAGCAGCGCCACCTCGCGCGGGCTGCACACCACGCCGTCCGCGCCGGCCGCGAGCGCGAGACGCGCCAGGCGCAGCACCTGCAGGGCGGCGCCGCCGTCGATGCCCGTTGCTTGCAGCGCGGCATCGTCGAGGCTGGTCAGCACCGTGACCGCGAGCAGCATCGGGCGCGCGGCACCGGCAGGGTCGGCCGCGGCGCGCGCCGCCGCGATCATCGCCGCCCCGCCGGACGCGTGCAGCGTAATCAGTGCCGCGCCGAGCGGCAGCACGGCGCGCACCGCGCCCGCGACGGTGTTCGGGATGTCGTGCAGCTTGAGGTCGAGGAATACCGGCAGCCCGCCGGCGGCCTGCACCGCACGCACGCCCTGCGGCCCGTTGGCGGCGAAGAACTCGAGCCCGAGCTTGAGAACCCCGCAACAGGGGCGCACGGCCGCCGCCCACTCAACCGCGCGCGCGGGATCTGCGGTATCGAGTGCGACGATCAGCCGCGAACCGATCACGCGGGCGGCGGCAGCGCGGCGCCGCTCCGTTCCTGCTCGCGCGCGCGCAGCACGCGGACTTCCTCTTCCAGCATGTGCAGCCGCGTTTCCGCCCGCCGCGCGCGCCTGCGGGCGCGCAGCTCGCCTGGCCAGACGATCAGCCCGCCGATCAGAAAGGCAGCCGCGGCCGGCACCAGCACCGCGCCCGCCAGGGGTACGATGAGATCGAGATCGGTGGGCCAGAAGCCGACCGCGACATGCTGGCGGTTGGAGACGGCGAACAGGATCAGGACAAGCAGCACCGGAACGGCGATGACGAGGCGCATCGGGTCTTTCAGGCGGTAACGGGGCTCTTCGTCCGCACCGCCGGGGCGGGCCGGCCTTCCGCCGCCTTGTTGACGCGGGCGCGAAGCTCCTTGCCGGCCTTGAAGAAGGGCACCGCCTTCTCGTCAACCGGCACCGGCGCGCCGGTCCGCGGATTGCGCCCGGTGCGCGCGTTACGGCGCTTGACCGTAAACGCGCCGAAGCCACGCAGCTCCACGCGGGCGCCGCGGGCGAGCGCGCTCGTGATCTCGTCGAAGATCGTGGCGACGATCATCTCGATGTCGTTGGCGCGCAGATGCGGATTCTTCTCCGACAAGTCGGCGATCAGCTCGGATCGTGTCACCCGATCCTCCAGCGGCGGTCACTCGCCCGGACGCTGCCAGAGCGACCATACGCCGTCAAGGCTAAGCCATTGCGACAGCAGGGATTTCCATGCTTGCTCCACGAGCGTGGAAAGACTGTCGCCGAACGTGCGCGCGGCGAGACTCGCACGCGAGATGTCGCGCCAGGGCAGGCTCGTCGGCACGCCCGCCGCGCTGGCAAGCCACGCGCGCGCGTCCTGCTCGTCGCCGAGCTGATCGACGAGGCCGAGGGCGACCGCCTGCCGCCCCGTATAGGGGCGGCCGTCGGCGAGCGCGCGCACCTTCTCAACATCCATGTGCCGCCCAGCGGCGACCATTGCCACGAACTGATCGTAGTAGTCGCCGACGATGCCTTGCAGCATCTGCCGTGCCTCGGGCGAGGTTTTCTCGAACGGGCTCGGCTCGTCCTTGAGCGGGCCAGATTTGAACACCTCCGGCGTGACGCCGATCTTGTCCAGGAGTCCCGTCACCTCGAAGCTCTGCACATAGACGCCGATCGAGCCGGTGAGCGTGCCCTCGCGGGCGAAGATGCGGCGCGCCGGCACGGCGATCATATAGCCGGCCGAGGCGGCGATGCCGCCCATCACGGAGACGACCGGCTTGCGTGCAGCGACCGCGGCGATGGCGTCGTGTAAAACCTCTCCGGCGTTCACGCCGCCCCCGGGACTGTCGATCTCCACTACGAGCGCACGCGCCGCCTTGTCGGTGGCGAGCTTGCGAAGCTCGGTCGCAAGCTCATCCTCACCGGCGATGATGCCGTTGACCCGCGCGCGCGCCACATAGGGGCCGCCGAACCATATTCCGCCCTCGCGCCCGCGTAGCGCGACCAGGATGATGCCGATCAGCGCCAGCACGGCGAGCGTGCGCCAGACGACGACCCGGCGCTTGAGGCGCCTTCGGTCGATCAGCAGGTCGGTCTCGAGGGACACGCCCTCACCCGGCGCTGCGCGCCGACCTCTCCCGCCAAGCGGGAGGAGTTATCCCGGTACGCCTCTCCGGCTTGCGGGAGAGGCCGCTGCGCCGCGAGCGGCAGGTGAGGGTGGTTATTTCAGTTCTCCTGCTGCGCCTGCTGGTTGCGCCGGCGGATCGCCGCACCGAGGATGTCGCCGAGCGAGGCGCCGGAATCGGACGAGCCGTATTCGGCCATTGCCTGCTTCTCCTCCTCGACCTCCTTGCCCTTGATGGTCAGCGTGAGGCGGCGCGCGGCGCGGTCGATCGACTGCACCTTGGCGTCCACCTTCTCGCCCACCGCGAAGCGATCCGGCCGCTGGTCGGACTTGTCGCGGGCAAGCTCGGAGCGGCGGATGAAGCCAGTGAGCACATCGCCGACCTTCACCTCGATGCCGTTCGCCTGGATCGCCGAGACGACGCAGGTGACGATGTCGTTCTTGTGCACCGATTCGAGCACCGAGGCGGCCGGATCGTCCTTGAGCTGCTTGATCCCAAGGCTGATGCGCTCCTTTTCCACATCGACATCGAGCACCTTGGCCTTGACCACGTCGCCCTTGTGGTAGTGCGCGATCGCCTGCTCGCCCGCCTCGTCCCAGGAGAGATCGGACATGTGCACCATGCCGTCGAGGTCGGGGCCGAGGCCGACGAACAGGCCGAACTCGGTGATGTTGCGGATCTCGCCCTCGACCACCGAGCCGATCGGATGCTCGTCAAGGAACTGCTCCCAGGGATTGCGCTGCACCTGCTTCAAGCCGAGCGAAATGCGCCGCTTGGAGGCATCGACGTCCAGGATCATCACCTCCACCTCCTGGCTGGTGGAGACGATCTTGCCGGGATGCACGTTCTTCTTGGTCCAGGACATTTCGCTGACATGGACCAAGCCTTCGACGCCCGGCTCCAGCTCGACGAACGCGCCGTAGTCGGTGATGTTGGTCACGCGGCCGGTGAACTTCGCTCCCGGCGGATATTTGGCCGCGACACCCTCCCACGGATCGGCCTCGAGCTGCTTCATGCCGAGGCTGATGCGCTGCGTTTCTGGGTTGAAGCGGATCACCTGCACGCGGACCGGCTGGCCGATCTGCAAGGCCTCGCTCGGGTGGTTGATGCGCCGCCAGGCGATATCGGTGACGTGCAAGAGGCCATCGACGCCGCCGAGATCGACGAAGGCGCCGTAGTCGGTGATGTTCTTCACCACGCCATCCAGGATCTGGCCTTCCTTTAGGCCCTGGATCAGCTCGCTCCGCTGCTCGGCGCGGGTTTCCTCGAGCACCGCGCGTCGGGAGACGACGATGTTGCCGCGCGCGCGGTCCATCTTAAGAATTTGGAAGGGCTGCGGCGTGCCCATGAGCGGCGCTACGTCGCGCACCGGGCGGATATCGACCTGACTGCCCGGCAGGAACGCGACCGCGCCGCCGAGATCGACGGTGAAGCCTCCCTTCACCCGGCCGTAGATAGTGCCGTTCACCCGCTGGCCGGTCTCGAAGGCTTTTTCGAGATTGGTCCAGGCCTCCTCGCGCCGTGCCTTCTCGCGCGAGAGCACGATCGAACCGTCGCGGTCCTCGTAGCGTTCGATGAACAGCTCGACAACATCCCCGGGGTGCACCTCGGGCACTGCGCCGGGGGGGCCGAACTCCTTCAGCGCCACGCGCCCCTCGGACTTCAGGCCGACATCGACGATCGCATATTCGTCGGTCAGGCGGACGACGCGGCCGGTGACGACCGAGCCTTCGAAGCCGCTGTCGCGGCCGAGCGTCTGGTCGAGCAGGGCGGCGAAGTTCTCGCCCCTGAAGTGGTCGTGCGCGGGTTCGAGCGAGCGGGCGCTGGCGGATGCTGCCATGTGGGGTTGGGTTCCGTTGACGGGGCCCCGGCTTGGCCGGGCGAAGGGCCGTTCGGTTGGCGCATTCCGGTCCCCGGAACACGACTTGCCCGCGGCGAAGCACCGCGGGCCGGGTTGAGGGCGATAGTTCTTACCGCTTTCAGACGGGCTATGGGAGAGATACGCGGCGGGAGGGGGGTGTCAAGAGAGAGAGGTGCCTAGCCGTCTGCGTCGCGGTCCCGAGCACACGGTGATCCGGGGCTATGCCCGCGCCAGCACCGTCTCGCCTGCGGCAAGATGCCGGTGCAGGAAATAGGCGGGGAAGGCGAGGGCGGAAACCAGCCCGGCGGCATACATCGCCCCGGATGGCGCGCCGGCGAAGTCGGCCGCCCGGCCGCAGAGCGCGGGGATCATGGCGCCGCCGAGGTAATAGACCGTATAGAACACCCCCATGCCGGCGGCGCGGCTGTGCGGGCGAGCCGACAAGGTGCCGATCGCCACGATCACGCCCGACTGGATCGAGCCCGGAATGCCGAGCAGCGCCGCCCAGGTGAGCGGCAGATCGACCATTCCCATCCCGAGGATCGCTATCGTCATCACCGAGGTGCCGACGAAAAACGCCGGTCCCGGGCCGAAACGGGCCGCCATCGCGCCGCCGATCAGCGTGCCCAGCACGTTGCCCCAGGTGGCGAAGGCCATAGTCACGCCGGTCAAGACCAGTCCTTCGCCGCGCACCGCCATCAGCGAGGGCGTGTAAGAGAGATAGCCCGAATAGGCGGCGGTGTAGGCGGTCCAGATCAGCCCGGCGACGATCAGCAGCCAGCACTCGCGCCGGCCCGGCAGGGAGAAGCTGCGGCGCACCGTCTCCGTTCCTGGTGCTAGGCGATAGGCGGCCAGGAACAGCACCGTCACCGCCGCCATCTCGGCGCCCCCGATCAGCAGCGCGCTCTGCCAGCCGAGCGCGGCGGCGACCGGCGGGGCGATGATCTGCGCCAGTCCGATGCCGACCGGATAGGCGCCGACCGAAATGCTGAGCGGCAGCATCAGCCGCGTGCCGGGGAACCAGTCGGCGATCACCTTGCTTTGCAGCACGGTCATCGCCACCGCCCCGACGCCCGCGATCAGGCGGCCGATGGCGATCCCCTCCGGTCCGCCCGCGAGCGGGGCCAGGAGCCCGCCCGCTGCCATCAGCGCGAGGCCGCCGCCGAGCACCAGCCGGTCGCCGAACCGCCGCGCCGCCAGCCCGAGCGGCAGGGCCGTCACGATGCCCGCCGCCATGTAGGCGCCGATCAGCGAGCCGAGCCCGGCATAATCGAGATGGAACCGCGCCATCAGGTCGGGGCCAAGGCTGGCGACGCTCTGGAACTGGTAGCCGAAGCCGATGCGCGCGAGCGAGATCGCCGCCAGAATCACCCAGCCCCGCATAGAGCGAACGTTCCCCCGGTCTTGCGCCGCGCCGGCCCGGACCGGCGGGGGCGGCACCCTAGTCGAGTTGCTTCGCCATCTCCACCGAGGTCGGGTGCGCGTAGCCGGGATGTGCGGTCATGCCGGTCTCCACGAACCCAGCCGCGGCGAACAGCGCGCGGTTGCCGGTGAGCACGAGGCGGGTGCTGAGGGTCATCGCGCCGAGCCCTCGATCGCGGGCTAGACGCTCCGCTTGCGCGAGCATCCGGCGCGCGATCCCAAGCCGCCGCCAGCCCGGATCGACCGCGATGCGGCTGAGATGGAGCGCGTTCCCCTGCCGCTCCCACAACAGCCCGCCGACCAGGCGCCCGCCCGCCTCGGCGGCGATTCCGCCCGCGCCGGCCGCGAAATGCGCCGCCACGTCCGCGCCACTAAGCCGCAGGGCCGACATCGGCGGGTCGGGTGCGACAGGCTGGGCGGCGAAGGCGGCGCGCACCAAGGCGGCCATGGCAGCGGCATCCTCCGCGCGCATCGCGCGGAGCGTGAGCATCGCAGGGGCAGCGTCCGTCATCACGCCAACGGTAGCCCCGCCCCCGCGCCGTGCCTATCTAGCGGCGATGTCCGAAACCCCCGCCTTCCTCGACCCGCATCGCCCCGACGTGCCCGACATCGTGGTGCCGCGTGGCATCGTGCCGTTCCATCTGCCGAAGCGGCCGGTGCGCGGGCGGCTCATCCGGCTGGGCCCGCTCGCCGAGGCACTGCTGACGCGCCATGACAACCCCGAGCCGGTGACGGTGCTGGCCGGGCAGGCGCTGGCGCTGGTCGCGGGGCTTGCCGCGGCGCTGAAATTCCGCGGCTCGTTCAGCTTGCAGGCGAAGGGGGACGGACCGGTGCCGCTGTTGCTTGCCGACTGCACCGACGCGGGCGCCCTGCGCGGCTATGCGCGCTTCAACGCGGCGAAACTCGCCGCCCTTCTTGCCGAAACGCCCGAGCCCGGAGCGGCGGGCCTGCTCGGCGGCGGCTATCTGGCCTTCACGGTCGATCAGGGGCCGGAGCGGCACCGCCATCAGGGCATCGTCGCCATCGAAGGCGCGAGCCTCGCCGAGATGGCGCTGCACTATTTCGCCACCAGTGAGCAGCTTCGCTGCCATCTGCATCTCGCCTGCGCGCGTACCGAGACGGGCTGGCGCGCCGGGGCGCTGATCCTGGAGAAGATCGCGGGCGCGGGCGGCGTCGATCCAGGGCTCTCGGTGGCCGCCCAGGAGGAGAGCTGGCGCACCGCGCAGATGCTCGCCGCCACGCTGACGGATGCCGAGCTGCTGGACGACGCGCTGAGTCCGGAGCGCCTGCTCTACCGGCTGTTCCATGCGGAGGGCGACATCGCGCTGGATCGCACCCGCGCGCTCGCCTATGGCTGCCGCTGCTCGCGGGCGCGGCTTTCCGGGATCCTGGAGGGCTTTCCGGCCGACGATCTCGACCACATGACGGTGGACGGCGACATCGTCATGACCTGCGAGTTCTGCAATTTCGATTTCCGCTTCCCGCGCGCCGAGGTACGCGGGACCGCAGCCGGAGCCGCGCGGCATTGACCACGCCTCGCCGCTTTGTGCCTATGCGCGCCCACAGGAAGCTGAGCAGTCTCGGAACATGCGGGCACACATGAAATGGCTGCCGGCAGAACGCGCCCGCGAGATTTCGCGCCGGGCGATCGTGTTGGTCGCACTCGCCCTGGGCGGCTGTTTCGGTGGCGGCGAGCCGGAGACGCCGGCGAGCTATCCCCCCCTCGATTTCAGCTATCTTCTGCCGCTTCGGCTGAACGTCGCCGCGATCGACGTCGTCAACCGCTTCGTCCCGTCCGGCGAGCCGCCCGATGTCAGCCTGCGCGATCCAGTGCAGCCGGTGGCGGCGCTCGACCAGATGGCGCGCCAGCGGTTGCAGGCGCTCGGCACCACAAGCCGCGCGGTCTTCTCGGTCGACGACGCCTCGCTGACAAAGCTCGGCAACACGATCTCGGGCGTGATGCGCGTCGAGCTCACGATCCTCGATCCGGCCGGCGCCCCGGTAGGCTTCGCCCAGGCGACGGTGACGCGCTCGGTCGCCGGCGAGGACCGGCCCTTGCCCACCGTGCTCTACGATTTCACGCGCGCGATGATGGACCAGATGAACGTCGAGTTCGAATACCAGGTGCGTCATTCGCTCGGACAATGGCTGCTGCCCGCCGGCGCGGGCTTGGCCCCGGTGCAGGCCACGCCTTTGGAGGGAGGGCCACCCGGCGCCGCATCGCCGCCAACTGGCCCGACCACGCCGCCGGCCACGCCGCTCCCGCCGCCCACGCTCACGCCGACGCCGCTACCGGGCGCGCCACCGCCGCCGGTGCCGATGCCGGACACGTCCTGAACCGAAAAAGGCGGCCTCGGACTAAGCCCCTACCCGCTCCCTGACCGCCGCCAGCGCCGCCTCGGCGCGCGCGCCGTCCGGGCCGCCGGCTTGCGCCATGTCGGGGCGGCCGCCGCCGCCCTTGCCGCCAACCGCGGCCGAAGCCGCGCGCACCAAGTCGACCGCGTTGAAGCGCGGCGTAAGGTCGGGCGAGACGCCGACCACGATGCTCGCCTTGCCCTCGGCGGTCGAAACAAGTGCCACGATGCCGCTGCCGAGCTGCTTGCCGATCGCATCCGCCAAGCCCTTCAGCTCGCGCGCCGGCACATCGCCCAAATTGCGCGCGGCGAGCTTGATGCCGTTCACCTCCTCGATCTCGGGGGAACTTCCGCCCGTCGCCAGTTTCCTTTGCAGCTCGGCGTTCTGCCGCTCGAGCCGCCGCCGCTCCTCCATGATCTGCGCCAGCCGCTTGGCGACATCGAGCGGGCTCGTCCGCAGCAGGCCAGCGGCCTCGCTGAGCACGCGCTCGTTGGCGGCGACCACCGCTTCGGCCGCCTCGCCCGCCACCGCCTCGATCCGCCGCACCCCGGCCGCGACGGCGCTTTCGGCGAGGATCTTGAAATAGCCGATATCGCCGGTGCGCCGCACATGCGTGCCGCCGCACAGCTCGATCGACCAAGCGGGCTTGTTGCCCTCCGGCGCGCCCATTGAAACGACGCGCACCTCGTCGCCGTATTTCTCGCCGAACAGCGCCATCGCCCCCATCTCGACCGCCGCTTCGGGCGTCATCAGCCTTGTCGTGACCTCGCTGTTCTCGCGGATGCGGCGGTTCACCTCGGCCTCCACCCAGGCGAGCTCGTCGGCGGTGATCGGGCGGGGCTGGCTGACATCGAAGCGGAGCCGGTCGGGCGCATTCAGGCTGCCCTTCTGCGTCACATGCGTGCCGAGCTTGCGGCGCAGCGCCTCGTGCAGAAGATGGGTGGCCGAGTGGTGCGCGCGGATCGCGCTGCGCCGCGCGTGATCGACCTCGGCTACGACTGGCGCGCCGACGCGGACGGTTCCCGCCGCGACCACGCCGAGATGCACGAACAGGTCGCCCACGCGCTTCTGCGTGTCGCTCACGGCGATCCGTAAGCCGTCGGGGCCGGAAATCACGCCGGTATCGCCCACCTGGCCGCCGCTTTCGGCGTAAAAGGGCGTCTGGTTGAGCACCACCGCCACTTCCTCGCCGGACTTGGCCTCCTGCACGCGCACGCCATTGGTCACGAGCGCGACGATCTCGCCCTCGGCGGTCTCAGTATTGTAACCCAGGAACTCGGTCGGACCAACGCGCTCCTTGATCTCGAACCAGACCTGTTCGGTCGCCGCCTCTCCGGAACCCGCCCAGGCGGCGCGCGCGCGCGCGCGCTGCGCCTCCATCGCCGCGTTGAACCCGTCGAGGTCGACCGCGCGGCCTTCCTCGCGCAACGCGTCCTGCGTCAGATCGAGCGGGAAGCCGTAGGTGTCGTAGAGCCGGAACGCGACCGCGCCGGGCAGGGCCTGCCGCTCGGCTAGCTTCGCGGTTTCCTCGGCGAGCAGATGGAGCCCGCGGTCGAGCATCGCCTCGAAGCGCGTCTCCTCGAGGCGCAGCGTTTCTTCGATCAGCGCCTCGGCGCGGCCGAGTTCGGGATAGGCGGCGCCCATCTGGCGCACCAGCACCGGCACGAGTCGCCACATCACCGGCTCGGTCGCGCCCATCATGTGGATATGGCGCATGGCGCGGCGCATGATCCGGCGCAGCACGTAGCCGCGCCCCTCGTTCGATGGCAGCACGCCGTCGGCGATTAAAAACGAGCTGCTGCGGAGATGGTCCGCTACCACCCGGTGGCCGACGCGGAACTTGCCGTCCGGGTCCTGCCCGGTCGCTTCGGCGCTCGCCAGGATCAGCGCGCGCAGCGTGTCGGTATCGTAGTTGTCGTGCTTGCCTTGCAGAATGGCGGCGATACGCTCAAGCCCCATGCCGGTGTCGATCGAGGGCTTGGGCAGCGGCACCCGCGTGCCGGGCGGCCCTTCCTCGAACTGCATGAAGACGAGGTTCCAAATCTCGATGAAGCGGTCCCCGTCCTGATCAGCCGACCCGGGCGGACCGCCGGGGATCCCCGGTCCGTGGTCGAAGAAGATTTCGCTGCACGGCCCGCAGGGGCCGGTGTCGCCCATGCGCCAGAAATTGTCGGAGGTGGCGATGCGGATGATGCGCTCGTCCGGCAGGCCGGCGACCTTCTTCCAGTAGGACGCGGCATCGTCGTCCTCGGCGAACACGGTGACGAGCAGCCGCTCCTTGGGCAGCGCGAAATCGCGCGTCACCAGCTCCCACGCATAAGCGATCGCCTGTTCCTTGAAATAGTCGCCGAAGCTGAAATTGCCCAGCATCTCGAAGAAAGTGTGATGGCGGGCGGTGTAGCCGACATTGTCGAGGTCGTTGTGCTTGCCCCCGGCGCGCACGCATTTCTGCGCGGTGGCGGCGCGGCTGTACGGGCGCTTCTCCTGGCCGGTGAAGACGTTCTTGAACTGCACCATGCCCGCGTTGGTGAACAGCAACGTCGGATCGTTGCGCGGCACCAGGGGCGAGCTTTCCACCACCTGATGGCCGTTGCGGGCGAAGTAGCCGAGGAAGGCGGCACGGATGTCGTTGGACGAGAACATGAAGGCTGGGATGTGGTCCTGAAACGAGGCGGCAGGAGGGATTAGCGCAGGGTTCCTGACATGTCATCCAGGCCGGTGGTGCCGCGCCGCCTTGGAGGTTGACATAAGATAAATTGGCTCGAGCCACCACTTCCAATTGAGCACGGTCGGCGGCGCGGGAGTGATCTCGGTTAGCCGGAACGGCACCGCTTGCGGCACGGCGGTTCTGCAACTGGAGGGCAGCGGATCGCTAACCCCTTCGGGCCTGCTGGCGCATTCGATTATCTAGGCGGGGGGCGCCAGCGCCGCCACATAGGCGCGCACCGCCGCGGCGAAACCGAGCTCCAGCGCATCCGCCGTCAGCTCGTGGCCGATCGAGGCTTCGGCGAGGAAGGGGATGCGCGCGACCAACGGCGGGATGTTGCGAAGATTGAGGTCGTGACCGGCGTTTACCACGAGCCCCGCAGCGTGCGCCGCCTCGGCGGCCGCCGCGCACGCCTCGAGCAGCGCACCAGGAACGCCGGCGCGGAACCGTTCGGCATAGAGGCCGGTGTAAATCTCCACCCCGTCCGCCCCCGCGGCGGCGGCGCGCGGCACGACAACGGGATCGGGGTCGATGAACAGGATCACCCGCGCCCCGAGCGCCCGCATAGCGGCGATCGCTGGGCGCACCACCGCGTCCTGCGCCGTGTCGAGCTTCCAGCCCTCGTCGGAGGTGAACACGCCTGGCGCGTCGGGAACGAGCGTAATCTGCTCGGGCCGCACCTCGGTGACGATCCGCAGGAACCGCTCGTCGGGGTAGCCCTCGATGTTGAACTCGATCGCGGGCCGCACCGGCGCGAGCAATGAGGCGAGGGCAGGGACGTCGGCGGCGCGGATGTGCCGCTCATCGGGCCGGGGATGGACGGTGATGCCGCGCGCGCCGGCCGCGAGCGCGATGCGGGCGAATTTCAGCACGTCCGGCACGCCGGTGCGGCGCGAGTTCCGCAAGAGCGCGACCTTGTTCAGATTGACGCTGAGCCGTGCCATCGGCCCATGTCTACCAGGAGTTGCGCCCGCCAGCTACGGTCCGGCCATCGAGACGCCAGCACGAGGAGCGTAGCATGACGCACGCCTTGTTCACCGCCACGATCGCGGGCAGCCTGCCCAAGCCCTCGTGGCTCGCCGAGCCGCGCACGCTCTGGCCAGCATGGCGGCTCGAGGGCGCCGCGCTCGCCGAAGCAAAGGCCGATGCGACACTGCTTTGGCTCAAGGAGCAGGAGGATGCCGGCATCGACATCGTGACCGACGGCGAGCAGTCGCGCCAGCATTTCGTGCACGGGTTCCTGGAGCAGGTCGAGGGGGTCGACTTCGCCCGCAAGGTCCGCATGGGCATCCGCAACAACCGCTACGAGGCGATGGTGCCGACCGTAACCGGCCCGCTCGTCCTGCGCGGGCGCGTGCACCAAACCGAGGCGCGGCTGCTGCGCGCGCATACCGCGCGGCCGATCAAGTTCACCCTGCCGGGGCCGATGACCCTGGTCGATACGCTGGCCGACGGCTTCTATGGCGACCGGGTGAAAATGGCCTTCGCGCTTGCGCGCCTTCTGAACCAGGAGGCACGCGGGCTGGAGGCGGACGGCGTGAACGTGATGCAGTTCGACGAGCCTGCCTTCAATGTTTACATGCAGGACGCCGCGGCGTGGGGCATCGACGCGCTGCATCAGGCGGCTGATGGCCTGAGCTGCAAGACCGCCGTGCATATCTGCTACGGTTACGGGATCGAGGCGAATATAAGCTGGAAGCTCGGACTCGGCGAGGAATGGCGCGAATACGAGCAGGTGTTTCCGGCACTCGCCGCGAGCCGCATCGATCAGGTCTCGCTCGAATGTGTCAATTCCCGCGTGCCGCTCGCGCTGATGGAGCTGCTCGAAGGCAAAGACGTGCTGGTGGGCGTGATCGACGTCGCGACCGATGCGGTGGAAACGCCCGAGGCGGTCGCCGCCACGATCGCGGCGGCGCTGCGCCATGTGCCGCGCGAGCGGCTGTTTCCCTGCACCAATTGCGGCATGGCGCCGATGGACCGCAATGTGGCGGTGGCCAAGCTGCGCGCGCTCGGCGCCGGGGCACGGCTGGCGCGCGAGACGCTATGAGGCCGCGCGGATCGCCGCGTTGAGTTCCTGCACACCCGCTGCCGGCCCGTTCGGGTGGTTCCACACCGCGCCGATCACGGCGAGGAAATCGGCACCCGCCTGCACGAGCGGCGCGCAGTTCCGCGCGGTGATGCCGCCGATCGCGCAGCAGGGCAGCTCCATCAACTCCGACCACCAGCGCAGGATCTCGGGGTCGGCGCGGCGCGTGACCTCCTTGGAGCCGGACGGGAAGAACGCGCCGAAGGCGACGTAGTCGGCGCCGTCCTCCCCCGCCTGCATGGCGAGGTCGCGGCTCTCATGGCATGTCACGCCGAGCGTCGCCTCGGCGCCCATCACGCGGCGCGCCTCTTTGGCCGGCATGTCGGTCTGGCCAACATGGGCGCCGTCGCAGCCGGTTTCGCGCACCAGATCGGCGCGGTCGTTGAGCAGGAAGGCGACGCCGCGCGCCTGCGCCACCGGGCGGAGCGCGTCGATCGCGCGCCGCCAGGTGGTTTCGTCGGCCTCCTTTAGCCGAAGCTGCACCGCCGCTACGTCGCCCGCGTCGAGCGCGGCGGCGAGCAGATCGGGGAAGCGGGCGAGGTCGGGCGTGGGCGGGGTAATCAGGTAAAGGCGGCAGCGGTCGTGCAATTCCCCACCTCACCCCAACCCTCTCCGCCCCCAGGGGCGGAGAGGGGGATCTGGCACAGCCAAGGTCAGTCTTTGCCGAGATAGATGTCGATGATCTTGCCCAGCATCTCGAGCGCCTGCAGCTTCGGGCGCTGGAAGGTGTTGCGGCCGATGATGGACCCGTTGGCCCCGCCGTCGCGCAGGCCGCGTATCTCCTCGTAGATCGCGTCCAGCCCCTTCGCCTCACCGCCCGAGAACACCACTACCCGCTTGCCGTTGAAGGCGGTCTGCATGATGTGCGCGACCCGCTTGGGCAGGGTCGAAATGTCCACGTTCTCGTACGATTTGCGCGCGGCCTCGAGCCCGATATGCGCGGTCGGCGGCTTCACCTTGATGATGGTGGCGCCGAGCAGCGCCGCCATGTGCGCGGCATAGGCGCAGATATCGACCGCGGTCTCCGCCTCCTTGTTCAGGTTGGGGCCGCGCGGATAGCTCCACACGACAACCGCAAGCCCGGAATCCTTCGCCTCCTCGGCCAGTTCGCGCAGCTCCTCCATCTGCTGGAAGGCGTATTCGCTGCCGGGATAGATCGTGAAGCCAATCGCCGCGCAGCCGAGCCGCAGCGCGTCCTTGACGCTGCCCGTCACCGCCTGGTCCTTGGTGGTGGCGAGGCTGTTCGAGCTGTTGAGCTTGAGGATGGTCGGGATCGCTCCGGCATAGGTATCTGCCCCGGCGGCGATCATGCCGAGCGGCGCCGCATAGGCATTGAGGCCGGCCTCGATGGCGAGCTGGTAGTGATAGTGCGGATCGTAGGCAGCGGGATTGGGCGCGAAGCTGCGCGCCGGGCCGTGCTCGAACCCTTGATCGACCGGCAGAATCACAGCCTTTCCGGTGCCGCCCAGCTTGCCGTGCATCAGGATGCGGGCGAGGTTGGCCTTCACGCCCGGCGGGTCGCCCTCGTACCAGTCGAGGATCTTCCTGACACGCTCTGTCACGCGCATGTTCCCGCTCCTGTCGCCTGTGCCGAACTGTGCGTTCTGTTAGCCCAGCCCCAGCGGGCTGTCATCCGCGCCGCCCAACCAGGCGGCGAGCGTTCGCGCGGCTTTGCGGTCGGCGAGATCGAGCGCAGGCGGCGGGGCCTCGCGCAACCGCGCGCCGAGGGCGGCCGCAGCAGCGGCACACGCGGCGCGCCCCGGCGCCGGCGGCCACAGCACGAGATCGTGCAAGCCGAGGCGAAGCGCGCTGAAGGCGTAGCCGGTGGCATCGGCGCAATCGAGAATGTCGGGCGCCGGCACGGCGGGGTGCGCTGCGCGCGCGCGGGTCACGATCGCGCGCCAGGCTGCCACCCCCAGATAGAGCGCGGCGCCCGGGGCGGAGAGCAGCGTCACCGGCCGGCCCGGCGCGAGCGCGCGTTCGGCATCGGCAAGCCCATGCACGATTACGGCAGGCGGCTCACTCATTGCTTGACGTTGAACGCCCTGCTGCGTTGAGTGCAACCGGCATGCAAACGCGGATGCGGGATCAACCGCACCGCTGGTCGGGGGATCCTGTGGCAAGCGCGCCGGAAGACGCCGAGGCTGCGGTCGAGCGCCTGGAGGCGGCGCTGGAGCGAATCGCCCGATTGGCCAAGGGTGGCGCCGCCGCGCCCGATTCGGGGGCGGCGATGCCGGAGATCAAGCACCGGCTGGACCGGGCCATCGACCGCCTGCGCGCCGCGCTGGAGGGAGGCGGCTAGTTCGGCCCGCACAGCGGAAGGAGCGCGCGATGGGGCAGGTCACCGTACGGATCAACGGCTACGCCTATACGGTGGGCTGCCAGGACGGCGAGGAGGACCATCTCACCGCCATGGCGGGTGAGGTCGAGAAGCGCATCGAGAGCATCAAGGCGGTCGCCGGGCAGGCGGGCGAGTCGCGGATGCTGGTGATGGCGGCGCTCTTGATGGCCGATGACCTATACGAAATGGAGCGGCGGATAGCCGCGCTCGAGAAGCAGGCCGGAGAGCCGGCCGAGCCGAAGCTCGCTCGCCGAGTGAACCGGCTGGCGCGCCGGGCGGAGGAGATTGCCGCCGGGATGGAGCCCCACTAGATAGGCGGGGCGGGGCTGCCCGGTGCGTCAGGCAATTCATCCCCGGGGCCAGTAAGCATCCTCCTGGGAGCTGGCTCTGCCGGGATCGTGGTCTCGGTACCTGGCGCCCACCTGCACACGCAGGCTCTGGGAGGATGAGACGCCAACGGCCAGGGCGGCTCCGCAGCTTTCCTTCTTTGGATTTACACGGAGGACACGGAGATAGTTACGGAGAGCCTCGGAGCAGTATGTCTTCTCCGTGGCCTCCCGTGGTCTCTCCATGCCCTTGGTGTGAAAACTTGATGACACCCGACCCGCTCGCGGAGCGGAAGCAGCGGCTGCGCGCGCGGGCGCTGGAAGTGCGCGCGGGGTGCGATCCCGCGCTCGGTAGCGAGCTGGCGCGGCATGTCCTGGCGGAGTGCCCGCCGCCGGCGGGGGCGGTGGTCGCCGGCTTCTGGCCGATCCGCGACGAGATCGACATACGCCCGCTGCTCCATTCGCTGCACGACCGCGGCCACAAGATCGCGCTGCCCGCGACCGGAAAACGCGGCAACGCCCTGATTTTCCGGCAGTGGCGCCCCGGCGCCGCCCTCGAACCCGAACCGTTCGGCACGCTGCGCCCGACCGGGGAGGTGCTGCGCCCCGATTTCCTGCTCGTTCCTTTGCTCGCCTTCGACCGGCGCGGCGGGCGGATCGGCTACGGCGCCGGCTTCTACGACCGCACGCTCGCCGCGCTTCCGAGTGCCTTCGCGCTCGGCTGCGCCTTCGCAGCGCAGGAGGTGGCGGAGGTGCCGGTCGGACCCTATGACGTGCGGCTCGACGCCGTGGCGACCGAGTGCCGCGTCATCTTCTGCAAGGACCAGTGAATGCGGATCTTGTTCATCGGCGACGTCGTCGGCCGGACGGGTCGCGAGGCGGTCGGCGCCGCGCTGCTCAGCCTGCGCGCGCGGCTCGGGCTCGACCTCGTCGTCGTGAACGCCGAGAACGCCTCGCACGGCTTCGGCCTCGGCCCGGACATGGCCGACGCCCTGTTCGCTGCCGGGGCAGATGTGCTGACGCTCGGCAACCATGCCTGGGACCGCAAGGAGATCATCCCCTATATCGCCCAGCAGCCGCGGCTGCTGCGCCCGCTCAATTTCCCACCCGGCACGCCGGGCGCCGGGGCGGCGGTGGTGGAGATCGCAGGCGGGCGGCGGGCGCTCGTGCTTCAGGCGATGGGGCGTCTCTACATGGAGGCGCTCGACGATCCGCTGCGCGGCACGGCGGAGGCGCTGGCGCGACACCGGCTCGGCGTGACGGTGCAGGCGATCGTAATTGATTTCCACGCCGAGGCAACCAGCGAGAAAATGGCCTTCGCCCATAGTTTCGACGGCAAGGTCTCGCTTGTGGTCGGCACCCACACCCATTGCCCCTCTGCCGACCATCAGATTCTTCCGGGCGGCACCGCCTTTCAATCCGACGCCGGCATGTCGGGCGACTATGACAGTGTGATCGGGATGCAGAAGGACGCCGCCACGTTGCGCTTCTGGCGCAAGATGCCGGGTGAGCGTTTGCAGCCGGCCGAGGGCGAGGCGACGATCTGCGGCGTCTTCGTGGAAACCGACGATGCAACCGGTCTGGCCCGGCGCATCGCGCCGCTGCGTATGGGCGGACGGCTGTCGCAGGAGATGCCTCCGGTTTGAATAAGGCGCGCCCCGGCGGTCAGCGCGACGTTCGTCGGATGCAGGTAGCGTAACGGAGTCTCCGGTTCCGGGCGGCGGGCATTTACTCGTTGCGGAACGCTGTCCTCACGACTAAGGAAGTCCGGCGCTTCATTGCGAACGGGCCATGAACGACCGATCGGCGCCGACTCTTCCCTCCGCTCTGTCCTCGCCATCACGATCGGGAAACAGCGTCCGTTCGCTACCTGGGCAGGCCGTGGTCTATGCAGTGCCGCTTGCCCTCTATCTGCTGCTGCTGCGGCTGTTCTGGGTCGGCTTTCTGGGCTCCGACGACTCGCTCTACTGGCACGCCGCCGGCGGCTGGTTGAGGCACTTCCCGTTCGTCGGCGACAGCCATTGGGCGCTGCGGCATCCCCTCGTCCTGCCGATCGCGTTGTGCCGCTGGGTGCTGGGCGATACCCAGTTCGCGCTCGTGCTGCCGACGGTCCTTTACGCCAGCGGCATCATCATCGTGATGGTCGGGTGGATCGAGCGCCGTGCCGGTTACGCGGCGGCGCTGATCGCCGGCGTGCTGATTGCCTTCGATGTGCAGTTCGTCCTGCTCTCTTCCACCGCCGACATCGACTTCAGCGAGGCATTTTTCGTCTTGCTCGGCTTTTGCTTGTTCGACAGCGCGATTGCCGACCTCGGTCGCGGAGCGGCGGCGCGGGCCGGGCGGATGCTCGTCGCGAGCGGTGCCGCGCTCGGCCTTGCGATGCTCTGCCGCGAGACGGCGGCCTTTGCGTTGGTTGCGCTCGGCCTTCTGTTCCTCGCCGGGTTCGGGATGGAACGCTGGCGATACTTCGTTCAGGCGGCGGGCTTCGTCATTGTGGTGGGCGCCGACATGCTGTTCCTGTGGGCGGGGACCGGCGATCCGCTGCATCGCTGGCGGATCGCGGCGACCCACGACCTGCTGATCGACCGCTGGGCCGAGCAAGGGGCCGCCGTGCCGCTGATTCACCCGGCGATTGACCCGGTCACGATGCTCCTGATCAACCACAATTTCGGGCTGCTGACGTGGATCGGCGTGCCGCTTGTGCTGTGGCTGTGGCTCCGCAAGCCGGCCGGCCCGGCAACCGCCCGGCTGACCGCCATGCTCGGCCTGCTCGCCCTGGTCTGGACCGTCATTTCCGCTGCGCTGTGGACCGAGCTCGTGCTGTCCCCGCGATACTATCTGTTGCCCACGATCATCGTTTCTGCGCTTAGTGGAATCGCCCTCGCCTGCATCGGCGGCTTCGGCCGGCGCGCGCGTGCGCTCGGGCTCGGCGCCTTAATCGTGCTCGGCAGCCTCGCCGCGCTCATGCTCGACAACAAAAACCTGCGGTTCGGCGAACATGCGCTCACCGCGCTCGCGGCCAGCAGCGATCAGGTGATCCACACCGATCCCGCCACGTTGGCGCGTGCCTCGGTGGCGCTCGAATGGGAAGGCGCGCAGAATAAGGTCAGCGACGCCCCGCCCGCTCCGGGTGATTTGTACCTGTTCAATCCGGGCTCTACCGGCCACCCGATCCGGCCCGGCGCGGACTGGCAAATCGTGAAGTTGATCCAGGCCCCTGAGCCGTTGCTGGAGACCGTGCTGCAGCCACTGCTGGCTGGCTATGCGCCGGAAAGCGTATGGCTGCGGCTGCGCGGGCATCCGGGCGTCACGCTGTACAGGGTCGGCCAATGACTGCGCGCGCGAGCGATGCCGGACCCGTCCGCCCCGACCTCGGCACGCTCGCGATCGCCGTGCTTATCCCGTGCCACAACGAGGAAGTGGCGATAGGGCGCGTCGTCGCGGATATGCGGGCGGCGCTGCCGACAGCGACGATCTATGTTTACGACAACAACTCCACCGACCGCACGGTTGAAGTGGCGCGCGCGGCGGGCGCGGTGGTGCGGCGCGAGATCCTGCAAGGCAAAGGTAACGTGGTGCGGCGCATGTTCGCCGACGTGGATGCCGACGTGTACGTGCTGGTGGACGGCGACGACACCTACGACGCGGCGGTGGCGCCGCTCATGGTTTCGACGCTGCTGGAGGGCGACTACGACATGGTGAACGGCGCGCGGGAGGCGGCGGTCGAGGCCGCATACCGCCCCGGGCACCGGTTCGGCAATGTCGTTCTCACGCGGATCGTGACCTCGATCTTCGGCAACCGGATCAGCGACATCCTCTCCGGCTATCGCGTGTTCAGCCGCCGATTCGTGAAAAGCTTCCCCGCGCTTTCCGTCGGCTTCGAGACCGAGACCGAGTTCACCGTGCACGCGCTCGAGCTGAAAATGCCGATAGCCGAGGTGCGGACCGCGTATCGCGATCGGCCGGCGGGCTCGGCCTCGAAGCTCAGGACGTTCACCGACGGCATCCGTATCCTCCGCACCATCCTGGTGCTGATCAAGGAAGAACGGCCGCTGCAGTTCTTTGCGCTCACCGGCTTCGTGCTGCTGGTCGCCGCGGTGGCGCTCGGCCTGCCGGTTGTGGTCGAGTTCGCGCGCACTGGGCTGGTACCGCGTCTGCCGACTGCCGTGCTGGCGAGCGGGCTCGTGATCCTGTCGTGGCTTTCGCTCGTTTGCGGGCTGATTCTTGATTCGGTGGCGCGCGGGCGCAAGGAGATCAAGCGGCTCGCCTATCTGGCGATTCCGCTTTCGCGCGGGGCCGGCAGGGTTTGATCGAAAGCGGGGTGACGACCGGACGGTTTGGTTCCGTTCAGACCAGCTTGAATGCGCGATCCACCTTCACGTCCACTAGCACCGGCCCGTCGGCACGCAGGGCATCGGTCAGCATTCCGCGCGCCTCGTCGAGGCCCGTTGCGTGCTGCGCCATGAGGCCCATCCCCTTGGCGATCGACACGTAATCAACGGCCGGATCCTCGAGCTCCATTCCCACGAAACGGCCGGTCTGGGCGGCGAACTGCTGCATCGCGTTCACCCGCTGTTTCAGGATGCGGTAGGAGCTGTTGTTGATGATGACGAACACGAGCCCCGCCAGCCGCTCGTGCGCGGCGGTCCACAGGCCCTGGATCGTGTACATCGCGCTGCCGTCTCCGATCAGCGCCACCACCGGGCGGTGCGGAAGCGCGAGCTTGATGCCGATCGCGGCGGGCAGGCCCCAGCCGATCCCGCCGCCGCGCAGGCCGAAGAAGCTCTGAGGATCGGTCGACCGGAGGAAGCGGCGCAGGCCGGCGCCGGAGGAGACGGTTTCGTCCACCACCACCGCGTTATCGGGGAGCAGCGCGGCGACCGCCTCCATGAGCGCGAGCGGATGGATCGGCGTACGCCCGGTCACGCGTGCGGCCTCCTCGCGCAGCCGGGCGAGGCCGCGCTCTCCCTCGGCTGCCGCTTCGGCGCGGCGCGCTTCCGCCCGCGCCCGAGCCTCCGGCGTCATCGCCGATTCGATGCCGCGCAAAAGTTCCGGCAGCGTCGCTTTCGGATCGCCGAGGATCGCCACATCGGCCGGGTAGTTCTTGCCGATCTCCCAAGGATCGTTGTCCAGATGAACGATCTTCATGAAGTCTGGCATCGCCTCCACGGCGCCGGGCAATGAGAGCGTGAACAGATCCCCGCCGGCGCTGATCAGCAGATCGTGGTCCTGCAAAATGCCACGGATGGTCGCCGGCAGGCGGGCGAAATTGCCGCGGTAGAGCGGGTGCGTGGAAGGGAACATGGTGCGGCTCGCCATGCCTTCGTCATAGACCGGCGCGCCGACCGCCTCGGCGAGTGCGACGAGCTCCGCCAGCCCGCCGCTTTGCGCCACCGCATCGCCTGCGATGATGACCGGATGCTCGCTGCGCGCGATCAACGCCGCCGCGCTGGCGAGGGCTTCGGCATCGCCGCGGATGCGCGCGGCGATCCGCGTCGGCGCCCCGAGTTCGATATCGGCGCTCGCCGTCAGCACGTCGCCCGGCAGCGACAGAAAAACCGGCCCGGTCGGCGGGGCGAGTGCGGTCTTGGCGGCGCGGTGCACGGCGCGCGGCAGGTCTTCCAGCCGCCGCACCTCGTAGGACCACTTCACAAACGGCTGAGCGATCCGCGGCAGATCGGCCCAGAGAAGCGGCTCGGTGAGGTTGAAGGTCTGCTCGTGCTGGCCGGCGGTGACGAGCACGGGCGAGCCCGCCTTCTGCGCATCGTAGAGCATCCCGAGCGCGTTCCCGAGGCCTGGCGCCACATGCAGGTTCACGACGGCAAGCCCGCCCGAGGCGAGCGCGAACCCGTCTGCCATCGCCATCGCCGGAGCTTCCTGGAGTGCCAGTACGTAGCGGATGTCCTGCTCCACCGCGAGCGCATCCATCAGCGGCAATTCGGTGGTTCCCGGATTGCCGAACATCACGCGCACGCCCTCCTGCTTCAACAGCTCGAGCAGCGCCGTCTTGCCGAACATGGTGGGCATCGGTGAACTCCGCGTGAGGTGCATGGCAGGCTGCCCCGCCGCGCGTGATCGCGCAATATTGCCAGTGTGAATGCGCTATGCTTCTCCGCCGTCGCCGCGCATCCGGCACGCGCGGCCTGAGGAGATGCAACAATGAACACAAACTTCACGATGACGCGCCGCGCCGCGCTCAAGACCGCGGTGGCGGGCGCGGCGCTGCCGCTAGTGAATCTGCGCGCGGCACATGCCGCCACCACGCTCAAGGTTGGCCTGTGGGATCATTGGGTTCCCGGTGCCAATCCGGTGCTCAAGAAGCAGATCGACGACTGGGGGCAGAAGAACAACGTCACAGTCGAGGTCGATTTCATCACCAGCAATGGCAACAAGCTGCAGCTCACGGGCGCGGCTGAGGCGCAGGCCGGGATCGGCCACGACATCATGACTTTTGCGACCTGGGATGTGCATAACTATTCGGACAAGCTGCTCAACGTCGATGACGTGATCAAGGAGCTGGAGTCGAATGGGGGACCGTTCAACAAGGTGGCCACCTACCTTGCCAAGGGCAAGAGCGGATGGGCGGCGGTGCCGACCACGTGGGGGTCGCAAACCAAGCCCTGCTGCGCGCGCATCAGTCTGATCAAGCAATATATCGGCGTCGACGTGACGCAGATGTATCCGCCCCGGGAAGTCAACGAGGCCGGCAAGACCTGGACCTGGGACGGCGACTTCTTCAAGGCTGCCGAGGCCGCGTCGAAAGCGGGCGAGGCGTTTGGCCTCGGCCTCGGGCAGACGTCGGACAGCGTGGATTGGGTGGGCGCCCTGTTCGCCGCCTACGGTGCCGAGCTTGTCGACAAGGACGGCAAGCCGCAGGTGAATTCGGATGCGATGCACGCGGTGCTGGACTACGCGCAGAAGCTCGTGCCATTCCTGCCTGCCGATGCGGTAAGCTATGACGACGCCTCCAACAATCGCGCGCTGATCTCGGGCAAGAGCGCGCTGATCATGAACCCGCCCTCGGCCTGGGCGGTGGCCAAGAAGGACGCGCCGCAGATCGCCGCCGATTGCTGGACCTTCCCAAACCCGGCCGGGCCGAAGGGGCGGTACATTCCTTACCTCGGCTTCTTCTGGGGCATCTGGAAGTTCAGCAAAAACCAGCAGCCGGCCAAGGAGCTGATCGAGTACCTCATGTCGCGCCCGGTGGTGGAGGCGCGCGAACCGGCCACCATGGGCTACGACCTGCCGCCGCAGAACAGCATGATGAACTTCGATGTCTGGTCACAGGTGGAGCCCCCGAAGGGGACCGTGTTCAACTATCCGATGCGGCCCTGGTTCAACGCCGAATTCAGCATCGCCGCCGCACCGGCGCCGGCGGAGATCGCGGTGCAGATCTACAACGCGGCGGTCGGGCCAACGATGCTCGCCAAGCTGAAGGGCGGTTCGGCGATCAAGGACGTGATCTCCTGGGCCGATAATCAGGTGCAGGGGTTCATTCAGCCGTAGGCCCTCACCCGCCCGCGCCGAGGGGCGCGGGCGGCCTCTCCCGCAAGCGGGAGAGGCGATTTAAGGTCCAACTCTCCCGCTGCGCGGGAGAGGTCGTCCCCGCGAAGCAGGGGCAGGTGAAGGTCACAGGGAGGATCGGACCAATGGCAAACATAACGCGCCGGGCGGCGCTCGCGGGTTTGGCGACGGCGCCGCTGGCGCGGCCTGGGATCATCCGGGCGCAATCGAGCAGCGAGCCGGTGCGGATCGGGCTGTTGAGCGACATGAGCGGGCCCTACCGCGACGTCGGCGGGCCGGGGATGAAGGTCGCGACCGAGCTGGCAATCGCGGATTTCGGCGGCGCTGTCCTCGGCCGGCCGATCGAGATCCTGCAGGCCGACGACCAGAACAAGCCGAACGTAGCCGGTGCGCTAGCCCGCGAGTGGGTGGATTCGCGCGGCGTTGCATGCCTTTCGGACGGCGCGGCCACGTCCTCGGGGCTGGCGATCCAGCAGGTTTCCGGCGAAAAGAAGGTTCCTTATCTGATCACCGGGCCGGCGGCGACCGACTTCACGCAGAAGCTCTGCACGCCCTACGGATTCCACTTCTGCTACGACACCTATGCTCTGGCGAAGGGCACGGGCGGCGAGCTCACCAAGTCGGGCGGCGACACCTGGTTCTTCATCACCGCCGATTACGAATTTGGCTACTCGCTGCAGGCGAACACCGAGAAGTTTGTAAAAGCGGCGGGCGGCAAGGTGCTCGGGGCCGTGCGCGCGCCGCTCGGCACGGCGGATTTCTCCTCCTATCTCGTGCAGGCGAAGGCGTCGGGCGCCAAGGTCATCGGGCTGGCGAATGCCGGCACTGACTTGCAGAACTGCATCAAGCAGGCGGCCGAGTTCGGCATCGCCAAGGGAGGCCAGCGGCTGGCGACCCTGCTGATGTTCATCCTGAACGTGAACGCGCTCGGTCAGGACGTGTGCCAGGGCTTGGTCCTGACGAACAGTTTTTACTGGAACCTGACCGACGCCACCCGCGCCTGGACCAAACGCTATGTGGCGCAGATGAACAGCCCGCCGGGGATGCTGCACGCCGGACAATATGCGGCGGTGACGCACTGGCTGAAGGCGGTGAAGGCGGCGGGTAGCACCGACGGCACCGAGGTCGCGGCCAGGATGCACGCGATGAAGGTGAACGATTTCTATCACAAGGATGTCGTGATCCAGCCGAACGGCCGGGTGGCCGAGACGATGTATGTCTGGCAGGTCAAGCCACCGTCCGAGACCACGGTGAAGTGGGATTTCTACCGCCCGATCGCCACTCTGAGCGGCGCGGACGCCACGATGCCGCTTGCGGAAACCGGGTGCCCGCTGGTTCATTCGTAGTGGAGCAGCCGGTCCGACGAACCCGTCAGTTCCTGCACCGCGCAGGTCGGCCCATCCTCTGACGCGTTGGCCAACCTGCCTGTCCGGCGGCATGATCGTCCAAAGACAGAGGGAACGACAGGAAATGCCTGACGACCTCGGCGCGCCAATGCCAGCGGCGCGCTCGATCGAGAGCCGTGCCTCCTGGATGGCGGCGGGCGTGACGCTCGCCATCCTCTCGGTCGCGTACGGTGCCACCCTCCTGATCGTGGTCGGGCTCAGGGCGATGGAAGCCGATCTTGGGCTCGATCGTTCCGTGTTGGCATTGGCCGGGGCGCTCACCTGGGTCGGCACCGGGCTGGGCGGCATCGCGATGGGCTGGCTTGCCGACCGGATCGGGATGCGGGCGAGCGTGACGCTGGGTGCCGTGATGGTCTCGGCGGGGCTTGCGCTCTCCGCCGCCGGGCATCTCTGGGCGATCTATTTCGGCCACGGCATCCTTATCGGCCTGTTCGGCATGGGCGCGATCTACCCGCCGCTTGTCACCTATGTGAGCCGCTGGTTCGACCGCCGCCGTGGCACGGCGGTGGCGCTGATCTCGTCCGGCCAGTACGTGGCCGGCGTGGTGTGGCCGGCGGTGTTCGCGTGGGTGCTGGCCGGCCCCGGCTGGCGCGCGGCCTACCTGAGCTATGCCGGGGTGGTGCTGCTCTGGGTGATCCCGCTGGCGCTGTTGTTCCTGCGCCCGCCGCCTGCTGCTGCGCTGGCGGGACCGGGTGCCGACGGTCCGGCGCGAGGCGGCGGCGCCGTGCTGGGGCTTTCGCCCAACACCGTCCAGGCGATGCTGTGCGCGGCCGGGTTCTGCTGCTGCGTGCCGATGTCGATCCCGCAGGGGCATCTGGTCGCCTTCTGCGGCGATCTCGGCATCAGCGCGACGACGGGTGCGACGATGCTGTCGGTGCTGCTCGGCTGCGCCTTCATCAGCCGCCAGTTCTGGGGCCTGTTTGCCGACCGCAACGGCGGCTTGCTGGGTGTGTTCGCCGGCTCCTCCTGTCAGGCGCTCGCGATCCTGGCGTTCATGCTGACGCAGAACGAAGCTGGGCTGTTTAGCGTCGCCGCCGCTTATGGGCTCGGGTTTTCGGGGATCATCCCGTCCTACGTGGTGGCGATCCGCGATCTGTTTCCGTCGCGCGAGGCGTCCTGGCGTGTGCCGCTCGTGCTGTTCACCTCGATGGGCGGGATGGCGTTCGGAAGCTGGTTCGCCGGCCGGCTCTATGACTTGTTCGGATTTTACGAGCCGGCCTTCGGCATCGGCGTGCTGTTCAACCTCGCCAACCTGGCGCTCGTCGGCACGCTGGTCTTGCGCCAGCAGCGGCGCGGCGGCTACCGGCCGGCCGGCTTTGCTCCCGCTCCCGGCTGAGGCAGGCAGGCGGCGGCGAACTGGGCGAAGGCGCGGGCGCGGTGGCTGAGCGCGTGCTTCTGGCCGGGCTCCATTTCCCCGAAAGTCAGGCTGCTGCCTGCCGGGGCAAACATCGGATCGTAGCCGAAGCCGAGCTTGCCGCGTGGCGGCCAGACCGCGGTTCCATCCACCCGGCCAATGAAGGTCGCGCTCGTACCGTCCGGCGAGGCGAGGCAGAGGGCGGCGATGAACCAGGCGCGCCGGTCCTCGGCTGCGACCAGCTCGTCGTTCACCCGCTCCATTGCCGCGCCGAAGTCCTTGCCAGGACCGGCCCAGCGGGCGGAGTAGATCCCGGGGGCGCCGCCGAGTGCCGCAACACAGAAGCCGGAATCGTCGGCAAGCGCGGGCCGCCCCGCCGCTGTCGCGGCGGCCAGCGCCTTGAGGCGGGCATTGTCGGCGAAACTCGCTCCGGTCTCCTCCGGCTCCGGCAAGCCGAGCTCGCCAGCCGAAACAGCGCCGAGGCCGAACGGCGCGATCAGTTCGAGGATCTCCTGCAATTTTCCCGGATTATGGGTGGCGATGACAAGCTCGGTGCCGGCATCGAGCCGCCTCGCCATCAGGCCGCCTCGATGGCTGCGCGCTGAGCGGCGAAGAGTTCGGCCGTGCCTTTGCGCGCCAGCCCCATGAGTGCCAGCAACTCGGCCTCGGTGAACGGGGCGCGCTCCGCGGTCCCTTGAATTTCGACGATTCCGCCCGCATCGGTCAGCACGAAATTGGCGTCCGCGTCGGCGCTCGAATCCTCGGCATAATCGAGGTCAAGCACCGCCGTGCCGCCCGCCAGCCCGCAAGAGACGGCGGCGACCTGCCCGGTCAGCGGATCGCGCGCCAGCACGTTCATCTTCCGCAAATGGCGGAAGGCGAGCGCCAGCGCCACATATGCGCCGGTGATCGAGGCGCAGCGCGTGCCGCCATCGGCGTTGAGCACGTCGCAATCGAGCGTGACGGTGATTTCGCCCATCGCCTTGCGGTCTACCACAGCGCGCAAGGAACGCCCGATAAGACGCTGGATTTCCTGCGTGCGCCCGGATTGCCGCCCGCGCGCCGCCTCGCGGTCCCCGCGCGTGTGGGTGGCGCGCGGCAGCATCCCGTATTCGGCCGTGACCCAGCCCTCGCCCGCGCCGCGCAGGAAGGGCGGCACCCGGCCCTCCACGCTGGCGGCGCACAGCACCTCGGTGCGGCCCATGCGGATGAGGCAAGAGCCTTCGGCGTGATGGGCGAAACCGGTGACGAGCGAGACCTCGCGCAAGGCGTCGTTGGCGCGGCCGGATGGGCGCATGGTCGGGGCGGCTCCTGTGCTGGGCGGGCGGAACAAGCCAGAAGCCGGAGCCCCTGTCACCCTGGTTTGCAGGCACGATATGCTGCCCGGAGTTTGGTTCGGAGACGGGCGGATGAGCGAGCAAACGGCGACCCTTGGCGGCGGGTGCTTCTGGTGCCTGGAGGCGGTGTTCAAGGATTTGCGAGGTGTCTCGCGGGTGAAGTCGGGCTACGCCGGCGGGCACGTGGAGCGTCCGAGCTACAAGCAGGTCTGCACCGGACGCACCGGCCATGCCGAGGTCGTGCAGGTGGCCTTCGACCCCGGCCAGATCAGCTACGCCGACTTGTTGCGCGTGTTCTTCGCAATCCACGATCCCACCACCAAGGACCGGCAGGGCAACGATGTCGGCCCGCAATACCGCTCGATCATCCTGACGCACGACGAGGCGCAGCGTCGGACTGCCGAGGCGGTGATGAAGGAGGTCGCGGAAGCCGGACTCTGGGACGGCACGCTGACCACCGAGGTGGTGCCGCTGACTTCGTTCTGGCCCGCTGAGCCCGAGCACGACGACTATTTCGCCCGCAACCCCTGGAGCGGCTACTGCCAGGCGGTGGTGGCGCCGAAAGTGGCTAAGTTCCGCAAGCAGTTCGCCGACCGGCTGAAGAAGGCCGCCGCGGCGTAGGTCTCCCTTTCGCCGGCGCAGCCCCACAAACCGCTTGGCAGCGGTTCGGCGGTAGGCCGGCGCGCTATGAGCTCGAGTTCTGGATGGGCGGTGGCGGCGCCGGGCTGATCGCGGCAATGGGTGGCATCGCCGCCGCTGTGCGCCTGCGAGGGCATTGATCGGCTCGGCGGGCCCTAACGGGTCAGCGCCCGTGCGAGGAACGCCTCCACCGCGCGGTTGAACGCCTCCGGCTGGTCCAGGTTGGCCGCGTGTCCGGCTCCTTCGATCACCACCTTCTCCGCGCCGGGGATTTTCTTCGCCATGTAGTCGGTAGCAGCGAGAAAGTTGGTGTCCTCGCTGCCGACCAGCACGAGCGTGGGCACGGCGATCGCGGGCAGCGATTCGATCAGGTGCGGCCCCGATTGCGTCAGCATCCCCCGCGCCGCCCGCGCGAGGCCGGATGCGCCGCGGTGCTCCTTGGCCCGCGTCTCGGCCCGGGTCCCGAGGGCGGCGAGCCCTTGCCGTTCGAGATCGGTGGCGCGCTGCATAGCGCGCGCGTTCCAATCCGCCCGCGCGGCTTCGTTCTTGAAGCCCGGCCCGGTGTCGAACAGCATCAGTGCGCGCGTCATTTCCGGGTGGCGCAGATGCAAGGCGAGCGACATCACACCTCCGAGCGAAAGCCCGCCGATCACCGCCCGGGCTTCGCCCAGCTCGCGCAGGATCGCCGCCATGTCCTGCACGGTCAGCGCCTCGGAATAGAGCCGGTCCTCCTCGGGGTAGTCGCTTTGGCCGTGGCCGCGCATGTCCCAGGTGATGACGCGATAGCGGTCCTTCAGCGCGGCCACTTGCGCGTCCCACATGCGGCAGGTGGCGCTATAGCCGTGGCTCAGCAGCACCGCCGGCCCGCTTCCCGCCACCTCGTAGTAGATCGAAACGCCGTCCCGGCTGATGCGCGGCATGATGCGTTCCCCTCATTTTTACGCGGCTATTCCCCCATGCTCACCAAGGCTCCGCGCAGCCGCGCTTGGCGGAACTGGCGGGCGAACAATAGCGCCGCCAGCGCGATCCAGGCGAGATTGAGCGACGCCGCCATCGCCATCTGGTCCCAGCGCACGACGCCTTGCAGCATTAGCCCGCGCATCCCCTCGAACACGTGCGAGGCGGGTACGATGGCGGCGACCGCCTGCATCACCGGCGGCAGCACGGAAACCGGATAGAAAACGGCGGCAAACGGCGTGAGGCCGAACAGCACCGACCATGCCAGCGCCTCCGCGCCCTGACCGTGGCGCAGGATGAGACTGATCACGCCGAGCGCCACCCACCAGCCCATCATCATCAGGTTAGCGAAAAAAAGCACCAGCACCGGGCCGAGCGCGAACAGGTTGAACGCATAAAGCAAATAGGCCACGCCGATTGCCGGCAGGAGGCCCGCGAGCATCCGGATCACCGAAATGACGAGCAGCGCCGCGACAAGCTCCCACGGACGCAGCGGGGAGACGAAGATATGGCCGAGATTGCGCGACCACATCTCCTCCATGAAGCTGATCGCGACTCCCATCTGGCTCCGCAGCGCGACCTCCCACAGCAGCACGCCACCGAGCAGCGTGGCACCCGCCAGCGCCGCTGGGCCGGTGCCCATGCGGCCTGCGACGAAGCGGGCTGTGAAGCCCCAGATCAGCATTTGCAGCACCGGCCAGTAGGCGAGCTCCAAAAGCCGCGGCCAGGACGAGCGATAGAGCGCGAGATGCCGATACAGCATCCCCCAGATGCGCCGCACCGGACTTGCGCCGCTCATTACGCGGCTGCCGAGGCGGCGCGCTGGCGGTCGCGGGCGATGTCGAGGAACACTTCCTCCATGTCCTCGCGTCCGTAGCGGTCGAGCAGATCGGCCGGGCTGCCGCGATCCACGATGCGGCCGCGCTTCATGATCAATACCTCGGAGCAGAGTCGCTCCACCTCGGCCATGTTGTGCGAGGCGAGCAGGATCGTGCAGCCGGTCTCGACGCGATAGCGTTCGAGCCAGCTTCGCACCCAGTCGCCGGTGTCGGGATCGAGGCTCGCGGTCGGCTCGTCGAGCAGCAGCACGGCGGGGCGGTTGATCAGCGCCTTGGCGAGTGCGACGCGCGTTTTCTGCCCCGCCGACAATTCGCCCGCGCGGCGATGCAGGAACTCCGCAAGCCCGAGCTCCTGGGCAAGCTCCGCGATGCGCCGCTCGGCCTTCCGCACACCATAAAGATGGCCATAGACGCGCAGATTCTGCGCCACGGTAAGGCGGGAGGGAAGCGCCACATAGGGTGAAGAAAAATTCATCTGCGCCAACGCCGCATAGCGGTTGCGGGCCATGTCGTGGCCGAGCACCTCGATGCGGCCCGAGGTCGGGATCAGGATGCCGAGCAGCATGGAGATGGTGGTCGTTTTGCCTGCTCCGTTGCCGCCGAGCAGGCCGATGGTCGCGCCGGCCGGAGCGGCGAAGCTGATCGCGTCCACCGCCAGCACCTCGCCGTAACGCTTAGTTAGGCTCTCCACCCGGATCGCGTGCATGGCGCCCGGAGATAGGGGCACGGCGGCGGGGTGGCGAGTCCGCGCGCTCAGCCTGGCGTAAGGAGCTTCGTCCGGGCAGCGGAGAGGATCGTCTCCGAAAGCGTCGGATCGTCGCTGATGCGTGCCAGCACCACCGCGCCGACCATGGTGCAGAGCGCAGAGGTCGCCTCCTCAGCGCCGCCGGCGGGGATGCAGCGTTCGAGCGCGTCCAGCATGGCGCGCATCCCCTCCGTCACCCCAGCGCGGGCGGCGGGGCGCCGGGCGATCTCGGGGCCGAGCGCGGTGAGCGGGCAGCCATGATCGGGGGCCGCGACATGGGACATGCCGAGATAATCGAGGACGAGTTTCCGGTAGCCGGCGCCCGCCTCGTTCTCGCGCGCGATCGCCTGCCAGCGTTCGCCGGAGCGCCGCATCACCAAAGCCGCCACCTCGGCCACCAGCGCCTCCTTGGAGGCGAAATGCGTGTAGAAGCCGCCATGCGTGAGCCCGGCTTCCCGCATCACCGCATCCACGCCCACCGCGTCGATACCGTCCTTGCGGAACAGCCGCGCCGCCACGGCGAGGATCCGCGCGCGGGTTTCAGCCCCCCGCGAGCGCCGCGCCTCGGAAGCGTGACGGGCGTTCTTGTTGTGAGTTGACGTCTTCATGACGGTCGTCATAGTTACTGCTATCCGCCGCTGGAGTCACGCATGTTCGCTGAGCGCCTCGCCCGCCGCCTTGTGGGCCGCGTCCACTATGGCTGGATCGTCGCGTTCACCACCTTCGCGGTGATCCTGACCGCCGTCGGCGTGCGCGCCGCGCCCGGCGTGCTGATCGTGCCGCTTGAACGCGCCTATGGGTGGGATGCCGCCACCATCTCCGGGGCGATCTCGCTCAACATCGCCCTGTTCGGATTGGGCGGTCCGTTCGCCGCGGCGCTGCTTCGCACGCTCGGGCTGCGGCGGACCGTGGCGGCTTCGATGTTGTTTCTGGCCGCCGGCGCGGCGCTTTCGGGCTTCGTCACGCGGCCCTGGCAGCTTTATCTGACCTGGGGCGTGTTGGTCGGGCTCGGCGCGAGCGTGGGGATGCTGGCGCTGGCGGCGGCGGTGGCAAATGCGTGGTTCGTCGAGCGGCGCGGGTTCGTGGTCGGGATGCTGACCGCCTCCAACGCGACCGGACAGGTGATCTTCCTGCCCTTGCTCGCGCAGATCAGCGTGACGGCGGGTTGGCGCTTCGTGCCCTGGACGGGCGCGCTGGTGCTGCTCGCAATGCTGCCCGTCGCGTGGCTGCTGCTTGCCGAGTCGCCCGCCGCGGTCGGCCTCGCGCCTTATGGCGCGAGCCGCGTCGAGGCAGCGGGACCGCCGCCTTCGGGCAATCCGTTCGCCATCGCGCTCGCCGGTCTCGGGCGCGGCGCACGCTCCTTCGATTTCTGGCTGTTGGCGGTAAGCTTCTCGATCTGCGGTTTTTCCACTTATGGCCTCGTGATCACGCATCTCATCCCGTACTGCGTCGATCACGGCGTCTCCACCGTCACCGCGGCGAGCGTGCTGGCGGCGATCGGCGTGTTCGACTTCTTCGGCACGCTCGGCTCCGGCTGGCTGACCGACCGCTACGATTCGCGGGTGCTGCTGTTCTGGTACTATGCGCTGCGTGGTGTCTCGCTGCTTTGGCTGCCGTTCAGCGGATTCGATCTGTTCAGCCTGGCCGTGTTCGCCGTGGTGTTCGGCCTTGATTTCGTCGCCACCATCCCGCCCACAGTCGCCCTGACGACGCAGGCGTTCGGCAAGCGCGACACACCGGTGATCGTCTCCTGGATCGGCGCCGCGCATCAACTGGGCGGCGCGGTGGCGGCGGCCGGCGCGGGCGTGGTTCGAAGCCTGTCCGGCAGCTACCTGCTCGCCTTCACCGGCAGCGGCGCGCTCTGTTTCATCGCCGCCCTTCTGGTGCTGCGGATCGCCCGCCGCCCGGCGGCAATCGCCGCACTGCCGGGCTGAGACCGGGGTCACCGCGCCGCGCAGATTTTTCCTTTCCCACGCCGCTTTAAGATCGATTGCAAACCGGATTTCAGGCTATGCCGGCATGGCGCCCAAGGGGGGGGAGACGTCATGCGGAGCATGTTCCGGCGAGGCTGCTGCATCCTCGTTTCGGCCTCTCTCGTCGTCTCGCCCGTGCTGGCGCAAGCTCCGGCACCTCCGCCGGCGCCGCAGGCCACGAGCAGCGCGGCCGAGTTCAGCGCCGAGCAGCTCGACGCGCTGCTGGCGCCGATCGCGCTCTATCCCGATCCGCTGCTGGCGCAAGTGCTGATGGCCTCGACCTACCCGGTCGAGATCGTCGCCGCCTCGCGCTGGCTCGCCAGCGCCGACAATAAGGACCTCAAGGGCGATGACCTCGCGACCGCGCTCGCCGCGCAGCCATGGGATCCAAGCGTCAAGTCGCTAGTGCCGTTTCCGCAGGTGCTGGAAATGATGAACCAGCAGCTCGATTGGACCCAGCAGCTCGGCTACGCGGTCGCCACGCAGCAGGAGGACGTGATGGACTCCGTGCAGCGGCTGCGCCGGCAGGCGCAGGAAGCCGGCACGCTTCAGAGCACTCCGCAGCAGACGGTGACGACGGTGGCGACCACCACCGCCGATGGCACGCCGGCGCCCGAGCCCGCCATCGTCATTCAGCCGGCCGATCCGCAGGTGGTATATGTGCCGGTATACAACCCGGCGGTTGCGTTTGGCATCTGGCCGTATCCGGCGACACCGCCCGTCTATTTCCCCGCACCGCCGGGCTATGCGATTGGCACTGCCTTCGCGAGCGGGCTGGCTTTCGGGGCGGGGGTCGCGGTGGTGGGATCGCTCTGGGGGTGGGCGACGCCGCGCTGGGGCGGTTACGGCTACGGGTGCTGTGGCGGCGGGAGCATCAATGTCAATACCACCCGCTACAACAACATCACCGTCAGCAACATCAACCGTGCCAGCTTCCAGGGCGGGCGCTGGCAGGGGCCGGCCAACCAGCGCGGCAATCCGGCACTGCGTCCGGGCGCCGGTCCCGTCGGCCCGCCGCGACGAGGGAATGGGCTGCCGGCCAACGCCATTGGGCGGCCGAGCGTGAAAGTGCCCGGTCAGGTGGTGAACCGGCCGAACATCGGCGGTGGCCGCGCTACTAGCGGGCTCAACCGGCCCAATGCGGGCGGCGGGACGAACCAGCCGAACGCCGGCCAGGGGGGCCTCGCCGCCAACCGGCCCGGCGCGGGCTCGCCGCTAAGCCGGCCCAATGCCGGCGCGGGGACCAACCGCCCGGGACTGGCAGAGGGCGGCGGCAACCGGCCCAACGGCGGCTCGGCGACGAGACGGCCGAACCTCGGCGAGCGCGCCGTTCGACCGGCCGCCGCACCCGGTGCACGCTCGGGGATGCCGGCAGCGCGACCCTCGAGTGGCGCGCTTGGCGGGATTAACGACGGCGCGCGCGCCGCACAGTTCCAGCAGCGCGGCGCACAGAGCCTGGCTCAGCGACAGGCCCGTGCCGCGCCCCAGGGAGGGGCGCGCGCCCCCGGTGGCCGGGCGGTCGGCGGCCGGGTCGGCGGCGGCGGCCGGCCCGGCGGGCGGCAGCGTTAGGAAAGGGCGCGCACCATGAACCAGCACACGCGCATGGGCGCTCTTGTCCTCGCCCTCGCCTTCGCGCTGCCGGCGATGGCCGCACTCCGGCCGGCGGCCGCCGAAGCCGCCGTGCCCGCAAACGGAGAAAGTTTCGCCACGCCCGAGGCGGCCGTCGCGGCCCTGATCGACACGCTGCGCCGCGGGGATCAGGCTGCGATCGCAGCCACGCTCGGGCCGGGCACCGACAAGCTGCTGAGCTCGGGCGACGCCGCCGCCGATGCCGAGGCGCGACGCCGTTTCCTCGCCGCCTATGACGAGAAACACGCGCTGGTTGCGGACGGCCCGGATCGGATGGTCTTGCAGGTCGGCGCGAACGACTGGCCGCTGCCGCTGCCGCTCGTCAAGACAGAAGGCGGCTGGCGCTTCGATAGCCGGATCGGTGCGCAGGAGCTGGTGGATCGCCGGATCGGTCGCAACGAGATCGCCGCGATCCGCACCGCGCTTGCCTTCGTCGATGCCGAGAAGCTCTATTTCGCCATGGCGAGCCATGATGGCGCGGGCGAGTATGCGCAGCGCCTCATCAGCAGCCCCGGCAAGCATGACGGGCTCTATTGGCCGCCCGCCGGGGGCGAGCCGGACAGCCCGCTCGCGCCGCTGATCGCGCAAGCGTCCGACGCCGGCTATCCGGGCGAGCTCGTCTCCGGCCGGCAGATGCCGTACGAGGGCTACTATTTCCGCATTCTCAGGGGACAAGGCCCCGATGCGCCGGGCGGGGTGATGGACTATGTCGTGCATGGGCGCATGACCAAGGGCTTCGCGCTGGTGGCGTGGCCAGCGAGCTACGGCGCCTCGGGGATCATGACGTTCCTGGTCAACCAGGACGGCGTCGTGTTCCAAAAGGATCTTGGAGAGCACACCGCCGCGGTCGCCGGGGCGATGCAGCGTTTCAACCCGGACCTGAGCTGGGCACGGGTGGACGTGGTCAATCAGTAGGTTTCCGTCACCGAGCAAGGCAGCCCCGCAACGTTCCGCAGGACAGCGTGGACATTCTCGGGAAGCGACGCGACGGGGTTCATCCGGCAGTCGACGGCTTTCTAGCCGGCCCGTCTCGCTCTTCGTTTGGCTTAATTCATCTTGATGCCAAGCAACTTTACGGTGCTCGGATAGATCATCAAGGAACCGACGTGCCTGTTCTCAGTCCCTGGCTGCTTCCCAGAGAATGACCGCGCTGACCCTTGCCCGCCGCCTCTTGCGCGGTGGCGCGCAGGGGCTTGGCATCGTCGTGGTTTGCCTTGCGCTTGGCGTCGCGGCGATCGCTTCGGTGGGCAGCCTGCGCGCTGCGGTCTCGGCCTCGCTCGCTGCGAACGGGCGGGCGATGCTGGGTGGGGATCTCGACGTACAGACCGGAGCCGAGCTGCCGCCGTCCGAGCTCATCGCCTGGCTCAAGGCGCGCGGCGCGCGCGTCTCGGTGGTGACGCGGATGCGCTCGCTTCTCGCCGCTCCGTCGGGGGCGCGGACGCTCATCGATTTGCAGGCCGTGGATGCGAATTGGCCGCTCGTCAGCGCGCCGGTGCTCGATCCGAAGCTGCCGGTCGCGGCGGCGCTCGGGCGGCAGCCGGGCGGGCGCTACGGGATCGTCGTTGATCGGGTGGTGCTGGCGCGGCTTGGGCTGAAACCGGGTGCAGCCGCACGGATCGGCACCGAGACCTTCCAGGTCACGGCGGCGCTGGTGTCCGCCCCCGACCGGGCCAGCGGACCGGCCCTGTTCGGCGCCCCGGCGCTCATCGAAGCCGCAGCGCTGCCGCGGGCAGGCATCGATGTACCGGGCGCCTTCGTAAGCCACGACGTGCGCGCCGCCTGGGCCGATCCGGCGGCAGCGGCAGGGCAAATCGCGGCGCTGCGGAGGGCGTTCGCCGATCGCGGCTGGCGGGTGCGCGGCCCCGCCGAAGCCGCGCCGGGGATCGCGCGCTTCGTCGATCAGACGGCCCTCTTTCTGACCCTGATCGGACTGACCTCGCTGCTGGTAGGCGGGGTCGGGGCGGCGAGCGGGGTGCGGGCTTGGCTTGATGCGCGGATGGAGGCGCTGGCGACGCTGCGCTGCCTCGGCGCCTCGTCGCGGCTCGTGTTCGCGGTTTCGGCGATCCAGGTCGGCGTGCTGGCGGCGATCGGCATCGCCGCAGGGCTCGCGGTGGGCGCGGCGGCCCCGGCGCTAGCGCGCCACTGGCTCGGCACGCTGCTGCCGGTGCCGCCCGAGGCCGCGCTCTATGCCGGCCCGCTCGGGCTCGCGGCGCTGTATGGGGTGCTCACCTGCGCCGCCTTCGCGCTGCCGACGCTGGCGCGGGCGCTGCGAATCCCCGGGGCAGCGCTGTTCCGCGACCGGCTGATCCAGCAGGCGGCGCGCCCGCCGGCCGCCATCATGACAGCGACCGCGGTGCTCGGCTTGGCGCTGGCTGGCCTCGCCGTCGCCGCCGCGCCCGATCCTCTGTTCGCGCTGGGCTTCTGCGGCGCCGTTCCGGCCGCCCTCGGCGTGTTCCGGCTCGGCGCCGCCCTGCTAGTGTGGGGGCTGGGACGCCTGCCGGAGCCGCGCTTCGCCCCCGCGCGGATCGGGCTTGCGGCGCTGCGCGCGCCCGGTGCTGCGACGCCACTCCTGCTCACCTCTGTTGGGCTCGGCCTCGCCACGCTCGCCGCGGTGGTGCTGATCGAGGGCAACATCAGCCGCCAGGTGACGGAGGAGATGCCGGCCAACGCGCCGAGCCTTTACTTCGTCGATCTCCAGCCCGACCAGCTTGCCCGCTTCGATGCTATCGTGCGCGCCACGCAAGGCGTCGAGGCGACCGAGCAGATGCCGAGCCTGCGGGCGCGCATTGTTTCGGTGAACGGCGTGGCGGCCGAGCAGGTGAAGGCGACGCCGGAGACGCGCTGGGCGCTGCGCGGGGATCGTGGGCTGACCTACGCCGCCACCCCGCCGCCCGGAACGCAGCTCGTCGCCGGGCGCTGGTGGCCGCCCGGCTACGACGGGCCGCCGCTCGTCTCGTTCGACGAGGGGCTGGCCCGCGGCTGGGGGATCGGGATCGGCGCCGTGATACGGCTGAACGTCCTCGGCCGCGACATCGACCTGAAGGTGGCCAATTTGCGCCGGATCGCCTGGCGGCGGCTCGGGCTCAATTTCGTGTTCGTCGCCAGCCCCGGCCTGTTGTCGGCCGCGCCGCACACCGCGATCGCTACGGTGCGGTTGCCGGAGCGCGAGGAGGGGGCACTTTTGCGCCGCGTCGCTGATGCCCTGCCAAACGTCACCGCGATCAGCGTGACCGAGATTCTGCGGCAGGTGGGCGAGATTCTGGGCCAGCTTGCCGCGGCGCTCGCCGCCACCGCGTCGATGACGCTGGCCGCCGGGGTGCTGGTGCTGGTGGGGGCGGTGGCCGGCGAGCGGCGGCGGCGGATCGCCGAGGCAGTGGTGCTGCGGGCGCTCGGCGCGACCCGCGCCCAGCTCCGGCTCGCCTGGCTCTGGGAGTTCGGCGCGCTGGGGCTGGTAGCGGGGGTGCTCGCCGCCTTGGTGGGCCTCGCGGCGAGCTGGGTGGTCATGCGCTTCGTGCTGAACGCGCCCTGGTCCCCCGCGCCGGGGCGACTGGCGGGGACGGTTGCCGGCGCCCTCGCGTTGATGCTCGTCTTCGGCTATTCTGGCACCGCGGCGGCGCTGCGCGCCAAGCCGGCGGCCAGGCTGAGAAATGACTGACGCCTGAGCGGCTGTTACGCTTGAAGCGCAACCGCTTCTTGCCAATTTGGAGGCTGCGGGCCCCGCCCGCTGAAGAGGATCAAGGGAGACATGGCCTACAGTCCCGACTACCGGACCTATCCGGGCGCACCGGCGAGCGCGGCGGCCGCATCTGTCCTGGATGCGGGCCTTCGCGCCTACATGCTGCGCGTCTACAACTGGATGACGTCCGGCCTGCTGCTGACCGGCATCGTGGCCTACGCGATCGCCAATACGCAGCTCATCGACGCCTTCTATCCGGTGGTGTCGACCCCCTATGGCGTGACGCGCACCGCCAGCCCGCTCGCGCTGCTCGCGATGTTCGCCCCGCTCGCCTTCGTGCTGGTGCTGAGCTTCGGCGTGAACAGGCTCTCGCGCACCGCCGCGCAGACGCTCTATTGGCTGTTCGCCGCCGCCATGGGGGCAAGCCTCAGCAACATCTTCCTGCGCTACACCGGTACCTCGATCGCGCGGGTGTTCTTCATCACCGCGGGCACCTTCGCGGCGATGAGCATCTACGGCTACACCACGCGCAGCGACCTGAGTCGCTGGGGCAGCTTCCTCATCATGGGGCTGATCGGCGTGATCCTGGCGAGCGTCGTCAACATCTTCGTGCACAGCACCGGGCTGCAGTTTGTGCTGAGCATCGCGGGCGTGCTGGTGTTCACCGGGCTTACCGCCTTCGACACGCAGCGGATCAAGGCGACCTATGTTCAGTTCGCCTACGCCGAAGGGCCGGACGGCGCCGCGAAGCGCAGCGTCTATGACGCGCTGAGCCTATATTTGAACTTCATCAACCTGTTCCTGCTGCTGCTGCAGCTTTTCGGCAGCGAACGGCGCTAATCCGGCATCGCTTTCGTAGTTGCCGCGGGCGGCCTTGGGGCCGCCCGCTTCTTTTTGGGCTTTCGTGTTTGGCGCTGGAGCTCGGACGGGCGTCCGCACAGGCAAGAGATCGTCTCCCCGATGTCGTCATTCCCGCGAAAGCGGGAACCCAAACGAGCATCCTGCAGCCGGCCCGCGTGCCCCTACGCGGTGCGCCCTCATTCCACCGTCACCGACTTCGCGAGATTGCGCGGCTGATCTACATCCGTGCCTTTCAGCACCGCGACATAATAGGCAAGCATCTGCACCGGCACGGCGTGCAGGATCGGAGCGACGAACGGATCGACCTCGGGCAGCACCACGGTCTCCGTGGCGATATCGCGCAGGCGGGCGGCGCCGGCGGGATCGCTGAACACGACAAGCTGGCCGCCACGGGCCGCCGCCTCGTAGAGATTGGAAGCGGTCTTTTCGAACAGCGGGCCGGAAGGGGCGATCGCGATCACCGGCACGTCGCGGTCGATCAGGGCGATCGGGCCGTGCTTCATCTCTCCGGCCGCATAGGCCTCTGCATGGATGTAGCTGATCTCCTTGAGCTTCAGCGCGCCTTCGAGCGCGATCGGGAAGCAGTTGCCGCGCCCGAGATAGAGAACGTCGCGCGCTTGCGCGATGCGGGCGGCGACCTCCTGGATGCGCTCGCCGGCTTCCAGCACCTCGGCGGCGCGGCTCGGCACTTCCAGCAGCGCCGCGGTGAGCGAGGCTTCCTGTGCGGCGTTGATGGCGTCGCGCGCGCGCCCGGCGGCGATGGCAAGGCAGGCGAGCACGGAAAGCTGCGCGGTAAATGCCTTGGTGCTGGCCACGCCGATCTCGGGGCCGGCCACCGTCTCCAGCACCGCCTCGGACTCGCGCGCCATGCTGCTTTCGGGAACGTTGACGACCGAGAGCACGTGCTGGCCCTGCTCGCGCATGTAGCGGAGTGCTGCGAGCGTATCGGCGGTTTCGCCGGACTGGCTCACCAGCAGGCCGAGCCCGCCCCGCTCGAGCGGCGGCGTGCGGTAGCGGAACTCGCTCGCCACGTCGCCGTCGGCTGGAATGCGTGCCACCGCCTCGAACCACCAGCGCCCTACCAGCCCGGCGTAGAAGGCCGAGCCGCAAGCGCTCAGCGTGATACGCGGAATGCGGGCGAAATCGAACGGCAGGGCAGGGAGGTTCACCGCGCGCGTGCCGGGATCAACCATCCGGTGCAGCGTGTCGCCGATCACCGCCGGATGCTCGTGCAGCTCCTTTTCCATAAAATGGCGGTAGTTGCCCTTGCCGATCGCAGCACCCGTGAGGCGGGTGAGCTTTACCTCGCGCGCCACCTCCGCCCCGTCGCGGTCGAAGAAGCGGGCGCCCTTGCGATCGACCACCGTCCAGTCGCCGTCATGCAGGTAGGCGATGCGGCGCGTCAGCGGAGCGAGCGCCAACCCGTCGGAGCCGACAAACATCTCGTTGTCTCCGAAACCGACGGCGAGCGGTGCGCCGTTCTGCGCGCCGATGATCAGCTCAGGGTGGCCCGCGAAGATCATCGCCAGCGCGTAAGCCCCGTGCAGGCGGCGGAATGCCGCGCCCGCCGCGCTGACCGGGTCCATGCCGCGCTTGAGGTGCAGGTCGACAAGCTGCGCCACCGTCTCGGTGTCGGTCTCGGTGGAGAACTCCTGCCCCTCGGATTCCAGCTCGGCGCGCAGCTCGGCATGGTTCTCGATGATGCCGTTGTGCACGACCGAGACACGCGCCGTTCCGTGCGGGTGCGCGTTGCCCTCGGTCGGCGCGCCGTGCGTCGCCCATCGGGTGTGGCCGATCCCGGTGGTGCCGGGCAGCGGGACACGGTCGAGCACGGCGGCGAGATTGGTGAGCTTGCCCTCGGCGCGGCGCCGCTCGATGTGGCCGTTCACCAGGGTCGCCAGCCCCGCGCTGTCATAGCCGCGGTATTCGAGCCGCCGCAGCGCCTCGAGCAGCAGGGGCGCCGCGGGACGGCTGCCGATCACTCCGATGATGCCGCACATCAGCCTTTCTTTCCCTTGTTCATCTCGCGGAACATTGCCGCGCGCTCGGGCAGCACGGACTGCCGCGCGCGGGCGAAGGCGAGCGCGTCCGGCTCGACATCCTTGGTGATCACGCTGCCCGCAGCCACGATCGCGCCGTCACCGACAGTGACGGGCGCGACCAAGGCGGCGTTGGAGCCGATGAAGGCGCCCTTGCCGATCCGGGTGCGGTGCTTGGCGAAGCCGTCATAGTTGCAGGTGATCGTGCCGGCGCCGATGTTCGACCCACCGCCCACCTCGGAATCGCCCAGGTAAGCGAGGTGGTTCGCCTTGGCGCCGCGGCCCATCCGTGTCGCCTTCAGCTCAACGAAATTGCCGATATGCACCTGGGACTCCAGCTCGGCGCCCGGGCGCAGCCGCGCGAACGGCCCGATGATGCAGTCCTCGCCGATCGTGCAGCCCTCCAGATGGCTGAACGGATTGATCTGCGTGCCGCGGCCGACGCGCACGCCGGGGCCGAACACGACGTTCGGGCCGATCGTCACGTCCGCTGCGAGTTCGGTGTCAGCGCTGAGGAACACCGAGGCGGGATCGGTCATCGTCACCCCCGCATCCATCGCCGCCGCGCGCAGCCAGCCCTGCATGGTCGCCTCGGCGGCGGCGAGCTCCGCGCGCGAATTGATCCCTGCCACCTCAGCGGGCGACGCCTCCACCCATGCCACGCGCTCGCCTTCGGCACGGGCGTGCGCCACGACATCGGTCAGGTAGAATTCGCGGCTCGCGTTGTCGTTGCGGACGCTGTGCAACCAGCGCCGCAGGTCCGCCGCCGCGGCGCAGAACACGCCCGCATTGCAGAGATCGACCGCGCGTTCTGCGTCACCCGCATCGGCGTATTCGACGATGGCGTTGACGTAGCCTTGATCGGTCAGCACGCGGCCGTAGCGGGCGGGGTTCTCGGGCCGCATGGCGAGCAGCACCAGCGCGGCGTCGCCCTCGGCCCGCCGCTCGAGCAAGCGGCGCAGGGTTGCCGGGCGGATCAGCGGATTGTCGGCATAGAGCACCGCGACGTCGCCGTCCGCGAAGGCGGGCGCGGCCTGCTGGGCAGCGTGGGCGGTGCCGAGGCGCTCCTTTTGCACGAAGCAGCGGTGCGGCGCGGCCGCTTCGGCCACCGCCTCCATGCCGGGGCCGATGACGACGGCGATGCGATCGAAAACCTGCTCGCAACTCGTGATCAGATGCCGCAGCATGGGCCAGCCGGCGATCCTGTGCAGGGCCTTCGGCGCCGCCGACTTCATGCGCGTGCCGTGTCCGGCGGCGAGAATGACTGCGGTGGTCGTCATCACGTGTCCTTGAGAGCGGGATGGTCGGGTAGCGGGCCGGGCGAACTCAAGTCAAAGCGCAACTTATGACCAAAACATCATATCAAAGAGGAAACCGCGCTGACTGAGCTGCCGCCCACGCTTGTTCTGGACCTCGACGGCACGATCGTCGACTCCGCGCCCGATCTGGCCGCGGCGCTGAACCGGCTGATGCACGCGCGCGGGCTGGCGCCGTTCGGCCTCGAGGAGACCAAGCGGATGATCGGCGACGGGGTGGGGGCGCTGATCGAACGGGCCTTCGCGCGCCGCGGGCTGCGGCCGGATGCCGCCGCGGTGGCCGATTTCGTCGCCGATTACGGGCGGGCCTATGCCCGCGCGACGCGGCTCTTTCCCGGTGTCGCCGAAACCCTGGCCGGGCTGCGCGAACGCGGCTGGCGGCTTGCGGTCTGCACCAACAAGCTCGCGCAGCCGGCGCGCGATCTTCTGGATGCGCTCAGGATCGGCGGCCTGTTCGCCGCGATCGGCGGCGGCGACAGTTTCCCGGTACGCAAGCCCGATCCGGCGCACCTGCTCGCCACCCTGAAAGCGGCGGGCGGCAGTCCGGTGCGCGCCGTCATGGTGGGGGACCATCGCAACGACGTCATCGCCGCGCGGGGGGCGGGCCTGCCCTGTGTGTTCGCCGCCTGGGGTTACGGGCCGCCCGAGATGGCGGAGGGCGTCGCCGCGGTGGCGCACGCGTTCGGCGAGATTCCGGCGATTGCGGCGCATTTACTCTCCCTCTCCGCCCCTGGGGCGGGGAGGAAGAATAATCGCGAGGACAGAACCCCCTAGTCGCAGGGGCAGCCCGCGGTGGGGCCGCCGTCGCCGCGGATGACGTGATGGTCGATCCACTCCGAGACGAGCCGCCGCGCCTCGGCGATCGAGGCCTCCGGGTGGTGGATGCGATAGAGCGAGGTGCAGGCCTGGAACGCGCTCATGTCGTCGATGCCGCGCTGCCGCAGCTCGCGATAGGCGGTCACGACGGCGCGCTCGCAGCGGCGGGCGATCGGGGGGATGCTGTCGTTGCCCATCGGGCGGGCGGCTCCAGTTAAGAATTACTCGCAACTCGCGCCTAGACTACCCGCGCGCGGACCAGCAAGTAAATGCAAAACATTGCCGGTCGGAGCTAGTTCAGCTTGACCGAGAATCCGCGCGCCGTGGCCGGGCGGGCCATCATGCGCTCGTACCAGCGCCCCACGTTCGGATACTCGGCGAAATCGACCTTGTGCCGCTCGTGCCGCCATGCCCAGCCGAGAATCGCGAAATCGGCAACCGACACCTCGCCGGCGACGTACTCGACCTCGCCGAGACGCTTGTCGAGCACCGAATAGAGCCGGCGCGTTTCCTTGGAATACCGCTCCAGCCCGTAGCGCCGGTCCTGCTCGTTCTCGACCTGAAGAAAATGATGCACCTGTCCGGGCATCGGACCGAAACCGCCCATCTGCCACATCAGCCATTCATAGACAGGCACCCGGGCGCGCAGGTCGCGCGGCAGGAACCTGCCGGTCTTTTCGCCGAGATAAAGCAGGATGGCGCCGGACTCGAAAATGCTGATCGGCGCTCCGCCCGGCCCTTCGGGATCGACGATGGCCGGAATACGGTTGTTCGGGCTGATCTTCAGGAAGGCGGGGTCGAACTGCTCGCCCTTTGAGATGTTCACCGGATGGACGCTGTAGGGAAGGCCCATCTCCTCCAGCGCCACGCTGATCTTCCGTCCGTTCGGGGTGTCCCAGGTCCATAGTTCGATCGGCATCGCTTCATCCTTTTCGCGCAAACTCAGGCCCATACGCGCACATGCTCGGCCGGCTCAGGCCGCCGTGCGGGCGAGGCGCCGCCCGTTTCGGTGCCGATGTAGAGGAATCCCACGATCGCGTCGTGCTCGGAAAGCCCGAACGCGCGCTTGACCATCGGATCATAGGCCGGCCCGCCCGTCTTCCACATGGCGCCGAACCCGGCTGCCTGCGCCGCCAGCATCACGTTCTCCGCCGCCGCACCGGCCGAGAGAAGCTGCTCGACCTCCGGGATTTTGTGCCCGGGCTGCAGCTTGGCGGCGGCGACCACGATCACCGGCGCCCGCAGCGCCTTCGCCCGCTCGCGGGCCAGCTCTTCCTCCGGTGCATCGGGCTGACGCGCGTGCAGGGAGCCCGCGAGCACCTCGCCGAATGCCTCGCGGCGCTCCTCGGGGATCACGATGAACTCCCAGGGACGGAGCCGCCCGTGGTCGGGCGCGCGCAGGGCGGCGCGCAGGATGGCGTCGAGCGTGGGTTGGTCGGGGCCCGGCGGCCCGAGCTTGGTGGCGGAATAGCGGTTCAGCAGCAGATCCATCGCGTTCATGGCGGGGCTCCGTCGTTGCTCGCCTCTACCAGCCTGTCGGATTCGGGGTGATCGAGTAAGGAGGGTCCTCGGGGGCGGCGGGTCACTGGGCCTGTAGAAGGGCGATCCGCCGACAATTGTAGGCGAGAGCCGTCAGCGTCCACTCGGTGGTGACGTTTTTGATGCCGCGCAGGTGGAAGTGGGTGAACCCCATGGCGCGCTCGAGCTTGGTGCCGTCGATCGACCCCGTGCCAAGCCGCGGCAGCCGGTCTCACGCGCCAGATCGGCTCGCCGCCGGCTGGAAGCTTGCCGGCGCCGTTCCACCCGGCCTCACGGCATAGCTAGCGCGAGACTAGCGGGCGTTCCCGCCTGGGCTCAAGCAATCGTGGGAAGAGACCGGCCGCCTCTCAATAGCCGAGCGCCAGACCGTCCTTGCGCGGATCGGACCCGCCGATCAGGCAGCCGCGCGCGCGGTCGATCCAGATCGCCTGCGCGCCGCCGTGCGGGCGGTCGATCTGCCGCACGATGTGGCCGAGCCGTGATAGCCGATCGGACAGCGCCGCGTCGATGCCGCGTTCCGCCTCGATCGCGCCAAGGCGGGGAAACAGCCGCGGCAGGTCGATCGCGGCCTGAACATCGAGCCCGTAGTCGAGCAGGTTCGTCAGGAAGAGCGACTGGCCCATCGGCTGGAAATGCCCGCCCATGACCCCGAACGGCATCACGGCCTTGCCGTCCTGCATCAGCATCCCCGGAATGATGGTGTGCATCGGGCGCTTGCGCGGCGCGATGCAGTTCGGGTGTCCGCGCTGCAGCCGGAATCCGAAGCCGCGATTGTGCAAGAGCACGCCCGAGCCTTCGGCGACGATCGCGGAGCCGAAGCCCTCGAACAGCGAGTTGATGAAGCTGCACGCGTTCCCATCGCGATCGACGACGCAGAGATAGACCGTGTCCTTGTGCGGCGGCACCACCGCGTCCCCCGCCTTCGGCAGAGCGCGCAACGCACGCGTGTCGTCGATCAGCGCGCGCAACCGGGCGAGATAGGCGGGATCGAGCAGGCGGGCGACGGGCACCTCCGTCTGGCGGGGATCGGCGAGGAAGGCGTCGCGATCATTGTAAGCAAGGCGCGCAGCCTCGATGTGGCGATGAAAGCGGATCGCCCCCATCGGCCCGTCAAGTGCTGGACCGAGCCCTTCAAGGATCCCGAGAATCATCAGCGTGATCAGGCCTTGGCCGCTAGGCGGGCACTGGACGACCTCGTGGGCGCGGAATGCCCGGCGGATCGGCGCGACGAACTCCGCGGCGCTCAGCCCGTCGGCGAAGTCTTGCACGGTGTGCAGCCCGCCTCGCGCGCGCAGTGCGGCGACCATGTCGGCCGCGACCGCGCCCTCATAGAAGGCGCGCGCCCCGCCGCGGGCGACGGCGCGCAGGGTCTCGGCGAGCGCGGGATTGCGGATCAGGTCGCCTGCCTGCGGCACCTTGCCGCCCGGCAGCAGCGAGGTTGCCCCGGCGCGGCGGAGCTTCGCTTCGAAATAGGCGAAATCGAAGGCGACGCGGGGCTGCACGCGCCAGCCTTCCTCGGCGAGCCGGATCGCCGGCTGCAGCAACTCGTCGAGACCCTTCCGCCCGTGCGCGGCGAGCAGCGTCTCCCAGGCGGACAGCGCGCCGGGGATGGTAACGCTGTGGGCGGAGATGGGGTCGAGCGCGGTGATGCCCTGAGCCTCGAACCACTCGATGCCTGTGGCGGCGGGCGCTCGGCCCGCTCCGTCGAGCGCGATCACCTCACCCGTGCCGGCCGGGGCGTAGAGGCAGAAACAGTCGCCGCCGATCCCCGTCGATTCGGGTTCGACGACGCATTGCACGGCGCACGCCGCAATCGCGGCGTCCACGGCGTTGCCACCGGCCCGCAGCACGTCGAGCGCGGCGAGGGTGGCCTCCGGGGTCGAGGTCGCAGCCATCGCGTTGGCGGCGAAGACCGGGCCGCGTCCCGGCAGCTGGAAGTCGCGCATCGGCCGCTCCGTTCGAGACGGTCCGGAAACTGGCGGCTCATGCGGCGTATGACAAGCTGATGACGGTCGTCGCGGCTGGATTACAGCGCTGCATGCGGCTCAATGAATGCACGCGAGGCGGTATCGGAGCTGACTTCTGTGCCTGACGTGCTCGGCTGCATCGGAGCACTGCTGCTGGTATCGGGATTCTTCGGGCGCTCGCAGGCACTCCTGCGCGGGATCGTTATCGCCGCCAGTATCCTGTTTCGTGCCTATGCCGTTACGCTCCCGCTCTGACGGACAGACGCTGATTTCCGTGTTCGAACGCGATCCAAGATCGGCGCTCGCGCTGGTGCGGAGGCTGACGGGGCGGCTCGTGAAGAACCTCGAGCGGCTGGAGGCGGAGGGGCCGGTCGCCGCCGTTTGAACTTGCAGCGGGAGCGGGCGCGGAGCGATCATCGCGATAGATCGCCCGCAAGGAAACGTGCTCCCATGCTGGTCCAGTCTCTCGGGTACTTGGCCTCCGCACTGGTATTCTCGGCGTTCTACATGCGGACGATGCTGCCGCTGCGCTGGGTGGCGATCGCTAGCAACGTGGCGTTCATAGCGTATGGCCTGCCGCTTCGTCTCTGGCCGGTTGTCGCCCTGCATTGCGTGCTGCTGCCGCTGAATGTTGGCCGGCTGCTCCAGATCAAGCGGGGTCTGCGGGTGTTGCGGGCGGGAAGGCGCGGCAATCTGGAAGTCGGCGGCTTGGTGGCAACGCTGCGAACCGAACGTCACCGGAGCGGCACCGTGCTGTTCCGCCAGGGAGAGGAGGGCGAGTGCGCTTTCGTGATCGCGCGGGGCGAGATCGAGCTGCCGGAGCGCAAGGTGCGGCTCGGCCCGGGAGACTTGTTCGGCGAAATCGCGCTGCTGTCGGATGATCGCACGCGCACCGCTTCCGCCATCTGCGCGACCGAGGTCGAGCTTTACCGGATCGACGGCGCCGCCATCATCCGCGCGTTCTATCAAGACCCCGGCTTCGCGATGGCCCTGGTGCGGCTCGCGACCAACCGGCTCGTGCAGAACTTGCACCGGCTCGATCGCGAGCCGGCCGCGAGGAGTGCCGCCGTCATCGCGCCGCCGGCCGCCGCCTGACGCCCGCGCGGACATGGCGGAAGTTGAACTGCGCCGGGTCGGCGACCACCGGGCCGGGCGCGATGGCAACCAAAATCCGCGAGGCGATCGGGCCGAAATCGGCACGGAAATGCACCGAGGACTTGAGCGCGATGATCGGACATTCAGCAGGCTCCACGCCGACATGGCGGATGATCGCCTGATCGAGCGCCTGCACCTTGCGGCTGGTCACCATCACGCGCACGCCCTCGATGTCGATCAGCGCCGTGGGGCCCGTGTTGCCGGGATTGCCGGCGCCCATCGGGCCGGTGAGGGTGAAGCGCCCGTCGGTCAGGCGCAGCACGCGCGCGCTGCAGGGCAAGGGCATCCCGTCCGACTTGCCGCCGAGCGACAGCGGCACGATCGCGCCTTCGCCCGCCTGGTGGCAGGCGGCCGCGCTTTCCGCGTCGTTGATGAGGCAAAGGAATGCGCCCTCCGCCTTCTGGCGCACGAGCTCGGCAAGCAGGCCGGTGGTGTCGCCGTGGCCGCCGCCGCCCGGATTGTCCTGGGTGTCGGCGATCACCACCGGGCCGCCGTCGCGGGCGAGGCGCTTGGCCTCGGCAACGGCTTCCGCTGCCTCCAGCGTTTCTTGCACGAACTCGCCTTCGCGCGCGGTGACGTAGGCGGCGAAATCCTGGGCTGCCCGATCGGCCTCGGCCTCGGTGTCGGCGAAGACGGCGACCGCGCCGCCGCAATCGGGGAAATCAGCGTAAGGAAAGCCGAAGCAGAAGGCGAGCTCGGCGATTCCCGGTTCGGCGGCGCGCGCGGCGCGTTCCGCCATGACCGACTGCATGGGTTCCATCAGGGTGCATTGGCTGCCGATCGGCATCCAGAAATCGAGCTGGCGATAAGCCTTCGCCCAGGGGCGTCTGCGCGCGATCCGCTCGAGCAGCAGCCGCGCCGCCTGCGCGCCCGCGGCGGGCATATCGACGTGCGGATAGGTGCGGAACGGCACCACCGCATCGGCGCGCTCCACCATCGCGCGCGTGAGATTGGCGTGCGGATCGAGGCTGATAGTGAGCGGCAGGTCGGCCCCGACGATGGCGCGCACGCGGCGCAGCAACTCGCCTTCGGCGTCGCCGTGGCTCACGGTCAGCGCCGCGCCATGGAGATCAAGATAGATGCCATCGAGCGGGCCTTGGTCGAGCGCCAGCGATAGATGCGCACCGATCAGCGCGGCGATGCGTTCGAAGGCTTCATCCTCGATCGGCCCGGCGGGGCTGGCGAAGCACCAGGCGAGCGGGACGAGTTCGGCGTGCACGGCTTCCAGCACCTCGATCGCCCCGGCGATGGGGATCGAGCGGCCGCGCAGCGCATCGAGCAGGCCCCCGTTGTGCTGCAAGGGCGGAAAGCCGCCGGGCTGGCGGAAATCCTGGTAGGTGGTGGGTCGCGGGGCGAACGAATGGGTCTCGTGCAGGAAGCCGCCGACGGCGATGCGGTGGGACATGGATGCGTGGGCCTGCGGGGCTGAAAGGTGGCAGGAAGCGCGCTAGCCTCGCACGGTGTTCCCGCTTCCACCAACCGAGGAGGCAGAGGTGCGCGCCATGCTGCTGCGTCGGCCGAAAGCGAAGCTGGAGGCCGCCGAAATCGCCGAACCGCAGCCCGGCCCCGGCCAGGTGAAGGTGCGCGTGTGCGCCTGCGCCGTGTGCCGGACCGACCTGCATGTGGTGGACGCGGAGCTGCCCGACCCCAAGCTGCCGCTCGTGCTCGGGCACGAGATCGTCGGCCGCGTGACCGCGGCCGGGGCGGGGGTCGAGGGGTTCCGCGCCGGCGACCGTGTGGGCATCCCCTGGCTCGGCTGGACCTGCGGCGTGTGCGAGTATTGCCGCGCTGGGCAGGAGAATCTCTGTCCGCGCGCGCTTCACCGGCTATCAGGTCGATGGCGGCTATGCCGAATACGCCGTCGCCGACGCGCGGTTCTGCTTTCCCATCCCTGATGCCTATTCCGATGTGGAGGCCGCGCCGCTGCTGTGCGCCGGGCTGATCGGCTATCGCTGCCTCAAGATGGCGGGCGAGGGGCGGAGGCTCGGCATCTACGGATTCGGCGCCGCGGCGCATATCGTCGCCCAGGTAGCGCTGCATCAGGGGCGCGCGGTGTACGGCTTCACCCGTGCGGGCGACGAAGCCGCTCGCCAGTTCGCACTGTCGCTCGGCGCGGTGTGGGCGGGCGGTTCGGACGAAACACCGCCCGAGAAGCTGGACGCGGCGATCCTGTTCGCGCCCGTGGGCGCGCTGGTGCCCGCCGCGCTGCGCGCCGTGCGGCCCGGCGGCGTGGTGGTGTGCGGCGGCATCCATATGAGCGACATCCCGACCTTTCCCTACAAGCTTCTGTGGAAAGAGCGGGTGGTGCGGTCGGTGGCCAACATCACGCGGCGGGATGCGGAGGAATTTCTCTCCCTGGCGCCCGCAATACCTGTGCGCACGACGACACAACGATATGGCCTGGATCAGGCCAACACGGCGCTGTGGGCGTTGCGGACGGGGGCATTGACGGGCGCGGCCGTGCTTGTCCCTTGATGCAGCGCATTGCGCGGCGCTCACTTGCGTGATCGCCCGGCTGCTTGCAAGCGTAGAAGCATGATGCGGACCCCGCTACGGCCGGCGCTGCCGGCCGCTGTCATCCTTGTGTGCTGCACGCTGACGGATTGCTCGGGCGGGGTGCTGGACCCGCAAGGCCCGGTCGGTGCCGGCGATGCGAAAATCATGCTCGATGCGCTCGTCATCATGCTGATGATCGTGGTGCCGACGATCGTCGCGACCTTGGCGTTCGCCTGGTGGTTCCGCGCCTCCAACAAACGCGCCCGTTACTGGCCCGACTGGTCCCATTCCGGGCGGCTCGAGCTGCTGACCTGGTCGATCCCGCTGCTGACCATCATGTTCCTGAGCGGGTTGATCTGGGTCGGCGCGCACGAGCTCGATCCCTATCAGCCCATCGCGGCGCGCACGAAGGATCAGCGCCCGCTGACGGTGCAGGTAGTCTCGCTCGACTGGAAATGGCTGTTCATCTACCCCGAGCAGGGGATCGCCAGCGTCAACGAACTCACGGTTCCGGCGGGGACGCCGGTGCATTTCCTGCTGACCTCGGCGACGGTGATGAATGCGTTCTTCGTGCCGCAGCTCGGCTCGATGATCGCCACGATGAACCGGATGCAGACGCAGCTTTATCTGATGGCCGACCATCCCGGCGACTATCTGGGCGAGTCCGCGCAATATAGCGGCGACGGCTTCTCCGGCATGACCTTCACCCTGCACGCGGTGGCGCCGGATGCCTTTGCGGCGTGGGTTGACTCCGTGAAGAGGGGCGGGCCGGTGCTCGATCGCGCGGGCTACACCGCGCTTGAGCAACCGAGCGAGGACGTGCGGCCGTTCACCTACCGCGCGGCCGAACCGCATCTCTTCGAGCAAATCGTGCGCGACGAGATACCGCCGGGTCCGGGTCCGGGCAGGCCGGACGGCGGCGCTGTGTTGCCGCCCAATGGCCCACCCGCGTTCAATCCAGGGGGGAACAAGTAATGCTCGGCAAGCTCACCTGGAGCGCCATTCCGCTCGATCAGCCGATCCCGCTATTCGCGGGCGGCGGCGCCTTCATGATCGTGCTTGCCGTGATCGCCTGGGCGATCCTGAGCGGGCGCATGGGCTATCTCTGGCGCGAGTGGATTACCAGCGTCGATCACAAGCGGATCGGCGTGATGTACGTGCTGCTCGGGCTAGTGATGCTGCTGCGCGGGTTCGTCGACGCCATCATGATGCGCGGACAGCAGGCGTTCGCGTATCATAACAATGGCTTTCTGCCGCCCGAGCACTACGACCAAATATTCTCGGCGCACGGCACGATCATGATCTTCTTCGCGGCGATGCCGATCATGATCGGTCTGATGAACTTCGTGGTGCCGCTGCAGCTCGGCATCCGCGACGTGGCGTTTCCGACACTCAATTCAACGAGTCTGTGGCTGACTGCAACCGGCGCTCTCCTCGTGAACCTCTCGCTGATCGTCGGCGAGTTCGCACGCACTGGCTGGCTGCCCTACCCGCCGCTGTCGGAATTGCCGTACAGCCCGACCGTGGGCGTGGATTACTACGACTGGTCCTTGCTGATCTCGGGGGTCGGAACGCTGATGACCGGGATCAACTTCGTCACCACGATCCTGAAGATGCGTGCCCCCGGCATGAGCTATCTCAGGATGCCGATGTTCTGCTGGACCGCGCTCTGCTCCAACCTGCTGATCGTCGCCGCCTTTCCGATCCTGACGGCCACGCTCGCGATGCTGACGCTCGACCGCTATCTCGGGTTCCATTTCTTCACGAATACGGATGGCGGCAACATGATGATGTTCATCAATCTCATCTGGGCCTGGGGCCATCCGGAGGTGTATATCCTGGTATTGCCGGCATTCGGCATCTTCTCCGAGGTGATCTCGACCTTCTCCGGCAAGCCGCTGTTCGGTTATCGCTCGATGGTGCTGGCGACACTCGGCATCTGCATCGTGTCATTCGTGGTGTGGCTGCACCATTTCTTCACGATGGGCGCGGGCGGCGACGTCAACGCGGTGTTCGGCATCGCGAGCAGCATCATCGCCGTGATGACCGGGGTGAAAATCTACAACTGGCTGTTCACCATGTACGGCGGGATCATCCGGTTCACCACGCCGATGCTCTATTCGATCGGGTTCATCGTCACCTTCGCGCTCGGCGGCATGACAGGCGTCTTGCTAGCGGTGGTACCGGCCGACTTCCTCCTGCACAACAGCCTGTTCCTGGTCGCGCACTTCCATAACGTGATCATCGGCGGCGTGCTGTTCGCCGGGCTGGCGGGCATCACCTACTGGTTCCCCAAGGCGTTCGGCTTCCGGCTCGACGAACGCTGGGGACAGGCGGCGTTCTGGTGCCAGCTCGTCGGCTTCTACATGGTGTTCGTGCCGCTCTACGTCGCGGGCCTGCTCGGCATGACACGGCGCTTGCAGCACTACGATGTCGCCGCGTGGCATCCTTATGTGATCGCGGCGGGCTTCGGCATCTTCGTGCTGATCGGGGCTGCCATCTGCCAGGTGATCCAGATCGTGGTCAGCATCCGCGACCGCGAGAAGCTGCGTGACGAACTGGGCGATCCGTGGGACGGGCGCTCGCTTGAGTGGTCCACCACCTCGCCGCCGCCTGTGTTCAACTTCGCGGTGCTGCCGAACGTGAGCGGCGAGGAGCCCTATTGGGAGATCAAGCGGCGCGCTATCCTGTCCCAGCAACTCGCCGCCGAGCCCGACTACGAGGCGATCGAGCTACCGCGCAACAGCCCGACCGGGTTCATCACCGCGTTCTTCTCGACCATCACCGGGTTCGCGCTGATCTGGCACATCTGGTGGCTGGTCCTGCTCGGCATCGTCGGGGCCTATGCGGTGTTCGTCTGGTTCGCGTGGCGCGACGTGGAGGAATATGTCATCCCGGCCGAGGAGGTGGCGCGCCTCGAGCGCGAGCGACGGGTGATCCGCCAGCGCTGGCTCGATGAGCACAAGCAGCTCGCGCGGGTGGCGGCATGAGCAGCACCACCGACACGCTGTTCCAGGCGGTCGAACCGCGCCTCGACCCGTATCGGCTAGGCCGGCGCGTCCGCACCGACCATGGCGGGGACGGGCATTTCGAGCCGACCGGCCACGGCGAGGGCGGGCCCGCGTCGAAGCGGGTGGTCGTCGCCTACGGGTTCTGGATCTTCATCCTCAGCGACTTCGTGATGTTCTCGGCGTTCTTCGCCGCGCACGCCGTGCTGCAGAGCGCGACCGCGGGCGGGCCCTCGGGGCCGGAACTGTTTTCGCCCACCTCGATCGCCATTGAAACCGGGTGCCTCTTGCTGTCTAGCTTCACCTGCGGCCTGTCGGCGGTGGCGACGCGCGCGCGCAGCCTGCTGTGGACCGAGGCGGCGCTGCTCGTGACCGGGCTGCTCGGCGCCGTATTCCTGGTGCTGGAGGCGCACGACTTCGCCGCCATGGTCGCCGCGGGCGCAGGGCCGCAGCGCAGCGCGTTTCTTTCCTCGTTCTTTTCGGTGGTCGGGCTGCACGGGTTGCACGTGACGGCCGGGCTGCTCTGGCTCGGCACGATGATGGCTCAGGTCTTTGCCAAGGGGTTCCGGCCCAACATCCTGCGCCGGCTGCTGTGCTTCAATTTGTTCTGGCACGCGCTCGACATCATCTGGGTGGCGTTGTTCACCATCGTCTATCTGATTGGACTGGGCTAATGAGCGATCACGACCGCAATGTCGGGGACATCGGCCCCGGCGTGATGGAGGACACGCAGGAGAGCCTGCGCGGGGCGGTGTTCAGTTATTCCATCGGCCTCGTTCTCTCGGTGCTGCTGACAGGTGCCGCCTTCACGATCGGCTATAGTGGCCTCGTGTGGCGGCCGGGCCTGCCGAGTGCGCTGATCGTGCTGGCGGTGGCGCAGATCGGCGTGCACCTGGTGTTCTTCCTGCACATCACGACCGACCCCGACAATACCAACAACGTGCTGGCGCTGGCGTTCGGCGTGCTGATCGTGGTGTTGCTGATCGGCGGGTCGGTATGGATCATGGAGTGGCTGAACTACCGGATGATGATCCCGACCCCGGGCGGCATGGGACACGGCGGGATGTAGGGGCCGCGCAGCCAGGAGTTGTCGGACAGGGTAAGGCGGATGCCAAAACCGCCGACGCAACTTACTTGCTTCCGTCGGCGCATTCCGCTGCACTCCATCTGCCCTGTGCTGGCGCGGCGCTCGCAATGTCGAGATTTGCTACGGCGTTACTCTCTTATTTCAGCGCCTATGCGCGTATGCGGGGGATGGCCAGGCCAAGCCCGGCCATGACGATCGAAAGTGCGCGTCATCGTCAGGTATTCGGGACCGCTCTAACCGCCGCTCCGCCATTTCCGCTCCGCCTCGTCCCAGGCCGCGAGCGGCTGCAAATCGGGCACCCAGGCGAGGCCGGTTTTCGCATCAGACGAAACGGCCTCGGGCGTCACCACCACATCCAAGAGCGCGGGGCGGTTCGCTAAGGCGCGGCGGATCGCCGGGCCGAGCTGTTCCTCGGTCTCGACCCGTTCAGCGTGCATGTTGAAGGCGCGCGCCATCGCGGCGTGATCGCTGAACTGGAGGCTCGTTCCGACCACCTTGCCGTGCGTAACGCGCTGGTCGTGCACCTCGATCTGCCAGGCGCCGTTATTGGCGACCACGATTAGCACCGGCGCCTTGTGGCGCACGGCGGTATCCACCTCGATCGCGTTGAAGCCGAATGCCCCGTCGCCGGTCGCCACCACCACCTGCTTTTCCGGAAAGGCGAGGCTCGCTGCGATCCCGTACGGTACGCCGACGCCGATACAGCCGAACGGGCCGGGATCGAGCATCATCGGCGCGGCAAGTCCGATGCGCGCGAAGCTCAGGAAATCGCCGCCGTCAGTGATCACGATCGCGTCGGGCGCCAACGCCTCCTGCAAGGCAGCGAGCACGCGGTTCGGATGCAGCTTGCCGTCGCTGCCCGGCTCCGCATTCGTCATGCTCTCCTTCAGCCGGCGCGCGCGCTGCTCGTGCCCGGCGCGCAGCTTGGCGCGCCACTCAGAATCGACCGAGGAAGGGCGGTTGCCCGCCGCCTCCACCATCGCGCGCAATGTGGCGCCGGGGGAGGCCAGGATCTCCACCGCGCCGCGCCGGTTGTCGCGCAGCTCCGACCCGGTATCGGAGATGCGGACGAACTTCGCGGCCCCGAAAATCGCCGGCGAGCCATAGGCAAGCTGGAAATCGAGCCGCCGCCCGACCGTGAGCACCACGTCGGCATCGCCCATCACCGCCCCGCGCATCGCGCCGACGACGGCGGGGTGGGTGTCGGGCACCAGCCCGCGGCTCTCGCCGGTGTCGAGATAAACTGCGCCGAGCCGGTCGAGCAGCGAAACGAGCTCGGGGCCGGCGCCGCGCGCGCCGCGCCCAGAAATCACCAGGACGCGCTGCGCCGACCAGAGAAGATCGACCGCCGCCGCCACCTGCTTCGGGTCGGGAAGCTGCACCAAGCGCGGCTTGGCGCGGATCTGCTCCTCCAGTTGCAGGGGCTTCGGCACGATCCCGCGCAGCGTATCGACGGGAAAGTCGATATAGGCCGGTCCCGGCTCGCCGCCCTCGCCGAAAGCGCGTGCGATCGCCTCGTCGAGCTCCGCCAAAGCAAGCGTCGGTTCCCGCACCGTGCGCGCGTAGCGCGTGATCGAGCGCACGAGATGCGTGTGATCCAGATCCTGCAAGCCGCCGCGATTTTCCTGGGGGCGCGGACTGGCGCCGGCGACGATCAGCACCGGCACGCGCGAGACATGCGCGTTGGCGATGCCGGTCATGGCATTCGTCACGCCGGGCCCCGCCGTCACCAGCGCGACGCCGAGCCCGCCGGTCAGCTCCGCGTGCGCTTGCGCCATGTGAACCGCCGCGCGCTCGTCGCGCACATCGACGATGGAGATGTCGTGTGCGTCGAGGCGCATCCAGATCGGCATGATGTGGCCGCCGCAGAGCGCGAACACGCGCGTCACGCCGCGCGCTCTAAGGACGCGCGCGATGATGTCGGCAACGCTGTCAGGAGCCGGTTTCATTTGTTCCTCCTCCCCTGCGTCTCGTCGTCATGTTCCTCCGCTCACTAAGGCGCGAGGAACGGACGTTCCCCACCCGTCATTTCCGCAAAAGCGCGAACCCAGGAATACCAGCACCTTACCGCCCGCCTGGGTGCCCGCCGTCGCGGGCATGACGGATGGGCGATCGTTTGATGCGAAGGGGCACCATCACCCCTGCAGCTTCGCCTTGAGCACCCGGTGCAGGATCTTGCCGGTCGCATTGCGCGGCATCTCCTCCTCCTTGAGGAACGAGCAGGCGCGGGGGCGCTTGTAGCCGGCAAGCCGCTCCTTGCACCAATCCAAGAGCTCGGCTTCGCCGAGAGAGGCGCCGTCCTGCAACACGATCGCCGCATGGACCCGCTCGCCCCATTTCTCGTCCGGCAGGCCGACCACCGCGACATCCTTGACCAGCGGGTGCGCGCCGATCACCGCCTCCACCTCGGAGGGGTAGATGTTCTCGCCACCGGAGATAATCATGTTGCTCTTGCGGTCGACAAGAAAGATGTAGCCTTCTGCATCGCGGCGCGCCATGTCGCCGACCGTGCAATACTCGCCCCTGAAAGCTGCGGCGGTTTTCTCCGGCAAGCCCCAATACTCGCTGAAGGTGTACGGGGTGGAACAGTAAAGCTCGCCCGCCTCGCCGTCGGGCACTTCCTTGCCGTTCTCGTCGAGCAGCCGGATCGGCGCGGAGCCGACGCACTCGCGCCCGACCGAGCCAAGCTTGGTGTACTGTTCGTGCGGATGCAGCATCGTTGCCCACCCGACCTCGGTGGCACCGTAAAGTTCATAAAGGCCGGAATTGCGGAACATCTCCATCACCGCGCGCTTCGTGTCCTGCCGTGCCGGCGCCGAGGAGACCATCAGCTTCGTGACCCTGCTCAGATCGTATTTGGCGCGCACGGCAGGGGAGAGTCCGAGCATCATGATGCAGTGCGTCGGCACGAGTGAGGTGAATGTCGTGCCGCCCTCGGCGAGCGTGCGGACGCAATGCTCGGGATCGAAGCTCTTGCGCGAATAGACCGAAGTGGTGCCGCCGCAATAGGCCACGGCGGCGAAGAAGTTGAGCGAGTTGGCGTGGCACATCGGCATCACGAGCAGCGCGCAGTCGTCGCGGTTGAACCCCAACTCGATCTCGGTGATAAGCGCAAGCAGAGCGAGGCTGCGGTTGCTTTGCAGAACGCCCTTCGGATTGCCGGTGGTGCCCGAGGTATACATCATGGTCCACGGGTCCGACCGCGCCACGGCAACGGGCGGCTCGCTCGCGCGCCCGTTGCCGAGCAGAGCCTCGTAGTCGTGGTATCCGGGCGGGCATCGCCGCGCGCCGAAATGGATGTAATTGCCGGCAGGCACGGAAAGCTCGGCGCGGATTTCGTCGATCACACCGGCCAGTTCATCCTGCACGATCACGGCGGCTGTGCCGGCATTCTCGACAATGAAGCGAGCCTCGGGCGCCACGAGCCGGAAATTGATCGGCACGACGATCATGCCGGCCTTGGACGCCGCCATGTAGATTTCCAGCCATTCGAGGCTGTTGTAGGCGAGCACCGCGACCCGGTCCCCCTTCCTCAACCCGAGGCCGAGCAGGGCGTTGGCGAGGCGGCACGCGCGCTCGTTCCACGCGGCGAAGCTGAGCGAGCGGTCGAGGTCGCGCGCCCCGATCCGGTCGGGCGAAAGCCGCGCGTGAACCGAAAGCATCTGCCCGACCGTGAGCAGGTCCCTCATGGTGCGTCCTCCGGGCGGCCCAACCTGCCCGAGCTTAGGTTGTGACTATGTGAAAATGCAAAGCCCGCACGGAGCGCAAGATAATCGTAGGGCGGGTGGCGCGCAGCGGAACCCGCCAGCGCGAGCGGGGCCAAACTGTGCGTCGGCGGATTGCGCTTCGCTTCATCCGCCCTACAGTGGAGACGATAAGGCAGAGGAGGAGAATCGGGCCATGAAGGGCGCGTACGCCGTCGTATGGCCGCGCAGCGCGAAGGCGGTGGCGGCAAAGCCGCTCGCGCCGCGGCTGGAGACGCTGGAAGGCAAGACGATTGCCTTCCTTTGGGACAATCTGTTCCGGGGCGACGAGATCTGGCCAATCCTCAAGGCAGAGCTGTCGCAGCGCTATCGCGGCATCCGCTTCGTTGATCACGACGCCTTCGGCTCCACCCACGGCGACGAAGAGCACCTTGTGCTGGCGGAGATGCCCGAGAAACTCCGGGCGCTGAAGATCGACGCCGTCGTGTCCGGGATGGGCTGCTGAGGGAGCTGCACGCCCGCCGTGCTGCGGGCGAGCGCGGTTGCCGAGCAGGCAGGCACCCCGACCTCGTCGCTCTGCTGCGAAGGGTTCCTGGGTCAGGCGAAGACGATCTCGGTTGGGCTCGGTTATCCGAACCTCGCGCTCGCGAAGGTGCCGGGGCATGTCGATGTCCAGACGGCGGACGAGCTGCGGGCGAACGTGCTTGGCACCACTGTCGCGCAGGTGATCGACAATCTGTGCGGGGAAGTCGCGGCGATGCAGATCGCCACCGACCCGGACCCCGAGGAGATCGTGTTCGAAGGAAGCTTCGAAGAGGTCAACCGGCTGTTCCTGGAGAACGGCTGGAGCGACGGGCTGCCGATCGTGCCGCCGACCAAGGAAAAGATCGCTTCGTTCCTCGCCTTCACCGACCTGCCGCACGAACATGCCATCGGCAAGCTGCCGCCCGACAATCGCATTGCCACAGTGTGGAATGTCGCTGTCAACGGCGTGATGGCGGGCTGCCGGCCGGAATACATGCCGATCCTGGTGGCGCTGGTCGAGGCGATGGCCGATCCGCAATACGGCGTCGAGCATTCCGGCAACACGCCGGGGGCCGAGACGCAGATCGTGCTGAACGGGCCGATCATCAAACGGCTCGGGTTCAACTACGAGCAAGGAGCGCTGCGCGACGGGTTCCAGCCCAACACGTCGATCGGCCGCTTCTGGCGGCTTTATCTCCGCAATGTCGCGGGCTTCCTGCCGCACCAGAACGACAAGGGCACGTTCGGCAACACCTGGCGCGTCGTGCTGGCGGAGAACGAGGACGTGCTCGCCCGGATCGGCTGGCCGACGGTCGCGGCCGACATGGGCGTCGCCGCGGGCGAGAACGCCGTCACCATCTCGCGCTTCACCGGCGGCAATGTGATCGTGTCGGTGTTCGGCGACACCGCCGAGAAGGTGCTGCCCTATCTCGGCAACGCGCTGGTGTCGCACAGCGCCTGGGAACTGATCTTCACCGTCGGCATGGCGAGCGGCACCTATCGGCCGCTGCTGATCCTGAGCCCGCTGATCGCCGAGACGATCGCTAAGACGATGACGAAGCGGGACGTGCAGCAATGGCTGTTCGAAAATGCGCGGATGCCGGCCTCGCTGTTCGAGAAGTATCTGTGGGGCTGGACCAATCTCGTGCCGGGCAAGCGCACGCTGAACGACTGGGTGCGGCTCGGCAAGCTGCCCAAGGCGTTCGCCGGCAACGATCCCGACCGGCTGGTGCCGCTCGTCACCAAGCCCGAGCACTTCATGATCGCGGTCGCGGGCGATCCGCTGCGGTCCAACTGCTATCTGCTCATCCACAACGGCATCTTGGGATTCCCGGTCAGCAAGACCGTGCGGCTGCCACCTGGTTGGGCCGAAAAACTGCGCGACGCCCAGGGATGAGCGACGCGGGCAGCCTGTGGATCGTCATTCCCACGGGCCAGCTCGCCTCCGGCGCCTGGGTGGACGATTTGCGCGGCGCGCCGGCCGCTCCGTTTCCGCGGCAGCGTGTGGAGGTGGTGCGCGGACCGCGCGCCGAGGAACGCATCCAAGAGTTGTTCCAGCGGCGCGGCTGGAGCGACGGCTTGCCGGTGGTGCCGCCGACCCTCGCACGGGTGAACGCGGCGCTGGCGTTCGCTCCACGCGCGCCTGGCGACGTGCTGGGCGAAATCGAGCCGCTCAAGGGGCTGGCGACGGTCGAGAAGATCGCCGCCAACGCGGTGATGGCGGGGTGCCGGCCGGAATATCTGCCGGTCGTGCTGGCCGCGGTCGCCTGCCTGCTCGACCCGGCGTTCAATCTGCGCGGGGTGCAGACCACCGACGAGAACGTGGCGCCCCTGCTTCTCGTCAGCGGTCCCGTGGCGCTCGAATTGGACGTCAACGGCAGCTTCGGCGCGCTCGGCCCGGGCTGGCAGGCGAACGCGGCGATCGGCCGTGCCATCCGGCTCGTGATGCACAATCTCGGCGGCGGCCGGCCTGGAGTGGTCGGTTATGCGGGGTTGGCGCAACCGGGGCGCTACACGCTGTGCCTCGCGGAGAACGCGGAGAAAAACCCGTGGGAACCGCTGCATGTGGAGGCTGGGCTGGCGGCGAGCGCGAGCGCGGTAACGCTGATGCGCGCCGAGACGGTGATCAACGTCACCGGGGGACTGGCCGAGATCGCGAGTGTGATGGGCACCGCCGCCTCGGGGTTCGGGATTTTGTGGAGCGGGCGGCCGACGGTGCTGCTCGCCCCGGCAGTTGCCGCCGACTGCGCGCGGCGCGGGATGGGCAAGGACGCGGTGCGGCAATTCCTGTGGCGACACGGGCGGTGGCGGCGCGAGGAATGGCGGACCTCGTGGCTCGCGACGCGGATCGTCGCCGAGGGCGGCTGGCCAGACTGGGTGGAGGAGGCGGCGCGCACGGGCAATATTCCCGCTGCGCGGACGCCCGATGACATCGTGCTCTGCGTCGCGGGCGGCGACATTCCGATCCCGCAGAACGCCTATTGTCCGAGCTGGGGATTTCCGCCCGCCCGCATCACGCGCGAGGTGGCGCTGCCGCGCGATTGGACGGCGCTTCTGACCGCGGCGCGCGACGCGGCCGACGCCCTGGCCGCGAATTGAGGGACGGTCATGACGACAAGCCTATTCGACATCGCGGTGATCGGCGGTGGCATCACGGGCCTCACCGCCGCGCATCATGCGGCGCTGGCCGGGGCTTCGGTTGCGCATTTCATCGCGGGAGACGAACTGCCAGGCGGGCTGGTGATGAATGTCGGCGAGCTCGACGGCTGGCCCGCCACCGGGCCCACGGCGGGCGCCGAGCTTGCCGCCTGCTTGCTGCGGCGGAACCAGGAACTCGAAGTGACGGTCGCGGCGTCGCGCATCGACGCAATTGATGCGGGCGCAACCAAGACCCTGCGCGGGCCGGAGGGCGCGTGGCGCGCGCGGCAGGTGATCGTGGCGACCGGCGCGGCGCTGCGGAGGCTCGACGCGCCGGGCGCCGAGCGGCTTGAAGGGCGCGGCGTCTCGCAATGCGCCTGGTGTGACGGCGGACTTTATCGCGGCAAGGATGTCGTGGTCGTCGGCGGCGGCGATGCGGCGCTGTCCGAGGCGATCCAGCTCGGCAAGTTCGCGCGCACGGTGACCATCCTGACGCGTGGCGAGACGTTCCGTGCGCGCCGCGGTTATGTCGCGCGCGTCGCGGCGGATGAGCGTTTCCGGCTGCGCTGGGCGAGCGAGATCGTGGAAGTGCTGGGCGGGGATTGCGTGCAAGGTGTGCGCGTGCGCGATCGCGAAACGGGCAGCGAGGAGACGATCGCCTGCGACGGGCTGTTCGTGTTCATCGGGCTCGCCGCCAATACGGGGCTGCTCGGCGCGGAGGCCGCGCGCGATGCCGCTGGATTCGTGGTCACGAACGACAAGCTGGAGACCGGGATGCAAGGCGTGTTCGCGGCCGGTGCCGTGCGGTCGGGGTATGGCGGGCGGCTGACGCATGCGGTGGCGGAGGCGACGATCGCCGCGGAAGAAGCGGCGCGGCGGTGTGATTCTTGAATTCCGAGCGTCGTCATCCTTCGCTGGTCATGGCCGGGCCAGACCCAGCCATGACCATGCAAAGTAATGGCCAAGTATTCGAAACCGGACGCCGATCCGCCGCCGGGGCATGACGATAAACGCAGATTTTTGTATGCTGCGCGGTCGCGATCACGCCAAGCTTTAGCAAGAACAATCAGCGGCCTCGCTCCAGAGGCAAAGGGGAGACGACCAAAATGACACGCCGGCGCTACTGGGTATACGGCCTGCTCTTTCTGCTGAACACGATCAGCTACACCGATCGCGTCAACATGTCGCTCGCTGGACGTCCGGTGGCGCAGGAGTTTCACCTGTCGCCGGTTACGCTCGGCTACCTGTTCTCCTCATTCCTGTGGGCGTACGTGCTGATGATGCTGCCGGGCGGACGGCTGATCGATAGCCTGGGCGCGCATCGGGTGGCGGCGATGTGCTGCGCGCTGTGGTCGGTGGCGCAGATCTGCACCGGGCTGGCGGTCGGTTTCTGGACCATGCTGCTCGCGCGGCTCGGGCTCGGAGTGGGCGAGGCGCCCGTTTCGCCGATCAGCTATCGCAGCGTGCGCGACTGGGGGCCGCATACCGAGCACGGCACGGCAATCGGCGTGATCCAGGCGGGCACCTTGATCGGCCCGGCACTCGGCGCGCCGATCGTCGGCTGGCTGATCACCGTAATGACGTGGCGCGGATCGTTCTTCGTCACCGGCGCCGTCGGGCTTGTTTGGACGCTGGTTTGGATCGCGCTCGTCACCACGCCCGAGCGCACGCGCTGGCTGCCGGACGCGGAGCGCCAGAAGATATTGGCTGAGCGCCATGTGGGCGAGCCGCCGCCGGTTTCGGAGGGAATTGGCTATCGCGGCCTGCTGCGTTCGCCCACCATGTGGGGCGTGGCGATCTCGCAGGGCTGCGCGGTTTATTCGCTCTATCTCTATCTGAGCTGGCTGCCGAACTATTTGCAGACTACGCGGCATGTCTCGATGGTGGCGTCCGGCCTGTTCACCTCGGTGCCGTTTCTGGTCGGCGCGGCGGTGATCGTGATCGTGAACAAGATCGGCGATGCGATTTTGACGCCTGAAACGTTGCGGAGCGGCAAACGACGGCTCGTGGTCGCGACATGCCTTGTGCTGACGGCGGGCGGCGTGTTCATCCCCTACGCGCAGTCGCTCGCGCTGGTTGTGCTGCTCACGATCCTGCCGGTGAGCTTCAGCAACACCGCGACTGCGGTGAATGCCGCGCTGACCAGCGATCTGCTGCGATCGCCGGGCGATGCCGGACGTGCTTTCGCGTTCCTGGTGCTGGGGGGCAACGTGTTTGGCCTGCTCGCGCCGATCGTCACCGGCTACATCGTGCAGGCCACGGGCAGCTTCTCATCCGCCTTCGTGCTCGCCGGCATCCTGGCGCTGGTCGGGGCGGCAACGTCGCTCCTGCTGACGCGGCACACCTTGGGCGAGGACACGCCCACGCTGACGCGCGCACCCGTCGCGGCGGCGGGCGTGTAGCCGCCGCCCGATCCAGTGCCGCCCCGTCGGGCAGTCCCGCGACCGGATCGGCTTCCATCGGCTCGAGAGCGGGAGCGACTTCGGTTCCCGAACGCGCCGGCTGCGCATCGGGTTCGTTTATGGATGTTGCGGCCAGCGTCTGGTTAATCTAATGTTAACGAATGCGCCTCATTCTCCGGGCCATGATCGCGTCCAGTTCGCTCGCAGCGTTCTCGGCGTCCGTGATGAAGGCGGGCCTTGGGCCGGTGCAGGCGCCCGTTCCGCTGCGTCCGTTCGCCCCGGCACCCACAAACGCCCCCGCCTCGCCCCCTGTGTTGGTGGCGCCCGAGAAGCCCCCCTCCCCGCCGGCCACGGCGCCGCGGGGAAGCTTGCTTGATCTGACGGTCTGAAGTCCTGAGGGGAGACGGCTGCGGACCGCGCTCAACTACATAGTGACCGGCATCGCTCAATCCTTCGCCAAGCGAGCGTTCTGCGGAATGGGTCGGTAGCGGAGCGGGCATCTCCTTCTGCAAGGATGCAAACCGCCGGGAGGCGGTTCCCGGGCTGATACACGCGATGCTCGGGCCCTTTCATGTTGGTGACCTGGAGTTCGCCGAGGACGTGGCCGAGCGCAAGGTCGGCCGCGATCTGTCGGATGCGATCGTCGCGGAGGCCAACAAAACGAATGTCTCCACCCGCGTCCCATCGACGGGCGTCCTACGCCGCGCCGATCGCACCTATCAGCTCACTTTCGGCGGCAACACCGACTTCCTGAACATGCTGGAGCGGAACCAGCTGGAATCGAAAGAGCTCTCCAAGACCCGCGCGGTAACGAGCGAGGTCGGCGTACGGCTGCCGGAGGCGGCGGTGCATGTTGGACGGAGTGATTATGTCGCTTGGTTGAGCGACCGGAAATGGTGCTATATCCGCATGGAGGGCACCAGGTGCGGTAACGTGCCGATCACATGCGAGGTGAGGCTTGAGGTTTGGAACCTGCCCAATTCGGCGGGCGTCGTGATCGACGTGGTGCGGCTGGCCAAGCCCGCGCGCGTCCACGGCATTGCCGGCGCGCTCGCCGGACCCTCGGCCTACCTGATGAAGAGCCCGCCCCGGCAGTTCCCAGATGCGGAGGCGCGACGACTGACCGAGGCTTTCATCGCCGGGGACACGCGCTGAGCCGTGGCGGCGACCACCTTCCACCTGATCCGCCACGCCACCTACGAGTTGCTGGATCGCGGCATCCTCGCCGGCCGCACGCCGGGCTGGGGCCTGAACGAAGCGGGCCGCGCCCAGGCGGCGGCCCTCGGGCGGCTGCTCGCCGGAACCCGGCTCACCGCGCTGATCGCGAGCCCGATGGAGCGGGCGCAGGAGACGGCCGCGGCGATCGGCGATGGGTGCGGGGTCGCGATCGAGACCGATCCGGCGTTCGACGAGGTCGATTTCGGTGACTGGAGCAATCTGCCCTTCACGGTGGTGCGCGACGATCCGCGCTGGCCCGCGTTCAACCGCCTTCGCAGCCTTTGCGCCCCGCCCGGCGGCGAGACGATGCTCGATGTGCAGCGACGCGCCGTAGCCGCCGTCCGGCGGCTCGCGGAGCGATACCCCGGCGGCGAGATCGCCATCGTCACGCACGGGGACGTGGTGAAGGCGCTGCTCGTGCATGTGCTGGGTATGGCGCTCGACTTGTTTCACCGGCTCGACATCGCACCCGCTTCGCGCAGCACAATCGTGCTAGGCGCGGACTATGCGCGCGTGATAGCGATCAATCTGCCGCCGGATTGAACAGCAGGAAGGCGCGGCCGTCCCAGAGCGTGAAGGGTGCCTCTTCGTTCACGACGGACGAAGCCGAAGCGTTCCTGGAGAGCCATCAGGCCGCGAGCACGCGCCCGGTTGCCCGAACGGGACGACGGTGCTGCCGTTAGCCGCGGAGGAGGGCTGCGCATGGAACCGGAGATCGAGCAGCTCACGCCGAAAGGCGTGCTGAACGGAGAATCGCCTACCTGGAATCCGGCGACCGGCCGGCTGGCCTGGATCGACGTGCGGGGGGCGGCGCTGCATGAATACGATCCGGCGGACGGCCAGGACCGCGTCTGGGAGATGCCGGCCTGGATCGGCGCCTGCTACCTCACCCGCTCCGGCTTGGCCGTCACGCTGCGCGGCGGGCTGTTCACGTTCGATCCCGCCGACGGCGCGCTGCGGTTCGTCGCCGGGGCCCCCTATGACGCCCGCCGGCTGACGTTCAACGACGGACGATGCGACCGCCAGGGACGGCTGTTCGCCGGACCGATGACGGTGCCACTCTCGCCGACCGAGCAGACCACTCAGGGGCCGCAGACCGGGCCGCTCTGGCGCTATGACGGCGGCGGGAAATGGACGCCGATGACCGATCCGGTCCGCACGTCGAACGGTCTCGCCTGGAGCCCGGACGGGCGGACGATGTATCACGCCGACACAAGGCAAAGGACCGTCTGGGCCTATGACTATGATCCGGCGAGCGGCACGGTTGCGGGCAAGCGTGTGTTCGTGACGGTGGACCTGCCGGGCGCTTCCGGGCCGGACGGCGCCTCGGTCGATCGGGACGGGTTTTACTGGGTCGCCGTTTATGGCGGCGGCTGCCTGCTGCGTTTCGATCCGGCCGGCAAGCAGGAGCGCCGCATCGACCTGCCTTGCCGCTATCCCACGATGCCGGCCTTCGGCGGGGTGGGGCTGGACGAGCTCTACATCACCTCGGCGAACCACTCGGTGCCCGGGGCGGAACGCGCCGCGCGCCCGCAGGAGGGGGCGCTGTTTCGGATGCGGGCGCCGGTGGCGGGGCTGCCGGAGGCGATGTTCGAACCGGGGTGAGGCGGCTCAGGTCTCCTCGGCCTCGCTCTCTTCCTCCTGTTCCGCCTCGCGCTTCAGGCGGTGAAAACTGCGGACGCTGAACGGCAGCATCCCGAGATAAAGGAGTCCGACCGCCGCCAGCGCGGCCCAGGGCTCGGCGACCAGCACGGCGGCGAAGATCACGATGCCGAGCAGGAGGGGCAGCACATATTCGGCCGGCACCTTGAAGTTCTTGAAGCTCCAGATCGGCAGCGTGGAGACGCAGAGAAGGCCGGCGCCGACCAGAACGAGTCCGGCCACGATGGGGGAGCGCACCCCGATCTCCAGCCAATGCAGATCGAGCGCCCGGCCCTCCAGCCCGATGATGAGCGGGAGCAAGGCGATGCCCGCACCCGCGGGCGCGGGGACGCCGGTGAAGAAGTTGTAGGCGTAGGCCGGGCCGGGCGCCCCTTCCAGCGAAGCATTGAAGCGCGCGAGGCGCAGCGCCATGCAGACCGCAAAGAACAGGCAGGGGGAAAACCCGAGCGGGCCGACGCGGTGGAGCGACCAGAGATAGATTACCAGCGCGGGCGCGATGCCGAAACACATGAAGTCGGCGAGACTGTCGAACTCGGCGCCGAAGCGGCTGGTGGCCTTCAAGAGCCGTGCAAGGCGCCCGTCCAGCCCGTCGATGCAGCCGGCAAGCGTGATCGCCACGACGCTCGCGCCGAACAGGCCGTCGAGCGCGAAGCGCACGGAGGTCAGGCCGGCGCAGAGCCCGATCAGGGTCAGGATGTTCGGGATGATCCGATTGAACGACGGCCCTTTGAACCGGGGCCGCACGCGCGGGCGCAGCCGCGTCCGCAGCCGCCGTACGGTGGCGAGCCGGGGGCGCTCGCCGGGTTCGGACCGACCGAAGGCGTTCACCGTGGCAACTCCGCGATCACCGTCTCGCCGCCCACCATCGTCTGCCCGATCGAGACCAGCGGCAACACGCCCTCCGGCAGGTAGAGGTCAGTGCGGCTGCCGAACCGAATGATGCCGAATCGCGCACCGGCCTGAACCGCATCGCCTTCGTGGATATCGCAGCGAATCCGCCGGGCGATCAGGCCGGCGATCTGCACCACCGCAAGCTGCTGCCCGCCCGGCAGGCGGAGGGCGATCGCGTTGCGCTCGTTCTGCTCGCTCGCCTTGTCGACGCTCGCGTTCAGGAACGCGCCGTGCCGGTAGGAGATGCGGGTCACGACGCCGTCGGCCGGCACGCGGTTCACGTGCACGTTCAGCACCGAGAGGAAGATGCTGACGCGCCAGCGCGGCGCATCACCGAGGCCGAGCTCTACCGGCGGCGCCACGGGCGTGATCGAGACCACCTTGCCGTCCGCCGGGGCGAGGATCGCCTCGGCGCGGTCGGGGGGCACCCGCTCGGGATCGCGAAAGAAGTAGGCGGAGAAAAGTACGAAGGCGAAAGCGAGCCAAGCCAGCCAGGACGCCAGTACGAGCCCGAGCGCCAGCAGCACGATCCCGCCGCCGATGAAGGGCCAGCCGGCACGGTGCGGCGGCGCCACCACCAGCCGGAGCGTTTCCCCGAAAGACATGCGGGGCGGCTTATCGCCCGCCCGATGCTCCACCTTCAAGCTGCGGCGAGGCGGAGGGGACGGTGAACACCTGTCCGGGATAGATCAGGTTGGGGTCGCGGATGACCGCGCGGTTGGCGCCGAAGATGAGCGCATAGCGCAAGCCGCTGCCGTAGCTCTCGCGCGCGATGCGCCACAGGTTCTGACCCGGCTGCACCACGACGCTGCCGGGCGGGAGCGTGTGGCCGGCGAAATCTTCCTGGCGGAACGGCAGCTCGATGCGGCGGGCAACACGATCGCCCGCGCCGAGCTGATCAAGCCGCAGAGTGTGCGCGCCAATGGGAACATTCGCTTCGGGGGCAAGAGTCCAACGCCCGTCCTTGCCGGCCACGGTCTCCCCGAGCAGACGGTTCTCGACATAGATGCGGACATGGGCGCCCGGCGGCGCGGTTCCCGCCAGCCGGAGCTCGCCTTGCGCGTCGTATTCCAGCGCCTGCAAACCGAGTTCGCCCGGCGTCGCGGTGCCGGCGGCCTGCAGCACGCGCGGGGCACCGGCGCCGGTGGCGACCGCGAGGGGCGCCTGCAACGGCGCCCCCGAAGATGGTGCGACGGCCACCACGACCGCGTCGGCGCCCGCCAGCTCCGACCCTCCCTGCGGCGGCACGGCAGCAACGGTCAGGCTGTGCGATCCCGGCGCGAGCGGCTGGCCGGGCACTAGCACCCAGGCACCGTCGGCATCGGCGGTGGCTTCCCCGACACTCCGCGCGCCGTCGCGTACGATCACCTTGCTGCCCGGAAAGGCTCGGCCTGCGATCACGGCGGTGCCGTCGGGGGCCACACGCACAACGTCGAAGCTCGGAGCCTTCTCGGAGGCGATCGCAGAGACACTGGGTTGCGCGGCAACGGGCGATCCCGTGCGGACCGGGGCACCGCTGGTTTGGCTGATGGCGGCGCCGGCCAGCGTCGAAGGCGTTCCCTGTTGTGTCGAGGGGCGGACCAGGACGCCGATCAAAACGCCGGTTGCGATGCACAGCACCGCTGCCGCGGCGAGCGGAATCCAGCGCGGGCCAAACGATCCGGTTGCGGGCACAGCCATTGCGGCAACGTAGGCGAGCAGTGCCGCCGCGGACAAGATAACACCTATTGAGAACGCCGTCGCTTCGGTCATCTTGGCCACGCGGAGGGCACCTATGGCGGCAGGCGACATGCGGGTGCGGGTGTGGGATTTACCCGTCCGGCTGTTTCATTGGGGGATCGTTGCTCTGGTAATCGCTGCCTGGGCCACCCAGTACGTGAACCGGATGGGCGCGCACAGGATCTGTGGCTACTCCGTGTTCGCCGCCCTTCTGTTCCGGCTGATCTGGGGATTTGTCGGCAGCGACACCGCGCGCTTCAGCCATTTCCTCCGCAGTCCGGCCGCCGCGCTGGCGCGCCTTCGCTATTTCACGCGGCTCGATACAGGCGAGGAGATCGGCCACAACGCCGCCGGCGGCTGGATGGTCATCCTGATGCTGGTGCTGCTCGCGATCCAGGTCGGCACCGGCCTCTGCGCGACGAACGACGTTGATTTCGCGGGGCCGTTTTCCGACTGGGTCGGGCAGGACTGCAGCGACACGCTCACCACAGTTCATTCCTGGAACTTCACCGTGATCGAGGCCGCGATCGCGGTGCATGTGCTGGCCGTGATCGCCTATCACGTGGTGCGCCGGCAGAATTTGGTCGGGCCGATGATCACCGGGGTCAAGCGGATGCGTGTGCCGCCGCGGACGCCGCGCATGGCGAGCGCCTGGCTTGCCCTTGCGGTCGCGGCTTCTGCCGGCATCGTCGTGGGGTTCGTGGTTACTTGGCCCTGATCAGCGGGCCGCGTGCAGCGCGAAGCCGAACAGGCGGCCCTCGCCGAGCAGGAAGACCCGGCCACCGCGCGGAAACAGGCGTAGGATTGCCGGATCGCCGACGTCGAGCCCCCCTGTGTAGGCGCCGAAGGCGGGCATCAGCACGCGGCGCGCGTCGGCCACGAAGCAGGGACGGCAGATGCCGGTTCCGCGCGCGGCAATGGTCGCCTTCGGGTGGTAGTGGCCGCTGACTTCTCCGCCTTCCGGTTTCGCCGTCGCCTGATGGCGGAATACGAGCGGGCCGAGTGCGAAGACTTCGGTCGCCTCGCCGCCCAATCCGTCGGGCGGCAGCGGATCATGGTTGCCCCGCACCCAGATCAGGCGAAGGCCGGCGGCCAGCGCGTGCAGCCGGCTTGCCTCCTCGCGCGCGAGGCGCGTGGGGGCGTCCTGATCGTGGAAGGAGTCGCCGAGAAGAACAAGGATTTGCGGCTGCCAGCGGCGTAGCAGCACGAACAGCCGCTCGAGCGTCGCGCGGCTGTCCCAGGGCGGCAGCAGCATTCCCCGCCGCGCGTAGGACGAGCCCTTTTCCAGATGGAGATCCGACACCGCAAGGAGCCTGCGTTCGGGCCAATACACCGCGCCTGCCGGGTCGAGCATCAGCCGCTCACCGGCGAGGTGGAAGGGCGCGACAGCCGTCACCGACGGCTGCCGAACAAATCTGGCTGCATCCCGGGCCGCCGCCGCGCGGCGTTGCCGCGATGCAGCGGCGGCGGGGCGGGCAGGGGGGCGAGAGGCGGCTCCGCGTCGCCCATCGCTTCAGCGATGATCGCCTCCGCCTCCTCGAGGAGCCTCTCCTCGTCGGCAAGGGAGCGCACGCTCTCCCGCCCGATCTCCAACAGCACGGGCACGGCGAGCGGGGAGACGCGCGACAACGCCATATGCACGATCTGGCCGCGCACGCGGGCGAGCATCGCGGCGACCCGGGCGAGGTCGATCAGGCCCGAGGCGGCGTCGGCGCGGGTGGCGCGCAAGAGGACATGATCGGGCTGGTGGCGGCGCAGCACGTCGTAGATCAGGTCACTGTTGATCGTAGCTTGCCGGCGGTTCTTCTCGGCCCCCGGGTGGCGCCGCTCGATCAGCCCGGCGATGACCGCGACATTGCGAAAGCTCCGCCGCAGCATGGAACTGTCCGCCATCCATTCCTCGAGATCGTCGCCCAGCATGTCTTCGGCGAACAGCGCGGCGATGCCGGCCGGCTGGTTCGCCGACCAGATGCCGAGCACATAGTCGGTGGCGACGAAGCCGAGTGGCGCCATGCCGGCGCGCTGCATGCGCTTCGTGAGCAGCATTCCGAGCGTTTGATGGGCGTTGCGGCCCTCGAAGCAATAGGCGACCAGGAACCAGCGCCCGCCGCGCGGGAACGTTTCCACCAAAAGGTCGGTGCGGCCAGGCAGGCGCGAGCGGGCCCGTTGCAGCCGTAGCCATTGCCGCACCTGTTCGGGGAGCACGTCCCAGCGCGTCGGATCCTGGAGGATGCGGCGCACGCTGTCGGCGAGGTTGGTGGTGAGTGGCAGCCGCCCGCCCTCGTAGGCCGGCACCATCGGATCGTCGCCGCCGCCCTCGACCGCTTCGATACAGGTCTCGCGCAGGCGCAGGAAGCGCAGCAGGCGGCCGGCGAACATGAAACTGTCCCCCGGGCGCAGCAGTGAGACGAAATACTCCTCGATTTCCCCGAGCACCGGGCCGGGGCCGCGCTTGCCAGCGAGCCGCACCTCGATAAGCGGCGCTTCGACGATGGTTCCGATGTTCATCCGGTACTGGCGCGCGATCCGCGCAGAGCGAACTTGCACGCGACCCTCGGAGTCGCGGAACAGCTTGCGGTAGCGCTCATAGGCGGCGAGCGCGTAGCCGCCGTGCGCGACGAAATCCAGCACATCGTCGAAATCCTTGCGGGCAAGGGCGGCATAGGGTGCGGCGGAGCGGATTTCCGCGAACAGCGCATCGGGATCGAACGGCGCCGCGCAGGCCATGCCGAGCACGTGCTGGGCGAGCACATCGAGGCCCCCGGGGCGCGGCGGATCGCCGTCGAGAGCGCGCGCGGCCACATCTTCCAGCGCCGCCTCGCATTCGAGCACCTCGAAACGGTTGGCCGGAACGAGGAGGGCGCGCGAGGGTTCGTCCATTCGGTGATTGGCGCGCCCGACCCGCTGCATGAGGCGCGACACGCCCTTCGGCGCGCCGACCTGGATCACCTGATCGACGCCGCCCCAGTCGATCCCGAGATCGAGCGAAGAAGTGGCGACGACCGCGCGCAACCGGCCCTCGGCCATCGCCGCCTCCACCTTACGGCGTTGGGCGACCTCCAGGCTGCCGTGATGGAGGCCGATCGGCAGTACCGGATCGTCGTTGAGGCGCCAAAGCGCCTGAAACATCAGCTCGGCCTGGGCGCGGGTGTTGACGAAGACGATGGTCATGCCGGCGGCGCGGATGCGCGCCATGAGCTGTGCCGCCGCTTCCAGGCCCATGTGGCCGGACCAGGAGAGCTCGCCATCGGGCAGCATCATACCGATCTCGGGCGGGGCGCCGCCTGGTTCCTCGATCAGCCGCTCGGCACCCACGTAGGCGCGGATCGCTTCGGGATGCGCGACGGTAGCGGACAATCCGACCCGCCGGAGACGGGGGGCAAGGACCGAGAGGCGCGCGGCGCAGAGGGCGAGCTGGTCGCCGCGCTTGGTACCGGCCAGCGCGTGGACCTCGTCCATAACGAGCGTGGAGAGGCGGCCGAAAAGGGCAGGGGAATCCGGCAGCGAGAGCAGCAGGGCGAGACTTTCGGGCGTTGTCAGAAGAATATGAGGCGGGTTTTGGCGCTGGCGAGCACGGCGATTGGCGGGAGTATCGCCGGTTCGGGTCTCGATGCTGACCGGAAGCGCCATCTCCGCGACCGGACGCAACAGGTTGCGTGCGATGTCGGTGGCGAGGGCCTTCAGCGGGCTGACGTAGAGCGTATGCAGGCCTGGCTGGGGGGCCGCGGCGAGCGCGATCAGGCTCGGCAGGAACCCGGCCAAGGTCTTGCCGCCGCCCGTCGGCGCGATCAGCAGCACGCTCTCGCCGGCCTCAGCCGCCGCGACCATGGCGAGCTGGTGCGCGCGCGGTTGCCAGCCCCGGGCGGCGAACCAACGTGCGAAGGGCTGGGGAAGCACGGAGACGGTCATTCGGCCGGTTCCAGCCCCTCGAGCTCGCTGATGAGCGTGAGGTCGGCGCGCGTGTTGCCGTCCTTGTCGGAAACGACGGCGTCGGCGTAGCGGACGCCGAAGCGCACGTCGCGCCCATGATAATCGCGCGCGTCGTGCACGACCGCGCCGAGGCGGCGGTCGCGCGCTATCAACGTGACGAACACCCTAAGATCGTTCTCACGCAGCCAGTGAGCGTCCATGCCGTAGAGCGGGCTGTCGGGACCGAGCTCATGCATGAGCGTCCAGGCGATCGGGAACAGCGGCAGGTGCGCCCGCACGAGCTTGAGGTCGTGGAAGCGCCGGAAAACCTGGCCTTCCTGCGTGGTTTCGAACAGGAGCGCGCTCATTGTGGCATGGGCGTCGGTCAGGACGCTGGTGCGGCCGTTCGCCAGCCGCAGCATCAGCGTCGGAGTGCCGTTCACCAACGCGACGATGGGATTCTGTGCATAGACGAAACGCGGCTTGGGACGGGAAAACCGCAGGAACATCAGGCCGGTGGCGATCGCGTTGAAGGCGATACCAACGAAGATTTCCATCGTCGCGACGAGGTGACCATAGGCGGTGACGGGCGCGAATACGCCGTAGCCGACGGTAGCCAGAGTCTCGACGCTGAAGAAGAACGCATCACCATACGCGCCGGGCCGCGCATTGGCGATGCTGCCCGGAACGGCGAGATACAGCACCGCGAAAATCGCGTTCAGAGCGATCCAGGTGCCGAACAGGAGGGTCAGGAAGGCGGGCCAGGGGAGGGTGGCGGCGAAGTAGAACGGGTCGCGGGGGTCGTATCGCAAGGCGCCGCGGGTCTCTACGGAGTAGGCGCCCACCTGCAACCGCATCGTCCGCACGCGATGCGCGCGCTTCCTCGGGCGATCGCCCGCCAGCCTTTGCTCCGCCACGCTCTCAACCCTGCATCAAGCGCGGCTGGATTACCGTAGCGCCGGCCGCCCGTCATCGGTGCCGCGTCGCCTGGGCGGCGGCGCGGAGCCGAGACAAGCCTGCAGGCCGGGTTCAGCCGAGGGCGATGTAACGGGCCTGTGCCCGCGCGATCGCCTCGTCGAAGGCCGAGAGAACCTGCGCGTGCGTCGAACGGTCGTTCATCTTTTCGATGTCGTTGAATCCCCGTCCGTTCGCGACCGACAGCAGCATCCCGGTCGCCTCGCGCGGCGGGGTGCGCACGCCCATCAGGCGCGATGCGACGCGCAGCGCCCCGACGGCGCAGCGGCGCCCGTCGATGGTCTCATAACGGCCCTGGACCCAGTTCTCCTCGTCCGCGATCAGGGCGCGGGCGATGGTGAGCAACTGCACGGTGGCTACCTCGTTCGGGACCGCCGGGTCCGGCGAGAACGAGCGCAGCGCCGGCAGCGCCTTCAGGCGAGGCAGAAACGACTTCGTCGCGCTCCGGACCCTCTCCCACAGCGACGGATCGCTGGGCGCGGTCGGCGCCGGAGGGGCGATGACGGTGCCGGAGAATTCCCTTCCATCAAACGGCATATGCGGCTCCTGTCAGCACGATGCAGGGTGCCTCCCTAACGCCGCCGCGACGGCCTTGTTCGTCGATCATGGTCGTGTGACGGCGTTGTCCCGTCCCGCGTCGAAGCGCCGGCACGGAGATTGCCAAAATGGGCTACGGTCCTAATTCCGCCGCACACGTTACGGCGAAGGATCGTGAACGTGATGCCCCATCTGGCGCACGCCGTCCCGCCGCCCTATCGAGAGCGGTGACGGAGGATACGATGGACCATCACGGCGGCGATGTCGATCATTATGAGATCCGCGAGGAGGTGCGGAAGCTCTGCGCCCGCTTCCCGGGGGAGTATTGGCGCGAGCTTGACCGCGTGCGCGGCTATCCGACTGATTTTGTTCGGGCGCTGACCGAGGCCGGCTATCTCGGCGCGCTGATCCCCGAGGAATACGGCGGCGCCGGCCTCAAGCTTTCGGCCGCCGCGGCGATCCTGGAGACGATCCAGGCCGAGGGATGCAACGGCGCCGCCTGCCACGCCCAGATGTACATCATGGGGACGATCCTGCGGCACGGGTCGGAGGAGCAGAAGCGGACCTACCTGCCCAAGATCGCCTCGGGCGAGCTGCGGCTGCAGGCCTTCGGCGTCACGGAACCGACCAGCGGCACTGATACGACGAGCCTCAGAACTTTCGCGCGGCGGGACGGCGATCACTACGTCGTCAACGGCCAGAAGGTCTGGACCAGCCGCGCCGAACACTCCGACCTGATGCTGCTCTTGGCGCGGACCACGCCCAAGGAGCAGGCGAAGTCGCGCACCGACGGGCTTTCCACCTTCATCGTCGATATGCGGGAGGCGGTCGGCCACGGCATGACCATCCGCCCGATCCGTACCATGATGAACCATAACTCGACCGAGATTTTCTTCGACAACGTGGTGGTGCCGGCGAAGAACCTGATCGGCGAGGAGGGCAGGGGATTCCGCTACATCCTCGACGGGATGAACGCCGAGCGGCTGCTGATCGCCGCCGAGTGCATCGGTGATGCGAAATGGTTCACCGCCAAGTCGATCGCCTATGCCAAGGAGCGCAACGTGTTCGGCCGGCCGATCGGGCAGAACCAGGGCATCCAGTTCCCGATTGCGCGGGCCTATTCGCAGATGCGCGCGGCCGAGCTGCTGGTGCGCGAAGGCTGCCGTAAGTTCGAGGCGGGCGAAAATTGCGGCGAGGAAGCGAACATGGCGAAGATGCTCGCCGCCGAAGCGTCCTGGGCGGCCGGCGAGGCGTGCATCCAGACCCACGGCGGGTTCGGTTTTGCCGAGGAATACGATGTCGAGCGCAAGTTCCGGGAAACTCGGCTCTATCAGGTCGCGCCCATCAGCACCAACCTCATCCTGTCTTACATCGCCGAGCACGTGCTCGGCCTGCCGCGCAGCTATTAGCCCGGTTTTCCGCGCTGGGCGGTTCGGCTAGATTGCCGCGATGACGCTTCCCGCCGCTGCCATCTGTACACCCCTGATGGCCTGCATCCTCCTGGCGGCGCTCGCCTATTACAAACTCGATCCGGAGCGCCGTGTTCTTAGTGCCCCGTTCGCCTTCATGGCGGCGCCGCTCGTGATTCTGCTGGCCTATCTCGTCGCTTGGGTGGTCGGGCTCGCGGCGGGGCCGGTGTCGGTGGTGGTGTTCATCCTCGCGCTTGCCGATCTCGTCGGCACGGTCTGGCACGCGCGCTGCCTGCTGCCGCACACCCAGGTGAACTGACGCCATGCAGACCAATTTCACCGCCGAGCAGTTGCGCGATCCAGATATCGCCGCGAGCAATCAGGTGTTGCGGACTTGCGTGCATTGCGGGCTTTGCACCGCGACGTGTCCGACCTTCGTGCTGCTCGGTGATGAACTCGATAGTCCGCGCGGGCGAATTTATCTCATCAAGGACATGCTGGAATCGGGCCGGCCCGCCACCGAAGAAGTGGTGACGCACCTTGACCGCTGCCTCTCCTGCCTCGCCTGCATGAGCACGTGTCCATCGGGCGTCTATTACATGCACCTGATCGACCACGCGCGGCACTATGTGGAGGAGACCTATCGCCGCCCGTGGCAGGATCGCGCGCTGCGCGCCGTGCTGGCCCGCGTGCTGCCGCGGCCGAGGCTGTTTCGCGCCGCGTTGCAGGCGGCGCGGCTCGGCAAGCCGGTCGGTGGGCTCATCCCGTCCGGCAGCACGCTCGGCCGGCGGCTGCGGGCGATGCTGGCGCTCGCGCCGGCGCGGCTGCCGGCGGCGAAACCGCTGCCGCGCATCCAGCCCGCGAAAGGGGAGCGGCGCGCGCGGGTCGCGCTGCTGGCGGGTTGCGCGCAAACTGTGCTGGCACCCGGCATCAACGCGGCGAGCATCCGCCTCTTGAACCGTCTCGGCGTGGAGGTTGTGGTGCCGCCCGAGGCGGGCTGCTGCGGCGCGCTGACGCATCACATGGGGTGCCGAGACGCCGCGCTTGCAAGCGCGCGCGCCAATATCGAGGCGTGGCATCGCGAGAGTGAGCAGGGCGGGCTTGACGCCGTCATCATCAATGCGTCCGGCTGCGGGACGACGGTGAAAGATTACGGCTTCATGTTCCGCACCGCCGCCGAGCCGCTGCGCCGCAAGGCGGAGCGCATTGCGGCGCTCACGCTCGACATCACCGAATTTCTGACAAGGTTCGGCTACACCCCGACGCGGCCCGCGCCGGGGCTGACGGTCGCCTATCACAGCGCATGCAGCCTTCAGCACGGCCAGCGCGTCACCGCCGAGCCGAAGGCGCTGCTGGCGAAGGCGGGGTTCCGGGTGGTCGAACCGCGCGATCCGCACCTCTGCTGCGGCTCGGCCGGCACTTACAATATGATGCAGCCGGAAATCGCCGACCGGCTGCGCGAGCGCAAGCTGGAGACCTTGCGCGCGACGCGGCCCGACATGATCGCGGCCGGAAACATCGGTTGCCTGACACAGCTTGCGGGTGGGGAGATCCCGGTCGTGCATACCGTGGAGCTGTTGGACTGGATGGCCGGCGGGCCGTGCCCGGCCGCAATCGCAGGGCCAGAGCGTGCGGCGGCATAGGTTCTTGATGGCCGCTGTCGGGTTCGTCGCCGCGCTGCGGCTATGTCCGGCGATGGCGCAGGCCCCGCAAATCGACCCGCAGGCGGCGGCCGGGCGTTTGCTGGACGCGCTGCGGCGGGCGCCGGACGAGCAGGAAGCCGCCTTGGTCGAAGCCCATGTCGAGGAGCTTTGGGCCCAAGAGGGCTCGCCCGCCGTGCGGCTTCTCATGGCCCGCGGCACGCGCGAGCTCAAGGCCGGCGACGATGGCGATGCACGCGAGGATTTCGATGCCGCGCTGGCGCTCGACGACACGCTGGCGAGTGCCTGGTACGCGCGCGCCGAGGCGCGGGCCGCCGCCGGCGATACCACCGGCGCGGTTGCGGACCTCGCGCAGGCGGTCAAGCGCGAGCCGCGCGACTTTCTCGCTTACCGGATGCTCGCCGACATCGCGGCGCAACGACAGGATTGGAAATCGGCGCTCGCCGCCTGGCAGAAGCTGCTGGACATCGACCCGATGACGCCGGGCGGGGCGCACCGGCTCAAAGAATTGACGGTCAAGGCGCTCGGGCAGGAGACTTAGCGGGCCACCCGGGCGTTCACCCCATCCCCTGACCCCCTCCTGCAAGGGGACGGGGAACTCAAAATCGGCACCACACGCGCCGCCGGTGTAGCCGTGAATCTTGCGTCGACGGATTGGCATCCGCCTGACGATTCCTCCGACAAGCCGTCATGCCCGCGCAGGTGGGAATCTACGAAACGGACATAGTTTCAAGTTTATGCATGTGGATTGCCGCTTTCGCGGGAATGACGATAAGGGAGCGCCTGCGGCGTGCCTTGCGGTGACTCAGCGGCCCTCGAAAAACTCTTTCACCTTGCTGAAAAAGCCTTCGTGCTCGGGGCTGTGCTTCTCGCCCTTTTCCGCCTCGGCCTCGAACTCCTCCAGGAGCTCACGCTGGCGGCGGGTGAGGTTGTGCGGGATTTCCACCGAAACCTGAATGTACATGTCGCCGCGCGCGGCGCTGCGGAGAACCGAGAAGCCCTTGCCGCGCAGGCGGAACTGATCGCCGGTTTGCGTACCGGGCGGAATCTTCACCTTGGCGCGGGAGCCGTCGATCACCGGCACTTCGATTTCCGCGCCGAGAGCGGCCTGCGTCATCCTGAGCGGCACGCGCATGAAGACGTTGGCCTCTTCGCGCTGGAACATCGGATGGGGACGGATCGCGACGTGGACATAAAGATCGCCCGCCGGCGCGCCTTGTCCGCCAGCCTCGCCTTCCCCCGGCAAACGAATACGGGTGCCGTCTTCCACGCCGGCCGGGATGTTGACCTGCAGTGTGCGTTCGCGCGCGACGGTGCCCTGGCCGTGGCAGATGCGGCAGGGGTTGCGGACCACGCGTCCGGCACCGGCGCAGGTCGGACAGGTGCGCTCGACGAGGAAGAAGCCCTGCTGCGCGCGCACCTTCCCGGCGCCGTGACAGGTCGGGCAGGTTTCGGAACTGCGTCCTCGGTCCTCGGAGCCCGACCCGCCGCACGCCTCGCAAACGACCCGCGTCGGCACCCGCAACTGCACCTTGGTGCCGGTGAATGCCTCCTCGAGGCTGATCTCGACCTGTTGGCGGAGGTCAGCACCGGCGCGCGGACCGCGCCCGCCGCGCCGGCCGCCCATGAAGTCGCCGAACATCTGATCGAAGATGTCACCCAACCCGCCGCCGGCCGCGAAGTCGAACCCGCCGCCGAATGGCCCGGCCCCGCCGCCGCCATGTTCGAAGGCGGCATGGCCAAAGCGGTCATAGGCGGCGCGCTTCTGCTCGTCCTTGAGGATGTCGTAGGCTTCGTTGACTTCCTTGAATTTATGCTCGGCCTGCTTGTTTCCCGGATTACGGTCCGGGTGGTATTGCATCGCGAGCTTGCGGTACGCCTTCTTGAGATCCTCGGCAGAGGCGTCGCGCGCGACCCCGAGCGTGGCGTAGTAATCCTGCTTGGCCATTCTTTCTCAGGTCCCGTGCGGGGCGCGGACGCCCCCGATGCTACTCCGCGGCCTTCGCTCCGCGATGAAGCCTTGGCGGATCGCTCCCTCCCCCCGACCCCCTCCCGCAAGGGGAGGGGGAGTTTGGGCAGGCGAACGGAATTCCGTCACGAGACGGCCCGCTCAGGCGGACTTCTTCTTCGGCTCGTCCACCTCCTCGAATTCGGCGTCGACCACCTTTTCATCGGTGCCGGCGCCGGAGCCGGCGGCGCCCGGCCCGGCTGGGCCGCCGCCGGCATCGCCACCGGATGCAGCCTGCGCCTTGTACATCGCCTCGCCGATCTTCATCGCCGCCTGGCTAAGCCGCTCGGTGGCACGCTTGAGCGCTTCGATGTCGGAACCCTCCAGCGCGGATTTCGCCGCCGCCACTGCGGCTTCCGCCTCGCCCTTCTCCTGCGCGCCGACCTTGTCGCCGTGCTCCTGGAGATTGCGCTCGACCTGATGCACAAGGCCCTCTGCGTGGTTCTTCGCCTCGACGAACTCGCGGCGCTTCTTGTCGGCCTCGGCGTTCGCCTCCGCTTCCTTGACCATCCGCTGGATATCCTGCTCGGACAGTCCGCCGGACGCCTGGATGCGGATCTGCTGCTCTTTGCCGGTGGCCTTGTCCTTCGCCGAGACCGAGACGATGCCGTTGGCGTCGATGTCGAACGTCACCTCGATCTGCGGCACGCCGCGCGGGGCAGGGGGGATGCCGACGAGGTCGAACTGGCCGAGCAGCTTGTTGTCGGCCGCCATCTCGCGCTCACCCTGGTAGACCTTGATCGTCACCGCGGTCTGGTTGTCATCGGCGGTCGAGAAGGTCTGGCTTTTCTTGGTCGGGATCGTGGTGTTGCGGTCGATCAGGCGGGTGAACACGCCGCCCAAGGTCTCGATGCCGAGCGAGAGCGGGGTCACGTCGAGCAGCAGCACATCCTTGACGTCGCCCTTGAGGACGGCGCCCTGCACCGCCGCGCCGATCGCCACCACCTCGTCGGGGTTGACGTTGCGCGCCGGATCTTTGCCGAAGAACTGCTTAACGGTGTCGATCACCTTGGGCATCCGGGTCATGCCGCCGACCAGGATGACGTCGTTGATCTCGCCCGCGGTCACGCCCGCGTCCTTCAGCGCGGCGCGGCAGGGCTCCAGCGTTTTAGCGATGAGGTCGTCGACCAGACTTTCGAGCTTCGCGCGCGAGAGCTTCATCACCAGGTGCTTCGGCCCGGAGGCGTCGGCTGTGATGAAGGGCAGGTTGATCTCGGTTTCCTTGGACGACGAGAGCTCGATCTTCGCCTTCTCGGCCGCTTCCTTCAGGCGCTGCAGCGCGAGGCGGTCCTTGCGCAGGTCGATGCCCTGGTCGCGCTGGAACTCGCTTGCCAGCCAGTCGATGATGCGGGCGTCGAAATCCTCGCCGCCGAGGAAGGTGTCGCCGTTGGTTGACTTCACCTCGAACACGCCGTCGCCGATCTCAAGGATCGAGATGTCGAAGGTGCCGCCGCCCAAGTCATAGACCGCGATCGTGCCCGAGCCCTTCTTGTCCATACCGTAGGCGAGGGCGGCCGCAGTCGGCTCGTTGATGATGCGCAGAACCTCGAGCCCGGCGATCCGGCCGGCGTCCTTAGTGGCCTGGCGCTGGCTGTCGTTGAAGTAGGCCGGGACGGTGATAACGGCCTGCGTGACCTTTTCGCCGAGATAGGCCTCGGCGGTCTCCTTCATCTTGCCGAGGATGAAGGCGCTGATCTGGCTCGGCGAATAGTTCTGGCCCTTCACCTCCACCCAGGCGTCGCCGTTGTCGGCGCGGACGATCTTGTAGGGGACGAGGCCCTTGTCCTTCTCGACCATCGGGTCGTCGTAGCGGCGGCCGATCAGCCGCTTGATGGCGTAGAGCGTATTGGACGGGTTGGTCACCGCCTGGCGCTTGGCGGACTGGCCGACCAGGCGCTCGCCGTTGTCGGTAAAGGCGACCATGCTGGGCGTCGTGCGCGCGCCCTCGCTGTTCTCGATCACCCGAACGTCCTTGCCTTCCATGATGGCAACGCAGGAGTTCGTGGTGCCGAGATCTATGCCGATGACTTTGCTCATGAACTACTCCCTTCAGCGGACGCGGTTGGCCCGAAGCACCGCTTGCGTCCCTTGGATGAACATATGGCGACCGGGCATGTATTGAGCCGCCCGCGGCGCGGCAAGGTGCGGAACCGATTTTCGTGAGGCAGCCGCGACGGTTTTCGGTGGGCGGCGAAGGCGGGCGATCACGCGGCCGAGCCGCGCGCATCGAGCGTGCGCCAGACCCCGCTCGGGTCGCGCTGATAGACGTTGTGGCGGAGGTCGATCAGCGTCTCGATGCCCTCGCGCGTGCTGCGGCTCCAGCCGAGCACGTCGATCCCCCGCTCGAGCTTGTCCCACACGCCGTTCAGCCGCTGCTGCAAATCCGCATCCTCGGGCGCCTTGGCCACGATCACCATCGCCGGACGCAGCAGGCGGCCGTTCAGGGTCCAGCCGGGGGTCCAGGCCTGAACCACGGTGCCGGGCGGCTGGGTGCCGCTCGGTTGCTCGCCCATCGCCTGATGCAGATTGGGGTCGAATTTCTTGCCGACCGGATCCTCGCGGCGGATGCCATTGCGCTCCAGGATGGCGAGGAAGCTGCGCTCCACCCCGGCCAGGCCCTCGCGCATCTTGGCGATCACCTCTGGTTCGCCCGGCTCGGGCGGGGGCAGGGCGTCCAGACCGCGGCGCAGATTGTCGGCTGCCTCCACCACGTCGGCGGCGAATTTCTGCACCGCGTACTGGCGGGTTTCCTCCACCTCGCGGCGGGCGCGGGCACGGACGTTCTGGGTCTCGGCCTCGGCACGAATCCAGCGGTCCTTGAGGTCCGCCAGCTCCGCCTCGAGCGCGGCGATCCGGGCGGTGGCCGCTTCCATCACCTGTTCGGGGCTTTGGAACTCGGGGTCGGGCAAGGCAGCGCCCCCGGGTTCGGGGGCGGGCTGCGGATCGGAGAGGCTTTGCTCGGTGTCGCTCGTCATGGCGCGTTCAGTTAGGTCGCGGGCGTGAGAGGGGCAAGCGGGCCTCAGCCGAGAAGTCGCCCGATCACGCGGGCGGTGTAATCGACGACGGGAATGATCCGGCCGTAGTTGATCCGGGTCGGGCCGATCACCCCGATGGCACCCACGATCCGCCCGCTTCCCTCGCTGCGGGCCGGCGCCACCACCATCGAAATGCCGGAGGTCGAGAAGAGCCCGCTCTCGGCGCCGATGAAGATGCGGACCCCGTCGGACTGCTCGGCGAGGTCGAGCAGGCGGAGCATAGTCTCCTGCGCCTCCAGCCGCTCGAACAAGGCCTGGATCGCGGCCAGCCGGTCGATCTGGTTCACGTCGGAGAGCAGGCGGCCCTGGCCGCGCACGATCAGGCTGCCGCCGCGGCTGTCTGCCGACCAGGTGGCGAGACCGGCTTCAACGACGCTGGCCGCCAGCGCATCGAGTTCGGTGCGGTTGGCCGCCATCTCCTCGGAAACCTGCCGGCGCAGCTCGCTGATCGGCTTTCCGGCCACTCTCGCATTCAGGTAGTTGCTGGCCTGTTGCAGCGCCGAGGGGGGCAGGCCGGGCGGGGTGTCGATCACCCGGTTCTCCACATGGCCGTCGGCGGCGACCAACACGACCAGCGCCCGCCCGGAGCCGAGCGGCACGAATTCAATATGGCGAAGCGGCCCTTCGGATTTCGGGGCGAGCACCAGCCCGGCCGCCGAGGAGAGGCCGGCGAGCATCGAGCTGGCGTCGGCCAACGTATCCTCGAGCGAGCGGCCGGTGGCGGTGAGGCCGGCGGCGATCTGCTCGCGCTCGTCCTCGCTGAGCTCACCGAACTGCATCAGACCGTCAACGAAAAGCCGCAGGCCGCGATCGGTGGGCAGGCGCCCGGCCGAGGTGTGGGGCGCGAACAGCAGCCCGGCCTCGGTCAGATCGGCCATCACGTTGCGGATGGTCGCGGGCGAGAGATTGAGCGGCAGCCGGCGCGACAGCGTGCGGCTGCCAACCGGCTCGCCGATTTCCATGTACTGCTCCACGATCTCGCGCAGCACGGCGGCCGAGCGCGCATCGAGCAATGGCGGCGCAGCGCCGGTCCGCCCGAGCAGGCCCAGCGGTTCGACGGATGGGAAGGACTTGTTCATGGCACGTCCTTGGCGCCGCGAAGGTAGGAACGACCACTCAGCCGGTCAATTTTCGCACCCGAAAGTCGCAGAAGGAATATTATGGAAAGTGGCTCAGCCGGGGATGTGGAGGACCATGCCGTCATGGCCGGGCTCGATCCCGGCGGGCAGCCGAGCTTGGAGCCAGCCCCAGTCGAGGTCGGTGCCCATGTGCGTGAGGACGGTGCGCCGGGGACGCAGGCGCTCGACCCAGGCGAGCACCAGGTCCAGATGGGCATGAGTGTTGTGCGGCGGGCGGCAGAAGCAATCGACCACCCAGGTGTCGATGCCTTCGAGCGCGGTGAAGGCCGCCTCGTCCAGGCGAACCACGTCGGTCGAATAGCCGAAGCCGCCGGTCCGCAGGCCGAGCGAGGGACCGAAGCCATGGTCCTGCTCGAACACGCGAACCTTCATTCCGGCCATTTCGACCGTTTCGCCATAAGCGATCTCTTGCGCCTCCAGCACGGGACGGAAGAAGCCCGGCGGTTGCCAGGGCTGGAAGGCGTAAGGGAAACGGGACCGAATCTCGCCGAGGGTGCGGGCGGTCGCATAGGCGGGCAACGGTCGCTGGGCGATCCGGTTAAGGCCGCGCACGTCGTCGAGCCCCGTGATGTGGTCGGCGTGGGAGTGGGTGTAGAGGATCGCGTCGACGCCCGGGATGCGGCAGGACAGGAGCTGACCCCGCAGTTCCTGGGCGGTGTCCACCAGCAGGCGGCGGCCCTCGGCGCTCTCGATCACGATCGAGGCGCGGGTGCGGCGGTTGCGCGGCTCGGCGGGGTCGCAGGCGCCCCAGTCCCCTGCCCCGTCAGCGCCGCCGATCATCGGCACCCCCGCCGATCCGCCGGTGCCGAGCAAGGTCACGCGCATCAATCGGCCTTGCGAAACAGGCGCAGGAAGTTGGCGGTGGTGAGCGCGGCCAGCTCCTCGAGCGAGAGGCCGCGCAACTCCGCCAGCTTGGCGGCCGTGTGGCGCACATGCGCGGGCTCGTTGCGCTTGCCGCGCACGGGGACCGGGGCGAGGTAGGGCGCGTCGGTCTCCACGAGCAGCCGATCGACCGGAAGATCACGCGCAATCTCTCTGAGTTCGCTGCTTTTTGGGAAGGTCAGAATGCCCGAGAAGCTGATGAAGCCGCCCATCTGCACCGCGATCCGCGCGAGCGTTGCCCCCGAGGAGAAGCAATGCAGAAGGAACTCGAAATCTCCGGCGCTATCGCGTTCTTCCTGAAGGATTCTAGCGATGTCCGCATCGGCGTCGCGGGCGTGGATGACGATCGGCAGCCCGGCCATTCGGGCGGCCCTGATATGGGCGCGAAAATTCTCCTGCTGGGTCTCGCGCGGGGCGCGGTCGTAGAAATAGTCGAGCCCGGATTCGCCGATGCCGATCACCTTGGGATGCTCGGCCAGCCTCGCGAGCGTCGCCGGATGGGGGATCGGGGATTCGGCGGCGTGGTGCGGGTGCACGCCGATCGTGCACCAAACATTCCCGTTGGCCTCGGCGAGCGCGATCGCCCGCGCGGCCTGGTCCATCGCGGTGCCGATCGTGACCATCTCGTGCACGCCAGCGGCGGCCGCCCGCTCCAGGATGCCGGGCAGCTCGGCCTCGGTGTAATAGTCGAGATGGCAGTGGCTATCGACGAGCATTGCTCAGGCGGCCGGCTCCACGTAGCGCGGAAACACGCCCTCGGGTGGCGGCAGAGGCGTGCCCGGCGGCAGCGGCGCGGCGAGCGCGGCGATCCGGCGCGCGTCTGCGGGAACGCCCAATTGGTCGAGCATCCGCCCCATCGCTCCCGGCATGAACGGCTGCAACAGCGTGGCGAGCGCGCGCAGCGTGTCCGCCAGCACGCGCAGGACGGTTGCCATCCGCGCCGGGTCGGTGCGCCGCAGCGCCCAGGGCGCTTGGCGGTCGATATAGGAGTTGGCGGCACGCACCAGCTTCCACACTTCTTCAAGCGCCTCGTTGAAGAGCTGATAATCGAGCTTTTCCCGCATCGAAGCGGGCAGCGCCCCGGTGGCGCGTACGAGCTCCGCATCATCCTCGGAGAGCGCGCCGAGTGCGGGCAGCGCGCCGTCGCAGTTGCGGGCGATCAGGGTGAGCGTGCGCTGGGCGAGATTGCCGAGATCGTTGGCCAACTCCACGTTGACGCGCGTCACCAGCGCCTGGTGGCTGATCGTGCCGTCGCCGCCGAATGGCTTCTCTCGCATCAGGAAATAGCGCACCTGATCGAGCCCGTAGGTTTCGACTAGCTTGCGCGGCTCGATGACGTTGCCGAGCGACTTGCTCATCTTCTCGCCTTCGACGGTCCACCAGCCGTGCGAGGCGATGCGCCGTGGCAAAGCGATGCCGGCCGCCATCAGGAAGGCCGGCCAATAGACCGCGTGGAAGCGGATGATGTCCTTGCCGACCATATGCACGTCGGCAGGCCAGAAGCGCCAGCGCGCGGCGCTCTCGTCGGGGAAGCCGCAGGCGGTCACGTAGTTCTGCAAGGCGTCGAGCCAGACATACATGACGTGATCGGGCGCGCCGGGGACCGGAATGCCCCAGTTGAACGTCGTGCGGCTGATCGAAAGGTCGCGTAGCCCGCCGCGCACGAAGCTGATCACCTCGTTGCGCCGTCCTGCCGGGGTGATGAAATCGGGCTGGCTTTCGTACAACTCCAGCAGCTTGTCCTGGAATGCCGAGAGCTTGAAGAAATACGACGGCTCCCGCACCCAGGCGACCGGCGCCCCGCTCGGCGCGACCTTGCTGCCGTCGGGGCGGGTGGTGAGCTCCGCCTCGTCGTAGAAGGCCTCGTCGCGCACCGCGTACCAGCCTTCGTAATGGCCGAGATAGATGAACCCGGCTGCGTCGATGCGCCGCCAGAGCTCCATCGAGGATTTCTTGTGCCGCTCCTCGGTGGTGCGGATGTAGTCGTCGAACGAGACGCCCATCTTGAGCGCCATGTCGCGAAAATCGGCCGAGACCTTGTCCGTGAAGGATTGCGGATCGAGCCCGGCCTCGGCGGCGGCGCGTTCCACCTTCTGCCCGTGCTCGTCTGTGCCGGTGAGGAAGAACACGTCATAGCCGTCGAGCCGCTTGAACCGCGCCATCACGTCGGCGGCGATGGAGGTATAGGCGTGGCCGATATGTGGCGCGCCGTTCACGTAATAGATCGGCGTCGTGATGTAGTATCGTCGGCTCATCTGGTGCCCGGAAGCGGTTGGCGCAGCATCTCGAGGCCGGTCAGGATGGCTTGCCGCTTATCGAGCGCAAAGCGTTCGGTCTCGTCCTGCAGCCGCGTCAGCGCCTGCCATACGTCGCCCCAGGCATCAAGAGGACGCAAGGAAGCGAGCCGCGCCTGCTCGGGGTCGGCCCGCCCACGCGCTTGGGCGCGGACCGCAGCGGCGATCGTTGCCCGCAACAGGTCCATGAAGGTGCCGAACGCATCCTCGGTGCGGCCGAGCCGGTCGGCGATCTCGTAGCCGCGCGCCGGCGGCAGCTCGGGCAGTTGCCAGAGCACCGCATCGACCAGCTCGGCAAGCGCGATCCCGTCTTCTTCCGCCAGCAGCAGCGCGCGGCCGGGAGAGCCGTCGGCGAGTGCGATCAGCCGGCCGCGCGCCGCCTCGTCGAGTTCGGGAAGGTATCGCGCCAGCGCCGTCGCCATGGCCGCATCGGAGAGCGGATGCAGCCGCAGGTGCCGGCAGCGGCTGTGGATCGTCGGCGGCAGCCGGCCGGGCGCGGCGCAGGTGAGCAGCAGGATCGCCCGCGACGGCGGCTCCTCGAGGATTTTCAGGAGCGCGTTGAACGCCGGCGGATTCAGGTCCTCGGCGCCGTCCACGATCACCACGCGCCAGCCGCCCTCGGCAGGCGTGAGGCCCATGAAGGCGCTGATGCGGCGGACATCCTCGACCTGGATCACCCGCCGCATCCGCTTGCGCGCGGCATCGTAGGTCCGCTCGATCACGATCAGATCGGCATGGCCGCCCGCGGCAACGCGGCGGAACACCGGATTGGCCGGGTCGAGCGCGAGCGAGGGCGCGGCCGGCTTGCCCGCGAGCAGGTGGCGCGCGAAGCGGAAGGCGAGCGTCGCCTTGCCGACGCCCTCTGGGCCTTCAATGAGCCAGGCATGGTGCAGCCGGCCAGCGCGCATTGCCTCCAGCACCGCCGCCTCGGCGGCTTCGTGACCGATCAGGAACGGATTGGCGCGGGGGTCGGGCGCGGGCACGGGACGGTTCTGGACGAGTGGCGGGCCCGGTTCAACGCCGTTCGCTGGCCGGCGCGCGCCCCCTCCCCTACATGCGCGTCGATGAACTTGGCCGATTTCGATTTTCACCTGCCGCCGGAACGCATCGCGCAGCATCCGGCGCGCCCGCGCGATTCCGCGCGGCTATTGCATGTCGGCACGCGGCTGGAAGATCGGTTGGTGCGCGACCTCCCTGCCCTGCTCCGGCCCGGCGACCTGCTGGTCGCCAACGATACGCGGGTGATCCCGGCCCGGCTTGCGGCGCGGCGCGGCGCGGCGCGGATCGGCATTACGCTCGACCGCCCGCTGGCGGATGGGTCCTGGCATGCGCTGGCGCGCAACGCGCGCAGGCTGGCCGAGGGCGATGCGCTCGATTTCGCCGGTGCGCCCGAGTTGCGCGCCGTCGTGCGCGCCCGCGAACCCGATGGCGGCGTGCGGCTGGCATTCAACCTGGAGGGCGAGGCGTTCACCGAGGCGCTGCGCCGCGCGGGCGCATTGGCACTGCCGCCCTACATCGCCCGCCCGCGCGGGCCGTCGGCCGAGGACGCCGCGGACTACCAGACCGTGTTCGCCCGAAGCGACGGAGCGGTGGCGGCGCCGACGGCCGGGCTGCATTTCACCCCTTCCCTGCTCGCCGCGCTGGAGGCTCGGGGAGTCGGCCGCGTGACGCTGACGCTTCATGTCGGCGCGGGCACGTTCCTGCCGGTGCGGACGGGGGACGTGCGCGCGCACCGGATGCACCCCGAGCGGGGCGAGCTTTCGGCGGAAGCCGCCGCGGCGATCACGGCGGCGCGCGCGCGCGGCGGCCGCGTTGTCGCGGTGGGGACGACCAGCCTTCGTCTGCTGGAGAGCGCGGCCGATGCGGCGGGTGCGGTCCGCCCCTTCGCAGGCGAGACCGATCTGTTCATCCTGCCGGGTTTCCGGTTCCGCATCGCCGATCTGTTACTGACGAATTTTCACCTGCCGCGCTCGACCTTGTTCATGCTGGTCTGCGCCTTCGCGGGCACCGAACGGATGCGGGCGGCGTATGCGCACGCGATCGAAGCGGGTTATCGCTTCTACTCCTTCGGCGACGCCTGCCTGCTGCAGCGCCGGGATGCATAGGAGCGCCACGCTTCGCCTTGTTGCCGCTCCCGCCGCGCCGTATCTGAGCGCCATGCCTCTCCGATCGCGCTTCCTCCTCGCCCTCGCGGCCGGGCTGCTTGCCGTGCCCGCCGCCCGGGCGGCGCCGCACCACTCCTCTGCTACCAAGACCGCCGCCGGATCCGCCGCGCCGAAGGCGCTCGGCACGTTCGGGGCGTGGACGGCGGCGACCTACGAGCAGAACGGCCAGACCGTGTGCTACGCCTTCACCCGCGCCCACCCGGTCGGCACGGCGGGGCCCAACGGCCCGCTGCTCACCGTCACCGAGCGTCCGGCGAGCCGCGACGAGGTGGCGATCACCGGGACCAGCGAGTACCCGAAGGATTCGGAGGTGATGCTGCAGGTCGGGCAGGCGGGCGTGGAGATGTACACCGCCGGGCGCGACGCCTTCGCGCGCGACCCGAAGGCCGCCGTGGCGGCGCTGCGGCGCGGTTCGCAGGCCGTCGCGCGCGCACCCGATACGCATGGCGCACGCAGCGTGGACACCTACAGCCTGGATGGTTTCACCAAAGCGTATGATGCTATCATCAAGGCCTGCCCGGCGCGCTGAGATGGACGGTTTCGCCCTCAACGAGGCGGAACGTGCCCACATCCTCGCCAAGTCGGCGCTGTTCGACCCGCCGCCGGTGCAGTTGCCGGACGGACGGCGCGAGCTGATCGGATTATCGCGGGCTCAGCTGGAGGCAGAGCTTGCTGCGATCGGCGAGAAGCCGTTCCGCGCCCGCCAGCTCTGGCATTGGATCTATCATCGCGGCGAAACCGACTTCCGGCGCATGAGCTCGATCGCAAGATCATTGCAGGAGAAACTAACAGAAAGCTTCGTGATCCGCCGGCCACAAACCGCGCTCGTGCAGGAATCGGACGACGCGACGCGCAAATACCTGTTCCGCTTCCGCGACGGCGAGGAGGCCGAGACCGTCTATATCCCTGACCGGGAGGAGGGTCGCGGCACGGTCTGCCTCTCCTCGCAGGTGGGCTGCACGCTTGCGTGCCGGTTCTGCCACACCGGCACGCAGCGGCTGACGCGCAACCTGGGCGCGGCCGAGATCGTCGGCCAGTTCATGGCGCTGCGCGATGCCTACGGCGAATGGCCGAGCCCGGCCGGCGAGCAGCCGCGCTTGCTCTCCAACATCGTCCTGATGGGCATGGGCGAGCCGCTTTATAACTATGCGAACGTTGCCAAGGCGATGCGGATTGCGATGGACAACGAGGGCATTGCGCTCTCTCGCCGGCGCATCACGCTCTCCACTTCGGGCGTAGTGCCGATGATGGACCGCGCGGGGGCGGAGCTTGCGGTCAATCTCGCCGTGTCGCTGCACGCGGTGCGCGACGATTTGCGCGACGAATTGGTGCCGCTCAACCGCAAATACCCGATCGCCGAGCTGCTCGCCGCCTGCCGCCGCTATCCCGGCGCCTCCAATGCGCGTCGCATTACCTTCGAATACGTGATGCTGAAGGACGTGAACGACAGCATCGCGGATGCGAAGGAATTGGTGCGCCTGATTCGCGGCATCCCCGCTAAGGTCAATCTCATTCCGTTCAATCCTTGGCCGGGCAGCCGGTTCGAGACGAGCAGTAAGGCGGCGATCGCCCGCTTCGCCCAGGTGGTGATGGACGCGGGCTACGCCGCCCCCGTGCGGACGCCGCGCGGGCGGGACATTCTCGCCGCCTGCGGGCAGTTGCGGACGGCGGCAGGGGTGGCGGGATGAGGGCGGTTACTTGGGGCAGGCTATGCTTGCCGGTTCCGCATCCCGGTCTTCCCATCAGGGCCGGGCTTGGCCCGGCCATGACGATCCACAAGCAACCGCCAACCTTGACCTACCTCCCCTGAAACTTCGGTCGCCGCTTCTCCATGAAGGCGGTTCGCCCCTCGCGGTAGTCGGCGCTGTCGAAGCAGGCGGCGGTGGCGCGCTGCACCGCCTCCAGATCCCGCTCGGCGCGGTCCTTCAGCACCTCGGTGATCGTGAGCTTGGAGGCGGCGATGGAAAGTGGCGCGTTCTCGGCGATCGTGCGTGCGATCCTGAGCACCACCATGTCGAGCTCCTCGTCCGGCACCGTCTGGTTCACGAGCCCGATGCGAGCCGCCTCGGCGGCGTCGAACCGGTTGCCGGTGTAAAGAATCATCCGCGCGTGCGCGGGGCCGACCAACTGCACGAGCTTGGTCAGCCCGTCGAACCCGTAGGCGATGCCGAGCCGCGCGGCGGGGATGCCGAACTGGCTGCTCGCACCTGCGATGCGAAGATCGGTCTGCATAGCGATCGCCAAGCCGCCGCCGAGGCAGAAGCCGCGGATGCGGGCGATGGAGGGCTTGGGAAAGGCGCCGAGCTTGGCGCGCCCGCCGCTGGTCAGCCGGTCATATTCGCGCTGCGCGTCGGCATTGGCGCGGTTCTTCTCGAACTGGCTGATGTCGGCGCCGGAGACGAAGGCCGCGTCGCCCGCGCCGGTCAGCACCACCACGCGCACGGCGGGATCGGCCTGGAATTCATCGAGGATGGTACCCAGCCCCTCCCACATCTCGATCGACATGGCGTTGCGCTTCTCGGGCTGGTTGAAGATCACCAGGCCCACACCGTCCGCTACCGCGGCGCGCATCTTGCCGCCGGCATAGTCGCGCGGCTTTGCTTCGAACACGCTCATTCTAGATCACTCCCTTGGCGCGCATGGCGGCGATCTCCGCCGTCGAATAGCCGATCGAGCGCAGCACCTCGTCGGTGTGCGCGCCCGCCTCCGGCGTCGGGGCGCGGATGTCGCGCGAAACGCCCGACATGTTGATAGCCGATGCAACCACCTCCACCTCGCCAACGGCGGGGCTGTTCATCTTGCGCGCCATGCCGAGATGCTTCACCTGCGGATCGGCGAATACCTGGTCGATCGTGTAGATCGGCCCACAGGGAATCCCCGCCCCCTCGAACAGCTCGATCCAGTGTGCGGCCGGCTTGGTGCGCGTCACCTCGCCGATCGCGGCGTTAATCGCGGCGCGGTCCTTGCTGCGGCCCGCCTGCGTCTTCCACTCGGGCTTGTCCTTCCACTCAGGCTTTTCGATCGCCTCGCAGAAGCGTTCCCAAAGCCGCGCCGAGCTGGCGGCGATGTTGATTGCGCCGTCGCTCGCCGGAAACACGCCCGTGGGGATCCCCGTGGGATGGTCATTGCCCGCCTGCGGCGCCACCTCCTTCGCCATCAGCCAGCGGCTCGCCTGGAAGTCGAGCATGAAGATCTGCGCTTCCAAAAGGCTCGTCGTCACCCAGCGTCCCACGCCCGAGCGGTCGCGGTCGTAGAGCGCCATCATGATGCCGAGCGCCAGCAGGTTGCCCGCCGTCAGGTCGGCGATCGGGATGCCGACGCGCACCGGCCCCTGTCCCGGCAACCCGGTGATCGACATCAGCCCGCCCATCCCCTGCGCGATCTGATCCACCCCGGCGCGGTGGCCATAGGGACCATCCTGACCGAAACCCGAGATGCTGCCATAGACGATGCGCGGATTGACCGCGCGCACGTCCTCGTAGGCGATCTTCAGGCGATGCTTCACCTGGGCGCGCATGTTTTCCACGATCACGTCGGCTTTGCGGGCCAGGCGCATGAACGCCTCGCGTCCTTCGGGCGCCTTCAGGTTGAGGTGCATCGCCCGCTTGTTGCGGTGCAGGTTCTGGAAGTCGAACCCGTGCCGCGCGCCGGCGATGTCCTCCCCGCCGGTCGGCGGCGGCTCGATGCGGATCACCTCGGCGCCCCAGTCCGCCAGATGCCGCACGCAGGTGGGTCCGGCGCGGGCGAGCGTCAGATCGAGCACCGTCAGCCCCGAGAGCGGCATCGGCCGCTCGTCCACCGTTTCCTCGTCGGCCATGATCCCTCCGCGTGCGTCGCGGGGCGAGTGTCGGCTGCATCGGCCGCTGCCTCAAGGGCGGGGTTGTTCACGGTCCGGACCGCAGGCAGAGAACCGCGCCGTGAGCATCGAGCCCCCGTCGGCGGACGACATCGCGCGCATCAATGACGCGAGTGCCCGACGCGGCATGGGTTCCCGCTTGCGCGGGAATGAGGTTGGAGAACGTAACCAACGCCTCACAAGAACGACACCGGATCAACATCCACCTCCACCCGCGCCGCGGGCGGCACTTTCACCCGCACGAGCCATTCCCGCAGGATCGGTTGCACCGCGATGTCGCGCCGCGTCTTGAGCAACAGCCGCCGCCGGTGCCGCCCGCGCAGGATCGCCAGCGGCGCGGGCGCCGGACCGAGCACCGCGATCCCGGTGCCGGACGGCGCGGTGCGGCCGAGTTCGCGCGCCAGCGCATCAGCCGCCTCGGCGCTGCCGGCGCTCACGATGAGCGCCGCGAGCCGCCCGAAGGGCGGCCAATTGCCGGGGCGGCGCTCGGCTGATTCGCGGGCAACGAAACCTTCCAAATCGCCCGAGACGAGCGCCCGCATCACCGGATGATCCGGATTGAAACTTTGCAGCAGCACCCGCCCCGGGGCCTCGGCCCGCCCGGCGCGGCCCGCCACCTGATGCAGAAGCTGCACGGTGCGCTCGGCGGCGCGCAGATCGCCGCCGCCCAAGCCCAAATCGGCATCCACCACGCCGACCAGGGTCAGATGAGGGAAGTGCCAGCCCTTGGCGACAATCTGCGTGCCGATGATCAGGTCGATCTCGCGCGCTTCGATGGCACGTGCCGCCGCCGCCGCCGCGTGCGGTCCGGGCAGCGTGTCGCTCGCCATCACCAGCCGGCGGGCTTCGGGGAACAGCTCGGCGGCTTCCTCGGTGATGCGCTCCACGCCGGGACCGACGGGCGTCAGGCTGTGCGCCGCGCCGCAGGCGGGGCAGAGCGGCGGGATCGGGATCGTGTGGCCGCAATGATGGCACGTCAGCACGCGCCGCGCCCGGTGCTCCACCAGCCACGCCGTGCAGTTCGGGCATTGGATCCGGTGTCCGCAGGAACGGCACAACGTCAGCGGTGCGTAGCCGCGGCGGTTGAGGAACAGCATCGCCTGCTCGCCGCGCGCCAAGGTCTCGCGCACGGCGGCGAGCAGCGCCGGGGCGAGGAAGCGTCCCCGCCCGGGCGGTGTCGCGCGCAGGTCGATCAGCCCGATCTCGGGCAGCCGAGCGCCCCCGTGCCGCCTGGGCAAGGTCAGCCGCCGGTAGCGGCCCGTCTGCACGTTGTGCAGCGTCTCCAGGCTCGGCGTGGCGGAAACCAGCACAGCGGGCGCCGATTCCAGCCGTGCGCGCACCACCGCCATGTCGCGCGCGTGATAAGCGACGCCCTCCTCCTGCTTGAACGCAGTCTCGTGCTCCTCATCGACGACGATCAGGCCGAGATCGGGGAACGGCAGGAAGAGCGCCGAGCGCGCGCCGACGACCACCCGCGCCTCGCCTTCGGCCACCCCCCGCCACGTGATCCCGCGCACGCGCGAGCTGAGGTCGGAATGCCAAACGGCGGGTGGCACGCCGAAACGTCGTGCAAAGCGCTCGAGCCATTGCGAGGAGAGCGCAATCTCCGGCAGCAGCACGAGCACCTGCCGGCGCTGGCAGAGCGCCTCGGCCACCGCCTCCAGATAGACCTCGGTCTTGCCCGACCCGGTTACGCCGTCGAGCAGCGTCACCGAGAAGCCCCGCGCCGCCACTGAAGCCCGCAGCGCCTCGGCGGCTAGGCGCTGATCGGCCGACAGCGGCGCGCCCGGATGCCCCGGATCGGGTGGATCGAAGGCGGGACGGCGCGGCAGCGGCGCCGGTTCGATCAGCCCGGCCGCCGCCATCGCCCGGATCACGCCAGGGCCGACGCCGGCGGCGCGGGCGAGATCGCTCGTGGAGCGCGGTTCTTCCTGCTGCAAAAGTTCTAGGATTTTTTGGCGGCCTGGCGTCAGTGCGATACGGCCCCCTCCCCCTGGCCGCCTCTCCCAAGAAGAGGGGGACCTCTCACCAGCCGCGCCGTCAGCGTCCCCCCTCGCGTTGGGGGATGGGGCAGGGCGAGAGGCACGGGACCACCCCATCGCCACGCGCGGCTTCGCCTCGACCACGCGCAGCGCCATCGCCAGCACCTCCCCCGGCGCGGCCAGCGTGTAGGCGGCGATCCAGTCCACCAGCCGCCGCAGCGGGGCGCGCATCGGCGGCGTATCGAGCACCCCGGAGATCGGGCGCAGCTTGGCCTCGGGAGCGGGAGCCGGCCCCGGTGCGTCCCACACCACGCCGACCGTCTCGCGCCGATTGAGCGGCGCCAGCACCACGTCGCCCGGCTGCACCTCGGTGCCCTCGGGCAGCGCGTAGTCGAACGGGCCGGGGAACGGATAAGGCAGCAGCACGGGAACTCGCCGGGCCGCGGTTCGCTTCCCCGGCGCGGGCTTGCCGCCTATATGCTCGGGCACAGCCCGCGCCAGGGCGGCGTCGCTGCAAACGGGAATCGGGGCAGGTCCATGAAGTTTTTCGTCGATACCGCCGACGTGGCCGAGATCAAGGCCCTCGCCGAGAGCGGGCTGCTGGACGGCGTCACCACCAACCCCTCGCTGGTCGCCAAGACCGGGCGGCAGATGCACGACATCATCGCCGAGATCTGCGCGATCGTTCAGGGGCCGGTCAGCGCCGAAGTGACCGCCACCAAGTTCGAGCAGATGCTGGAAGAGGCGCATGTCCTGCGGAAGATCGCGCGCAACGTCACCATCAAGGTGCCGCTGACGCAAGACGGCCTGCGCGCCTGCCGCAAGCTCGCCGACGACGGCACGATGGTGAACGTGACGCTCTGCTTCTCCCCCGCACAGGCGATCCTCGCCGCCAAGGCGGGGGCGAGCTTCGTCAGCCCCTTCGTCGGCCGGCTCGACGACATCGGCGAGCACGGGCTCGGCTTGATCCGGGACATCGTGACCATCTTCCGCAACTATCCCTATTTCAAGACCGAGGTGCTGGTCGCGAGCGTCCGCTCGCCGATGCACGTCGTCGACGCGGCGAAGATCGGCGCGCATATCTGCACGGTGCCGCCCGCCGTGCTGCGCCAGCTCTTCAACCATCCGCTGACCGAGAAGGGGCTGGCGAGCTTCCTCGCCGACTGGGCCAAGACCGGCCAGCACATCGCCTAGTCGCATCGTGCCGCTACCTGAGGGAGAACAGGACGAAGCCGCCGCGGAGCAGGTGGTGGCGTTCCTGCGCGCCCGCCCGCGCTTTCTCGCCGAACGTCCCGAGCTCTACCGCGTTCTGGCGCCGCCGCGACGGGTGCATGGCGAGGCAATCGCCGACCACATGGCGGCGATGATCCATGCCGGGCGCGAGCACGCCGCGGCGATGGCGGCGCGCGCCGACGGGGTGCTGGCGGCGGGCCGCGCGGCCGCGGGCATCGCCGGGCGCGTGCAGGAGGCGGTGCTGACCCTGATCGCCACCCATGACGTGCCCGAATGCGTCGCCCACGACCTGCCGGGCCTGCTCGGCCTCGATGCCGCCACCCTCTGCGCCGAGGAGGCGGCGGACGGGCTCCATCCGCTTCCCACGGGAATGGTCGCCGCGCTGCTCGGCGGGCGGGACGTGCTGTTCCGTGAACCCTCGGACGAAGAGGCAGCCTTGGTCCACGTCGAGGCCGCGCGGCTCGCCCGGTTCGATGCGCTGGTACGGGTGCCGCGGCGCGGTCCCCCGGCCCTGCTGGCCCTGGTGGCGCGCGACCCCGGCCCGCTCGATCCCGCGCAGGGCAGCGGCGCGCTCGCCTTTCTCGGCCGGGTGATCGGCGCGGCGCTGGACCGCACGGCGTGACGGCGGCCGAGGCGCTCGGCTCCTTCCTCGAGTGGCTCGCCGTCGAGCGGCGCGCCTCCAAGCTGACGGTTGAGGCCTATCGCCGCGACATCGCCGACTTCCTCGGTTTCCTCACCGGCCATTTCGGCGCCGAGCCTGATCTGGCCGCGCTCGCCGCGCTGCGTCCGGCCGATCTGCGCGCCTTCCTCGCCGCCCGCCATGCCGACGGGCTGGGTGCTGCGACCCGGGCGCGGCGGCTTGCGGCGATTCGCAGCTTCTTCCGCTGGCTCGCGCGCAGGCAGGGGGTCGATTGCCCTTCGGTGCGGCTGGTCGCCACCCCGCGCGTGCGCCGCCCCGCGCCGCGGCCGCTGGCCGAGCACGAGGCGCGGGCGCTGACGGCGCAGGTCGGCGAGGTCGTCGACCATCCCGCGCTTCAGGCCCGCGACCTCGCGCTGTTCACCCTACTCTACGGCTGCGGGCTCCGCATCAGCGAGGCGCTGGCGCTGAACATCGCCGATGCCCCGCTGCCGGGCGGGCGCGAGACGCTGACCGTGCGCGGCAAGGGCGGCAAGGAACGGATCGTGCCGGTGCTTGAGGCGGTACGGACGGCGCTCGCCGCCTGGCTCCGCCATCACCCCGACCGACGCACGGATGCGGCGTTGTTCGTCGGCGCGCGCGGCGCCCGGCTCAATCCGGGGGTCGCGCAGCGCACGATGCGCGCCTATCGGCGCGCCGCCGGCCTGCCCGAGCATGCGACCCCGCACGCGCTTCGCCATTCGTTCGCCACCCATCTGCTGGCGGGCGGGGCGGATTTGCGGGTGATCCAGGACCTGCTCGGCCATGCCAGCCTCGCCACGACCCAGCGTTACACCACCGTGGACGAGGCCGCCCTCCTCCGCACCTGGCGCGCGGCGCATCCGCGGGCAGGCCAGGGCTGATGCCGACGTGTTGGCGTATTTCGAGGCCCAAGGCCCGGGTCGTCTTACCCGTATGAACCGGGTTCTTCGCGCGCCCGTGCTTCATGGACTGCGACGGCGAAAGTCTCGGAAAATGGCAACCGCTCAGTAATCCCGCGCCGAGACGTCCTGAAACGAAGCCGCCGTACCCGCGACACATTCGGCTGCCATGCTATCGGTCATCGCAAGGCCGAGGAGGAACCGGATGCCTGATCGTGCCCACGCGACGCGGAGCGTCGGACGAAGCCACAGCGCCGCGGCAGATGAATGGATCGCGCGCTGCTACCTGCCGTTGCGAACCGCCGCCGTGCTGGCGGTGCGGCGCGGACCCGCCGGCGGCGGGGCGCTTCTCCTGGATGGCGGCGAGATCGCGCCCGTTGCGGACGATCTTCGCACCAATGTCAGCCGTACCGTCCGCCCGGGCGAATTGCTGTGCTTGAGGATGGATAACGGCGTGGTCGTCGGCGTCGATTTCCTCGACGGCCGCGCGTCACTCACAAGCTGCCGCCTGCACAAGGCCGCCGAACGCGCCCGCCGGCACTGAGGCTCTTCCCTCCGCCCCGGCCGGCGGAGGGAACGATCATCGCCGCCGCGCCTCAGTACATGTGCTGGCCGCCATTGATCGACAGCGTGCTGCCGGTAATGAAGTCCGCATCGTCGGCGGTGAGGAATGCGACCCCGCGCGCGATGTCCTCCGCCCGGCCGAGGCGGCCCATCGGGATGCGCGCCACGATCTTCTGCAGTACGTCGGGCGGCACGGCGCGGACCATGTCGGTGTCCACATAGCCGGGCGCGATCGCGTTGACGGTGATCCCGAAACGGGCACCTTCCTGCGCCAGGGCCTTGGTGAAGCCGTGAATGCCCGACTTCGCGGCGGCGTAGTTAACCTGCCCGTACTGCCCGGCCTGGCCGTTGATGCTGCCGACATTCACCACGCGGCCGAACTTCTTCTCGCGCATCCCGTCCCAGGTGAGCTTGCACAGATTGTAGCAGGAGCCGAGATTGGTATCGATCACCGCATCCCACATCTCGCGCGTCATCCGCTGCAAAGTGGCGTCCCGCGTGATGCCGGCATTGTTGACCAGCACCTCCACCGGGCCGAACTCCGCGGCGATCAGGCCGATCGCGTTCTGGCATTGCGCGAAATCCGACACGTCGAAGCGCATCACTCGGATGCCCGTTTCGGCGGCGAATTCCTGCGCCGCCTTGTCGTTGCCGGCATAGCTCGCGACCACCGTGCGGCCCTGCCCCTTCAGCGCCTTGCTGATCGCCGCGCCGATCCCTCGTGTGCCGCCCGTGACGAGTGCCACTCGTGCCATTGGATCGTCTCCCCCTTTCGTTCGCCGGGCCGCCCCGGCGCCCTATCCTAACCCCGGGGCGCCTTGTCGGTCATCCGGGCCGATGGCACTTTCCGCCCTACGAGGAGGCACCTCATGGCGGTGAACAAGCTCTACCCGGATGCGCGCGCGGCGCTTTCGGGCCTCTTGCGCGACAACATGACCATCATGTCCGGCGGCTTCGGCCTGTGCGGCATCCCGGGCGCCTTGATCGACGCGATCCGCGAGAGCGGCGTGACCGGCCTGACCGTGATCTCTAACAACGCCGGGATCGATGAGGTGGGGCTTGGGCTGCTTTTGCAGACGCGCCAGATCCGTAAAATGATCAGTTCCTACGTCGGCGAGAATGCCACCTTCGCGCGCCAGTACCTCGCCGGAGAACTGGAGATCGAATTCAATCCGCAAGGCACCCTCGCTGAGCGTATCCGCGCCGGCGGGGCGGGCATTCCCGGCTTCTACACCGCGACCGGGGTCGGCACGCACGTCGCGGAAGGCAAAGAGGTCAAGTGCTTTGGCGGCCGCGCCTATATCTTGGAAACCGGGCTGCGCGCCGACCTTGCGATCATTCACGCATGGAAGGCCGATCCCGAAGGAAATCTGATCTACCGGAAGACCGCGCGCAACTTCAATCCGGTGATGGCGACCGCGGCCGAAACGGTGGTGGTGGAGGTGGAGGAGCTCGTTCCGCAAGGCAGCCTCGACCCCGACGCGATCGTGACGCCGGGGATTTTCGTCAACCGCATCGTCACGCTGGCGCACGTCGACAAGCGCATCGAGCAGCGCACCGTGCGCGCGCGGCAGTAAGGCAGGAGCACCGACATGGCCTGGACACGCGACCAGATGGCGGCCCGCGCCGCGCAGGAGCTGCAGGATGGGTTCTACGTCAATCTCGGCATCGGCATCCCCACGCTGGTTGCCAACCACATTCCGCACGGCATCTCCGTGCAGCTCCATTCCGAGAACGGGATGCTCGGCATCGGGCCGTTTCCGTTCGAGGGCGAAGAAGACCCCGACCTGATCAACGCCGGCAAGCAGACCGTCACCGAGCTACCGACCACGAGCTATTTCGACAGCGCCACCAGCTTCGCGATGGTGCGCGGCGGGCATATCGACATCTCGATCTTGGGCGCGCTGCAGGTGGCGGAAAACGGCGATCTCGCCAACTGGATGATCCCGGGCAAGATGGTGAAAGGCATGGGGGGCGCGATGGACCTCGTCGCCGGGGTGAAGCGCGTGGTCGTGCTGATGGAACACACGGCCGGCGGCAAGCCGAAGCTCCTGCACCGCTGCACGCTTCCACTCACCGGGGCGGAGGTGGTGGACATGGTGATCACCGACCTCGGCGTGTTCAGGATCAACAAGGCGACCGGCGGGCTGCTGCTCACCGACATCGCGCCGGGGGTGACGCTGGAGGAACTTAAGGCCAAGACCGAGGCGGCATTCACGGCGGCGCCGGAGCTGCAGGTGGCGGCTTGAGAGAGAGCGGAGAAGAGGTCACACGGGGGCCGCGGAGAGTAGGCGGAGGGCCAAGAAACCCCTCACATTACATAGGGCTGCAGGCCGTCCGTGAGGCGGAGTGAGTTGAAGTTGAGCAACCGGCCGAATTTTGCAGCCGCTGAGGCGGAGATATGTGCGGAGCGGCGCCTCGTGAACCGGCAATAGAGCCGCGACGAATTCTGTGTCGAGTATCAGGTTTCCGGCGACGATGATGTCGGCGCGATAGCCCGCCGCAAGCCGGACGTCCCCATCGCTCCCTCGGCGTTCTCCGTGCGACGCCCTACTAAAGGGGTAAGCCCCTCCCATTGCCCCCGCCCCGCTCCGGCGCAACACTCGCGGAACCCCGAGGAAATGGACCCTCTCCCATGAAGTTCGGCATTTTCTACGAACTCCAGCTTCCGAAGCCCTGGACCGAGCGCAGCGAATACGACCTGCTCCATCAGGCACTAGGCCAGGTCGAGCTCGCCGATCGTCTCGGTTACGACTATGCCTGGATGGTCGAGCATCATTTCCTCGAGGAATATTCCCACTGCTCCGCCCCCGAGGTGTTCCTCGGCGCGGCCAGCCAGCGCACGAAGCGCATCCGGCTCGGCCACGGCATCGTGCAGCTCACCACCAACCAGCCGCAGCGGGTCGCCGAGCGGATCGCCATGCTGGATCTTCTGTCCGGCGGGCGCGTGGAATTCGGCATGGGCGAGGGCGCGGGGCCGGCTGAGCTGCATCCGTTCGGCATCCGCGTGCGCGACAAACGCGACCGCTGGGAGGAGGCGGTGCGCGCCATTATCCCGATGTTCACGCACACGGCCTGGGAATTCCACGGCCAGTACTACGATTTCCCCGCCCGCAACGTGATCCCCAAGCCCTTGCAGAAGCCGCATCCGCCGCTTTGGGTGGCGTGCTCCAACATCCAGACCATCGCCAAGGCGGGCGAATGGGGCATGGGCGCGCTCGGCTTCAGCTTCGTCTCGCCGGAGGCGGCGCGCGCCTGGGTGCATCGCTATTACAACACGCTGATCCGCCATCCGAACCGGCTGGCCGACTATCCGCCCAACCCGAACATCGCCATCGTCAACGGCTTCATGTGCGCGCCGACCGACGAGGAGGCGATCGAGCTTGCCGCCGGCTGGACGTTCTTCATCTTCTCGCTCTCCTATTACGGGCGGAAGGGCGTCGATGCGCCGGGCGAGAGCGATCTCTGGCGCGAATACCAATCCTGGCGCGGCACCGAGAAGGCGCAGCAGGCGCTCCGCAACGGCCTGATCGGCTCGCCCGAGACGATCCGCAAGCGCCTGCGCCAGTTCGAGGCCGCGCATGTCGATCAGGTGATCCTGCTCAATCAGGCGGGCAAGACGTCCGACCGAGCGATCCGCGACAGTTTGGAGCTGTTCGCGCGCGAGGTGATGCCCGAGTTCCACGACCGCCAGCCCGCGCAGGAGGCGTGGAAGGCGGGGGTGCTGGAAGGCGACATCGTGCTCGAGGACATCGACACCGCCGCCTATGATCTCTACGCGCACCAGAACGAGGACATCGTGCGCCTCACGCCCGAGCAACTGAAAGAGCGCATGGCGCAAAAGGAGCGCGCGGGCGCGGCGGCGGGAAGCTAGCAGGATGCGTTTCGGCATTTTCGATCACATGGACCGTGGCGCCGGGTCGCTCGATCGGTTCTTCGCCGACCGGCTGACGCTGATCCAGGCGTACGACCGCGCCGGTTTCTATGGCTACCATGTCGCCGAGCACCATGCGACGCCGCTCGGCCTCGCCCCTTCGCCGAGCGTTTGGCTGTCTGCGGTGGCGCAGCGCACCGAGCGGCTGCGCTTCGGACCGCTGGTTTACACCTTGCCATTGTACCATCCGCTGCGCGTGATCGACGAGATCTGCATGCTCGACCAGATGAGCCGCGGGCGGCTGATGCTCGGCATCGGGCGCGGCATCTCGCCGATCGAGCTCGATTACTGGGGTATCGACGCCGAGGCGGCGCCGGCCATGTATCAGGAGGCGCTCGAGGTCGTGCTCGCCGGCTTGCAGGCGCGCGAACTGACCCATCACGGCCGTTACTACCGTTACGAGCGGGTGCCGATGGAGCTCGAACCCTATCAACGCCCCTACCCGCCGCTTTGGTACGGCATCGCCCGCTCCGACAGCGTGCCCTGGGCGGCCGAGCACTCCGTGAACGTGGTCGCGAATTTGCCGCCCGGGCCGATGCGCGCCGTGACCGAACGCTATCGGGCCGAATGGGCGGCACTCGCCCGCCCGCCCGCCGAATTGCCGCTGATGGGCGTGAGCCGGCACATGGTGCTGGCCGACAGCGAATCGGCGGCGTTGGAGGTGGCACGCCCTGCCTACCGCCAATGGCGCGCGAGCTTCATGAAGCTGTGGCTCCAGCACGGGAAACTCCCCTCGCCGCAGGCGATCTTTCCCGAAACTTTCGACGAGGCGCAGGAGGCCGGCCGCGCCTTTGCCGGCACCGCGGCGAGCGTGCGTGCGAAGCTGCGCGCGCTCGGCGAGGAAACGGGCATCAACTACGTCCTTTGCCGCTTCGCGTTCGGCACCATGCCGCTCGAAGCCTCGTTGCGCTCGGTCGCGCTGTTCGCCGCCGAGGTGATGCCGGCCTTCGCGGAGGGCGCGGCATGAACCCGCGCAACGAGACGGAGGCGCGCGAATTCGTCGCCTATGTGGAATCGCTGTTCATGCCGTGGAACATCGACGCGCTGGTGGCGGGCTTCACCGAGGATTGCACGGTGCGCTTCGGCACGCTGCCCGAGTTCCGCGGCCAGGATGCCCTCCGCCGCTTTTTCGAGGCCCGGGCCGGCGCTCAGTGCGATTACCGGCTGAAAAAGGAGTTCCGCGCGCTCTCCGGCGACACGATCGCCAATGTCTGGACCGGCTGGTGGCAGGACCGGACGAGCGGTGCGGCGATGACCGGCTTCGGTGCCGAGGTTTGGACGATGCGCGGCGGCAAGATCGCGGTCTGGGAGGCGGCGTTCAACACCGCCCGCGCGGATGCCGCGGCCGATCTCGAGCGGCTGATCCGGGGCGGGTGAACTCCCGTTCCGTTAACCGGAAGTTTACGCCGCTCCTCTATGCTGCCGCCGATGACGACCGACCCCGAACGCAAGCCGTGGACGAACTCGCGCTCGATTTCGTCTTCGTATCCCACGGCGAGGCGGCCCCGGCCGAGTGGCTCGCCCGGCACGCGGACCCGGTTCGCCTGCCCGCCGAGCTAGTCCTGCGGGATGGGGACGAGATAGCGGACGGAGGGCCGGCCACGCGCCCTGTTGCATAGCCGGCGCCGGCACGCTCAGTGTCGGAGTGGACAGGCAACCCGAGGCTCCCATGTCAACCGACTCTACCGGACCGCTCAACGGCATTCGTGTCTTCGACCTGACCCGCGTGCTGGCGGGGCCGACCTGCGTGCAGATGCTCGCCGATCTGGGGGCGGACGTTGTGAAGATCGAGCGCCCGGGCGCGGGCGACGATACCCGCGGCTTCGCGCCCCCCTACATGCCGGGTACCGAGGAGAGCGCCTATTTCGTCGGCGTGAACCGCAACAAACGCTCGGTCACGCTCGACATCGCCAAGCCCGAAGGCCAGGAGATCGCGCTCAAGCTGATCGCCGAGAGCGACGTCCTGGTGGAAAATTTCAAGGTCGGCGCGCTCGCGAAATACGGGCTCGGTTATGCAGAGCTCCATGCGCGCTTCCCGCGCCTTGTCTATTGCTCGATCACCGGCTTCGGCCAGACTGGCCCCTACGCGCCGCGGCCGGGTTATGACTCGCTCATTCAGGCGATGGGCGGGGTGATGAGCCTCACCGGCGAACCCGACGGCCTACCGCAGAAGGTGGGCGTGCCGGTGGCCGACCTGTTCGCCGGCCTCTATGGCTGCATCGGCGTGCTGGCCGCGCTGCGACACCGCGACCTGACCGGCCAGGGCCAGCAGGTCGACATCGGGATGCTGGACGCGCATGTCGCCTGGCTCGCCAACCAGGGCATGAACTATCTGGCTACCGGTGAGAACCCGCCCCGCCTCGGCAACCAGCACCCGAACATCGTGCCCTACCAGGTGTTCCCCACCAAGGACGGACACATCGTCCTTTCCATCGGCAACGATCCCACATTCAAGCGGTTCTGCGAGGCATTCGGGCTGACGCACTTGCTCGCGGATGCGCGCTTCGCCACCAATGCGGCGCGGGTGCAGAACCGCCAGCTCGTCACCGATACGCTGACGCCGGTCATGCAGCGTGAAACGACGCACTGGTGGGTGGAGCGGCTGGAGGGGCTCTCGATCGGCTGCGGACCGATCAACCGGCTGTCGGAGGTATTCGCCGATCCGCAGGTGGTGGCGCGCGAGACGGTGCGCGAGATGCGGCACGGCTCGGGCGCGACGGTAAAAGTGATCGCCAATCCGGTGCGGCTATCGGAAACCCCCGCCGATTACCGCTTGCCGCCGCCTTTGCTCGGCGAACACACCGATGCGGTGCTTAGCGAACGGCTCGGCCTCGATGCGGCGGCGCTCGCCGCACTGCGCGCGAAGGGCGTGATCTGAGCCGGGCCGTTTACCGCTTCGCAACCTTTGCCTGTCAGTCTCGCAGCGCACCAGGACCAGGAGATGCCGGATGCGCCTTGCCCCTTCCTTGCTTGCTCTCTCGCTGCTCGCCCTGCCCGCCGCCGCGCAGACGGCGCAGACGCCGCCGCCCGCCCCGCCGGGGACAGCGAGCGCGGCCGCCCCCGCTCAGGGCGCCGGCACGGCGCAGCGGCACCGCCGGCTCAGCCTGGCGGATCGCTTCGAGATGGCCAACACGACCCATGACGGGCGGCTGACGCTTGACCAGGCGAAAGCGTCGAAGGTGATGCGCGTGGTCGCCAAGAATTTCGACGTGATCGACGCGACGCATAAGGGCTACGTCACCGAGGACGATATCCGCTCCTGGTACAAGGCCCGCCGCGCCGCGCGCCACAACAGCGCCGAGGCGTCCGCGAAGAGCTGAGGCCGGCGCGCGCCCGGACGTGAGATTTGCTCGGCGCAGCCTTCAGACGCATTTTGCGATGGTTCCGATGCGCGGCAAACTCCACGACGCGCTGCGTGCGGCCAATGCGCCCGAGGACAAGGCGCGCGAGGCGGCTGAAGACGTGGCGCCTGCCGCGCGCCGCGCTCGCGCATCGGGGCCGACCTCGCGCAACTGAACTGGCTGATGGCGGCGAACCTCGTCCTTGCCGTTTGCGCGTTGGTCAAGGCGTTGCTCAGGCTTAGAATAATCGCGGCAGATCCGGACCTGTTTCGGCATCATTGCGAGGCCCATACGAAGTGTCGGCCGAAGCAATCCACCGCGGGCAGGAGACTGCCGCGCGCCGCTACGCAACGCTCGCAATGACACCGAGAGGCGAGAATGCGCGGCTCACCCCCGCCGGAACAGCGCCGCCAGATCCTCGCGCGAGAACTTGAGCACCGTCGGGCGGCCGTGGCTGCACGTGGCGGCGCGCGGCGTGGCCTCCATTTGGCGCAGGAGCGCATCCATCTCCTCGGGCGCCAGCCGCCGTCCGGCGCGCACCGAGCCGTGACAGGCGAGGCGTGCGATGGCGGCATCGAGCCGCGCCTCCAGCGCGGCGGGAGCGCCCCATTCGGCGAGCTCGTCGGCCAAGTCGCGCAGTAGGGGCGCCGGGTCGGGCGCGCCGAGTGCTGCCGGCAGCGCGCGCACCAGCACCGCGCCCGGCCCGAACGCCTCGATCTCGAGCCCGAGCCGCGCCAGCATGTCGGCGAACGCAACGAGCCGCGCCGCGTCCGCCGGCGGCAGCTCCACGACCGCCGGCATCAGCAGCGGCTGGCTCCGCACGCCGCCGTCGAGAAGCTGCGAGCGCAGCGTCTCGTGGGTCAGCCGTTCGTGGGCGGCGTGCTGGTCGACGAGCACGAGCCCGCCATCGCCCGCCACCGCGACGACGTAGGTATCCAATATCTGCGCGACCGGCACCCCGAGCGGCAGCGGCTGCCGCTGGGGCGCCGGCGGCGGCGCGGCGCGGACCGAAACCGGCATTTCCAGCGCCTGCTGCGCCTCCGCCAACCCCGGAAGCGGCATCCGCCAGCCCGATGGCGGGCGCGGCGGCGCCAGACCCAAGGCCGGGCGCGCGGCCGGCACGGCGACCCCGGCGGCACCGGCGAGCGCGCGGCCGATGCCGCCGACCAGCAGCGCGCGCACCGCGCCGGGATCGCGGAAGCGCAACTCGGCCTTGGTCGGATGCACGTTCACGTCCACTGAGTCGGGCGGCACGTCGAGCCAGAGGGCCGCCACCGGATGCCGCCCGGCCTCGATCACCCCGGCATAGGCGGCCCGCACCGCGCCCCGCAGGAGGGGATCGGCCGCGATCGGCCGGTTGTTGACGGTGAACACCAGATGCGCTGCCGTCGCGCGGCTCAACGCGGGCGAGCCGGCGAAGCCCGCGAGCGAAAGCCCGTCGCGCGCCGCCTCGACTGGCACGAGCGCCGCCGCCGCCTCCGCCCCGAGCAGCGCGGCGACGCGCGCGGCGCGGTCCTGCGCCGGCAAGTCGAACACCGCCCGGCCGTCGATCTCCAGCCGGAACGCCACCATGGGCGCGGCAAGCGCGAGCCGGCGCAGCATCGCCTCGGCGTGCTCGGCCTCGGTGCGCGGCTGGCGCAGGAACTTTCGCCGCGCCGGAGTGGCGAAGAAAAGGTCGCGCACCACGACCCGCGTGCCGGGCGGCCCGGCGGCCGGGTGAACCGTCCCCACCCGTCCCGCCTCTACCGTGATCGCCGCCGCCGTGCCGCCCGGCGGGCGGGAGGTGATCTCGAGTCGTGCCGCCGCGCCGATCGCCGCCAGCGCCTCGCCACGGAAGCCGAGCGTGGCGATGCGGGTCAGGTCGCCATCGGCGAGCTTAGAGGTGGCGTGCCGCCGCACAGCGAGCGCCAGATCCTCGGCGCCGATGCCGGCGCCGTCGTCGCTCACCTCGATCCGCTCGATCCCGCCTCCGTCGAGCGCCACCGCGATCCGCGAGGCACCGGCGTCGAGCGCGTTCTCCACCAGCTCCTTCACCGCCGCCGCCGGGCGCTCGATCACCTCGCCGGCGGCAATGCGGTTGACCACCGCGTCTGGCAGGATGCGGATCATGCGTTGCCCGCCCTCACCCGCCCGCGCTTCGCGCGGGGGATCTCTCCCGGCTTCGCGGGAGAGGTGATCCGTAGCGCCGGGTGAGGGCGCGCGGCACTAATCGCCTCGCAACGCCCGGAACCGCGCCACAAGCCCCGCTGTCGAAGCATCGGCGGGCATATCCGGTGCGGGCTTGCCTTCCAGCGCCGGGGTGATGCTGCCCGCCAACTGCTTGCCGAGCTCCACCCCCCATTGGTCGAAACTGTCGATCCCCCAGAGGCAGCCTTGCACCGCCACCTTATGCTCGTAGAGCGCGATCAGCCGCCCCAGGGTGAACGCATCGAGCCGGCGGAACAGGATGGTGTTGGACGGGCGCTCGCCGGTGCAGACCCGGTGCGGCGCCACGCGGTCGATCTCCTCCGCGCTCGCCCCGTGCGCGGCCATCTCGGCGCGGACCTCGGCCTCCGAACGGCCCCACAAGAGCGCGGCCGATTGCGCGAAGGCGTTGGCGGCGAGCGCGCGGTGCGCCTCCTCGCGTGCGTGGTGGGGCACCGCGGCGAGAATGAAATCGACCGGGATCACTGCCGGCCCCTGGTGCACGAGCTGCATGAAACTGTGCTGCGCGCTCGTGCCCGGTTCTCCGAAGATCACTGGGCAGGTGTCGTGATCGACCGGCGACCCGTCCAGCATGACGTGCTTGCCGTTGCTCTCCATCTCGAGCTGCTGGAAATGCGCGGGCAGCCGGCGCAGCCGCTCGTCATAGGCAAGCACGCACTGGGTGGCGCAGCCGAGCCCGTTGACGTTCCAGATGCCGGTCAAGGCCAGCATCACCGGCAGATTCCGCTCCAGCGGCGCGTCGCGGAAATGGCAGTCCATCGCCCAGGCGCCGTCGAGCAGCTTCTGGAACTGGTCCCAGCCGGCGGCGAGCGCGATCACCAAGCCCACGGGCGACCAGAGCGAATAGCGCCCGCCCACCCAGTCGCGGAAGCCGAAGATGCGGTCGGGCTTGATGCCGAACCTGGCGACGCCTTCGAGGTTGGTGGAGAGTGCCACGAAATGCTGGCCGACCGCCTCCTCGCCCAAGGCGCCGGACAGCCACGCCCGCAGGGCGGCGGCGTTCATTGCCGTTTCCAGCGTGGTCCAGGATTTCGAGGCGATGAGGATCAGCGTGCGCGCCGGATCGAGGTCCTGCGTGGCGATCTCGAAGGCGTGCCCGTCCACGTTGGCGAGGAATCGTGCCTGCATCGGCGCCTCGTCGCGCGCGAGCGTCAGCGCCTCGGTGGCGACGCGCGGGCCGAGATCGGAGCCGCCCATGCCGACATTCAGCACATGGGTGAATCGCTGGCCGGTGGCGCCGACGATGCGCCCAGAATGTACCGCTTCGACGAAGGTGCGCATCTTGGCGCGCTCGGCCGCCGCCAGCCGCGAGGCGTCGTCGATCCCGCCCGGCAGCGCCGCCTTCAGCCCGGCATCGGCGGGCGAGCGCAGCGCCATGTGCATCGCCGCGCGGTGCTCCGTCACGTTCACCGCCTCGCCCGCGAACAGCCGCCGCCGGAAGCCCTCCAGGTCGGCCACGCGCGCGAGGGCGAACAGGGCCGCCAGCACCGCGTCGTCGATGGCGCTCTTCGAGATGTCGAGCGAAAGATCGTCGAAGGCGAAGGTGAACCGCCGCGCCCGTTCGGGATCGGCGGCAAACAGCGGCGTGATCCGCCGCCCATTAGGGCGGCGGGCAAGTGCCGCGAGCTGGAAGAAGGCGGCGGTGCGGGCCGGGTTGCTCATTCCGTCACGCTAGCACGGGTGGGCGCGGCGGGCGATTGGGCCGCGGCACGCTGGCGGTGCTGCCAAACGACACATCCGGCCGGCGTCCCGGCAGGAGCGCCCGCGGATGGGGAACGTTTTTTCGCGCAGATCCTGCTGCCGGTACTCTCGCAGGAGGACGAAGGCCAGCTCAGTCCTCCCGCAGCGCCTCCTGGGAGGTCTCCGGCACCAGGAGCCACACCGCGAACGTGGCCAAGGCGGCCACGACGGCGATCCCGGCGAAGGCCGCGCCGAAGCCGAGATGCTGGGCGAGAAACCCGGTGACGGTTGTGCTCAGAGAGGCGCCGATCAGCCCGCACATCAGCACGACGCCGAGCGCGGCGTTATAGCGCCCGGTGCCCTGGGTGATATCGGCGACGATCAGCGGGATCATGATGCCGACGACGGCGGTGGTGGCGCCACCCAGGATCTGGATCGCGGGCAGCAGGAACGGCGTGCCGACCACCGCGAACAGGGCCGCCCGCACCGGCAGCACGGCGAAGCCGCCGAGCAGAAGGGGGCGGCGCCCCCACCTCTCCGAACGTGCCGCGACCGTTCCGGCAATGATCGCCGTCACCACCTGCGGCACCGCCACCAGCGCCGCCGTGACGAGCTCTGACAAGCCCCGCGCGCCTTCGGTGAGCCGCTCGCTTGCCAGCGGCAGGATCGAGGCGTCGGCGAACTGAAACAGGAACACGCAGAGCGCGAAGCCGCGCAGTCTGCGGTTGGCGAGCAACTCGCGAAACCGCGCCGCTTTCGGCTCCTTGCGCCGCTCCGCGCCGCGCGCGCGCCGGTAGTCGATATCGGCGCCGCGGATTGTGAACAGCGCCGCGCCGGCCGGAACGCACAGCAGCGCCGCGGCGTAGAATGGCGCGGCGGGGGAGAGGAAGTGCCCGAGCGCCCCCATGCCCATCGCCGTCGCTGCGTTGCCGAGCGTGTTCCACCGTTCGCTGCGCCCGACGCGGCGGTGGTAGACGCGGTGTCCGACCAGCCCGAGGCCGATCGCGTAAAGCGCGGTCTGCGCGACCGCCCCGGTCGCTCCGTGCAGCGCCTGCGCGATCACCACGAGCCAAAAAGCGGGGAACCGCGCGAAAATCAGGGCGCCGGCGGCGATCAGCCCCAAACAGACGCCGATCACGGCGCGCTTCGCGCGCACCGCATCGACCAAAGCGCCGCCCGGCGCCTGTGCGAGAATTCCCACCACGCCGTTGATCGTCAGCACCGCGCCGATCGCCGAGCGCGTCCAGCCGTTGACGGATAGCTCCACGGCGATGAAGGGGCCGAACGCCGTCTGCACGTCCGCGACGAAGAAATTGAGCCAGTCGAGCCCGCGCTGGCTGCGGGGGGAACCCGTGCCCACCGGCCGGGCGAGAGTAGCGGATACCGACATGCAGGGCGGAACGATCCGCGAGCCTGTCGGTTGATCCCGAGAGCGGGCCGGTGGCGAACAATCCCGTGTGGCCGCCTCGCCCGGCCGGCCGATGCACGCTATAAGTCCCTCCGAGCAACCGGGAGGCAGCCACGGATGAAGGCCACGCTCGGCGGCACCGTGATTGCGGAGAGCGAGGATATCTCCGAGGCCGGCGGCTATCTTTACTTCCCGCCCGGCTCGGTGCGCCGCGACCTGCTCGAGAAATCGCCCAAGACCGACAGCGACCATGCCTGTCCGCATGGGGTGCAGTTCTACGACGTGGTGCTGAACGGCACCCGCCATCCGCGCAATGCCTGGGTCTATGAGTCCCCGCAGCCGAAGCTTGCCCACATCGCCGGCCGGTTCGGCTTCTGGGACGATGTCGCGGTCGGCTGAGCGGCACCTCCGGGCGAGGCGGCTCGACCGGGGCGGCCACAGCGCCTAGATCGGTTCGATGCCCGATCTGCTTCAGCTTCCCGGCTCGCGTATCGTCGAGGTAAGCCGCCTCGCGCTCGGCCGGCCTGATACCGACTTCCTCTGCTTCGGCGAATCCGACCAGCCGACCCCGCCAGGCACGCGCGACGCGGCGATCGCCGCGCTGCAAGCGGGGGACACCCGCTATTCCGACGTGCGCGGCATCCACGAGCTGCGCCACGCGCTCGCCGAGTATTTGACCGTGCTGCACGCGAGGCCCGTGACCGAGGACCGCATCCAGGTCACAGCCTCCGGCATGACGGCGGTCAACGTCGCGCTCGCCGCCATCGTGCGCCCGGGTGAGCGGGTGGTCATGCACACCCCACTCTGGCCCAACCTGCCGAACGCGGCGCGTCTGCACCGCGCGGAGGTGGACTGGATCGCGCTCGAACCGACCGACACGGGCGGGTTCCAGCTCGATCTCAACCTGCTGGAGGCGAAGCTGGAAGGGGCGCGCGCGTGCGTGCTCAATTCGCCCAACAACCCGACCGGCTGGACCGCGAGCCCGGACGAGCTGCGCGAGGTGTTGGCGCTCTGCCGCCGCAGCGGCGCGTGGCTTATCTCCGACGAGGTATATAGCCGGCTGGTCTATGCCGACGCGCCGGCGGCTCCTTCGCTGCTCGACATCGCCGAGCCGGACGATCGGGTGATCGTCTGCAACAGCTTCTCCAAGTCGTTCGTCATGACGGGCTGGCGGCTTGGCTGGATGGTCGTGCCAGCAGGCACGCGCGATGGCATCTGCGAGATCGTCGAGGTGACGCACTCGGGCGTGGCGCCATTCGTGCAGCGCGCGGGGATCGCGGCACTTGGCGACGATGCGGCGATCGCGCGCTTTCGCACCTTCTGTGCGCGCGGGCGCGACATCGCCGCCGCCGCGCTGTCCGGCCTCAACGGCATCCACTTTACCCCGCCCGACGGCGCGTTTTATGCCTTCATCGGGATCGAAGGGGTGAAGGACAGTCTCGGCCTCGCCAAGCGGCTGGTGCTGAACCACGGTGTGGCGGTGGCTCCGGGCGTCGCGTTCGGCGAGGCGGGCGAAAGCCATCTCCGCCTCTGTTTCGCGCAATCCGAACCCGTGCTTGCCCGCGCCATGCAGCGCTTGCGCGCAGGGTTGCGGGCGGAGGCGGACGCGGTCTCCTAATTCGCTAGCACGCAGCTTGACGCCGGGGCGGCGCTCGGGCTGAAACGAAGCCAACGGAAAACACGGGAGGATCGTCACAATGCCCATCACCAGACGCGCGGCGCTGGCCGGCGCTGCCGTCCTCGGCTCGGCTCCGCTCTTGCGCGCCCGCGCGCAGGGCGCGCCCCCCGCCATCAAGCTCGGCGTGCTGACCGATCTCGGCGGCACCTATCGCGACACTACCGGGCCCAACTCGGTGATCTGCACGCGCCAGGCGATCGAGGAGTTCAACCCCTCGTCGCACGGCTTCGCCGTCGACCTCATCGAGGCGGACCATCAGAACAAGCCGGACGTTGCGGCCTCGATCGCACGCCAATGGTTCGACCAGGGCGTCGATGCGGTGATCGACGTGCCCACCTCCTCGGTCGCGCTCGCGGTGGCGCAGGTCGCCAAGGAGAAGGACAAGATCATGCTGAACGGGTCCGCCACCACGACGGACCTGACCGACAAGCAGTGCTCGCCCAACACCATCGTCTGGAGCTTCGATACCTACATGATGGCGCAGTCGAACGGCGGCGCCACGGTGAAGGCGGGCGGCAAGAGCTGGTTCTTCATCACCGCCGACTACGTGTTCGGCCATATCCTCGAGGAGCAGACGGCGGCGGTGGTGAAGGCCGCCGGCGGCGAGGTGAAGGGGGCGCTGCGCTATCCCTTCCCCGACACGACCGACTTCTCCTCCTATCTTCAGCAGGCGCAGGCCTCGGGCGCGCAGGTGCTCGGGCTCGCGAACGCTGGTGGTGACACCGTCAACAGCGTCAAGCAGGCGCACGAGTTCGGCGTGAACCAGAAGATGAAGATCACCCCGCTGCTGATCTTCATCACCGACGTGCACGCGCTCGGCGATCTCGCCATCGGGCTCAGCGCCACCACCTCGTTCTATTGGGACTGGAACGACCGCACGCGCGCGTTCGCCAAGCGCGTGCAGCCGAAGCTGGTGAACGGCGCCTATCCGAATATGGCGCACGCCAGCAACTATTCGATGACGCTGCACTACCTGAAGACGGTTGCTGCGATGGGTGGTGCAGCCAACGCCAAGAAGAGCGGACGCGAGACAGTGGCGCGCATGAAGGGGATCCCGACCGACGACGACGCCTTCGGCAAGGGCGCCGTGCGCGCAGACGGCCGTGGCGAATTCCCCGCCTATCTCTGGCGGGTGAAGAAGCCGTCCAAGCCGGGCGGCTGGGACCTGTTCGAGCACGTGGCAACGACGCCGGCCGATCAGGCGCTGCACCCGCTCAACCCGAGCTGTAAGTTCCCGGTGACGACCTGAGGTGAGCGCGCTCCGGCCCGACCTCGCGCAGGCGCTCGCGCTTGCCTGGGCCGGCATCGCGCGCGCCGGAACGTGGCGGACCGGCGCCGAGCGCGTGGCCATCGCCGCTGAAGCTCGCAACACCGAGGGGGGCGCGCTGTAGGCGGCACGGCTTGCGTGATCGGCGGTTTCGATCGCATCACCCAGATTGCCGACGCGACGGGCATCCCGATCGAAGACGTGAAGGCCGAGCGCTCCGGCGATTTCCGAGCCGCGTCCGGCACCGACCTGTGGGAAGCGGAAAAGCTGTAGAAGGCCTGTAGGGCGCATGGAGCGCAGCGGCATGCGCCGAAGTCGAGTCGCTGACTTGCGTCGGCGGATTGGCATCCGCCCTACGCTCTGGACCTGAACACTTGCTCCGGCACCGGCGCGGGCGGTAGCTCGGCCCATGACCAGCATCGACACCGACGTTGCCATCATCGGCGCCGGACCCGCGGGGCTTTTTGCGGTGTTCGAGCTCGGGATGCTGCAAATAGGCGCCGCCCTGATCGACGCGCTCGGTGAGCCGGGCGGGCAATGCGCCGCGCTCTATCCCGAGAAGCCGATCTACGACATCCCCGCCCACCCGGCGATCTCGGCCGCCGGGCTGATCGAGCAGCTTGAGCGCCAGATCGCGCCGTTCCATGCGCCGCGCCTTCTCGGGCGGCGCGTCGAGCGGCTGCAAGGCGCGGCGGGCGCGTTCGTGCTCGGCACCGGTCAGGGCGAGGAAGTGCGCTGCAAGGCCGTCATCATCGCCGCCGGCGCCGGCGCCTTCGGCCCCAACCGCCCGCCGGTCGAGAACCTCGCCGCCTACGAGGCCACGGGCGCGGTGCAGTATTATGTTCGCCGGCGTGAGCACTTCCGCGGCAAGCGCGTGGTGATCGCGGGCGGCGGCGATTCCGCCGTCGATTGGGCACTCGCGCTCAAGGACATCGCGCGCGTAACGGTCGTGCATCGGCGTGCCAAGTTCCGCGCCGCGCCGGAAAGCGCAGCCCGGCTGGAGGAAGCCGCCGCTGCGGGCGAGATCGAATTGGTGATCCCCTACCAGCTCGCCGCGCTGCACGGATCGCAGGGGGTGCTGGAAGCGGTCGAGGTCGCCACGCTCAGGGGCGAGCCGCGCCGCCTACCCGCCGATGCGCTGCTCGCCTTTTTCGGGCTGGCGACCGATCTCGGCCCGATCGCTGGCTGGGGGCTCGATCTCGCCCAGCACCATCTGCGCGTCGATCCCGCGACCTGCCAGACGAGCCTGCCCGGGGTGTTCGCGATCGGCGACGTCGCCCACTATCCGGGCAAGCTCAAGCTGATCCTGCAAGGCTTCAGCGAGGCGGCGATGGCGGCGCACGCCATCCACCCGATCGTCTTTCCCGGACAGGCGCTGCACTTCGAGTATTCCACCACCAAGGGCGTGCCCACCGGTTGACGCTCAGCGGCCCGGGGCCAGCGCCGCGTCCAGATTCCTGAGCGCGCTCATCCGATCGCTCGCTGCCAGCGCATTGAGCGCGGGCGGCTCGGTGCAACAAGACACGCGCCGGCTCGGCCTCATCGGGTCGCTAGTGAACCAGAGTCAGGGGCGGGCGCTGATCCGGCGCGGCTGGCGCTAGGGGGCTATTCCGCCGCCGGCGCAAGCCGGCCGGGCCGGCGCATCAGGAGCAGGAGCAAGAGCGGCGGCACGACGACGAACGCCATCAGGTGAAAATCGTTGTTGTAACCGATGATCGCCGCCTGGCGGTTGATCTCGGCGTCCAGCGCCGCCGCGCCTGACGCCAGTCCAGGGTTCCAATAGTGCGCCACGGCTCCGGTGCCCTGGAGCAGCCGGTCGAAGGGCGTGATGTTGGCGGAGATGTCGGCGTGCGCGGTCTGCGTCGCCCGGGTCAGGACCACCGTCGTCACGGAAATCCCGATCGCCTGCCCGATATTGCGAAACAACGCCTGCAGCGCGGTGGCGTCGCCGCGCAGCCGCGCCGGCAGGCTGACGAAAGCGACGACCGTCATCGGGTTGAAGATCAGCCCTATCGCCGCGCCCTGCACGATGAGCGTCGCCATCATCTGGCCCTGCGTCACGTCCGGCGTCCAATGGCTCATCTGGTTGAGCGCGAAGCCGAGCACGAGCAGGCCGAACGCCATGATCTTGCGCTGATCGATATAGTCGGCGAGCTTGCTCGCGGCGAACATCGCGATCATCGTGCCGAGCCCGCGCGGCGCCAGCGCGATGCCCGCCGTGTACACGGGATAGCCCGCCAGATCCTGCAAGTATGGAGCGAGCAGCGCCGAGGTGGCGAGCATCACCATCGCCACGAAGAAGCTCATCAGCGCCGAGGCGATGAAATTGGGATCGCGGAACACCGCCGGATTGAGGAAGCGCCGCTCAGCCGTCATCATGTGCACGACAAACAGGTAGATGCCGGTGCCGGCCAGCACTGCCTCGATGATGATCTCGCGCGAGCTGAACCAGTCGAGCTCCTGGCCGCGGTCGAGCATCATCTGTAGCGCGCCGACGCCGACCGCGAGCATCGCGAAGCCGCGCCAATCGAAGCGCAAATCGGGGCGCACCGGCGCGCGCGGCATGAACAGAGCCAGCCCGAGCATCGACAGAATGCCGACTGGCAGGTTCACGTAGAACACCCAGCGCCAATTGTAGAGGTCGGTCAGGTAGCCGCCGAGCGTCGGCCCCATAATCGGCCCCAGCATCACTCCCGAGGAGAAGATCGCCATCGCGGTGGCGCGGCGGCGGAACGGGTAGATGTCGAGCATGGTCGCCTGCGACAGCGGCACGAGCGCGGCGCCGCACATGCCTTGCAGGATGCGGAAGACCACGATCTGCTCGAGCGACTGCGCCGCCCCGCACAGCATCGAGGCGATGGTGAAGCCGCCGAGGCAGGTGATGAAGAGCCGCTTGCGCCCGAACCGCACCGCCATCCAGCCCACGGGCGCGGTCATGATCGCCGCCGCGATCACGTACGAGGTCAGCACCCAGGTGATCTCGTCCTGGCTCGCCGAGAGCGAGCCGCGCATATAGGGCAGCGCCACGTTGGCAATGGCGGCATCGAGCACCTGCATCAGCGTGGCGAGCATCGCGGAGGCGGTAATCAGCGCGCGATGCGGGACGTTCGGCTCCGATTCTTGCATTATCCCGCAGTCTGACCCGGGTAGTATCGCCGCGCCAGCCCGGCGACGGAGTTGTTCGCATGATCGGTGTCGAGTGGGGGCAATACAGCTTCCGCGCCTTCCGCCTGCGCGACGGCGCGATCCGCGACCGCCGCTTCAGCGCGCGCGGCGTTGCGCGCGTGCAGGACCGCCGCTTCGGCGATGCGCTGCGCGAGGAGGTGGGGCCTTGGCTCGCGGGCGGCGAGGGCGCGGTGCTGGTGGCCGGCGCCGTCGCCGACCCGGGCGGGTGGGCCGAGGCGGGCTCGGTCGCCTGTCCGGCCGGCGCCGCCGAGATCGCCGCCGGCCTGACCCCAGTGGGTTTTGACTGGGCGGAGGTGCGCGCCCTGCCGCGGCTGACCTGCACCGGAACCGATGGCGCGGTGGAGCTGAGCGCGGGCGAGGAGGCCGGTTTCGCCGCCGCGCTCGCCCTTCTCGGCGCGGAGGGCGGGATCGCCTGCCTGCCCGGGGCGCGCAGCCGCTGGGTGCGGATCGCCCAGCACCGCATCGCCGAATTCGAGACGCACCTGAGTGGGGAACTGTTCGCGGCACTGCGTCCCGCCCTGCCACCCACGCGGGCGGCGCGCGAGCCGGCGATCACCGACGAGGCCGGCTTCGCCGCGGGGCTCGCCCAGGCCGCCAAGCCGGGCGGCCTCTTGCGCCATCTGGCCGCCCTCCGCACCGCGACCGCGGGCGAGGAAGCGGTGGCCTCATGGCTGTTCGGCCTGCTCGTGGGGCACGAAGCCCGCGCCGCGCTGCGCGCCCAACCCGGTGCCGCGCTCGTGCATGTCATCGGGCCGCCCGACCTTGCGCGCCTCTATGTGCGCGCGATCGAGACGGCGGGCGGCATGGCCGAGGCGCTGGACGGCGAGGCAACCGCGCGCGGCTTCGCCCTGATCGGCGCGGCGGCGGGTCTTGCCTGACGCTTAGCCGATTCTTAACCGGTCCGACGGTACGTTGGCCGGAACGGAGAGCGGCGCATGAGCGGAGCTATCGGCGGCATCGACTATAGCGTGCTGTTCTCGCCACAGGACACGAGCAACACGGCCACCGCGATCCTGAACATCCTGGACAGCGCCGGGACGGGCACGACGGCCTCCAACTTCGTCTCGTCGGGCAATCCGATCACCGACCTCACGCTCGCCCAGCAGGAGGAAAGCGGGGGAGTCGCAGAGGAGGCGCAGCAACCGGTGGTGAGCCAGGCGGTTGCCGCCTTCAAGAAGGCGGTCGCGAACGCCACCAGCATCCAACAGGCGCTTGCCAACCCCGAGGTGCAGCAGGTGCTGCTGACCGCCAGCGGCCTGTCCAGCTATATCGGCGACACGGCGCTCGTGCAGAAGCTCTTTCTGTCCGATCCTTCGGATCCTCACTCGCTGGTCAACCAGTTCGGCGATGCGACGTGGCTTGCCACCGTGCAAAGCTACAACTTCGCCAAGAACGGGTTGTCGGCGCTGCAAAACCCGCAAGTCATATCGACGCTCACCAACGCCTATGCTCAGGTCGAGTGGCTTCAGGGGCTTGATCAGGCGACCCCCGGACTTTCCAACGCGCTGACGTTCCTGTCACAGGCCGGCTCGATCACCTCGGTCAACGATGTTCTCGGCAATGTGGTGAATTTCGACGTCATCACCGGCGCGCTCGGCATTCCGCAGGAGATCGTCAACCAGGACATCACGGCGCAGCAGCAGGCGATCAGCTCGCGGCTCAACATCGCCGACCTGCAAAATCGCGGCTACGTCACGGGGCTGGCGGACCAGTACTTGCTTTCGATGCAGGCGAGCAATTCGTCAGCCGCCGGCTCGACCGACCTCACCACCCTCGCCGTGCAGGCGCAGGGGCTGATCGCGTAACCCGGCTCACCCGGTTTCCATCGGTAGAGCGGGGTCGGGAGCCCATTCCGAGAGCGAGGCGTCGTACACGACCACGTTCTCGTGACCGAGCAAAGCGAGCGCGAGCGCATCTGCCGTGGCGGCGATGCCGCCGCCGCAATAGGCGATCACCTCGCGATCCAGCGCGCCCACCGCGCTGAACTGCTGGCGCAGCTTCTCAGCCGGCAGGAACGTCTTGCGCTCGGGGTCGATCAGGTGCGCGGCCGGGACGTTCACGCTGCCCGCGATGTGGCCGCGCCGCCCGTAGCTGTTGCCGCCGGTGCCGCTATGCTGTTCAGGCAGCAGCGCGTTGATCGTGCAGACCCTGCCATCGCCAATGGCAGCGCGCACGCGCGCCTTGTCCACCATCAGCGGACGCACTTCCCGCACCCGCACAGTGCCTTCCGGCCGCGCCCGGCCCGGGCCGCTTTCGACCGGGCGGTTCTCGGCCCGCCATTTCTGGAACCCGCCGTTCAGCACGGCGGCGTTGTCGAAGCCGATCATCCTGAGCAGCCACCAAACGCGCGTCGCCCACCAAACATTGGCGGTGCTGTAGAGAACAATGCGGCTGTCGCCGTTCACCCCGAACCGGCGCATCGCCGCCGCCAGCGCGTCCGGCGCCGGCGCCATGAACCGGAGCTTCCGCGCGTTATCGGAAACGTCCTTCTGCACGTCGATGAACTGCGCGCCGGGAATATGCGCGGCTTCGAAGTCAGCGCGTGCGGGCACGACCTGATAGGTGGCTTTCGGATCGGGAATCAGGTGCGTGGTGCAGTCGAATACCAGCACCGAGGGATCACCGAGACGTTCCGCGAGCCAGCCGGTCTCGGCCAGGAACTCGGGATGAACATAGCCGTCCATGCGCGCTGCTCCCGTCGCTAGGAAATCGTTACACCAGAATCGACCGCCAGCACCTGCCCGGTGATCATGCGCGCCTCGTCGCTGGCGAGGAACAAGGCGGCGTTCGCCACATCCTCGGGGGCGATCAGGCCGAGCAGGTGCGACTTGGCGAGCTTCTCCACCGCCGCGTTGCCTGCCATCAGCTTGCGGACCCGCTCGGTCATCGTCGCCGACGGGGCGAGCGCATTCACGCGCACATCGGGGGCGAACTCCACAGCCATCGTCCGCGTCAACGCCGCCACCGCGCCTTTGGCCGCCGTGTAGCAGGCGCGTCCGGCGATCCCCATCAGGGCGAGATTGGAGGCCATATTGATCACCGCGCCGCCGCCCGAGGCGCGGATCGCCGGCACGCCGAAGCGGCTGCCGAGGAAGGTGCCGAACACGTCGAGGCGCATGACGCGCCAGAACTCGGCGACCGGCGCATCGACCACGCTGCCGTCCTCGGGCGTCGAGCCGCCGGCATTGTTGTGCAGCACGTGCAGGCCGCCGAAATGACCGACGGCCTGCCGCACCGCGCGTTCGACGCTCGCTTCGTCGGTGACGTCGGTTGCAATGGCGATCGCGCCGTTGCCGGCGAGATGCGCGGTCTCCTCGCCCGCCGCGGCATTGATTTCCGCGATCGCGACCCGCGCGCCCTCGGCTGCCATCCTGAGGGCCGTCGCGCGCCCGATTCCGGTGCCCGCGCCGGTGATGAGCGCGATTTTGCCCGCGAGCCGTGCCATCGGCGTTCCTCCCGCTCAACGATCCGGAAGGTCTATCTCAGAATACATCCGTGCGGCAGCCCGGATGACCGGCCAAGCCTGCCGTATGGCTAGGGCTCGTTGCGATCCAGTCAGCGCAAGGACGCGAGCACGCTGGCAGGGGTCAGGATTTGGTCGAGCACATGCGGTGATCGCTCGCCCGGGCGATAAAGAAGATAAAGCGGCACCCCCTCCCGCCCCTGCGCGCGCAGGAAGGCGCCGAGCGCGGGATCTTGGCGGGTCCAGTCGCCCACCAGCACAGCGACGCCATGATCACGGAACGCGCTTTGCACCGCCGCGCTCTCTAGCGCGACGCGCTCGTTGACGAGGCAGGTGAGGCACCACGACGCGGTTACATCGACGAACACCGGCCGCTGTTGCGCGCGCAGCGCGGCGAGCCGGGCGGCGCTGAAGGGCTCGGCGCCCGGCAGGAACAAGCGCGCCTCCCCGGCATCGGCCGGTCCCGCCGCAAGGGCGGGCAGCAAGGCGAAGGCGGCCACCGCCAGTCCGGTCGCGCCGAGGACGCCGGCGCGCCGCCGGCCGGGCGTCGCATCCTGGGTGGCGCCGAGGACAAACGCGGCGAGCGCAACGAGCGCCATGCCGCCAAGCGCCAGGAAGAGCCCGCTGCGTCCCGCCTCCTGGTCGAGCACCCACAACAGCCAGGCGGCGGTCGCGTACATCGGCAGCGCCAGGACGCGACGGAACCACTCCATCCACCGCCCGGGGCGCGGCAGAAGCCGCGCCAAGCCGGGCACGACGGCGAGCGCGAGATAGGGCGCAGCGAGGCCGGCTCCCATGGCGAGGAAAACGGAGAGCCCCGCGGCGGGCGGCGCGGCGAGCGCGCCGGCGACCGCGATGGCCATGAAGGGGGCGCTGCAGGGCGTGGCGACCAGCACCGCCAGCACGCCGGTCACGAAGCTGCCGACCGCGCCGCCGCGCGCGCCGAGCCCCTGCCCCGCCCCGGCGAACCGCCCGGCGCCGACACGGAACATGCCGGAGAGATTGAGCCCGATCGCGAGCATCACCCAGGCGGTCGCGGCAACGAAGCCGGGCGAGGCGAACTGAAACCCCCAGCCCGCCGCGCTGGCCAGTCCCTCGCGCGCCAGCATCAGCGCGCCGCCGAGCGCCGCGAAGCTCGTCAACACTCCGCTCCCATAGGCAACGGCGTGGCCACCCCGCCGTTCGCGGGTTGCCGCGAGCGCCAGCGCCTTCATCGCCAGCACCGGAAACACGCAGGGCATCAGGTTGAGAAGCACGCCCCCGGCGAAGGCAAGCGCCCAAAGCCGCCAGAGCGGCGTGTCGGGAGCGGCGAACATCGGCGGCACCGGACCGGGCTCGGCACGCAGCGCGACCGCGCTCGGGAGCCCCGCGCGGTCAGTCAGCAGCAGCACGCCGGAGAGCGGCCGGCCGGCGCTGAACTGCTTGCCGCGCTTGAGCGCGAGCGCAAGGCCGCCCGGCACGGCGCGGAGCGGCTGCGGCGCGGCATCGACGATCGCGCCCTCGCTGTCCGGCACGAACGAAGCCGCGCGGATGGTCGTGGGGCCAAGCTCGGAGCCGAGCACGGCAAGCGTGCCGTCCGGCGCGATCGTCGCCTGCCACGGCACGGCGCGCGGCACCGCTCTCTCGGCGGCGGCAAACAGCGGCGCCTCGGCCGACGGCGCGGCCGAGCCCGCAGGCAGATCGAGCCGGAACCGACCTTCCTGCGGGATGCAGATGTCCTTGCACACGAGCCAATTGGCTTCGGCTCGCGCGTGCAGCCCGTCCGCGTCCGCCGGCACGGTGACGGGAACGCTCAGCAGCACCTCGCCGCTATAGGCGTAAACGAGCAGCGGCCCCTCGCGCAGCCGCGCGGGCGCGGGCCATTCGATGGCGCCGGGGCGAAAGCCTGGCGGCAGCGACAGGCGCAGTTCGGGCGGCGCGCCGGCTTCGCCAGGGTTCTTCCAGTAAACATGCCAGCCGGGCGCGATCCGCAGGAGCAAACCGAGGCGCTGCGTCGCGCCCGGTGCGGCATGATCGCTGTCGGAAACGAGGCTGGCGCGCATCTGCGGCGTAATCACCGGGGTGCTTTCCAGCGCGCGTGCCGGAGCGGCGCCGAACAGGGCTGTCAGCAGGCCGAAAACGAGCAGATACCGAACCACCGTCGCTCCGTGCCGGGCGGCTCGCCCGCAGGCGCCGCCACCGAACCTGGGCAGCTTTGGCCACCGGTGCTAGGCGGGCGCCGCACATGGCGCCCGATCTTCCCGTCACCGACGCGCTGCCGGCGCTTCATGCCACATTGACGACCGGACGCAACGCCATCCTTATTGCGCCCCCCGGCGCGGGCAAGACCACCCTCGTGCCGCTCGCCCTGCTTGATGCGCCCTGGCGCGGCGATGGCCGCATCCTCGTCCTTGAGCCGCGCCGGCTCGCCACCCGGGCCGCCGCAGCGCGCATGGCGGCGCTGCGCGGCGAAAGCGTGGGCCGCACAGTCGGCTACCGCACAAGGCTCGACGCCGCCGTCTCCGCCGAGACCCGGATCGAGGTGCTGACGGAGGGCCTGCTGCTGCGCCGCCTGCTGAGCGATCCGGGCCTGGAGGGCGTCGCCGCCGTCCTGCTCGACGAAATACACGAACGCTCGCTCGATGCCGACCTCGCGCTCGCCCTCTGTCTCGAGTTGCAATCCGTGCTCCGCCCCGATCTGCGGCTGATCGCCATGTCGGCCACCGCCGACGCGGCGCGCCTGGCGCCGATGATGCAGGCGGACGTCGTCGAAAGCGCCGGCCGCATCCACCCGGTCGCCATCCGCCACGCCGCGCGCGACCTCGCCACCCCGCGCGACCTGCCGCGTGCAACCGCGGCGGCGATCCGAACTGCGCTGGCCGAGGAACCGGGCGACATCCTCGCCTTCCTGCCAGGGATGGCGGAAATCCGGCGCACCGGGGCCGAGCTCCAGGGATGCGGCGCCTTGGTGCAGGCGCTGCACGGCGACCTGCCGCAAGCGGAGCAAGACCGGGCGCTCAGCCGCGGTCCTGAGCGGCGGGTCGTGCTCGCCACCTCCATTGCCGAGACCTCGCTCACGGTGCCCGGCGTCCGTGTGGTGATCGACGGCGGGTTCCGCCGCGCGCCACGGCTTGACCCGGGCACCGGGCTGACCCGGCTCGCAACCGTGCGGATTTCACGCGCCGCCGCCGACCAGCGCGCCGGCCGGGCCGGGCGCGAGGCACCGGGCGTCGCCATCCGGCTTTGGACCGCGGCGCAGCATCGCGGCCTTGGCGCTTTCGACCGACCGGAAATCTTGGAGGCCGAGCTTTCCGGCCTGGTCCTCGCGTGCGCCGCCTGGGGCACCGGGCCAGGGGCGCTGCGCTTTCTCGACCAGCCGCCCGCCGGTGCGCTCGCCGCGGCGTGCGCCTTGCTGAAAGAGCTTGGCGCCCTCAACGAGGCGGGCAGGATCACCGCCGACGGCCGGCGCATGGCCGACCTCGGCGCCCATCCGCGGCTCGCCGCGATGATGCTCGCCGCGCGCTCGGCCGGCGAGGCGGCGCTCGCGGCCGACCTCGCGGCACTCCTCGAGGAGCGGGACCCGTTCCGCGGCCCCGAGCCCCCGGCCGAGATCGGCCTTCGCCTTGCCGCCCTTGCCGAGGGCGATCCGGCCGCCGACCGCAGCATCCTCGCGCGAACGCGGCGTGCCGCCGCGCAGTACCGACGGCGCCTTGGCATCGGACGCGCGGCGTCGGCCGAGGGGGATCCCGCGTTCCTCATCGCCGCGGGCTTCCCCGACCGGATTGCCCAGCGGCGCGGCGAACCGGGCGCGTTCCGCCTTGCGGGCGGCGGCGGGGCGCGGCTGCCGCGAACCGACAAGTTGGCGACGGCGCCCCTGCTTGCCGTGGCGGCGCTCGACCTCCGCACCTCCGCGCGCATCCGTCTCGCCGCCCCGCTCAGCGCGGAGGCGCTGCCGCCCGCTGTCGCGGCGCGCGTCGCGGAACAGGCGGAGACGAGCCTCGATCCGGCAACCGGCGCGGTGCTCGCCCGTCGCCGCCGGCGCCTGGGCGCGCTAATCCTCGCCGATCGCACCGAACCCGCCGCACCGGACCAAGCCGCCGCCTGTCTCACTGCGGCGATTGCCGCGCAGGCGCTCCGCCCGCTGCCCTGGACCGACGCGGCGCGCCAGCTCCAGGCGCGCGTGGCGCTGATGCGCCGCATCGAACCCGAGGCCGGCTGGCCCGATCTTTCCGATGCCGCGCTGGCGGCCTCGGCGGATGAATGGTTGCGGCCGCATCTCGACGGCATCAACCGGCTCGCCGATGCGCAGAAGCTCGATCTCGTGGCCATCCTCGGCGAGCGCCTGCCCCCGCGCCTGCGCCTGCGCCTCGATCGCGCGCTGCCGCCGGCGCTCGATCTACCGTCTGGGCGCGCGCCGATCGACTACACGCAGCCGGTGCCCCTCGCCGCCGCGCGCGCGCAGCACTTCTTCGGCATGAACGCGACCCCGCGACTTGCCGACGGACGTATCCCGATCGCACTCGCCCTTTTGTCGCCGGCCTCGCGGCCGATCGCCGTCACCGGCGATATCGCCGCCTTTTGGCAGGGCGGCTGGCAAGAGGTCCGCCGGGAGATGCGCGGGCGCTATCCACGCCATCCCTGGCCGGAGGACCCACGGTCAGCGCCGCCAAAAAAGAGCTGACCGGCGTTCTTGTTGCGCTCGCGCGTCCATGCCATCTCGGTTGCAAGGCCGGACGCCGCCACGGAGAGAGAAGACGACGCAATGCCCGTCCCCCGCACCTCTTGGCTCCTTCCGAGGGGATTGGCGCTGGCCCTCGCGCTGCTCACCGCCTCCTGCACCCAGCCGCCGGCCGCGTTGTCCGCCGGCCCGCAAGTTGCGCCGGCGAGCTTCGCGCCGCTGGTCAAGCGGGTACTGCCCGCGGTCGTCAACATCGCCGTGAGCGAAACCGTGAGCGCCGGCAATCTGCTCGAACAGATCCCGCCCGAGCTGCGCGATACGCCCCTCGGCCGGGAGTTCCGCCGCCGCTTCGGCAATGGTCAGCGCGAAAACGTGATGGGCGCCGGATCGGGCTTCATCATCGACCCGTCCGGCATCATCGTCACCAACAACCATGTCGTCGGCAACGCCACCAAGATCACCGTCTCGCTGCTCGACGGCGAGCAGCTTCCCGCCTCCGTGATCGGGGCCGACGAGCTCACCGACGTCGCCGTGATTCGCGTGCAGCCGCCGCATCCGCTGCCGGCGGTGACGTGGGGCGATTCGAAAAAGGTGGAGGTCGGCGACTGGGTGCTCACCGCGGGCAATCCGTTCGGCCTCGGCGGGTCGGTGTCGGTCGGCATCATCTCCGCGCTGGGGCGCGATCTCGGCGCCGGGCCGTTCGACAATTTCCTGCAGCTCGATGCCCCTATCAATCCCGGCAACTCGGGCGGACCCGCGTTCAACATGCAAGGGCAGGTGATCGGCATGACGACAGCGATCGTCTCGCCGAGCGGCGGGTCGGTGGGGATCGCCTTCGCCATTCCCTCCGATCTCGTCCGCCGCACGGTCGAGGAGCTGGAGGCGCACGGTTCCATCCCGCGCGGCTGGCTGGGGGTCTCTGTTGAGAATGCGGAACGTTCGTCCGACGCGACTCCGAAGGGCGTGCTCGTCGCGGGCGTGGAGCGCGGCAGTCCCGCCGCGCGCGCGGGACTGCGGCCCGGCGACGTCGTCGTGGCGGTCAACGGCGAGGCTGTGAACACCTCGCTCGGTCTGGTTCGCGACATCGCGGAACGGGCGCCCGGGCAGAGCGTGACGCTTGAAATCCTCCGGGATGGTAGGACCCTGTCTATCCGAGTGGTCGTCGGACAGCGGCCGGCCGAGATGTCGGAGTAGAGGACGCCAGGAGGGATGCGATGCGGATTCTCGTAGTGGAAGACGACAGGGAGGTTGCGGGCTTCGTCCTGCGCGGCCTGCGCGAAGCCGGGCACGTGGTCGAGCACGCGACCAACGGCCGCGACGGGCTGTTCCTCGCCGCGAGCGAGCCGTTCGATGCCGTGATCCTCGACCGGATGCTGCCCGGCGGGATCGACGGGCTGCGAGTGCTCGAGACCTTGCGCTCGCAGAAAAACACCACGCCGGTGATGATCCTGTCGGCCCTCGCCGATGTCGACGAGCGGGTGAAGGGACTGAAGGCCGGGGGCGATGACTATCTCACCAAGCCGTTCGCCTTCTCTGAGCTGCTAGCGCGGATCGAGGCGCTCTCGCGGCGCGGCAAGGCCGAAGGGCCCGTGACGAAGCTGCAGGTCGCCGATCTGGAGCTCGACCTCCTCTCGCGGCAGGTGAAACGGGCCGGCCAGAAGATCGAGCTCCAGCCGCGCGAGTTCCGCCTGCTCGAATACCTGATGCGCCATGCCGGCCAGGTGGTGACCCGCACCATGCTGCTGGAGGGCGTGTGGGACTACCATTTCGATCCGCAGACCAATGTGATCGACGTGCACGTCTCGCGCCTGCGCCAGAAGGTGGACAAGCCGTTCCCCTCGCCGCTGATCCACACGGTGCGGAACGCCGGATACATGCTGCGGGCCGACAACGCCTGATCGCTCCGAGCGTTATCCCCTGACGTGATCTCGCCGCTCCGGCTCTGGCGCAATCGGCGCATCGCCCGCTCGGCCGGCGTTCGCTTCGCGGCCGTCTACGCGGTGCTGCTCGCCATCAGCGCCACGGCGCTCGCGCTCTTTCTGTGGTGGGCGACGGCGGGTCTGCTCGACCGGCAGACCGAGGCGACGATCCAGTCCGATGCGCAGAGCCTACAGGAACGTTTCCGCCAGGGCGGCACCGCGGCGCTGATCTTGTCCATCGAGAACCGGCTTGCGCTCGATGTGGAGGACAACGCTATTTACTTGCTCGCCGACCCGGAGTTGCACCGGATCGCCGGCAACCTGCTCAACTGGCCGCCGATGGTCACGCGCAATGACGGCCGCTACGAGTTGCAGGTGCAGCGTGCCGGCGTGCGCTCGCTCGCTTTCGTGCAACGCTACGACTTGCCGAACGGTGATCATCTTCTAGTCGGCCGCGACATCCAGGCGCGGTCACAGTTGCGGCGCCTGCTGACCGACGCGCTTCTATGGGCGATGGGCGTCGTCCTGGTGATGGCGACCATCGGCGGCCTGTTCGTGCGTTTGCTGTTCCGCCGGGCGCTGGCGAGCCTGTCGGCGACGACCACGGCGATCGCCGCCGGAGATTTCGGCCGTCGTGTGCCGCTGTCGGGCCGCCGCGACGAATTCGATCAGATGGCCGAGACCGTGAACGAAATGCTGGACCGGATCACGCGCCTGATGGACGGCGTGCGCCAGGTCTCGAACGCCATCGCGCATGATCTCCGCACCCCGATCACTCGCGCCCGCGCGCGGCTCGAGGAGGCGGCGAGCCATGCCGAGACCGAGGAGGAGCTGCGGGCGGCGATCGAGCGGGCGACCAGCGATCTCGACGGCATCGTCGCGATCTTCCAGGGCCTGCTGCGGATCGCCGAGATCGAGGCGGGCTCCCGCCGCGCCGCCTTCGCCGAGACCGATCTGGTGCCACTCCTGCAGGGCGTAGCCGAGCTGTACGAGGCTGTTGCCGAGGAGAAGAACGTGCGCCTCGAACTCCGCCTGCCCGAACGGCTAACCGCCTATGGCGATCCAGCACTGATCCAGCAGGCAGTCGCCAATTTGATCGACAATGCCGTCAAGTTCTCCCCTGAAGGCGCCGCCGTGCGGCTGGAGGCTTCGGCGCAGGGCTCGGCGGCCTGCATCACCGTGGCCGACCAGGGCCCCGGCATCCCGCCGGAGGACCGGAAGCACGCCACGGAACGGTTTTTCCGGGGCGAAAAGGCCCGCAGTACGCCAGGGTCGGGATTAGGGCTTGCTTTAGTGCAAGCAGTCGCGCAGCTTCACGGCGGGCGGCTCGAACTGTCCGATGCCGCACCAGGACTCGTTGCGAAGCTTTTCCTTTCGGCCCGCCCCCCGCAGAGGCCAGATGCAGGCTAACGGCGTTGTCACACCACCGGCAGGCCGGCAGCAAAGCGTCCTTCGCTATCTGGCACGCATGTCGTTGGTCGTCCGCATCGCCGGAATTGCTGGCATCGCGGCGGGCATCGGCATCGTGCTGGCATTCGTCATTCCCCGCTCGGGACCGACCCCGACGGTCGTCGTTACGACGGATACCGAGCCGTTCTGCCAGCAGCTTTCCGCCAAGCTGCAGGAGCTGATCCGCGTCTCCCCACGTCCGCCGCAGCCCGATGTGCTCTCGCTCGGCGACGAAGGACGGCATCTTTGCGACATCGGTGAGGTGCGCGGCGGCATCCTGCGGCTGCGCCGCGGCGTCGCGTTGATGATGCACCAGCTCGACCAGCGCGGCGCGCCTTAGCCGCCCCGCGCTGCCGTTAGCTCGGCTTTAACCCGGACCGGCTTGAATGCCGGCGCATGGACGCAAAAACGCGTTGCCGGCGCGGCCGGCTCGGGCGCCGATCCACCGCCCTTGGTGCCGCAATCGTACTTGGCGCTGTCGCAGCCCGGGCGCAGCTCCTGCCGGACCTGCCGCTGGCGACGATCCCGGGCATGGGTGCCGATCCCGGGGTGACGGTCCAGACGCGGCTGCGCCCCGCCTACGACCCGCTCGGCATTCCACTCGCCGATGCCCTGCTGCGTCCGCAAATCGAGGAGAGCGCCGGTTTCGACAGCGCGGTTCTGGGCGCGGGCGGCGGCGCGAGCGCGGTCATCCGCACCCATCCCTCGCTCGCTCTGACCGAAGACACCGCCGATCATGGTTATGGCCTTTATCTCGATGCCATCAACACAAGCTTCCCCGCGCTGGCGGTGCAGGACCGGACGGATGTCACCGCCACCGCCGGCGCCCGGGTCTCTCTCGGGCCGGGCACGCTGAGCTTCGGCGCCGCCCACTTTTCCCTCCACCAAGACCCGACTGAGCTCGACGCGCTTCCCACCGACGCGCCGATCCCATTCACGGTGAACGAGGCCGATGCCGGCTATTCGCTGCCGCTCGGCCGTCTTTCGCTCACCCCTCGGCTGTCCTTTGCGAGCTGGCGGTTCGGCACCGCTTCGGCCGCCGGCGTGCCGTTCCCGCAGAGCTACCGCGATCGCGACGTGCTGCGGGCGGACCTGACCGCCAGCTACGAGTTCGCCCCCCGGCGCGAAGCGGTGTTCGCCCTGCGGACGGCAACCCAGTTCTACGTCGATACACCGGCCGGGCAGCCCTCCGAGAACTCCGAGACAATCGCCCTGCTCGCGGGGATCGACGATGCGACCGACGGGCTTTGGCACTACCGCCTGCTCGGCGGCTGGGAGCACCGCGCCTATCGGGTGGGCGCGTTCGCGGCACAGTCGGTTCCAGTCGGCGAGGCGGATCTCGTGTTCGCCCCGGACGGGATGGTCAGCATCACGGCGAGCCTCACCCGCCGCATCGAGGACGCGGCGCAGGAGGGCGTGGCCGGGTTCGTCTATACCGATGTGCGGCTCGGCGCAGATTATGAGTGGCGGCGCAACGTCATCCTGCACGCCGATCTCGGCTGGCAGCACGCCGCGCTCGCCGGCAGCAACGGAACCCAGCGGATCGAGGGCGGCGCCCTTGCCGCGACTTGGCTGCTTAACCGCCATCTGCGCCTGACCGCGAGCTACGACCTCTCCGCGGTCCGCACGACTGGCAACGTCTCCGGCCTCGGGGGCAGCTTCGTCCGCAGCCTCGGCCTGCTCACCTTGCGGGCAGCGATGTGAGTGCGGCAGCCTCGGTCCGGCTGCTCGGCCTCGATTTTGCGGCGCTTTCGCTCGAGGCGGCGGCACAGGCGATCGAGCGCCGGCCTGCCGGCGCGCCCTTCCGCTATGTGGTCACGCCCAATGCCGACCATCTGGTCAGGCTCGCCCGCCAGCCCGCCCTGCGGCCGCTCTACGCGGACGCGGCGCTCTGCCTGCTCGATTCCCGGGTGGTGGCGGGATTCGCCCACCTGATCGGGCTCCCGACGCCGCCGGTCGTCGCGGGGAGCGACCTCACCGCCCGCCTCGTCGCGCGTTTGCCGAGGGAGGAAAGGGTCGTGGTGATCGGCCTACGCGCTCAGGCGGTTCGGGCCCTGGCGGCGCGCCGCCGCCTCGCGCCGCCGCACCATTACGACCCGCCGATGGGCTTCGAGACCGACCCCGATGCCTTCGCCCGAACGGTCGATTTTATCGGCGCCCATCCGGCGCGGCTGATCTTCCTCGCGGTCGGCTCGCCCCGCCAGGAGATGCTGGCGGCGGCCCTCGCGCGCACGGCAGGGATAACGGGGACCGCGCTCTGCATCGGCGCCTCGCTGCACTACCTCGCCGGGGCGGCGAGGCGGGCGCCCGTGTGGATGCGCCGCGCCAATCTCGAGTGGCTGCACCGGCTGGCGGCCGATCCCAACAGGCTCGCGCGGCGCTACCTTCGCGACGACCCGGCGATTTTCGCGCTGCTGCTGCGCGAGCGGCTGCGACTTGGGATCGGATTGGACGCCCCGGCTGGGCTATAGCGGCCGGATGGCCGCCGCTCCCCGCCGCCCCGATGCCAACGGCGCATCCCCCGCGATGGCGCAATGGTTTGCCGCCAAGTCGGCGCATCCCGATGCACTGATCTTCTTCCGCATGGGCGATTTCTACGAGCTCTTTTTCGATGACGCCGAAGCCGCCGCCGCCGCGCTCGACATCGCGCTGACGCATCGTGGCGAACATGACGGGGAAAAGATTCCGATGTGCGGCGTGCCGGTGCACGCCGCCGACGCCTACCTCGCCCGGCTGATCCGTCGCGGCTTTCGCGTCGCGATCGCCGAGCAGACGGAGGATCCCCGAACGCGCAGCGGCAAGGGCCCGCTACGGCGCGAGGTGGTGCGCCTCGTCACCCCCGGCACGCTGACCGAGGAAACGCTGCTGGAGCCCGGCCGCGCCAACCTGCTGCTGGCGCTGATCCAGGAGCGCGGACAGGTCGGTGCCGCGTGGCTCGATGTCTCGACCGGGCTGTTCGAGACCACCGCCGTACCGGCGGCCGAGCTGCCGTCCCTGCTCGGCCGGCTGGAGCCCGCCGAGATTCTTGCACCGGAAACCTTGGCCCTCGGTGAGTATGCGGCGCTGCGGGCCCCGGAGATCGCCGCCTCCGCGCCGATGGCGGCGCGCCGGCGCGTCGCCGAGGCGTTCGGCGCGGCGAGCCTCGATGCGTTCGGCGCCTTCAGCGACGCCGAGGCGGTCGCTGCGGCGATGGCGCTCGACTATGTGCGCGCAACCGCCGGCGGCACGCCGCCGCGCCTCTCCCGCCCGGCGCAGGCGCCGCAGGCGGGGCTCCTGTTCATGGACCAGGCGACGCGCGCCAGCCTCGAGCTGCTGCGCGCCCGCGACGGCGGCGGCCAGCACACTCTGCTCGCCGCCGTCGGCCGCACGCTCACCGCGGCGGGGGGACGCAAGCTCGCCGAGTGGCTCGCCGCACCGCTCGCCGATGCCGAGGCGATCGCGGCGCGCCAGGACGCCTGGGGCTGGCTCCTCGGCGAACGCGCGGCCGCCGCGGCGCTCCGTCCGCTGCTGCGCGCCGCGCCGGACATGGCGCGGGCGCTGGGGCGGCTTTCGGCCGGGCGCGGCGGGCCGCGCGATCTGGCCGCGATCCGCGACGGGCTGCGGGCGGCGCGGCTCTGCGCCGAGGCGCTCGGCGGCGCGGCGCCCGCGATGCTCGCCGCCGCGCGCGCCGCGCTCGCCCTCGATCCGGCGCTGGAGGAAGAGTTGGCCCGCGCACTCGCCGACCCGCCTCCCGCTCGCCTCGACGACGGCGGTGCGATCCGGCCGGGTTATGACGGCGAACTGGATGCCGAGCGCGCGCTGCGCGACGACAGCCGCCGTGTGCTGGGCAAGATGCAGCTCGATCTCGCCCAGCGTTTCGGGGTCGCCGCGCTGAAAATCCGTCATCACGCGCAGCTCGGCTACGTCATCGAAGTGCCCGCCGCCGCCGCCGAGGCGCTGCGCGCGAGAGAGGGTGTGACCCTGCGCCAGAGCATGAGCAGCGGCGCCCGCTTCTCCACGCCCGAGCTTGCCGACCTCGACCGGCGCATCGCCGAGGCGGCCGAGCGTGCCGCTGCGCGCGAGCGTGCCGTCTTCGCGGCGCTCGCCCGTGCCGTGCTCGCCGAGGCCGAACCGATCGCCGCGGCGGCCGAAGCGCTCGCCCTGCTCGACGTCGCCCAGTCCGCGGCCACACTCGCCGAGCCCGGCGACTGGTGCCGCCCGGTGGTGAGCACCGACGACGCGTTTCGCATCGAGGCCGGACGGCACCCGGTGGTGGCGCGCGCGCTGGCCGGGCAAGCCGCCTTCGTTCCGAACGATTGCGACTTATCGCCGGAGCGGCGCCTGCTGCTGCTCACCGGGCCGAACATGGCGGGCAAATCCACCTACTTGCGGCAAAACGCGCTGATCGTGGTGCTGGCGCAAGCCGGTCTGCCGGTGCCGGCGAAATCCGCCCGTATCGGCATCGTCGATCGGCTGTTCTCCCGCGTCGGGGCGGCCGACGATCTGGCGCGCGGGCGCTCGACCTTCATGGTCGAAATGACCGAGACCGCGGCCATCCTGCATCAGGCCGGCCCCCGCTCGCTCGTGGTTGTGGACGAAATCGGCCGCGGCACGGCGACGCTCGACGGGCTCGCCATCGCCTGGGCGGTGCTGGAGGCGCTGCACACGACGCTGCGTTGCCGCACGATCTTCGCCACCCATTTCCACGAACTCGCCGAGTTGGCGCCGGTGATGCCGCGCCTCGCACCCCACACGATGCGGGTGAAGGAATGGCGCGGCACTGTCGTTTTTTTGCACGAAGTCGCCGCTGGCGCGGCCGGCCGCTCCTGGGGCGTGCATGTCGCCGAGCTCGCCGGGGTGCCGAAGCCGGTCGTGCGGCGCGCCGCCGCATTGCTCGCGGCGCTCGAGCGGGAGGGCGGCCCGCTCGGCGCCGCAAGGCTTTCGGCCCTGCCGCTGTTCGCCGGCACCGGCGGCGCCGCGGCCGAGCCCGAGGACGCGACCGCGCAACTTCTGCGTGCGCTCGCCGAGCTCGATCCCGACCGGATGAGCCCGCGCGAGGCGCTGGACGCGCTCTATCGACTTCGCGCGCTGCTTCCGGTTTCCCCGTGCGATCCAACATAGTAGCCTGCTTCGATGCTTGGGAACTCGGCTGCCGCACCCGCTTTGTCCCCCTCCGGTGCCCGGGCGGCGCCGGACGCGGCGGATGCTCCCGTGCCGCGCGACGCCGCGCTCGCCGGGTTCCGCCGCCATCTGGCGCGCATTCAGGGCCAGGTGCAGACCGCCTTCGAGAAGGACCAGATCACCGGATTGCAGGCGGCGCGGATGCTCGCCGGGCTCGTGGACGATCTCATCCGGCCTCTGTTCGATTACGTGGTCTCCGCCGGCGCGCCTCCTGACAAGCTGAGCGTGGCGGCGACCGGCGGTTACGGGCGCGGCGTGCTCGCGCCGTTCAGCGACATCGACCTTCTGTTCCTCACCCCTCGGCAGCCGTCGCCGCAGACGCTGCAGGTGGTCGAGCACGTGCTTTACCTCTTGTGGGATCTCGGCCTGAAGGTCGGCCACGCCACGCGCTCGATCGACGAATGCCTGACTGAAGGCGCGAAGGACAGCACGATCCGCACGTCGCTCCTGGATGCGCGGCACCTCACCGGCGATCCGGCGCTGTTCGAGGAATTCCACGCCCGCTTCGTCGCCCAATGCCAGCAAGCGGGGGCGGCCGAATATATTCTTGCCAAGCAGGCCGAACGCGAGGCGCGGCACCGCCGCTTCGGCGACAGCCCGTTCGTCGTCGAACCCAATTTGAAGGAAGGGCGCGGCGGGCTGCGCGATCTACAGACGCTCTACTGGATCGCCCGCTACGTGTATGGCACGCAGACCATGGGCGAGCTCGCCGACGTCGGCAATATCCTCACCCAAGCCGAGGCCCGCCACGCGCGGCGCGCGTGGGAGTTCCTTTGGACCGTCCGTTTCCATCTGCATTACGTCGCCGGCCGCGCCGAGGAGCGGCTGACGTTCGACCTCCAGCCGGTCATCGGTGCGCGCATGGGCTATACGCGCCATGGCCGCCAGGACGGTGTCGAGCGTTTCATGCGCCACTATTTTCTCAACGCGCGCGTCGTGGCGCAGATCACCCGCATCCTGGAGCCGGCGATCTTGCGCGAGGCGCTGGGGGCGCCCGCGGTCGCGCCGGAGACCGACAAGGCGCTCCTGCAAGCAGGGTTCGTGCTCGCCGACGGCAAGCTGTTGCCTTTGCCGGGGCGGGACTTCGCGGCGGAGCCGATCCAGATGCTCCGCATCCTGAAGATCGCGCGCGATCGCGACCTCGACCTGCATCCGCTCTCGGTCCGCGCGCTGATCCGCAACAACCGCCTGGCCGTGGGACTGCGCGAGGATCCCGAGGCGGCGAAGCTGTTCATGGAGCTGCTGTGCGGATCGAGCCGCGACGGCGGGCCGGATGGCGCCCAGTGGCTTGCGATCATGAACGAGACCGGCTTCCTCGGCCGCTACCTGCCGGACTGGGCGCGCATCGTCGGGCAGATGCAATTCGACACCTATCACGTGTTCACCGTCGACGAGCACACGATCGAAGCGGTGCGTGTGCTGAACGCGCTGGAGCGGAACGAGCTGACCGAGGTGGCGCCGATCGCCTCGGAAATCGTCGATCATCTGCAATCGCGCCGGCCGCTCTACCTCGCGATGCTGCTGCACGACATCGCCAAGGGGCGCGGCGGGGACCATTCGCAGCTCGGCGCCGACATCGCTCTGCGCGTCGGCCCGCAGCTCGGGCTGTCGGCGGAAGAGACCGAGACCGTCTCCTGGCTCGTGCTGCATCACCTGCTGCTGAGCGAAATCGCGTTCAAGCGCGATATCGACGACCCTAAGACCATCCTCGATCTCGCCGACATCATCCAGTCGCCCGAGCGGCTCAAGCTGCTGCTCGTGCTGACGGTCGCTGACATGCGCGCCGTCTCGCCCAAAGTGTGGAACAACTGGAAGGCGACGCTCTTGCGCGAGCTTTATTCGCGCGTCTCCGAAGTGCTGGCGGGCGGGCTCGGCACCACCGAGCGCGATGTGCGCGTCGCCCGCGCCAAGGAGGCCGCCGCCGCCCTGCTCGAGGATTTCAGCCGCCAGGAGATCGAGACCTACTGGGCGCTCGGCTATCCGAGCTACTGGCTCTCCTTCGACCCCGAGACCCATGCCCGCCATGCGCGCCTGATCCGGCAGGCCGACGCCCGCAAGGCGCCGCTCACGGTGGAGACGCAGCCGCTGCCCGCGCGCGCCGTGACCGAGGTCACGGTCTACTGCGCCGACCATGCGGGGCTCTTCAGCAAGATTTCCGGCGCCCTGGCGCTCGCTGGTGCCTCGATCGTGGATGCGCGCATCCATACGCTCACCAACGGCATGGCGCTCGATACGTTCTGGATTCAGGACGCCGCTGGCGGCGCCTTCGACGCGCCGCACCGGCTGGCGCGGCTGGCCGCGCTGATCGAGCAGGCGCTGGCGGGCGAGCTCCGCCTGAACGACGAAATCCGCAAGGTGTCGCATGCGCTGCTGGGCCGACGGATGCGCGCGATCCACGTGCCGCCGCGCGTGGTGATCGACAACCACGCCTCCAACACCCACACGGTGATCGAGGTGAACGGCCGCGACCGTCCTGGCCTCCTGCACGATGTCACCGCGGCGATCAGCGCCCAGGGCTTGCAGATCGGCTCGGCGCACGTGACCACCTACGGGGTGCGCGCGGTAGATGTGTTCTACGTGAAGGACGTGTTCGGGCTGAAGCTTTCCAGCGAGCGCCGCCTCCGGCAGCTTCGGCAGGCCCTTCTCGAAGTGCTCGCCAACGGCGATGAGCCCGCGCAAGCGGCGCCCGCCGTGCCGGAGCCCGCGCGACGGCGACGGCGCGCGGCGGGGTAGCGGCGCGGCACACGTCCTCAGCTGGATCGCCGCTTGCGCGGCGATCCGACCTTTCCCGCGAGCCGGGAGAGATCATCCGTGCACCCCTTCCGCTCGCGCGGTGAGGCTGCGGGATTGGCCCTGCGCCCGGCAGCGGCTAAACCGGCTCCGACGTGCAGGGAACCAAGGCATGATCGACAAGATCGTCCGCTCGATGACCGAGGCCATGGAGGGCATCAAGGACGGTTCCACCGTGTTGATCGGCGGCTTCGGGGCGGTTGGCCAGCCGAACGCGCTGATCGACGGGCTGATCGAGCAGGGAGCCAAAGACCTCACGGTCGCCTGCAACAACGCCGGCGTCGGCCATGTCGGGCTGGCGCGGCTGATGGAGCTCGGCCGCGTCCGCAAGATCATCTGCTCGTTCCCGCGCTCGTCCGATCCGGTGGTGTTCGAGACGCTGTATCGCGCCGGCAAGATCGAACTTGAGATCGTGCCCCAGGGCACGCTCGCCGAGCGCATCCGTGCCGCCGGCGCCGGCATTCCGCTGTTTTTCACCGCGACGGGCGTCGGCACGAAGATGGCGATGGGCAAGGAAACCCGCGAGATCGATGGCCGCACCTACATCGCCGAGCGGGCGCTCAATGCCGAGGTGGCGCTGGTCGAAGCCTGGGAGGCGGACCGCTGGGGCAACCTCACCTACCGGCTGGCTGGGCGGAACTTCAATCCGATCATGGCGATGGCGGCCAAGCTGACGATCGTGCAAACCCAGCATATAAGGGAGCTCGGCGAGATCGACCCCGATAACGTGCACACGCCGGGCATCTTCGTGAACCGTGTGCTGCACGTCCCCTATGGAGATCCCTCCGGCTTCTGAGGAGCGAAGCGATGCCCGACACACATGCCGCCGCTTTCAAGCCGCTCAACCGCGCCGAGATGGCCGCCCGCGCCGCGCGCGACATCCCGGAAGGCTGGTATGTCAATCTCGGCATCGGCATTCCGACCGCGATCGCCGATCATGTGCCGACGGAGCGCGAGGTGGTGTTCCATTCCGAAAACGGCATCCTGGGAATGGGCCCGGCGCCGGAGAAGGACCGGATCAATCCTTGGCTGATCAATGCCGGGAAGCAGTACATCACGCTGCGCCAGGGCGCGAGCATCTGCCATCACGCCGACAGCTTCGCGATGATTCGCGGCGGGCATCTCGATCTTTGCGTGCTCGGCGCTTTCCAGGTGGCCGAGAATGGCGACATCGCCAACTGGGCGACGAGCGAGAACGACACCGCGCCCGCAGTCGGCGGCGCGATGGACCTCGCCGCCGGCGCCAAGCGCCTGTGGGTGACGATGGAGCACACGACCAAGGACGGGCAGCCGCGGCTGGTGCGCCGCTGCTCCTATCCGCTCACAGCGGTCGGCGCCGTGACCCGCGTCTACACCAACCTCGCGGTGATCGACGTCACCGAACGCGGCTTCGTGGTGATCGAGATGATCCCCGGCCTCGATTTCGAGGCGCTCCAGGCCCGCACCGAGGCGAAGCTGCACCGCCCGCAATAACGGTCGGTGCGCCGGCAGGCTCAGAACAGGTAGTTCAGCCCGATCCGGAACGAGTTGCCGGTAAAGTGCCCGCCCGGCACGTTGCTGACGCCGGTCTGCGCGCGCAACCAGGTCACGTCCATGGCCGAGTGCGGACCGAGCCGGTATTCGACGCCGGCGCCGAACACTACCCCGTTCAGGCTCGAATTCGTCGCCTGGTACGCAAGCCCGACCTTGGTCAACTGACCCCCGATCGGGAGAAAGCCGGTCGTGGTGGCGCTGGCGCGCGCCTGCCCCCAGCCATAGCCGACAGTCACGAACGGCAGGTAGGGACCGAAGGCGTAGCCGATGCGCGGACGCACATCGGCAAACCAATTTACCTTAACGTTGAGGTAGTTGGTCGCGCCCGGCACCGGGCCGCACAGGCTAGGGGGACAGGCGACCGCCTTCTCCCCGAACGCGCCTTGTCCCGGATCGACGCCGAGATCGAGGCCGATCACCCAGCCACTCCCTGGCACCTGCCAGTCGTAGCCGCCGTAAACCGAAGCATAGAAGCTCGACGTGCCGATGTCCCCGGACTGGGTGCTGGTCGCGGTACCGAACTCGCCGCCGATGCCGGCTCCGATCGAGAAGCCGGTCCAGTTCACGGCGAGCGGTGCCGGTTGCGCCGCCGGTTGCGCCGGCGGCTGCTGCGCCGCCGCGAGTACGGGGAGGCCAGCAAGCGCCGTCCCCAGGACGAGCCTAGGTAACCACATTTTTTGCCTCTACAGACGATTCTTCCCCAATCCATCCTGGCAAGAATCAAGAGCTTGGGCAATCTTCTTGACAGAGATTTTGGCCCGTTCACGTCCGATTGGCGCTGATCCCGCAGCCGTGCTTTGCTGCCGCCGTCATGCGGCGTGTCCGCCATTCCGACCGGCTCGGCCTGCATCTTCGCGTCGTTCTCGGCGGGCGGGTGGCGCTCGGCCCCGGCAAGGCGGAGCTCTTGGAGCGGATCGCCGCGACCGGCTCGATCGCGGCGGCGGGTCGCGGCATGGGCATGAGCTACAAGCGCGCCTGGCTGCTGGTGGAGGAGATGAACAAGCTCTTCGGCGAGCCGCTGGTGGATGCGGCCAAGGGCGGTCCCGGCGGTGGCCGGACCAGCCTCACCCCGCTCGGCGCGCGCGTGCTCGCTGCCTATCGCCATCTCGAGCAAGAGGCGGCACGCGCGGCGGCACCCGATCTGGCGAGCCTGCAGGCCGCGCTGCCCCGGCCGGCACGGGACAGCGCGGCATGATCGCGGTCTATGTGATCGCGTTTCTGATCGTGGCCCTGCTGATCCTCTCCATCCGCATCGCCGCCGAGTGGCAGCGTGCGGTGGTGCTGCGGCTCGGCCGCCTGCACCGCACCAAGGGGCCGGGACTCTACCTGATGCTGCCGGCGATCGACCGTATCGCGCAGGTGATCGACCTGCGGATCCAGACCAGCACCATCAGCGCCGAGCAGGCGCTGACACGCGATACCGTGGCCGTCGGGGTGGATGCCATCGTCTTTTGGCAGGTCGCCGACGCCACCGTCGCCGCCGTCCGAATCGCCAATTACCGCGAGGCGATCGAGCGGGTGGCGCAAACCAGCCTGCGCGAGATGATCGGCGCCTCCGAGCTCGGCCGCCTGCTGTCGGATCGCCGCGCCGCCGACGCCGAGCTGCGCGACACCATCGCCGCCAAAACCGAAAGCTGGGGGATGCGCGTGCTCAGCGTGGAAATCCGCGATGTCGCGATCCCGCGCGAGTTGCAGGACGCGATGAGCCGCCAGGCGCAGGCGGAGCGGGAGAAGACCGCTCGCGTGACGCTCGCCTCCGCCGAGCAGGCGATCGCCGAGCAAGTGCTGCAAGCCGCCCGCATCTACGCCACCGACCCCGTGGCGCTCGCGCTCCGGCAGATGAACCTGCTCTACGAGATGAACAAGGAGCGCGGTGTCACAGTGCTGATCCCGACCGAGATGGCGGCAAGCCTCGGCGGCGCGCTTGCGCTCTGGCGATCGGTCCAGCCGCCAACGCCGGCGGAATGACGGACCCGCGCGAACGCGCGGCGGCGACGAACGGCTGGGCCTTTCTGCACCGCGCCCGCCGCCCCCGCCCCTATGACTGGCGTTCGCTGATCGCCTGGTCGGCCGCCGAGCCCGCTTCGTTTTCGGAGGCGGTCCGCGACTTCGCCGGCCCGGGCGACCCCGCTTTGCTGGCCCGCACCCTCCTGCACGCCGATCTCCGTCCCGATGACCAGGTGCTGCTGGGGGCCGACTGGCCGCACCCCGCGCTGCTCGGCACCCGCTTCTGCCGCACCGCGCATGCCGACCCGCTGGCGGAAGCCGCCGAAGCCGGCGCGACCGTGCTCGTCGTCCCGGCCGCCGCCCTGCCGCCCGGCTTCTCGCCGCCGACCCGGCTTCGTCTCGTCCTATGCCTCGGGGGCCCGCCCCCCATCCGGGAACAGGCCCGTCTTTCCGGCCACGGCCTCGTTCTGCTCGCGCAGGACGGGCCGCTCATGTGGGGCAATCCGCTCGACCCCGCCCCTGCCCCGCCCATCGCCCCGCTCCGGTTCTTTCATCCGCCGGATTGATCCTCGGCCTGCGCTGGCGCGGTGCAGCATCCGCCCGTATATGCTGCCGCCTGCAGCCCGGGCCGACGCTTCGCGATGATCACCACCTTCCGCCGCTATCTCGAAACCTGGCCGGTGCGCCTCTTTTTCGGGCTGATGGTGGTCGCTTTCGTGGTCTGGGGCGTGGGCGATGTCGTGCGCCTGATCGGTCACCAGACCTGGGTCGCCAAGGCGGGCGGCGAGACCATCGAACCGCAGCAGTTCCAGCCGCAGTTCCAGCGGGCGCTCGCGCAGATGCAGCGGCAGTTGCCGCCCGGGCAGGACATGACCCAGGCGCAGCGCCAGCAGGCGGCGCAACTCGCGCTCCAGCAGATGGTCGGCAATCTTGCCGTGGCCCAGGAGGAGCGCCGGCTCAGGATCGTCGTGCCGGACGCGGCGGTGCGGCAGGCGGTGTTCGCCATGCCGGCCTTCCACGGCGCCTCGGGCCAGTTCGACCGCAACCTGCTCGATGCCGTGCTGCGGCAGAACAACATGAACGAGGGCGAGTTCCTGTCGATCGTCCGCGCCGACATCGCGCGCGGCGAGCTGATTGACGCCGTCACCGCCGGTGCGGCCGCGCCCGGCGCGCTGGTCGATGCGATATTCGCCGCCGAAGCCGAGCAGCGTTCGGCGGCGATCATCGAACTTCCCTTCGCCGCCGCGCCCGAGCCGCCCGCCCCTACCGAGGCCGAGTTGCGCCGCTTCTACGATAACCACCCCGAGGACTACCGCATTCCCGAGTTCCGCCGCATCAAGGCGGTGATCCTGTCGCCAGAAACCATCGCCAAGGGCATCGACGTCAGCGACGCCGACCTGCGCGCCTGGTACGACAGCCACCGCGCGCAATTCGTCACGCCGCCCACGCGCTCCGTCCAGATCGCCATTGTCCCCGACCAGGCGAAGGCCGAGGCACTGGCGGCGCAATGGAAATCCGGCGCAAGCTGGGACGAGATTCAGAAGGCGGCGCAGGCGGACGGCGGCTCCGCCGTCGCGCTCGACAAGACCACCGAGGCGCAGGTGCCCGACGCCGAACTGGCCAAGGCCGCCTTCGCGGCGCCGGCCGATCAGGTCGAAGGGCCGGTGAAGGCCGCGCTCGGCTTCGCCGTGCTGCGCGTGAGCGCGATCGAGCCGGGCAGCGAACGCAGCTTCGATCAGGTGAAGGATGAGGTGCGTAAGCGCCTCGTTGCCGATCAAGCCGCCGCCCAGCTCTACGATCGCGCCAACAAGGTGGACGACATCCTCGGCACCGGCGCCGGGCTCGATCACCTGCCGAACGATCTCGGCCTGGTCGGCGTCAGCGGCACGCTCGATGCGGCCGGCAACACGGCCGACGGCAAGCCGGCGCCGATCCCCGGACCGGAGGAGCTTCGCAAGGCGATTATTGCCGCCGCCTTCAACCGCCAGCCGGGACCGCCCTCGCAGCTGACCGAGGTGCAGACGCCTTCCACCGGAGGGTCGGCGTTTTACGCGGTCGAGGTGGATGAGATCATGCCCGCCTCGCGCGAGCCGTTCGACAAGGTGGCCGAAAAGGTAAAGGCCGACTGGACCGAGGCCGCCCGGCGGCACGCGCAGGAGAGCGCGGCGGCCGCCATGCTCACCTCGCTCAAGGGGGGCGAGAGCATGGCCGACGCCGCCGCCAAGGCGGGCCTCACCGTCCGCACCACGCCGCTCATCACCCGCGACAGCACCGACCAAGCGGTGCCGCCCGAACTCCGCCAAGTGCTGTTCGGGCTGAAGCCGGGGGAGCCGACGATGGTAGAGACGAAGGACGGTTTCCTCGTCGCCGAGGCGGACAAGATCGTGGTTCCCGATCCGAAATCCAAGCCCGAGCGGTTCGCGGCTGTGCGTGACGCGCTGACCCGCTCGGATGCGTCGGACATCGCCACCATCTTCACCGATGCGCTGCGCGCGCGCGCCAACCCGCGCATCAACCAACCCGTGTTCGATAGTTTCTTACAGCAATGAGCGATCCGTCCGCCGCCGGCTACGCCGCATTCCGCGACGCCTACGATAGCGGGCGCGGCTGGATCGTCGCCCGCCGCCTCGTGGCCGACCTGGAAACCCCGGTCGCCGCCTATCTTAAGCTCGCGCACGGCCGTCCCAACTCGTTCCTGCTGGAAAGCGTGGAAGGCGGTGCCGCGCGCGGGCGCTACTCGATCATCGGCATGGAGCCGGACCTGATCTGGCGCTGCCGCGGCGGCAAGGCCGAGGTCAACCGCCATGCCCGTGCCGCACCCCACGCCTTCGCGCAGGAGCCCGGCCCGGCGCTGGAGAGCCTGCGCGCCGCCATCGCCGCCGCCCGCATCGACCTCCCGCCCGATCTGCCGCCGATGACCGGGGGGCTGGTTGGCTATCTCGGCTATGACATGGTGCGTCTCGTTGAGCGTCTGCCGAACGCGCCGCCCGATGACGTGGGCATCCCCGACGCGTTGCTCGTTCGCCCGACGCTGTTCGCCATTTTCGACAACGTCAACGACGAACTGACGCTCGCCGCGCCGGTTTATCCCGATCCGGCGCTGCGTCCCGCCCGTGCCTGGGAGGCCGCGCTCGCGCGTCTCGACGAGGCTGGCGCGGCGCTCGAGCGACCGTTGCCCCATCCGGCGCCGCCCGTGTCGCTCCCAGCCCCGCCGGCGCCTGTCTCCAGCATCGCCGAAGCGGATTTTCTCGATCGCGTCGCGCGCTGCAAGGAATACATCGCCGCCGGGGACGCGTTTCAGATCGTCATCAGCCAGCGGTTCGCGACCCCCTTCGCGCTGCCGCCGTTCGCGCTCTACCGCTCGCTCCGCCGCATCAATCCCGCGCCGTTCCTGTTCCACCTCGATTTCGGCGGTTTTGCCGTGGTGGGTTCCTCGCCGGAAATCCTGGTCCGCCTGCGCGACGGCATCGTGACGTTGCGCCCGCTCGCCGGCACGCGCCGCCGCGGCACCACATACGAGGAAGATCAGGCGCTGGAAGCGGAACTGCTCGCCGACCCGAAGGAGCGGGCCGAGCACCTGATGCTGCTCGACCTCGGCCGCAACGACGTCGGCCGGGTGGCTGAGATCGGCAGCGTGCGCGTGACCGAGAGCTTCGTCGTGGAACGCTTCAGCCATGTCATGCACATCAGCTCCAACGTGGAGGGCCGGCTGCGCCCGGGGCTCGACGCGCTCAATGCGCTGATGGCGGGCTTCCCGGCCGGCACGCTGTCCGGCGCGCCCAAGGTGCGGGCGATGCAGATCATCGACGAGATGGAGCCGGTGCGGCGCGGCATCTATGCCGGATGTATCGGCTATTTCGCCGCCAACGGCACGATGGACACCTGCATCGGCCTTCGCACCGCCTTGGTGAAGGACGGCACGATGTATGTGCAGGCCGGGGCGGGGATCGTTGCCGATTCCGATCCCGAGTCGGAACATGAGGAGTGCCGGCAAAAGGCGCGCGCGCTGTTCCGCGCGGCCGAGGAAGCGGTGCGCTTCGCCGCCGGCGGCTGAATCCGTCCCGCGGCCCGCCGCCTTTTGGTTGCGGTGCTCGGGCGCAGGTCCTAGGTTTTGCCGCCCCCGGGATCGCTGCCGCTGCGGCGCCGTCGTTTGTCGGAAGTCCATTTATGCGCGCCAAGCCGACGCATTCCGCCGCCAGCGCGGTGCCCAAGAAGCAGACGTTCGGTTTCGTCGACGGGTTCATTGGGACAAGCGTGCGCGGGTGGGCGGTCTCCGGCAGCGGCTTGCCGGTGACGATCACGGTGCGCGACGCGCACGGGCGCACAGTTGCAAAAGGCACTACAGGCGAGCACCGCCCCGATGTGGCCCGCTTGGGCCATCCGGAGGACTGCGGCTTTCTCATTCCGATCCGCCGGCTTCGCGCGTCCAGCATCCTTCATGTTTTCGCCGGCGATCGGGAAGCCACCGGCTCGCCGGTGGCATTCGGGCCGGGCAATTATGACGGGGCGCTCTCGGTTGACGATGGCGTCGCGAGCGGTTGGATTTCCGAACGCTCGGAGCGGTTCGCCGGCGCGCTGATCGAACTTAAGGACCAGGACGGCAATCTGCTCGGCGCCTGTGAGGCGGGATGCAAGCCGGAAGCCGGCGGTCCGCTCGCGGTCCAGGCCCGCTTCTCGACTCCGCTCGCCTATCCCGCCTACGGCCGCGACGACCTGATCGTGCGCGCCTACGCGGGCGGCATGCGGTTTGCCGAGGTCCACACCGCGCTGCGCCTCGACGGCTATCTCGATCTTCTCACCGCTGAGCAGGCGGGCGGTTGGCTGATCTGCCCCGAAGCCCCGCTCGTTCCGCTCGAGATCGAGGTGTTCCGCGACAATACGCGGATCGGCGCCGGGCGATGCCAGCTGCCGCGCGAGGACGTGCGGGACCGCTACCCGCGCAACTGGCGGGTCGGCTTCCACATTCCGTTTGCGCCGCCACCGCCGGGGGCGGCGCCCGACGCGCCGCACGTCTATTCCTTCCGCCTCGCCGGCACCGGCGTCGAGCTGTTCGAGGGGCCGTTCGTCATCGAGGAGCGCGACTGGGCGGTCGCTGCGGCACGCCGGATCGGCCGCTGGGGACGGCGCGAAGCCGCTCTCAATGAGCTCGACCGCGCCGTGCTGGATCGCGCGCTCGCCGGCTTTCTCGCTCAGCGGCGGCTCAGCGCCGAGCGTCCGCGCCGCCCGCTTGCGACCGTTGCCGGCGAACTCCAGGCCGGCCGGCGCCGGCTCAACATCGTCATCCCTGTCTATCGCGATCGCGCCCTGACGCAGATCTGCATCGAAAGCGTTCTCGCCACCCGCGATCCCACGACCGATGCGGTGATCCTGGTCAACGACTGCTCGCCCGACCCCGGCATGGCCGAGATGCTCGCCGCCTTCGCCGCCGCGCCGGATGTCTATGTCCTGACAAACGCCGAGAATCGCGGCTTCGTTCACAGCGCCAATCGCGGCATGGCGTTCTGCCGGCGCGGCGACGTGCTGCTGCTCAATTCCGACACGCGCGTCTTTCCCGGCGTGATCGACGAGCTGTGCGCCGTGGCGCGCAGCTCGGCCGATATCGGCACCGTCACCGCATTGTCGAACAACGCGACCATCTTCTCTTACCCGCATCCCGATCTGCCGCATGGCGAGCTTGCGGACATGAGCTGGCCGCGCATCGCGCAGCACGCGCTGGAGGCCAATCGGGGTGCGGTCTTCGACGTGCCGACCGGCCATGGATTCTGCATGCTGATCCGCCGCGAGGTGCTGGGGCGGATCGGCCTGTTCGACGAGGGTTTCGGCCGGGGCTATGGCGAGGAGAACGATTTCTGTCAGCGCGCCGCCGATCTCGGCTACCGCAACGTTGCCGCTGCGGGGGCCTTCGTCGAGCACCGCGAGAGCGTCTCCTTCGCCGAGGAACGCCATGAGCTGATCGCGCGGAATCTTCGCCGACTCGGCGGCGTCTATCCGGAATATGCCGCCGCTATTTCGGCCTTCGAGCGGGGCGAGGGGCTGCGCCGCGCACGCTGGCCGATCGATGCCGCCCGGCTGCGTGCGGCAAGCGCCAAGGGGGCGGAGTTCGCGCTTGTCATCACCAACTGGCTAGCAGGCGGCGCGCGCAAGGCGCTGCAGGATTTTGAATCGGTGATCGGCTACGGCCCCGCGCGGCGGCTGCGGCTGACCGTACGCCAGCACGGGCTGATGGAGCTGGAGTCGAGCGATCCGCTGCTGCGCGCCGTGTTCGGCGCCGGCGAATGCGAGGAGCTGTTCGACCTGCTAGGGGCGGCGCGCATCTCACGCGTGCTCATTCATCAGGTTCTCGGCTTCCCGCCCGACTTCGCCGACCATCTCGGCCGCTGGGTGCGCGGCCGGCAGGCGATTTACTACGCGCATGATTATTACCCGCTGTGTCCGCGCGTGACGCTGATCGACGCCGCCGGCACGTTCTGCCGGCTTGCCGCGCCCGACGTCTGCACGCGCTGCGTGGCCGCGGCCGGCCCGCATGAGGCCGCGCGCCTGCCGCTCTCGGAGATCGCCACGCATCGCGCGCGCATGGGCCGGCTGCTTGATGCGGTGAGCCAGGTCGTCGTCCCCTCCGAGAGCGCCGCCGCCTATTACCGCCAGGCGTGGCCCGAGCTCGCCATCGTCGTCGCGCCGCATCCGGAGCCGGCGCCGGCACAAGCGCCCGTGCGCCGCCCGATGCGGCTGCCGGGCGAGCCCGACGAGGTGGTGCTGCTTGGGGCCATCGGTCCGCACAAGGGCAGCGCCAAGCTGCTGGAGCTCGCGCGCCGGGCGCGGCTGTCGCATCCCGATCTCCGTTTTCGGGTGATCGGTTACACCGATATCGACGCCGACCTGCGCGCGCTCGGGAACGTGGTGATTACGGGCAGTTTCGAACCCGGCGAGCTGCCGCGCCTCGCAGCCGAAGGCAGCGGCTGGATTGCGCTCTTCCTGCACCTCTGGCCGGAGACCTGGTCCTACACCTTGAGCGAGGCGGCCGGGCTCGGCCTCGTGCCGCTGGTGTCGGATCTCGGCGCTCCGGCCGAGCGGGT